>Ga0265338_10000075_pt1 | contig 180334 bp, 127 predicted proteins | sample 42126metaG_FD_193579 | JGI IMG/M metagenome (GOLD analysis project Ga0265338, IMG submission 193579) | Rhizosphere microbial communities from Carex aquatilis grown in University of Washington, Seatle, WA, United States - 4-21-26 metaG | ecosystem: Host-associated > Plants > Roots >... | reverse complement strand
ACTGGTCCGAGAATCTCATCCGCATCGAGGTCTTCAGCGTGCGCCAGGACACCGGCGCAGTTACCACGCACCTGGGTTATTCATTTCCACCGACCGGATCTGCGACCGTGCAAGGCGCGTTCACGGCGGCCGGCGTTTCCGGAGCGCTTGTCTTTGTCCGCAGCACCGGCGATCTCTTTTACGATCTCACGGTGCGCGCCTTTGATGCCACCGGCAGTGTGGTGGATAACACCGTGACTTTGCGGCGGGTCGGTTCAGGCACCAACCTGGCGCAACCCACCATCTCGCCGGCGGGCGGCCAGTATAACAACAAAGTCAGCGTCACCATCACCAAGCCGGCCGCCGCGACCAGTGTGGATTACTACATCAAGTTCCAGGGTCAGGTGAAACAAGCCACCGTCAACTTTACCGGCAGCTCGGCCACCTTCACGGTGAAGGGCACCAGCAACTTCTATATCTTTTTCCGGTCCAAGAACGTCAGCATCACCAACGATTTCATTTACGTGTTCTTCCAGGTCAACCATTTCCTCTGATCTATGCAAACCATTAACGGCACCATCGAACTTGTCACCGGCTCGCCCGCCGGTCCTTGCGATATCGTCATCATTCCGCGCAGCACACCCCAGCCCCAGGGCGGCGGCCTGCTCACCGGCAACAGCCAGATCGGCGCGGCCGCCGCTGCCGATGGCACCTTTTCCTTTCAACTGCGGCCGGGGGTGTACGACGTGGAATTCCGCACGCCCGTCAAAGACACCAAGCTGAAGATCCAGGTCACGGCCTCGAGCGGCACCGCCTCGCTCACCGACCTCATCATCTCTGAACTTCCGGAGATCCCCGAGGCTTACGGCGTGCGCTTTACAACCAAAGGGCTGGAACTAAGATACCCGGACGGCACATGGCACTCTTTTATACCAGTCATCCTCAACGGCCAATACCTTGTGGACACCGATCAAAACCCATCATGAAAAAACTGTTTATCTGGTCCGTGCAACTCGCGCTGGCGCTCTTCACCTGCACCTCCGCCCACGCCGCCAGCGCCAACATGCGCGCCAATGACGACGGCACCGTGTTATGGCCGCCCAATTTCTTCACCGCAAACCACATCCCCAACAACACCGACCTCGCCAACAATTACTATTCAAAAGCAGATGCTTTGCCGGCCATGGACCCCTTGTCGGAAATCATGAGTTGGAACGTGCCGGGCACACCACAGACGTATCAGAACGAAGGAGTGCGCACTAACGTTCTGCTTTATTCCGGCGCAGGGACTAGCGGTGTTTTTAATTGGGGCGCTTGGTTTATCACCCCAAATCCTACTGAGGAATGCCGGTCTAATTTGTACGTGCAAATTATTTCCGGAGCCGGAGATATCACCAACTTCGACAATCCGCCAAACGACAAAATAGTTTTTAATGTCGCCCTCACTTCTCTGATGGGAGACGCCTACCGCGCCAGCGGCTGGTTCCAAAAGCGCGACTTCCCTTACGGTACTGTCATTGAGGCTGGTAACTACAAGTTTCTGTTTTTAAAGACCCGGTTCGCGTGGACCAATGGCGTTTGTATTTTGCTCCGGAACGTTGTGGACATGACGACCATAGTGAATCCCGACTCCGAAACCGGAGAGCACTTCACAGCGCAGGACGGCATACCATCGGTTTATGCTTCATCCTGTTATACCCTGTGTGACCCGACCGTGCTCCCACATTGGAATTGGAAGTTTCGGTCATCCACCACGAGCAGCGAGACGTTTCATTTCGACTCGAATCCTGACCGCACGAACCTGATCGAATATTTGAATGTGGGCGGCCACGGAGTGCAGATCGGCCTTTTGAGCGAACAGAACCCGATCTACCAGCTCGAGATAAACCCCCAGACCGCCCAATTTGAAAATAATTGGTCGTGGTGGCTCAACGGAACAAGCACCAATTTGGACGCTAATATAAAACGCACGGGCGACGAGGATCTTTTTCACAACTTCGTGTATTTCTTGTTAGGCATAGATACCGCCCCAACTTACGGCACCACGTATGACAGCGATCCGGGCCAGCCCGATTCGATTGTGGAAAGTTACGTCTGGTTCGGCCCTGTTGACGCTCCCGGCTGGTCAAATGGCGTCGTTGGCGCGCTGCCCTGCACGGTGTCCAATTTTCAAGCCACCTTTACGGCCCTCTATTACGGAGACACCGACTCCGCCACCAACTGGCTGGACATCAAAAAGTATTGGGTAAACCAAAACTCTGCCGATTTCACCACGAAGCCTTTGTTAAACGGAACCCACATCTCCATCACCCGAGACAATGAATATTGGACTATCAACGCTGACACCCAGACCAACGCCGTGTTGAATACCCTGTCATTCGGCGATGGCTCCGGCCTCACCAACCTTCATTTTATCAAAGGCATTTCCGGCACTGGCTTTATCAGCACGCCCACGCCGAATGCCGATGGCAGCACCAACCTCTCCATCACCATTTCTTTTCCCGCGCCGACCCTTGCGCAGATAGATAATGTTAAGCCGCGGATTTTCACGAACCTCATCGTCGCCGGAAACGGCATCATGTTGTGGACGAATGGCAGCACCGTAACTATTTCTAACTCCGCACCCAACATTATCCAGACCAACGCCATTTTGAATCGAGTTGCCAATGGCGTGGGCACCGATCTCTCGCTCTCCTTCGCGCAGATCTACAATTTCCTCTACGGCGGCACGCCCACCATCACACCTCTGGCGGAAGCGGCGGGCGGGTTGATCCTTTCCCATACCATCATCGGCAAGGCGATGGATTCAAATTTTATCATCTCGTTCAATTCCTCCACCGTCGCGCAAGTGGCCCTTACCAATCTTTACCGCATCGACCTCGCCACCACCATGAGTACTAATTTTGTCGTTCCTGTCTACAACCAGACGGCATATGGCACATTTACTAACACTGGCACCGGCGCTACCGCGCCCTCAGGCAAATTCTGGCTTGTGCCGAATCCCAGCAGCCCCAGCAATTCGTTTTTTATCATGGTTAACGGCGCGGCGTTGACTACTGGACAAACCTACACGCTGGCAATCCACGTCGCCCGTCCCTGATCTAGGGCGATCCAGGCGCGCTGGCGGCCGGGTTACCAAAAGGGAAGCGGCGAAGGGTAGGCGCGGCGCGGTTACATACCCTTTTCAACCATTACTCGCACCCTTTTCAAACTTTTCTCGCGGTTACAAACCCGGGCAGCTCGGTGAAGAATTTATCAAGGCCGATCCGACGTCCATCTGGCGCGAGCGGGTTTTCTGGATGACGCTGGCGGTTTTGCTGGTTTGGCTATGGAGCAGCACTTCGACCTACATTGCCATGGTTGTTTCCAATGCGATGAGGAATTTACTGGTTTATGAAATACCTCATTTTGGGATGAATCATCCATTCGCGGATTTCGGAATACAAATCGTTCAGGCTTTGATCCGTGTTTTGCCGATCTGTTGGCTGGCATTCATTGTAGCGAAAGGCAGGTTCAATACCCATTCGCGATTGATGGTTTTCTTTCGGTCCCGTTCGCGCCTGGCGGTGTTTGCCTTAATTTGGAGCCTTGTGAATACTGGTGTAATTGTTTTGGCCATGTGGCACGCGCCAATTCCAACTGTTGCCCCTGGACAGGCGATCGCCGCCAAACCTGCTATGTTTTTTTCCTATCCGATTTGGCCCAATGTGATCTACAACATAAGTCTTCCGATCGCCTTTATTGCTCTGCTGGTCTGGCTGATGCCGCCTCAATTTCAGGCAAAACAGAAGGCGGCATAAATTCTGGCCTGCATCAGGTTTCGCGTTGATGACGTGTTGACCCGTTTGTATTGTGCGGGCAATGGCGCCGACCGATAACAAACCTTCCCCGCTGCAATTGCCGGTGACTTTTGTGTGGGGTGTCGGCGAGGAGCGCGCGAAACTGCTGGCGCGGCTCAATCTTTTCACGGTCGAAGATCTGTTGCTTCATAAGCCGCGCCGGTATGAGGACCGCCGGAAATTTCTCGCCATCCGCGCCCTGCAACTCAAGGAAGCGGCCACCGTGCGCGGCAAGATCATCGCGGCGGGCGTGAAACGGTTCCGGCGAGGTGCGCGCGCGATGTTTGAATGCATCTTTGACGACGGCACGGCGCACCTGCATTGCCGCTGGTGGCAGATGCAGCCGTGGATGGAGGATTATTTCGCCGTGGGCCGTGAGTTTCTCATCTTTGGCAAACCGGAATCGCTCAAACCGCGCACGATTGACCATCCGGAAACGGAACTCATCGAGGAAGGAGATGATGAATTCATCCATGTCAATCGCATCGTGCCGGTGCATCCGCTGACCGAAGGGCTCACCGCGCGGACGATGCGTATGCTGATCTGGCGTGCGCTGGAGAAATTTGATGCGGACATCACCGAACCGGTGCCGTCGCCGGATCTAAAGGTTTATCCGACGCGCGCGAACGCGGTGCGGATGATCCATTTTCCAGAAGAGATGGCGGATACGCTCATCGCGCGACAACGGCTCGCGCTGGATGAATTTATCGCGTTGCAGGCGCAGATACAGGGCCGCCGGAAAAAATTTGAGGCGGCGGCGAAGGCGTTGCCCGCCGCGGGAGACAATCACCTGATCAAACCGTTCCTCACGCAGTTGGGTTTCAAGCTGACGGGTGCGCAAACAAAGGTGCTACGCGAGATACGCGCCGACATGGGCGCGGTGCATCCCATGCGGCGGTTACTGCAAGGCGACGTGGGGTCGGGTAAAACGGCGGTGGCCGCCTGCACGGCGTTGATGGCGCTGGAGAGCGGCTTCAACGTTGCGCTGATGGCGCCCACGGAAATCCTGGCCGACCAGCACTTCAGGAACTTTTTGAGATGGTTTGAAGCGCTGGGCATTAGAGTTGAATTACAAACCGGGTCTTGGAAAACATCCAACATCCAACATCCAACATCCAACATCCAAAAAGGCGGAACGCTGTTCATTGGCACGCATGCGCTATTCACGACTGGCTTCAACATCCCCCGGTTGGGCCTCGTCATCATCGATGAGCAGCACAAGTTTGGTGTGACCCAGCGCGAGCAATTGGTGCGGAAGGGGAACTACCCGCATTTGTTGGTGATGACGGCGACGCCTATTCCGCGCACGCTGGGCCTGACGCTTTACGGAGATCTGGATGTCTCGGTGATCGATGAGATGCCGGCGGGACGCGGCAGCGTAAAGACGTTTGTGTGCGCGGCGGATAAGTTGCCGAAGGTGTGGGGATTCATCAGCGAAAAGATTGCGGCCGGACGGCAGGTGTATGTCGTTTATCCGCGGGTGGAAGAGGAAGACACGACCAATGATATCAAAGCCGTCACGAAGGAGTTCGCGAATGTGCAAAAGGCGCTCGCGCCGCATCAGGTGGCGCTGTTGCACGGGCGGATGAAGGGCGCGGAGAAAGAGACTGTGATGTCGGCGTTTCGCGCGAACAAAATTCAGGCGCTGGTTTCCACTTCACTCATCGAGGTGGGGGTGGATGTGCCGAACGCCACGGTGATGCTCATCGAGAACGCGGAGCGGTTCGGGCTGGCGCAGTTGCACCAGTTGCGCGGGCGCATCGGGCGTGGCGCGCATGAGTCGTTCTGCATCCTGATATCGAATTCGAAGAATGCGGAAGCGCGCGCGCGGTTGAAGGTGCTGGAGGAAACGACGGATGGTTTCAAGATCGCCGAGGCTGACTTGAAATTGCGCGGGCCGGGAGAGTTGCTGGGGCAACAGCAGAGCGGGGTGGCGGCGTTCCGGTTTGGTGATTTGGTGGAGGATCTGGAGCTAATACGGCAGGCGCGTGGAATCGTGGCGAGCGCGTTGGCAAAATGACGAATTCACGAATGACGAATGGAATCTTGATTGAACCCAGCCCATTCGTCATTTGTGATTCGTCATTATACATGTTTCACTTGGAATTTGGACAGACACGATTACATTGCGGGCATGAAGGCTATCTCATTTCTCGGTCTGGCATGCGCCACGATGTTGTTGAATGGCTGCGGCAAATCCAACTCGGCGGCGGATGGCACGAATAGCGGCAGTCTCGTCACGGCGCCGTTGGACTATATCAATAGTGCCGGCAAGCAGGAGCGCGCCGCCGAGGCGACGATCGATACCGTGGGCCTGAACCAGGCCATCCAGCAATTTTATGCCGGCGAAGGGCGCTTCCCGAAAGATTTGGACGAGCTGGTCACCAAAAAATATATCACGGCGGTGCCGATACCGCCGCACGGCAAGAAACTTTCCTACGATGCTGACAAGGGCGAGCTGAAAGTGGTGAATGAGTGAAGATATCTGCGGTTTGCGCAATTGCAGATAGAGAGCAGAAGCGCCCTTGAAATTTAAAACGGCATAGGTATAATACCTACATGAAACTTAGAGCTGATCGACAGGGCCGCATCGCCTGCCGGGAATTTTTCCCGCCGGAAGCCGCGTTTGATGTAACCCGCCAGCCCGACGGGAGCGTGCGGGTGATGGAATTGGTTGAGAAGAAAGCTCCGCGAGCCAAACTGGTCCGACGCGGTGGGCGAACCTTTTTGGTGTCCGGGAAAGTGATCACGAACACGGATGTTCAGCGCGCATTAGAGGAATTTCCGTGAAATATTTGCTGGATGTATCGACGCTCATCGCGCTGGTATGGCCGTCGCACGTCCACCATGCCCAGGTGACGTCATGGAAAAACGGGAAGGCGCTGGCGATATGCCCTATCACGGAACTGGGATTTGTGCGTGTTTCGACCGGTCCCGCGTTCAATGCATCGATGGTGGATGTGCGCCGGGCCTTGGCCGACTTCATTCATGATGAGAAACCGGAGTTTGTGCCGGCGGACATTCGTGCCCTGGATGGCGATCCGGCCCCCACCTCTAGGAAAACCACCGACTGGTATCTCGCAAATCTGGCGCGCAAACATGGAATGAAATGGGCGACGTTGGATCTGAGCGCTAAGCATCCGGCGGCAGTGGTCGTTACTTAGGCCTCGTCGATAGTGGCGGGATCGCTCCTGGACCTGGGAAAATCAGTTCGCCGGGGCTGCGCGCAACGGCTTGCCGGGGTCGATGGAGCGGATGGACATGTCTTTGAATTGGAAGTCCACCATGTTATCGCAACGGTAGCCGATGGCGACGCGGGCCATGGAAAGGATGACCTTTTCTGAACAATGGCATTCGGCATTTCCTCCCTCGGTCGGTCCCCATTGCCCGGCATCTTCGTACTCGAGCACTTTCGCGAAGTGGTCGCCTTGGCCGGTCATATCCAGATACATCTCCAGCTTCATGCCGTTTGTGGTCCGGTATAAAACCGCTTTTTCTACAAATTCCCGGCCATCGGCAAACGGCGCAACGGCATTTTCCTTTTCCGGATTGTTTTTTGCATAACCGCTGGTGTGGTCGCTATCCTTCTCGAATTTTACGCGGCCGGTCAGCGGGTAGAGATTGAAGTGGTAGCTCATGGTCTCGCAACTGACAGGCACAGCCTTGTCCTTTCCGGCTTTGGCTTCACTGGTGGACTGTTCAAATCCGCCGGGCACCAATTCGATGTGGGCGCTGCCGCCGACGGTTCCAGTCCCCGTTTTGATCACCCGGCATCGCCAGGTCTGTTCAATATTGAGAAAATCGCCCCGGCCATCGGGACTACCGGGCGGTTTATACAGATAACCTTTGGCCAGGACTTTGGGCACATCGAAAGTTTCAATCGTCTGCTCATTAGCGGCGGCATCACTTAATATTTCTATCCTGAATTTCGTGGCATCGTCCGGTTTAAACCATCCGTTGCCCGCGTCCAGTATCCGGCCTTCCATAAAGCGGGAATCCCTGGTGCCGTTGAAGAACCAGTTGTTGGCCGGCGGCGGCGCGTCAGCATAAATCTTCTGGATGCCGAACTTGTCCAGCTTGAGGTCGGGCGGAGTTGTGCGCGTCCCGACACTGTCCGTCGGAACGCCGCCTTCAGGCGGCAGCGATGAGCTAAACCGGGTTGCTGCCGCGTAAACGCGGCGTTCCATCGGCTCGGCTGGCGTGATCCCAAAGGCAGTATCAAGATGAACCTGTGATGTGTGCATCTGGCCGTGGGCCGGACGCGGAATTGCAGAAAGGAAAATGATGAGGCTGAGGAGAGTAGTGAGCGTCTTCATTTTGGCGGAGAATCTTTCCATAAATAAACCACCACGGCCTCGGGCAGGACCGGGTTGATGGCGAAGGGCAGTGGGCCGCGGGTGGAAGCGTAAAAGCCAGCGCCGGCTTCGCCGCTCCAGGTGGTGAGCCAGCGCGGGCCCTGGACGGCAAATGAATCCACCAGTCGGACATCGGCGGCATTCGGGCCTTCGAGGCTGGAATTGTCCAACGGGATGGCGAGATAAACGCCGGGTGCGGGGTGCAGGGGTTTTATTTCAGCGGGGTGCGCGCCGCTTTCCTGGGCGTAATATTGGAAGCCCCAATGTCCCTCGAACTGCAGCCGACCGGGTATGGTTCCATATTTCTCACAGGTCGCCCAGGCAGAATCGCGCACGGCCACCGCTAGCATGAAATCGGCCCGCGCAATGAACAGCCCGAGCACGGCGCTTAGTGAAAGGGCCACGGCGATGCCGGAAGGCCACTTGGGCCGGTTGGAAAGGCGTGTGTCCAGCCGGCGGCCGATCAAAAGAGCGACGGCCGGGATGAGCGGCAGGATGGAGCGGGCATTCACGGTCCAATTCAGGAAGGCGACGAAGATAAAAGTTCCGATGACCCACAGAAACAGCAGGAGCGAATCCGGATTGCGCCGGAGAAATAAGTCATTCGCAGCCAACGCCAGCACGCCGAGCCCGCCAAAGACCCAAAAAAGGAATTGAGCCGACACGAGGCCACGGGATTGGCCGGTCAGGCCGTATCGGGCAAACAGCGACCCGCTGAGGACCAGCCAACCGCCCAGCAGGACGGCGCCACCTGCGAGGATGGCCAGTGCGCGTTTGGACCACAGCCAGGGAGACAGGAAAATAACGGCCAGCATGCAGCCGCCGGTAAAGGCGAGCCCGATTCCGGCGCTGGGAACGGGCAGGAAGCCGATGTATTTTTTGGCCGCGCTGGAATATTCCGCCGCGAGGGAAAATAATCCATGCCCATACAAAGCGCGGGTGCGCATTTCGTAGAGCCCGAGGATGATGATGGGAATGGCAAAGGGCAGCAGCCAGAGCTTCGGTTTGGTTTTGCAGAATGCTCCGTAGACGAGCAGCAGGGGCACGAGGCAGAGGCCAAAATATTTTGTCATACCTGCCAGCGCAACCAGCGCCATGGCGGCAAAGAGGAGCAGGAGCCGGTTCTTTTCCATGCCCTCGAACCACAGGACGATGGCCCACATCCAAAAGCCGAGCATCATCACATCGCACATCACGCTGGTGCTGGAGACCAGAAAGCCCGGCGCCAGCAAGGTGAGCAGGGGCGGGAGGAGGTTGGCGGCGGAAAAACGTTGGGCGAGGCGGTAGGTGCCGAGGATGACGGCGAGCGCGGGCAACAGGAAGGCGAGGTGCAAGACGATCTCGCTCCAGCCCACAATCTTTGTGACCACGGCGAGGTAATAGCAGGTCAAGGGCGGGTTCTCAGTGATGCGCCACATGGGTTCGGCATTGCCATACCAGTTCACCGTGAAGCCGTAGGGGTCGAAGGGATGGGCCTGGATCTGGCGGGCGGTCCAGAGGAAGAGCGGGTCATCCACGTTAAAAGGCTTGGGCAAAAACAGGCACAGCACGCCGATGGTGACGAGCGCGACGGCCAGTCGCGGGTGAGCAGCAATCCAAGCGCGCAACCGGCTGAAAAGGGAATCGCCATCAGGCGGCGCGGAAAGCTGCATGGGGGAGAACTAACGAATTGGCGGGCGGAGAAAAAGGATTTTCGGATGGGTAGTGGGTTGGTTGCTCTCGGAGCATGAGGCTATTTGGGCTGATTGCCTATGTGTCAATACGCAGAACCCCTTTACGCTCGTCAATTCACATTGACACCGCTGATGTTCTTTGTAGAAATCTTGAGCGTTTCTTATGATGAGTGCGTTCATTCGATTGGGTCCACTTTGGAGATTCTCGTCTCTCAGCATAATTCGCTGTCTCTTGATTGTTCTCGTTTCCTGTGGTGCGGCAAAAGCTCACGAAATCCATGACGCAGTTCAAAGCGGTGATTTGGATAAAATCAAAACGCTATTGGAGCAGAAGCCAGAATTGGCAAATGAACAAGGTGACAGGGGGAATACGCCCCTGATCGTGGCGGTCAAAGGCGGCCGTTTAGAAATTGCTCAATTTTTGTTGGCATATAACGCGGATGTAAATTTTAAAGCGAAGAATGTTCCTATTTCGGGTGGCACATCTATGGGTGGAACACCGCTTCATTGGGCGGTCAATCAATCGGATATAAGCATGGCGGAACTACTGCTCACTAACGGTGCAGACTTGAACATTGTGGATGGCGGCACTCCATTACATTGGGCAATACGCTGTTGTGATAGCATGGTGAAATTGCTCGTAGCGCACGGCGCAAATGTCAACGCCAAGGATGAAAATGGTGAAACTCCATTACATGGAGCTGTGGGAGGTAAAATTGAGATTGTTAAATTTCTCCTGGAACAAAAAGCCGATGTGAACGCTAAGGATAATAGCGGGCAAACCCCTCTGCACGTTGCCGGGTGCATCACGCAACTGAGGAAGTGATTAAATTGCTGCTCTCCTTCGGTGCGGAGGTCAATGGAAAGGATAATGATGGAAACACGCCCTTGCATGTGGCAGCGGAACGTTGTGTCGGCGATATCGCTATTGCCAAATTACTTTTGGCGAACGGCGCAGATCCCAATGCCAAAAACAAGAAAGGCGAGACTCCACTGAGCATTCCCTGGGATTATTTTTGTCCGCATCTGACGGAGTTACTTCAGCAATATGGGGGTAAAACTTCGGGCCCAATGAATGCCGATATAATAGATGCCGCACGCAATGGCGATGCCGAGGCGGTAAAGGAACTGTTAAAAAACAACCGGCGTTTGGTTTCCAAAAAAGATGACGAGGGCAGAACTGCTCTGGACTGGGCGGCTCTCTACGGCAATAAAATGGTTGCTGAATTGTTATTACAGAACGGAGCCAAAGTTAATGCCCGAGGGGCCGGTGGGATGACAGCGCTTCATTGGGCGGCATCTAGTGGAGCGTATACCGTAGCTCAATTGCTCATTACAAACAGGGCAAAGGTAAATCTGAAAGCGGATGGCGACATAACACCCTTGCATTACGCGGCCAGGGTTTGTGCTGTCGACATGGCAAAATTGCTTTTGGCAAACGGCGCGGATGTAAACGCCAGAGATGAGGACGGATGGACGCCGTTACATTGGGCTGCAAGGAACGGTTGTGTTGAACTGGTTGAGTTCTTAGTGGCACATAAGGCGAGCATCAATGCCAGAAATAAAGATGGCGATTTACCGATAGACTTTGCTGCGACTGAAGAAATCCGCAACATTTTGACGCACAACCCAGATGCGGAAAAATGAATTCGCCATCAGGCGGCATGGAGAGCTGCATGGGGGAGAACTAGCGAATTAGCGGGCGGAGAGAAAGGATTTTTGTTCTAAGAAATGACCCTGCAAGAATAAGTTGGCAAAGTCCCCGGTGCGAATCGTTTAATAGGGCATGGAAAATTTCAGGCAGGCAGCCGAAGCGATCCGGGCCGCGGACGCGCTTTTGATCACCGCGGGTGCCGGCATGGGCGTTGATTCCGGGCTGCCTGACTTTCGCGGGATCCAGGGATTTTGGCGCGCTTATCCGGTCATCGCCAAACTGGGTCTGTCGTTTGCGGACATGGCTAACCCGGCCTGGTTCAGCGAGAATCCGCACTTGGCCTGGGCATTTTACGGCCACCGGTTGAATCTGTATCGGGCCACCCAACCGCACGAAGGATTCCACCAGTTGCTCGCCCTGGGCCAGGCGAAGGCGCACGGCTATTTTGTTTTCACTTCGAACGTGGATGGGCAATTCCAACGCGCCGGCTTTGCGGCGGACCGGATCGTGGAATGTCACGGATCCATTCACCACTTCCAATGCACGGCAGCCTGCTCGGATGAGATTTGGGAGGCTGACCGTGCAGCGGTGAACGTTGACGAAAAGACTTTCCGCGCCCAGGAGCCTTTGCCGCGATGCCGAAAATGTTCAGCTTTAGCCCGGCCGAATATTTTGATGTTCAATGACTGGAGTTGGCACTTCGCGCGTTCTGATTCGCAACAGCGGCATTTTTCCGCCTGGCTGGATCAACTCGTCAAGAGCTCCGCCAGGTTGGCCGTGCTTGAGCTGGGTGCCGGCAAAGCTATTCCCACGGTGCGCCACACATCGGAGCGGATGTGTGAAAGAATCGGAGCCACCCTGGTGCGCATCAACCCGAGAGAAGCAGAGGTGCCGTCCGGCCAGATTGGCCTGCCGTTTGGCGCGGCCGAAGGTATTCGGAAGCTGCTCGATTGTATGTAAGACCCGGTCCTGCTACGGCAATGCCAGGTCATGGATCTTTGAGGCTCGAGGCTCGAAGATTCTTTGATTTGCAAATTCGAGCGTCACTTTTATGTAAATACTCGGGACTGACCCGTCTTCGGGACTGACCCGTCTTGACCCGTCTTCGTCTTTGGACTTTGACGCGGGGTTCTTTGGCGAGCCAATCGGTGTCGCCGTCGGTGCAATAGGCGTCCTGGATGATGTGTTCGAGTTCGACTTCCTTGTGGTTTGCGATAGGGGCCCCGCAGAGCTTCGGCCAATGGATGGATTGCAGCCGGGCATGACGATCGAGAATTTCACTACGCGCAAAGTGCAAAAAAAATGGGCAGGCGAATTGAAAGTTCGAGTCGCGATGCGTCTTGTCTCTTAGATCTTTTTCCCGGTTGAAACGGGCGCCTTCGCGCGGTCGAAACGGGCGGTATTTCGGAGAATCTTCATGCAAGCACTATACGCGGGCCTCAAACGCCGGTCGACGGTACGCCCCCAACCGGCTAAATCCGGCAGGTCGTTGGTTTCCAAAAAAAGAAGAGATACTTTATTTGCGTCAGCGACGGCCAGGAAGTCCACGCCGGTGAGATAAAACCAGCCATCCAATTCATCAGTCAGTGGAAACCTGGAAGATTCCGCGACGGCTGAGAACACTTCGCGCAAAACCGTTTCCACCTGGTGCCAGAAGTCGCGCACGTCCCAGCCTTGTGTTGAAAGGTAGTTCAGCATGTCGGTTGCGGGGAGATTCTCGGAAGAGAGATGATTTCTTTTTCGATAAGTGCAACCGGTAAGCAGCGCGGGAAGGTCTCCAGGCCTGCCGGCGTCGGAAGGGAGCGCCGCGATCCTGGCCACTCCTTCGGGAAGGAGCGTGAACCATAGCGGGCGAAAGGAAGTAACGAGCGCATACAGCCTGAAATCTATTCGCCTTTTTTCGTACAACAGGGGGTTTGCAACGACGTGCTGGACGACATAATCCGGATACACTGATGTCAAAAGCGCTTTTGAGATTTTGGGCCATGTGCGGGGAGTGGAAACCTGGATGCCGACACAACAGGAGGAAGTTGATGGCTTGAAGATGAGGGGAAGGGTCCTGGCGATTTTCGAAAATACACGGGGAATTTCCACGGGGGTGGCCAGCCAAGTAGGAGGCCTTGGGATTTTTCTTCCAGCCAATTCAGTTTCTCGCAAGCACTCCTCGAGGAACCATTTGTCGCCCATGCGCAGCCAGAAGGGGTGACATGAGCAAAGCAGCTTTGGGTAACGCCTGTGCAAAGCATGGACCAGAGTCCGGCCGTGTGACGGAACACGGGACCGGTGAAGAATTATTTCGGGACTAAGAATCCGGTCGCGAATAACCGCGCCGCCTTTGCCTTGAACAATTTCCAGTCCCCGCCGCAGCCGCAAGCCGCGCGGTTCAAGAATAAGCTGGCTCCAGGTCGTGACAACAACGCGGAAACCTTCGTTCCATGCACTGTCGAAGAACGGATGCCGCACCGGGAGGCGGGTCGGGTTCTGGTACAGAACCAGGAGCACGGGGCGGGATGTTTGCACGTGAGCTTCACTCATGGCGATTTTTGGCTGAGGAAAGGGAAAATGAATTGAATGGCGAGGCCGGCGCCGGCATGCGTGGCGATCGCGCACTCGATACCCCACGAGCAATAGACGGTGCCAAAAACAAGGCCGCCAAATCCATTGAGCGTGAGGCAACGCATGACGAGTGGTTTGCTGAGAGGGACGACGCGCGCCGTAGCCGGGAGGTGACCGACTGCGAATAAGAGGCTGGAGACAATGATGGCCGACCAAGTGGCGATGATCTTCAGATGGCCAAAACACAGAACTTCAATAAAGGCAGCGACAACGGTCAGAGCGAACAGGCGGAGCAGAAGTTCCTCACTAATGGCTCCGTGCAGCAGCGCTCCGAGACGGACGAGAAGCGCCGGCATCCGAATCTTCGCGGATTTCAATTGAAGGCGGGCGGTCGTGAAGAGGCTCAAGTCAAGGGCGAGGGTGACCAAGGCACATGCGATGCCGAGGCCGGCGGAAATAACCAGCAGGAGCGGAGAAAGTGGTGACGGCGTCCTGGTGAGCCACGCATCGAGAAACGGCGAACCGAGTCCCAAAAGGTGACCGAGCCAAAGGCCGACATATACAATAAAACCGTAAAGAAGCTGTGCCTGCAAAAACCGCTTAAAAAAAGGCGACGACGGCCTGGATGTGCCGGAGGGAATCAATCCTCGAAGGTAGGCGTTGCCGCCAAATGACGCGGCCACGCCGGCCTCCGTGAGCAGCAACCATGAACCCGATTTGGGCCACAGCCACATAAGGAGGCATCAGGCCACCACGGCAGATGTCTGAGGCGCGGATAGGTTTTCGTGGCTGGGACCATGAGCGGAATCGGAAAATCCCTCGCCTCCTGAATCGTCGATGGCGTCCACCTTATGATCGTAATGATACAAGAGCCATTCGGCCATCAGCACGTCAGCCATTTTTTCCTGATGGTGCTCGAGAATCACCGCGCGAACTTTTGGGTCGCGATAAAGGCGGACGCAGGACTGGCAATGATGGGCATACATTCCTTCCCATTGAATGGAGGGATCGTGGGTCGCGGCCCAAGCCAGAATCTTCTCGGGGCCTTCGATGCGGATCCATCGTTTAAGGAAATCATTTTCCATCACTTCATCGGCTTCGGTGAGGGACATCGAGGAGATGTGCCCTACCTGCAGTTCCGGGATGGCACGCATTCCAATACCGCAACAGGCGGCTATGCGCCCATCTGCCTGCAGGGTGGTGGTTCCCATGCAACTGCTGCAGCCGGTGTGGACGGGGAGGTTCTTTTTCGTCGTGGACATTCCTTCTGCGTAATGACCCACTTCTCCCGGAGACAGCGGCATCCAGGGACTTTCGTTAATGCGAACGGAGGCCTTTGGATAGTCCCGGCGAATGCTCTTATAGATCGAATGGGCCTTCACCGTATGCTTGGTTAGGGCGCGACCGGCGAAAGTCTCCACCATGATGACATTGGTCTTCATGGGAATCTTCGCGGCGGCACGACTGGCCCAAAGGACGTTTTCGAGGGGAACAAAGCGGGTGTGCTGGTCACCTGTGCTAAAATTAATTTCAACCAGGCCGGCCTCCAGCAGTTTCTTGAGAAACTGATCGGCAGTTTGTTCATCAGTGGCCCACCACGCGTTCGTGACAATGCGGGTGCAAATGCCGTGGCTCGACGCGAGGCGAATTCCCCGGAGGAGCGCATCCTCAGCAAGGGTGGCTTCACCGCCGGTGAAAACCACTACTTTGTACCCGGACTGAGCAGCCTGTTCGATGGCCTTGAGCATCAGTTCCGGATCAAGAAATGTGGTTTGTTTGGGGCTGCTGTAGGTCCCACAGTGTTTGCATGCAGCGGTACACTGATACGTCGGCATCACGGACAGCGTCTTCGCGCGACGCAAGGGCGCAAAAATTTTCCCCATATTCATTCTCCTTTCGCGAGGTTTGAGCCTTTCACTCCGGAACCGATCTGGCCAGCCTGGTTCAGATTCTCCTGGTTAAGCAGCGCGCCGGATTGGCGGAGCGTATTAGCATAAACCGTCATTTCCTGCGTGATCAGCGCGGCGAGTTGCTGAAGTTCAACACGTGAAAGGTTGAAAATAGAACCAAGGCCTATGCCGCTCGATTCGCTTTCGCTTTGTGAACCGGATTCCGACTCCGAAGCAGATTCCGATTCTGACGCCGATTCGGATTCGGATTGTGATTGAGACTCAGATTGTGATTCGGACTCGGACTGGGCTTGCGATTGCGATTCCGATTGAGACTCGGATTCGGATTGGGCTTGAGCTTGTGATTGCGATTCCGATTGAGACTCCGATTCGGATTGGGCTTGAGACTGCGATTCGGATTGAGATTCGGACTCGGATTGAGATTCAGCTTCAGATTCAGATTGGGATTCTGACTCCGATTGTGATTCGGATTCGGATTCCGATTCAACGGCGGCGTTGGATTCGGCCTCTGATTCGGATTCGGATTCTGACTCGGATTCTGTTTCAACGGTGATTTCGGATTCAGACTCTGACGTTACAAAAGATTCACTTTGAGTAGTCGTTTTTGCGTTCTGGTCAACCTTGACATCCACAAAGAAATCATGAGTGGTGAACAACACATGATCGCTGATCAAGAAAACATCGGCGTGGAGCACCGTGGTCGCTTCTTTGTCAGTGACAGCCTCGGTGTGGTTGACAAAGACCTGGTCGATAAACACAGCGTGTTCGACAAAAATCACGGCCTCTTGAACCAAGACGACCACCGGCTCCAGATGATCAGCAACTTCTCCCTCAGACAGTGAACCGCCGAGGGCGACAATCGCGCGAAAAAGTTCTGGATCGCCGAATCGGGCGATGCCGCGAGCCAAATCCTTATAGATTTTTCTCCGGTCGAGCAGCATGAAAGCCAGCCTTTTCGCCTCCCGGCGGTCTTTGCGGAAGCTGACTTTGCGCAACTCGCGGAAAAGTTCCGCCTGGTAATCCCTCACCCATCTGTGAAACTTTGGGTTGCTCAGGAGCGCGAAAATAAGGCGGTTGGTAGCGTCAATTTCGGAAGGTTTGGTCAGTTTTTTGCCGTCCAGGATCCGTTCGCTGATAACCTGCGCAGGGTTGGTTATAAAGTGAGCGCGCTTGACTTTGGATTGGCGGAGTTCTTCGTAGAGAGCGGTGCTACGCTTGTTGAAACTCTCATAATTAAGGACCAATTTTCCCATATTTGTCATAATTCACCTCATCACAGGTACGACACATCTTTAGGGAACGACTCCTGGCTCTCGTTTGAACACAGCTGTTGAGAGCACTAATTTTTTACCAAGGAATTACGGTCTCGGTTGCGATCCATCGAAAACCACACTTTGCTTTAGCCGCGCATAATTGTCTTTGCAGACCCGATTTTGTCAAGAATAAGTTATTCACAAGATGCAAATAAATTATTCTCCTTCACGAGGCGCTAGGGGATGAAAAGGTCGCAGAGCTGGATGGTCAATTGGTCGGCTGGTTACCGGTCCATTGATATTCGTAGCCTGGGATGGGGTCGTAATTCAATGGGGCGCGCACTCCATCGTAGTAAATTTTGATGTATTTAACGTGCCCATCCACATAGCTGACCATCGCCTGGGCATTGTTGTAGAAATAAAGCTGGCCGTCGCCGTGCGTCAGCGGGCCGTTCCTGGTTGGCTGCACCGGCGTGCCGCCGGGCTGGGGGTTGTGCCAGGAATAACCCACAAAGGCCGGCTGCTCGGCCACGAGCACGGTGTTGGCCGGCAGCCGCACCGCGTCAACATCGTTTCCCCGCAAGCCGACTTTGCCGAGTTTGAAGAAATTGGCGCCGGAGTTGAACAGGTAGCTCGTGTAGTTGGATTCCGGCAGGAGTGACAGTGGTTGCACCAAAGTGTTGGCCCGGTCGGCTGGACAGGCGAACAGCAATTCGTTTGGCCCGGCCGGGCCGTGCAAACCGACGTAGCTTTTCATCAGTTCCTTGTAGGTGAAGCGGACGCCGTTGTACCAGCCAACGCGCTGATGCGTGTCCGGCATTTTGCCGCCATTCTCGTCGGCATAGGTTCGTACGCCGACGTTGATTTGCCTGAGGTTGTTCATGCAGGTGATTCTGCGGGTATGGTTCCGGGCCATGCTGAGCACGGGCAGTAACAGGGCGGCTAGAATTGCTATGATGGCGATCACCACCAGTAACTCCACGAGCGTAAAGCCCTCCTTTAAACTGCGCCGGGACCCATCCGGCACAGGCGGAAACGGAAACAGGCGGAGCAACGTTTTCATAACCATATTAATCCGGGAACCGGTCTAAACATCAGGGATGTAAAATATTTTCTACTCCTGCCATGTATTAATGCAAGATGTTCTTATAATATTGGTTTTCGGCATGTTGGTTCAAAAGTTAAATAAATATTTGACAAATTTTACTTTTGTGGTATATGTTTAAATTAGTTCTTTTAAATGTGAATGTTTGTGATTGGTTAAATGGGTGATTGGCTAGGGTGGGTGATCAGCACCGACTCACCCCGGCGACTACTTGGGAACGAAACGGCTCGTCAGTAGCCTCGCCCCACCCGCCAGGAATTCAGGTGGATTAAGGTCAATTAAAGTGAATTAAAGAGAGAAATTTTTTTATTTGCCCCCTGGTTTTGGGTGTGAGGGTCGGGGTGGTTGTTGATTAATCATGCGATATTCGATTTATTGTTTTTTTGAGCGGTCGATGGGGATAATAACGTTAATCACACTAATCACAGTGCTTCGGAAATAGGCGCATAGTCACGTAAAGGATGCAAAGCACCTGTATTGTCCTGACGAGGGCAGTTTTCGTCGCGATAACACCTGAATTTGTGTGAATCACAACTTGCAATCGGGCCTGAATCATTTACAGATTGTGGCTTTAATACCCCGAAAGAGTCGTAATGAATACAGGCCCAAAGAGTGTGGAAGCGGAATTGCGTGAGCGTGAGATGATGTTGCGCAACCTGACGGATAATCTTCCCAACGGGGCGACGTTTCGTTTGGTCTGGCGGGAAACCGGCGATTTTCATTTTCATCATATCAGCGAGAGCATCGAAACTTTGACCGGTGTGTCTTCAGCCCAAATCCTGGAAAATCCCACGGAGTTTTTTAAGCTCATTGTGGACAAAGACCAGGAACGCATGCAGGCGATGGGCGAGCTGGCGCAGAAGACGATGAAACAGTTCGATTGCCAGGCGCGCATCCGCACGAAAGAAGGCGATACGAAATGGCTGCACTGGCGTTCGCTGCCGACGAAATTGCCCTCCGGTGATGTGGCGTGGGACGGATTGGTGGTGGACATCACGCCGTTGAAATCGGCCGAAGGGGAGTTGTGGCGGTTGAACGATGAGTTGGAAGCGACCATCTCCGAACGCACCAAAGAGCTGGCGGAAAGCGAACGCCGCCATCGCACGTTGCTGGCGAACCTGCAGGGCATGGTTTATCGCTGCCGCAACAACCAGGCGCGCACGATGGAGTTCATGAGCGAGGGCTGCCGTTCGTTGCTGGGTATCCGCCCGGAGAGTTTCCTGAAGGGCGAGCTGACCTTTGAGAGCATCATCCATACGGAAGACCGCGAGCGCGTGTGGAATGAATTGCAGGAATCCATCGCCAAAAAAGTCCCGTTCAATATCGAGTACCGGGTGAGACATGCCAACGGCCGCTGGCGCACCGCGCTGGAGCAGGGCCGCGCGATCTTTGACGAGCAAGAGCATGTAGTCGCCCTGGAGGGAATCGTCACGGACATCACGGAACGTGTGCACGCCGAGCAGACGCGCCGGAGCCTGGAGGAGCAATTGCGCCAGGCGCAAAAGCTGGAAGCCATCGGCACTCTGGCCGGCGGCATCGCACATGATTTCAACAACATCCTCGCGGCCATCATGGGCAGCGCGGAATTGTTGCGGATGGATATCCCGAAGGACCATCCGAGTTATGAATTTATCCAGCAGATCATGACGGCGGGCAACCGCGCCAAGGGGTTGGTGCAACAGATCCTGACTTTCAGCAAACGAACGGACAGCTCACGTGACGTGGTGCACCTGCAACCGATGGTGAAGGAATGTGTGCGGCTCATCCGTGCCACGATCCCGGCGATGGTCGAGATCGCTTCCGACGTGGATGGCAGTTGCGCGCCAGTGATGGCGGACCCCACGCAGATCCACCAGGTGCTGGTCAATCTGTGTACCAACGCATGGCATGCCTTGCCGGAACGTGGTGGACACATCGAAGTAAAGCTGGAGATGGTGGACGTGGATGAGATCATGGCGGCCATCCATCCGGATCTTTGCGCGGGACCCCACGTGCGGTTGAGTGTGCGTGACAATGGCGGCGGCATGGACAAGGCGGTGCTGGAGCGCATCTTCGAGCCGTTCTTCACGACGAAACCAGCAGGTAAAGGCACGGGCCTGGGATTATCGGTAGTGCATGGCATCGTGAAAGCGCACAAAGGCGCCATCATGGTCGAGAGTGAACTGGGAAAAGGTTCGTCATTTTTCATTTACCTGCCGGCGGCGAAAATTCCCGAGCCGGAACGACCCGGCGAAACCAAAATCATCTTCCGTGGCGCCGGCCAGCGCATCCTGCTGGTGGATGATGAAGAATTACCGGGACGTACCGTGGAAAAAATCCTGACGCGCATCGGATACCAGGTGAAACGCTTCGTGCATCCCGAACAGGCGTTGACGGATTTTGCCACGTCGCCCAAAAAATATGACCTGGTGCTCAGTGACCTGGCCATGCCCGGGATGTCCGGCCAGGACATGGCTGTCGCGATGTTGAAGATCCGGCGTGATATCCCTATCCTGCTCATCACCGGACTGGCCGACCCTGCCACGCAGGAAGAGGCCAAGCGGGTGGGCATCCGCAATGTATTGTTCAAGCCGCTTACGACCGAGGCGCTTGGGCGGGAACTGGCGCAGATGTGGGTCAAAACCGAAACCCCCGGCGAAGAGAAGACGCCGGGATCGGCCAAAGTAAATAAAAATGAACCGACAGCTTAAAGCAGGCGCAGGCGTGCGAACCAATACATGAGCGCCCGCCCGTTTCGCCATCTTCTGTTCATATTTTTTTTCGTATCAGGCTTTTGCAGCCTGCTTTATCAGATTGTCTGGACGCGGATGGCTTTTGCCTCCTTTGGGATTTTGACGCCGGTGCTTTCGGTCGTCTTATCCGTATTCATGCTGGGACTTGCGGTGGGAGCCTGGGCCGGCGGAAAGCTGGCCACTGCCAGGTTCTCAAAAAATGGAGCATCGGCCCTCAACATGTATGCCGCCGCCGAATTTTTGATCGGTGTGGGTGCGTTTGCCGCGCCATGGTTTTTTTCGATCGGTGAGCATCTGCTGCTTTCCACTGGTGAAATGAACTCCATCACTTACCTGTCGGCTTCCGCGCTGATATTGGCGGTCTCCATCCTGCCATGGTGCTTGTGCATGGGCGCGACCCTGCCTTTCATGATGGCCTGTGTGCGGGAACGTGACCCCGAGAACACCAAAAGCTTCAGCTATCTCTATCTGGCAAATGTCCTGGGCGCGATGAGCGGCACTTTAATAACTGCCCTGGTGCTGGTGGAACTGCTCGGGTTTCACCACACGCTCTGGATCGCGGCGACCGGCAATTTCAGCATCGCCATCATCGCCGGGAGCCTGGCGCGGAACAAACAGGCCTTGTCCGGCCTGAATTTGGATGAGCAACGCACCACCACATCCATCGCCGCAATGCCTTCCGCCGGCATATCGAAACGATTGACGCAATGGATATTGTTTTCGACCGGTTTTAGCGCCATGGCGATGGAAGTGGTCTGGGCCAGGGCTTTCACAACGGTTTTGAGCACTCAGGTCTACTCGTTTGCCATGGTGATCTTTGTCTATTTAGCCGCCACCTTTGTCGGCGCATGGCTCTATCGGCGCGATCTCCGGAAACGCGCCGTCCGCTCCACTGCCGAATTGATCACCGTGTTGTTTCCAGCGGTTTTTATCCCGATTTTGGTAGACGATCCGAGGCTGTTGGCGATGAATGCCGCCATGCAGCCCGGCAGTGTCATGGCACTGCTGGCAAGCATTTTTCCGCTTTGCGCGATCCTGGGATATCTGACGCCGTGCCTGATCGATGACTACGGGGCCGGGGAACCCGCCACCGCCGGCAGAGCTTATGCCATCAATGTCCTGGGTTGTATCCTTGGGCCGCTTTTGGCCTCGTACGTTTTGCTCCCTTCATTCAGTGAGCGCCATGCCTTGATGATTCTTGGGTGCCCCTTTTTGGCCTTCTCATTTCTTTGTTTCAACCGGATGAGGCCTCTAGTGCGCATGATAGTACTGCCCATAGCGGTCGTTTTGCCTTTGGTCGCCCTAATATTTTCAGAAGGATTTGAAGACCTGGCCAAAGTCGCTCCCAGATCTGAGATCCGCCGGGACTACGCCGCCTCCGTTTTGTGTGTGCAGGGAGCCAATGGCAAATTTGATAAAGCCCTTTTCATCAATGGCATCAACATAACGAGTTTGACCCCCATCACCAAATTCATGGTTCATCTGCCGATGGCATTCCATAATGGGCCGCCTTCCTCTGCCTTGATCCTCTGTTTTGGGATGGGAACCAGCTTTCGTTCGGCGATGAGCTGGAAGGTCCCGACGACCTCCGTGGAGCTGGTACCCAGCGTCAAACAAGTGTTCCCATTCTTTCACGACGATGCGGCAGCGGTCATGGCCCAACCCAACGGCCGGATCATCATCGATGACGGAAGACGCTATTTGAAACGGACCGCGGAAAAATTCGATGTCATCGTCATCGACCCGCCACCGCCCGTGACTGCGGCGGGTTCCAGCCTGCTCTATTCGGAGGAATTCTACACTCTGGCCAAACAGCACCTGAACACGAACGGCATCCTGCAAACATGGTACCCGATCGGCGACCGTACCACTGGCCAGGCGATGCTGCGGTCGGTCTGCAATTCGTTTCCCTACGTGCGCTGTTTCTCTTCGACAGAGGGATGGGGCATGCACGTACTGGCTTCTATGGAGCCGATCCCCATATTGAGCGCTGAAGATCTGATCGCACATATGCCCGAAAGTGCGAGAGCGGACCTGTTGGAATGGGCCAAAGAAGGAACGCCCTTGAACCTGTATCTTCAGAAAGTCCTGGCCAGCGAATTCAGGCCTGGGGATAACCTCAATCCCGACAAAGATATCCGGATCACTGACGACTGGCCATATAACGAATACTTTTTCTTCCGCGACCTGATCGAGAAAATCGTCAAATGAGTCTTTTTGGCCCTTTTTGGAACCGATGCTCTAGCCAGCAGCGTGATGCGGAGGCTGGAGATTTTGTTTGGCTTTTACCCACCGGCATGCTACATAGTCCGGCCCGCTGCGCATCGGCACGGCGGCAATTTAACCGAATAATTTATGTCACAGCATCGCAGCCTGCGCGCAGCCTCCACTTTGGGTGGAAAACGCAACGTCATGAAGCGCTTTGAGCGCGTGGAAATCCTCAAAAAACGCGGCCAATGGAAAGAGGGCGACCGCATCACCGGCCTGCGCAAAACCAAGCCGGAAGTCTAATCGCCACCGGTGACAAGTGACGGGTGCCAGGTGAGGCGAACCCTTGTCACCACGCTTGTCCCATGGCTGCATCCATTCGTCTTCAGAAATTCCTTGCGGAAGCAGGCGTTGCCTCGCGCCGCGCTGGCGAACAGATCATACTCCAGGGCCGTGTCAGCGTGGACGGCTCCATCGTGCGCGTGCTTGGCACCAAAGTAGACCCCCTGCATGATTCAGTCCTTTTCGACGGCAAGCCCATCCACATCCGCCGCAAGCTCTATGTGGCGCTGAACAAGCCTCCCGGTTGTGTTTGTTCCCGGAATGACGAACGCGGCCGTCCAACCATTTTTGGCTTTCTGCCCCGTGAATGGGATATCCTCCACAATGTCGGCCGGCTCGATTATGACACGGAAGGATTGATTTTCCTGACGAATGATGGTGAATTCAGTCTGCACCTGACGCATCCGCGGTATGGTGTGCGGAAAAAATATCTCGCCACGGTGGACGGAAAAGTGGACGGGGAGATGTTGAAAACCATCCTGACCGGCGTGTGGCATGACGGTGAAAAGTTGAAGGCCGAGCGGGCGCATGTGATCTCCTCCACCAGTTCGCAGAGTGTGGTGGAATTGGAACTGGCCGAGGGCAAAAACCGCGAAGTGCGGCGGATGTTCGAGGCGCAAAGCCGCACGGTGACCAAGTTGCAGCGGATACAGATCGGAAAAATCAAGCTGGGTGAATTGAAATTGGGTAAATGGCGGACATTGACAGAAACCGAGATTAAATCTCTACTTTCCTGAGTTATGAATATGAAATTTTGGATGACGACTTTTGGGGCGATGATTTCTGCGGGCTTGCTCGCGCAAACCAACCTGCCGGATACGACCACGACCACGGCCACTACCGTAGCTGCGCCCGTTTACAGCGAGATCACCAACGCGCCGCCGGCCGCGCCGATGCCCGCACCCAAAGCCAAGAAGAAGACTGTCAAAAAGGCCGCGGTCAAAAAGGCCGCCAAGCCCGCGGAAGTATTGCGCACAGTGCCACTCGTGCCCGGGCCAGCTGTCGTGGCCGCGAACCACGTGAACGTGCGCACCAAGCCGAGCATCGGCGGTGAGATTGTCACGCGCATGACCAATGGCGAGCCCGTCACGGTCATTGAAGAGATCAAACTTAAACATTCCGGGCCGGATGAACCGTCCGCCTGGGCCAAGATCGCGTTGCCCTCACAGGCAGCCGCCTGGGTGAATACCAAATTTATCGATTCCACGAATAAAGTTGTGACGGCCAAGAAACTGAACATTCGCGGCGGCCCCGGAGAAAATTATGGAGTGATCGGCACCTTGCAGAAGGGCGATGCCATCAACGAGATCATCACGCAGGGTGAGTGGACCAAGATTGAAGCGCCCACTACCGGCTACGCTTTCATGGCCGCGCAATACCTGAAGCAGGAACCCGGCGAAATGCCGACGCCGACGCCCGCACCCGAGACCAACAATGTTGAACCCGCGACCCCAGTGACACCGGTGACTGAAACGCCAGCAGTGCCTGCCACGACAGAAGCACCCGCGCCCGCGCCGACCAACGAAGTGCCGGTTGCTGCTCCTGCACCTGCGCCCGAAGCTGCTCCGGCCCCGGCGCCCGCGACTGAAGAGCAACCCACGGAACCGCGCGTCGTTTCTCACGAAGGCGTCGTGCACGGCACTGTCAGCATCCAGGCGCCAACGCCATACGAGTTGCGCGCGCCGGATACCGGCGAGGTGGTCGATTATCTTTTCACGAACTCCAAGGAACTTGACCTAAGCCGTTACAAAGGCCTCCATATCATCGTGACCGGTGAGGAAAGCCTGGACCAGCGCTGGCCGCATACGCCGCTGATCACCATCCAGAAAATCCAGGTCATCGAATAATGGCAGCGGACCTCATCGACGGCCGTGCCATCGCTGCGGACATCCAACGCGAATTATCCGGTCGCATCGCCGCGCTGAAACAGCGCGGGGTGCAACCCGGCCTCGCGTTTGTGCGTGTCGGCGAAGACCCGGCTTCGAAGGTTTACGTGGGCCGGAAAGAAAAAGCCTGCGCGGAGTTGGGCATCGCTTCCGAAACGCACGTGCTGCCTGAGAAGACCAGCGAAACAGAACTGCTGGCCCTGATCGCTCGACTAAACACTAATCCTCGAATTCACGGCATTCTCGTCCAGGCGCCGGTGCCCAAACAGATCCGTGAATCCGTCGTCTATTCCACCGTCGCGCCAGAAAAAGACGTGGACGGATTTCACCCGATCAACGTCGGCAAGTTGATGCTTGGCGACACGACTGGTTTTCATCCCTGCACACCGGCTGGCGTCATGGAATTGCTGGCGCGTTCGCATGTGAAGACCGATGGCGCGGAAGTCGTGGTGCTGGGGCGGGGGAATATCGTCGGGAAGCCAATGACCGCGATGCTTTGCCAAAAGGCGAAGGGCGCGAACGCCACCGTCACCATCTGCCACTCGGCCACGCGTGATATCAAAACGCATTGCCGCCGGGCGGATATTCTGGTCGCAGCCATGGGCGTGGCAGAATTTGTGAAGGCAGACATGGTCAAGTCCGGCGCGACCGTCATCGATGTCGGCGTCAATCGTGTCAGCGATGCCAGTTCGAAGACCGGCACGAGACTGGTCGGCGACGTGGCCTTCGCTGAAGTTTCGCAAGTGGCCGGCAAGCTCACGCCAAATCCCGGCGGTGTGGGCCCGATGACCATCGCGATGTTGATGCAGAACACTGTGCGTGCCGCCGAAAATAAAATTTAACCTAAAAATAGAAAATCAAATGCAAGCCAATCGAATCCTTCCCGACCTCCAATGCTCGCTCCTGTGCGAAGAAGTGCGCCAGGAAATGAACGGCAATCTCATCCTCATCGGCGTCATCAATCTCATCCGCGTGCCGCAATTGCCGGTGACGGCCAGCCGCCTGTGCATTTACAACTGCTGGACCGCTGGCCTTGGGCAGTTCAATGAGACTGTGCGCATCCTCGCGCCGGATCAGACCACTGTCTTGCGCAAAGGTGATATGAAATTTGAATTGAAGGATGTAACCATGCGCTCGCCGAACGTGCTTGTGTTTGCCGGCGTCGAATTCAAGACCGCAGGGATCTATTACGTCGAGGTGCTGGTGGATGACGTAATGAAGATACGCTATCCCATCCCGGTCGCATTGGTGCCACCGCCGCCCGGACAGGCCCCGCAGCCCACGGCGACACAATAAGCCCGGGCAATTTTCGATTTCGTTTCGTCGAACAACGCTGTGCATGATTTCTTCGTGCGCAGCGTTGGAGTTTGCGAATTTGCCTTTTGAATCAGTCCCGCCTCCGGCGGGAGAAACCCCTCACCCGCTGCTGCGCAGCACCCTCTCCCTGAGGGCGAGGGCATAGCGGCAAATTAGGACGCTATGAGCAGCGTTCTCGACTTTTAAATGCGTTGCGGCATTTTATGGCCATGCGAATCCAATTCTGTGGTGCTGCGCGCACGACCACGGGCTCAATGTATCTTATCGAGGTCAGCGGACACAAATTTCTGATGGAATGCGGGTTGTTCCAGGGGCATCGCGATGAATCGACAGAACGCAATTGCTGTTTTCCGTTCAATCCAAAAGAGATCGAGGCTGTGGTGCTCAGCCACGCGCACATGGACCACGCCGGGAACCTGCCGAATCTTTGCAAACAGGGTTTTACCGGTAACATCCATTGCACATTCGCCACGCGCGACCTCGCCAGCATCATGCTCGTGGATTCCGCGCACATCCAGGAAGCGGATGCGATCTATGTTTCCAAACAGAATGCCAAACGCGGCCTGCCGCCCGTAAAACCGCTTTACACCATTGCCGACGCGGAAAAAGCGGTTGAACAATTCGTGTCCGTGAATTACGACCGGCCATTTCAACTGGTCGACGGCGTCACTGTGACGTTTCGTGATGCGGGACACATCCTTGGTTCCGCGCAAGTGGTTTTGGACGTGCGCGAAGGCAATAAGAAATTCCGCTATCTCTTCAGCGGCGACGTGGGCCGGGGCAAGGATTCCATCCTGCGCGACCCGGTGGCAGTCGAGAACGTGGATTATCTCCAGGTCGAATCCACCTATGGCGGGCGCACCCACGATTTGCCCACGCATGCTGATGAGGTTGTCCGGAAGTTGCTGGTGGACGCCCTGGGACGCGGCGGCAAAGTCATCATTCCGGCGTTCTCAGTCGGGCGCACGCAGCAGATCGTTTACGTGCTGAACCAGCTCACGCTCGCCGGATTACTGTCACGCATCCCCATCTATGTGGATAGTCCGTTGAGCGTGAATGCCACGGAGATCTATCGCCTGCACCCGGAATGTTTCAACGAAGCCACGAACAAATTCCTGCACGAGAAAGCGAACCCGTTCGGCATGGAGAATCTTACCTATATCCGGGAGGTGGAGCATTCGAAGAAGCTTAACGACCTGCACGAGCCGATGATCATCATCAGCGCATCCGGCATGGCGGAAGGCGGACGCATCCGCCATCACCTGAAAAATAATCTGGGCAATCCCAAGAATCTGATTTTGTTCATCGGCTATTGCGCGGAGAATACGCTGGGCGCGCAGATTGTCGCCAAGCGCAGCCCCGTCAACATCTTCGGGCTGCCGGTCGACGTCCACGCCCAGATCGCGTCCATCGATTCCTATTCCGGCCATGCGGATAAGAATGAACTGCGCCAGTACGTCAGCAAGATCACCGGCAACATCAAAAAAATCTTCTGCATCCACGGCGAAGAATCGCAATGCCTCGCACACGCCGAGACATTGCGCGTCATGAAACCGAATGCGGAAGTCCTTGTGCCGGACTACAAGCAGATCGCCGTTATATAGAAACGCGTCTATTTCGAACTCACCGTTGACCACATGTTCGTGGCCATCTGCAGGTGCATCTCGAGGGTGGGTTCAGTTTTGGCAGCCCAGGCACGCAAGTCTGCGTCATCAGCTTTTTCCGACGCCCATTTGAATTCCTTTATGTCAGCTTTGTGGTCGGCGACCATGTCTTTTGCGTACGCTTTATCAAAAGCGTCGCCGGACAAGCCTGATAACTTATCAATGCTACGCTGGTCTTTGGCGCTGGGCGCGGCTGGAAGAGTCGCTCCTTTTTGCGTGGCCAGCGCTTTCAATTCGTCATTGGCTTTGCTGTGGTCCGTCACCATTTGCTGGCCGAATTGTTTCACCGAGGCGTCAGTGCCTTTGGTCGATGCGAGCTGGCCGGATTGGACTTCCGCCATGCCGCCGCTAGCGGCGGCTTTGACGAAATCATAATCTTTTTTGGATAAGCTACCCGGATTGCTGGCGTCATCCGCCGCAAAGGCGCTGATCACAGCCGTGGATGTTAATAAAATGCAGATTGCTCCCGTTACCAATTGTTTCATACCCGTCTATCTCCTTGTTAAACGGCTGATCGCGAGTCCAACTTCGTTCAATTTTATTGCGGGTCAAATTATTTTTGCGACGAAGGCCGCGTTACTTTAAGTTCGCTCACAGGGAAAATTATGAAAGCCGCCTACATCACCAAGACCGGTCCGCCGGAGAACATCATCTACGGCGATCTGCCCCAACCGAAGCCCGGCCCGACGGAATGCCTCATCAAGGTTTCGGCCGTGGATGTGAACCCCATCGACCTCTACATCCGCGGTGGCATGGTGCCGGCAAAACTCAATTACCCTTACATCATCGGCTCTGACCTCGTGGGAACTGTCGTCGAGGCCGGGGCGGCCGTAAAACATTTCAAGGCCGGCGACCGCGTATGGGCAACTGGCCAGGGACTCGCTGGCCGACAGGGAACGTTTTCCGAATTTGCTGCCGTGGATGAACGCTGGCTATTCACGACGCCGCAGGGCGTGAAGGATGAGGACATCGTCGCACTCTCCCTGGTGGGCACGACGGCGTATCTCGGGCTGGTGACCCATGCCAAATTAAGGCCGGACGAAATTTTATTTGTGAATGGCGGCACCGGCGGCGTTGGCTCCAGTGTGGTGCAGATGGCCAAAATCTTCGGCGCACGTGTTGTCACGACCGCCGGGAGTGATGAAAAAGTAGAAGCGGCGCGCAAGTTAGGCGCAGACCTCGCCATCAATTACAAAACGCAGGATGTGGATGCCGCCATCAAAACGTTCGCGCCCAATGGCATCAATGTTTGGTGGGAATCATTGAGCGAACCCAATTTCGAGCGCACGATTCCGCTGCTCGCCATGCGGGGACGAATGGTCGTGATGGCCGGGCGCGCTGCCAAACCCATCTTTCCCGTCGGCCCGTTTTACACGAAGGATTGTTCCATCCACGGTTTTGCGATGTTCAATGCTGCGCCGGAGGAAGATCATACCGCCGCCGCGGATATCGGGCGCTGGCTTTCTGAAGGCCGGTTGAAAGCGCAAATCGACCGCGTGCTGCCGCTGGCACAAGCTGCGGAGGCGCATCGGTTGCAGGAGGAAAGCACCGTCCACAAAAAAGGCTCGCTGGCGGGGAAAATCGTGCTCAAGCCGTGAGACCAATCAAATCGCCAACAACAGTTTCTTGATCTCTTTCAACCGGGCTTTCGGGTCCTTTTTGGTGAGGCGCGGGAATTTACCGCCGAGCGTGATGAAATCGCCGTGACGCGTGAGTTTCAATTTGTCCTCCTCCACCTCGATGCCGGTCACATTTTTTTCACTGGCGAGAATTTTCAATTCCCCGATCTGCAGCAGTATCTCGACGGACGGGGGCAGGGGACCGAAGCGGTCACGCAATTCCTTTTGCAAGGCCTCAAGGCCGGATTTCTCGGTGGCCTGCGCGAGTTTGCGATAGACTTCGATGCGATGGTGAGCCTCGGGGACGTAACTCTCCGGCAGGTTGCTGGCGTCGCCGAGGAAATCCAACGTAATGCGCACCTCGACGCGCGGTTTCACTTTCTCGCCCTTCAATGAGCCGACGCTTTGCTTCAAGAGTTGGCAATAAAGCTCGAAACCTACAGCCGTGATGTGGCCGCTTTGCTCCGAGCCGAGCAGGTTGCCCGCGCCGCGTATCTCCAGGTCGCGCATGGCGATCTTGAATCCGCTGCCGAGCGACGCGTATTGCTTCATGGCATTGATGCGCTTCTTCACATCGGTAAGCAAACGCGCATGGCGCGGGAGCAGCAGGAACGCATACGCCTGGTGTTTGTAGCGGCCAACGCGGCCGCGCAATTGGTACAGGTCGCTCAGGCCGAAACGGTCTGCGCGGTCGATGATGATGGTGTTGGCATTGGGGATATCGAGGCCGCTCTCGATGATGGTCGTGGAAAGCAACACATCCGCTTCGCCGTTCACAAATTTGCTCATCACTTCTTCGAGGTCGTCCGCGTGCATCTGGCCGTGGCCGACCAAAATGCGCGCCTTTGGGACGAGCGTTTGTATTTTCTGGCGCATCACATCGATGGTCATCACGCGGTTGTGCAGGAAGAAAACCTGCCCGCCGCGGTTCATCTCGCGCTGGATGGCGTCGCGGATGATGCGTTCGTCATATTCCACTACGGTCGTCTCGACCGGCAAACGGTCGTGCGGCGGTGTCTGGATGGTGCTCATGTCCCGCGCACCCGTCAGCGCGAGATATAGCGTGCGGGGAATCGGCGTGGCGCTGAGCGTGAGCACATCCACGAGCACGCGCAGGCGTTTGAACTTCTCTTTGTGCAACACGCCGAACCGCTGTTCCTCGTCGATGACCACCAGGCCAAGCTCCTTGAAAGCGATGTCCTCCTGCACAAGCCGGTGCGTGCCGATGACGATATCCACCGAGCCGGCGGCCAAATCGCGCACCACCTGCTGCTGGTCTCGTTTGGTGCGGAAACGCGAGAGCAGTTCGATGCGGATGGGATAATCCGCCATGCGCTCGCGGAAATTATTGAAATGTTGTTGGGCGAGGACTGTGGTGGGAACCAGGATGGCCACCTGTTTGCCATCCATCACGGCTTTGAACGCGGCCCGGATGGCGACTTCCGTTTTGCCGAAGCCGACATCGCCGCAGATGAGGCGGTCCATCGGCTTGGGACGTTCCATGTCCACCTTGGTTTCGAGGATAGCCTTCATTTGGTCGGGCGTCTCCTCGTAGATGAATGCGCTCTCAAACTCGCGCTGCCAAGGAACATCCGTCTTGAACGCGTGGCCCTGTAACGATTCGCGCGCCGCCTGGATGCGCAACAGTTCCGCCGCCACATCGCGCACAGCCTTTTCAGCGGTTTCTTTCGCTTTGTGCCAACGCATGCCGCCCAGCGTGTTCAGCGGAGGTCGCGCTTTGCCTGCACCAACATATTTGCTGACCAAATGGGCTTCACTGACGGGGACGTAAAGTTTGGGCGGTTCATTGCTCGAATCGCTGGGCGCAAATTCGATGACGAGGCATTCCGTCTCAGATTTTTCTGCTAATGCGCCCGAATCGCGCGGCTTGTTGCCCAAACCGACGGGCATGTTCTTTAGACCGAGGTAACGCCCGATGCCGTGCTGTAAATGAACGACGAGGTCGCCTTCCTCAAGGTCGGCAAAATCGATCTCCAACGCAGAACGCATCGCGGTCGCGTGAGGCGACTTCAATTTGCGCGGGCGTTGGATCTTGTAACGGCCAAAAATTTCCGCATCGGTGATGACAACGAGCCTGGCTTCATCGCAGAGAAAACCGCGCGATAGATTGCCGAGGTGCATCTGCAAGCGCTTTTCTTCGGTGAACCCGTGCTCTTTCCAGATCTCCTCGAAACGCTGCCGTTCGCCGTCGTTGTTGCAAAAGACATGGACGGAATAATCCTGCCGCAGCCAGCGGTGCAATTGCTGGAAGAACTCGCGGCGTTGTACCTCCGCGACCTGCGGATCGAGCGCCCGTTCGACGAGCGGACGGAAGGCGTCGAGATTTTGAAATTGTAGTTCGCGCGGCTCCGTCACGCCCTCATCGGCTTCGGTCAATGTGATGGTGGAGATCCGCCTCTGCGCAGCGACGTGTTGCAGCTCATCCCACGAAATGAAGAAAGGGTCGTTCGGGGGGATGGTCGCCGCGTATTCCTCAGCACGGAGGGAAAGCTGTTCTGGCTCGCACAGGACGAAAATGGCATCAGATGGCAAATACTCGAGCAGGCTGGCCATCGGGACGGGATTGGGCTTCTCGCCTTCCAAGCCGTGTTTCAGGACGCCTATCTCACCTGCCGGCGGCAGCGTCACCGCAGGGATTTCCTCCCGGGAGATCTGCGTGAGCGGGTCGAAATAGCGCAACGATTCCAATTCGTCGCCGAAAAATTCCAAACGCACCGGCCACGGGCTCGTGGGCGGATAGATATCCAGGATTCCGCCGCGCATGGCGATCTCGCCGCGTTGCGTGACCTGGCCTTCCGGCTCGTAGCCCTGGGATTCGAGCCAATCAACGAGGTCAAGCGGGTCGGAACGTTCACCACGGGCCAGATGCCGCGTGCGGTTCTTTATCTCCGCTGGCGCGTAAGTCTTTTGGAGGAGGGCGGCAACGCTGGTGACGACCATGGCCGGGCGCGATTCGTGACCGCGCGGTTTTTCCATAAGCGCGATCAGGGTCTGCAAACGGTCGCTGATGGTATCGGCATGGGGCAATTTTCCTTCGTGCGGAAGGATTTCCCAGGGGGGATAAAACAATTGCGGCGAGTCCAGCCACGTTTCGAGGTCCTGCTGGAAGCCCTCCTGCGTTTTCAGGTTATCCGTGACGATGACGATGGGGCGTCCGCGAAAAAGTTGCGGGAGCAGCGCGACGAGGAAGGGCTGGGCGGCTGCCGTGACGCCGGCAAGCGACAATACGCCTCCCGGTTCCATGCGCCGTACAAGGCCCTGTACAGCGGGAACGAGCGAAACGTCAGCGAACAAACTGCTCGTCGCTGACGCTGGAGCGTTCTGCGGCAAGCGCAGGCACACTCGCAGTGAGGGGTGGATAAGTCAAGCGGCGGTATCTTTTAGTCGGGACCGAATTGCCTTCTTGATCAGTCCCGCTGGCGCGGGACCATAACCCTCACCCGCTGCTGCGCAGCACCCTCTCCCGCAAGCGGAGAGAGGGCATAGCGGCAAATCAGGAAACTACCCACAATTTTAGCCGTGGCTTTAAGATTGCCATCGTTGTTTTGACGGTGATTTTGGGGGGTGCACAGCTAGTGCAGGCAATATTGCCGTTTTTGTCATTGTGACGTTTCGCAAGTCGCATTGGTCCAACTTCTTGCGCCTCCAAAATATTTTTTCAACAAAATGCGATTTGTGTGACCAGCACAGCGACAGGAAGCAAACGGTATGTTATGATTGAGCCGTTTGCCGGGAATCCGGCGCTGTTCTTTGAAAACAGGTAACTCGTTAAATGAGTAACTGGTTAAATACGTTAAACAGGAAATCGGCGGGCCGGCAGCCGAAAACAACGCCCAACACCGAAGCGGAGCCAAGCTCACTTCAGGGTTATTCAAGGTTATTCAAGGGGGGATTTTTTTATTTGGGATTGGCCACTGAGCCACAAGGGCACAGAGGGGCCTGGCGAATCTGACTGGTTCCGACCAATTCCGACCAATGTGGCGCGGCAAACGCGAGGAATCGAAAGTCATCGTGGCAAAAATGCGGAGCCCCCTTTCGGGCTGGAAAAGGAGAAGACATACACGAATTACACAATTTGCCCCCTCGAAAAAGCCCGTAATACACAAAACACACGAAATACATGATTTTTTTGATAACAAAATTTAGCAGTTAGCTGGTCCCAGTCCGCGTTCAGTCAGCGTGGCAATAATAAGAAATCCTCTTTTCGGTCATTCTATTCCGGCTCGAAGGTCACTAAAAGGCACTTGCAGACATAGCCTGCGTTTTGCACGAGACCGGAAAAATAAAAAAAGAAAATATGAATCGTCGCTCGCAAATTCTTTTGAACAGCGTAGTATTACGGATGTCTTATTGCGGTTATTACGGAATGATAAAATTCAGACGTTTCAATTTGAAAGTGGTTGCGCAACGCGCCGGGATATTCTGCGGCGCGATTTTTTTTACGCTCGCAGCGCGCGCGGATTATAACCTCCTTTCCGCCTTTTACACGGGCGGCGCGGATTGGCAACTCGGCTCGGTGGGTGTTGGCAACATCATTGGCGACAATCAACTGGAGATCGTCATGCCCTATCGCGATTCCAGCGGCAGTTGGTGGCTGGGCGCTTATGACTGGCAGGGCGACCTGCTCCCGGGCTTTCCCTATTACGGCGGCCAAAATGCCATCAACACCTCGCCAACGCTGTACGACCTCGATGGCGATGGCCATGACGAAATCATTTTCACCTGTGGTCCGAGCGTCATCGCTTTGCGGGGCAACGGCTCGGTGTATTGGTCCAATTCCGTCACGTATCTGAATTACATCCCCACTGGGGGTTACATGACGGTGACCAATGGCTTCTATTGGGATGCGACCGGCGCATGGATCCCCCATCTGCCCACCACGGCCACTTTTGCTTCTGAGGTCTCGCCTCCGATCGTCGCTGATTTTTCCGGTAACGGCACGAAAGAGGTGGTGACGCAGTGGAAGATCGATCCTGATAACACTAGCGATAACCAGGATTATAACCCGTTCATCAAACCCATCTACGGTTTCGCCGATTGGGGCACGGTGGGTGAAGACTGGTCAGGCGGCGTGGTGTTTTTCAATGCGGCGACGGGTGCAAAAACATTTGTCTATCATCTGCATCAAAATGTTGAAGCGGGATTGGGCATCGGACATGGCGACACGAATAAAGCGCTGAACGTGTATGCGTTGAATGACAGTGATAGTGTGGTGGGCTTCGATAAGAGCAAACCATTCGGGCTGTTCGGCAAAGGTGAATTGTGGAAGCAATTCGGAAAAAACCAGCGACTGATGTCCGGAGCTTATCAGAAAGGCGTGGATGTTTACGCGGCCGACATCGATGGTGACGGGCTGAGCGAGGTGCTGGTGCCGACGACCCAAGATGAACCGCTCTGGGAACCGAACGAAACCATCCTCGACGATGATGGCGCCATCCTATGGCGCCAATGGAAGAGCGCTGTCACGCTCACGAATTACCACGGCTGGCTCAACAACGCCTGCATGATCCCGTGTAATCCTGACCACGACAATCATGCGGATGTTTTGTCCTACACGCACGGATATGAGATTGCGTATCGCTATTGGGATGGCGTGGAGCTGGTGGACCATCCGAACTGGCCCATCAATTTCTATCCGTATGTGCCCACCCCGCCGGTCGTCGGTGACGTGGATGGCGACGGTGAGGAAGACATCGTCATCGGCACCTACAATCCGGCTGCCATTCCGAGTGACGGGAAGCTTTATATCATCGGGTTGAACGGCGTCATCAAACAGACCGTGGATATTCCATCCGGCGTCAAATACATCCCGGCGCTCGCGGACGTGGACCGGGACGGTTCGCTGGATGTCGTGGTGCCGGCATTGAGCGGCGCGATTTATGTGCTGAATTTCGGCGCTAATTCGACCAATAAAGTTTCCTGGGCGACGCATCGCGGCAACATGCATCGCGACGGCAACTATAGCGTGTCATTGTTCCCGCCTGGCACGCCCATCATCACGAGCAGGACGCCGGAGTTCACCCGCGCGGCCTTCACGTGGGCGGCGACGACCACCAATGCGCCGGTCGGCTGGCGCATCTATCGCGCAGACAACTCGAAAGGGCCGTTCGACCTGCAACTCACGCTTACGCCGGAGACAACGGGTTACACCGACACCGGTTTGCAGAATGGCTGGCAATATTTCTACGAGGTGGGCGCGGTGTATCCGACAAATGTCGTGTTGTCCTCGCCGTTTGTGGTCACGCCGATGCTGAACAGCAACGCGATCGCGAACCCTGCTTTTGAGGAAAACGATAACAGCCATTGGGACAAGTGGTACACGGGCGACATCGATTGGACTAATATGATCGGTTCCACGAATGTCTTTTTTGCCGGGAAACAATCCATGCAGATCGTTTTGCGCAGCAATGTTTCCAATAGCAGCATCAAACAATACAACACCTACGGCACGCCGGATTCGGCGGTGTATGTGCACACCAACGTGCTTTACAGTTTCGGCGCGTGGTTCAAGAGCAGCGGCATCTCCCAGCCTTCGGAGCATTGGATTGAATGGAATTCATCGCCGGACGGCTATGACACGAATGTGCGCCCATCATTACCGTGGCCGAATTATTTCACGCCGCACTTTGTCATCGGCACCACGCAAACGGATTGGACGTACGCGAACCGCACGTTCATTTTGCCGCCCGGTTTCCCGAACATCGATTTCCGGCATCGCTTCTCCATCACCGGTACCGGCAGCGGGTCCATCTTCATAGACAACGCCACCTTCCGGGCGATGCCAGCGCCAACAGACACGCATTGGGTGTCATGGATCTCCATGGGTTCGCGCTGGAAATATTTCACACAGATCGGCCTGCCGCCGTCTAATTGGTATGCGACCAATTTTTCCGAAGGATTGTTGTGGCTCTCCGCCAATGCAAAGTTCGGCACCGGCAGTGGTCCGACAGGCATCGTCACGGCTGTGACGGCGGACCTGCCATCCTATTATTTCCGGCAGAAATTCACGGTGACCGACACAAATGTGGAAGAACTGTTGTTGACCGCGCGTTGCACAGATTTCCAGGGAGGGGTTGGTTCGCCGATGCTCATCTTCATCAATGGCAATCAAGTTCCAGCCACCGGCATTGAACCTATTTTGGATGGCAACACAGACCAATATTATGACCTCACGCCGTTCATCGGATGGATCCATCCGGGCACAAACCAGTTCGCCGTGCAGTTGAACAACACGTGGCAGCCGACGTGGGATGATGTGGCTTTTGACATGAGCCTGAAGGCGCTGCCGACCACGGCCACGGCCCAGAGCGCGGGACATATCACATCCATCAAGGCCGTCGCCAACGGAATGAATCTCACGGTGGATGTACCCACCGGCACCATTTGGAGCCTGCAATATAATGACTCGCTGTTCAATCTCGTGTGGAACCCGCTGATGAATTTCACCAATGCAGCCGGTGGAACGATGACCCTCACCGACATGAGCCCGCGACACCCGGAACGCATGTACCGGTTGTGGCCGCGTTAAACGGCCGGTGAATTCGCGGGCCGTTTGCTGCGCCAGAAGTGCAGTCCCAATAACATCGCGATGATCCCTGCGGCGGCCCCGCATAACTGCAATCCGCGAATAAAGCTCTGCGGGCGATAGAAAAATTCCAACGTCGAATTTCCCGCCGGAACGACCACTCCACGCAAGGCGTGGTCAACGCGCAAAACGGGAACTTCGTTTCCGTTCAAGCGCGCGTGCCAGCCCTGGTCCCAAAGGTCTGCCAGCACGACCAGTCCGGGCGTCTCCATTTTTGCGGAGAGATTTATCCGCGTTGAGATTTCAGAGACGATGTCCACCGAGCCCCGGCATGGCCCGGCCAAATTCACCGACGCTGTGGTATAAGCCACCTGTCGGGGATCAAAATCCGGTGCGGCGATCTTTCCCATGCATTTCCCGTCGTCGGCCAGGGTCTCTGCATGGACTGGTACGAAGGCGCGTGGCAATGCGTTGGAATTCATCAGCACCCAATAGTCATCGCTGCGAATCGCTGGATGAATCCCCTCCGGCGGCTCGCCACGAAAAATCACGTACCGGACATTGAGCAGATCCAAAATCGGCGAAAGCTTGACCAGATCCGGCGGCTGCAAATCGATTTTCGGCGTATACCATTGTGTGATGGCATAACGTACATCTGGCATCTTTGGATCAGCAGCAGGGTTGATCAGTTCCACCAAACGTTTTGGGTCGATCGCGTCGTAGCCGCGCACATCACTCAGACCGTGCGTTTCTGCAAGGATGGCTGGCAGACAGGCATGACCAACGACTCTTCCCGGCGCAGATTTCGCCACCGCAGCGAGGGCTGGAATGCGGGGATAATATAAAGCGGGATCACATTGTGGACTGCGGCCGTAAGCGAACCACAACAGGTCCAGCACCAAAAAAACGCTCAACGGAACAACAGCCAGGCGGCCCAGTTCAGGCCGTATGCGCAACAACAACCATCCGATGAGTGTCAGGCCGCAAAGCATCGCCCCCTTAAAATACATCCAGGTGAACCACGCCTGTACACGCTGGATGTCCCCGGGACCGTAGATGCCGACCAGGTGCTTACCCTGGGCAATGTAGTTTTCCATTTTAGACGTGATCGTCACGGGTAAATCTACGGAGCGAAAGACACACCACGCCATCAGCATCGCCAGGATGGCCACGGCCGCCCAAAACCATTTTTGCCAGTGGGCTTCGCCTTGTCCCAAAGCGTCCAGCCCGACTGCCGCCATTGCCAGCAGCGCGAATGAGGAGGCGAACACGAGCCGGTTATGCGACATCATGTTCAGGCCCGGTAGCCGCAACAGCTGCACGAGTCCCGGCACGTTCATGCACCAGCTCAACCCAAACAGAATCAGGCAACCCCAAAATATATTTCGTGAACGCTGTCGCCGGCTGCACCACGCCAGCGGCGCGACCAACAACGTGGCCATGACCCCTGTATAGGTGGCTGCCGAACTTTCATATTGGTTCTCAAAGGTTATCCGGAAGCTGCTGTTGTCGCTTGCGCCATACATATCCGGCAGGACAGCCTGCGGAATGGCGGATAGCCCCACCGGTGGTCGTTCCTCTTCGCCGGCGCCGCGTCGTTCCATGCGCGCACCCGTTTTTGCGTATTCAATAGCTGGCAACAGATAGGGCGCCGCCAATAAAATTCCCAGAAGCGAACCGCAAACTATCGTGAGCACCGCCGCCGAGGCCTTTCGTTGAAGGGGATGTCTGCGGTGTTCATCCAGCCAACACCAGATCGCATAGAGACCTCCGATCATCAGCGCCTGCCCGGCCACGTCGATGGCGCCGCTGACCACCAGGATGGCGGTCGTCGCGGTCACGCCTATCAGACCTGATAAACCGGGGCGGCGAACTCCGCGGTCGATCACCAACAACAGCCAGGGCAGCCAATAAATTGCACCACAAGTGGGAAACCCCTGCCAAAAGACGAAAAAACCGGTTAACGGATAGCACCAGGCAGGGAATGCCGCCGCCCAAAAACCCGTTCCCAGCACCCGCCGGCAAAACACGTACATTCCCATTCCGGCCACCAACGCCGCGCACAGTTGCGCCCAGGCGATGATGATGGGAGACGCCATCGAACATTTTATCAACATGAACGGCGAGAATTTCGGCCACACTGCCGGTGCGCCAGTGTATTGGTAAGGCGACCACATCGGCAGCCGTCCGGCCTGGAACTCCGTCACGGCATTTTGCCGCAGGGGTTCCCATTGCAACGCCAGATCGGACAGGATCAGGTTCTGCGGAACGATCTCCTGGGTTTCCGGTGTCGACGGAAGATATACTGCTGGCAAAGCGAGGTAATCCAGCGGCAGTAAAATCTTTTTACCCACCAGCGAAGGGCCGTATAAAATGAATTGTCCCAGCACGATCCCCAGCAGGACGACCAACAGTCTCCCGCGCCGTTTCGCCGGCTGCCAGATGACTCTGGTTGGTTCAGTGTTCATGAAAGTCTCTTTCGGCGGCTAATCACCGATAAAGCAATCAAGATCGCCGCCGCCCCTGCTGACAGTTGCAGGCCATGCACAAAGGTGGCTGGTCGGTAATGAAATTCCAGGGTCGAATTTCCTTTTGGCACTACCACACCACGAAGAGCGTTGTTCACCCGTAAAATCTCCGTGGAATTTCCGTTCAACGTCGCGTGCCAGCCTTTGTCCCAAAGGTCCGCCAGCACGACCAATCCGGGTGTCTCCATCTTTACGGAGAGGTTTATGCGCGTGGGAATTTCAGAAATGATTTGTGCCCCGCCGCGGCACAACGATGGCAGATCCGCCGACGACAAGGTGTAAGCCACCTTGCGCGGATCGAATTGGGGCGATGCGAGTTTATTCAGGCATTCGGCATCGTCGTATACGGTTTCGACCTGCGCTGGCACAAAAGCCCGCGGTAGCGCGTTCTGGTTGACCATCACCCAATAGTCATCCCCCTGGAACGCCGGGTGAATGTTCTCCGCGGGTTTTCTCCGAAAGATAATGTAACGCACGTCCAACATATCGAGCACGGGCGAAAGACGGAGGTTGTCTGGGGGCAGGAGGTTGATTTGCGGCAAAGCCAGTTGAGTCATCGCGTAATCCAGCTTCTCGGATCTTTCATCGATCGCAATTCCCAGAAGGTCAACCAACCGTTTTGGATCGATCGAATCATAGCCGCGCACATCATTTAAACCACAGGACTCCGCGAGCGTTGCTGGAAGACAGTCATAGCCCATCACCCGGCCGGGAACAGATTTTGACACTTCCTCCAGCACGGGAATCCGTGGATAGTACGATTGCGGATCGCACTGTGCGCTACGATCATAAGCAAACCAGATCAGGTCGGCGACCAGGAAAACCCCGAGCCACGGAATGATTTTGGTGAATGACGCCGGCTGGACCTTAAGCAACACCCAGGCGCCAAGGGTAAATGCACAGAGGGCGGTGCCCGTCGTATAAATGCAGGTGAACCAGCTTCGGATCCCCGGCACATCTTCGAGAGACTGAATGGAATGATCTCGATACCCCTGGTCGACCGCCGTTTTTAATTCCGAATATATCGGTTCAGGGAGGCGCAAAGCGCGTTGAGCGCACAACGCTAAGATTACCAGCAATAGCGCTATGGGAATCCAAAACCACCACTGGAATTTGACTTGGCCTCGCTGAAGGACGTCCAAACCTGTGGCGGCCAAAGCCAAAATCGCAAAGGCGAACGCAAAAACCAGGCGGTTATGCGACATCAGGTTCAATCCTGGCAAGCGCAAGAACGCGACCATGCCCGGTACATTCAAACACCAGCTCAACGCGAAAAAACCCAATAGGCTCCAGAACACATTGAAAGAACGATGCCGCCGGCTGCACCAGGCCAGCGGAGCGGCAAATAATGTTGCCAGCATGCCGGCATATGCTGCGGCGCTGCTCTCCGTCTGGTTGCCGTCAACGATTCTTATGCTGCCCAGTTGGTGCCTGCCATATATGTCCGGTAAGATCACCTGTGGGAGCGCTGATAGTCCAACCGGCGGGCGTTCTTCATTGCCCGTGCTGCGATGTTCCGTCCGCGCACCTGTGGCCGCATATTCAAACAAAGGCAATAGCGCGGGCGATGCCAAACAAAGCCCAATCAACCATGCGGTGGCAAGCGTGGCCACCGTTATGCCCGCCTGCCGAAGCCATTGACCATGCCGGGGCGTGTCGAACAAGCACCAAAGCGCATACAGACCACTGACCAGCAGCACTTGCGCCGCCATGTCCACATGACCGCTGACCAATACAAGGCACGTGACCACGCTTAACCTGACCATAGCAGAGATTCCGCCACGCCGGGCCACGCCATCAACGGCCAGCAAAGACCACGGCAGCCAATACACGGATAGGGCCGTCGAATAACCTTCCCACAGGATGAAAAATTCGGTCAGGGGATAACACCACGCGACGATTGCCGCTGGCCAAAAACTTATCCCCATCGCCCGCCGGCAAAAGAGATAGAACCCCAGTCCGGCGATCAACGCGGCCATTAGTTGCACCCAGGCCAGGATGACGGGCGACTTCACCAGATATGCGGCCATCAGGAACGGTGAAAATTTGGGCCACACCACCGGCGCCCCGGCGTATTGATACGGCGCCCACATGGGAAAACGGCCGGCACGGATCTCGGCATTGGCGAATTGCCGTTGCGTTTCAAACTCTGTGACCAGGTCAGCAAGATGAAAGTCGTGCGGACGCGGAGGCGCCACGCCCGGTGGATTTGGCGTATACACACCGGGTATTTGCAGTATGTCCAACGGCAGTAAAATTTTAGTGCCAACCAGCGATGGGCCATAGAGTATAAACTGTCCGACCACGATCCCCAGCAACACGACCAACAGCCTGCCCCACTTCTGATTCGTCAGACGCTTGACGCTGCTTGTCGGCTTTTCCTTCATTCCCACTCAATGGTACCCGGTGGCTTGCTCGTGATGTCGAAGACACAACGGTTCACGCCTTTCACTTCGTTAATGATGCGGCTGGCGAGTTTCTCCAAAATATCGTACGGCAGCTTCACCCAATCCGCCGTCATGCCGTCCTGCGATTCGACTGCCCGGATGGCGATGGTGTAATCATACGTCCGCTCATCGCCCATCACGCCCACGCTGCGCACGGGCAACAACACTGCAAAGCTCTGCCAGATCTGGTAATACAAGCCGCTGGCCTTCATCTCTTCAACGACAATGGAATCGGCGTTCCGCAAAATCTCGCAACGTGCCGGCGTCACTTCGCCGAGGATGCGCACGGCCAGGCCCGGTCCAGGGAACGGCTGGCGATAAACAATCTCCTTGGGCAGGCCCAATTCAAGGCCGAGCTGCCGAACTTCGTCCTTGAACAAACATTTCAACGGCTCAACGAGCGTGAACTTCATGTTCTTCGGCAAACCGCCGACATTGTGATGACTCTTGATGAGCGCCGCCGGATTTCCCGCGATGGGCACAGATTCGATCACGTCCGGATACAGCGTGCCCTGTGCAAGGAATTTCGCCTTGCCGGCACGCTTCGTCGCTGCCTGGAACACTTCGATGAACGTCTTGCCGATGATCTTGCGTTTGCGTTCCGGGTCCGTCACGCCTTTGAGCGGCGTGAGAAAACGGCGGGTCGCCTCTTCGTACTGCAGTTTTATCTTAAAATGTTTGCCGAAAACTTCGCGCACCACGTCCGCTTCTTTCGCGCGCAACAAGCCGTTGTTCACGAAGATACAGGTCAGTTGTTTGCCGATGGCCCGATGCAACAACGCCGCCGCCACGCTGGAATCCACGCCGCCGCTCAAACCCAGGATCACGCGCTCTTCGCCCACCTGCGCGCGGATCTCGTCCACGGCCTGCTCGATATAGCTGCGCATCGTCCATTCTTTGCCACAACCACAGATGCCGTGCACGAAATTCGCGATGATTTCCCGTCCGCGAGGTGTGTGCACGACTTCCGGATGGAATTGCAGCCCGAAGAATTTCTTCTGTGGATGCTCGATGGCCGCGTAATCGGAATTTTCCGTTGTCGCCACCGCGATGAAATCCCTGGGCATGCGCGTCAGCTTGTCGCCGTGCGAATTCCACACCTGCAACTTCGCCGGCAGGTTGCGGAACAATTTGCAATCCGGGTCCTTGATCGTCAGCGTGCCCTTGCCGTATTCGCGCTTGAGGCCTTTCTCCACGTTGCCGCCCATGAACTGTGCCAGCAATTGCACGCCATAGCAGATGCCCAGCATCGGCACGCCCAGTTTGAAGATGTTTTTATCCGGCAACGGCGCGTTTTGGGCGTACACCGACGATGGTCCGCCGGAGAGAATGATGCCGCTCGGCTTCATCGCCGCGATCTTCGCCGCCGGCGTGTCGTAGCGGAGGATGGTGGAGTAGACACTGCACTCGCGCACACGGCGGGCGATCACCTGCGTGTATTGCGAACCGAAATCGAGGATGATGATTTGTTCAGGCATCGTTCAGGGCCAAGACTTTTGTCGCGAACGCCCCCTTTGGCGAGCAAAAAACGGATTTGATACCGAAATTTCCTTCTCCCCGTCCATACGTTTCTCCACATTGGCATCCGAATGACCGCGCCGGCCAATTTGGTTTATGACCTGCTCTCAATCCTTGACCGGATCGAGTTGTCCGCGCTTTTTGCCAAGGCGCAGCCACTGGAGGTTGAGCTTGGATGTGGCGACGGTTCTTTTCTTGCGAACTATGCTGCGTTGCATCCGGAGCATAACTTTATTGGCGTGGAGCGGTTGCTGGGCCGCCTTAAAAAAGTCGACCGCAAGGGCCGGCGCGCCAATCTTGCGAACCTGCGCGGGGTGCGCGTCGAATCCGCGTATTTTCTGGAATTCCTCCTGCCGCGCCATTCTGTCAGTGCTTTGCATCTCTATTTTCCGGACCCATGGCCCAAGCGCAAACATCAGCGCCATCGCATCGTGAACGAACGGTTCCCGCTGATATCAGAGCAGGTACTGGTGCCTGGCGGCGTCGTGTATTTGCGCACCGACCACGTGGAATATTTCGAGCAGATGCAGTCCGTCTGGGCCGCCGCCAAACAATTTCGCCCCATCGAAACGCCGATCGAACTAAGCGCCGTCCTGACCGATTTCGAAAAGGATTTTATCGCGCAAGGCATCCAGACCAACCGCGCGGCGTATCAACTCATTTGAAATTTTATTTTGCGCCGTAGGTCTTGTCAAACCACTCCCGCAATTCCAGATCCAGTTCCCGCAGGTTAGGGCGTGTGTTCGCCGCGGCCACGGCGTCTTTCCATTCCTGGTTCAGGTCGCCCAGCTCCACAGTTGCTCCCACGCGCACAAAGATGGGCGCTTTGTGCAGCGGCGCTTTCACGGTGATGGTCTGTCCGCCTTGGTAGATTTGCTTTGGGTCCCATGCATCGCGCCATTGTTCACCTGAGGGCAGGTAGACCTGTTGGGTAACCTGGCCTTTTTTCCAGATGGGCGAGACCAAAATGTCCGGGCCGTATTCGTATGTCCACCAGTTCGTCCATGCCGCCTTAGCTTGCGGTTCGACCATGAACAGCGGGCGCACGATAGGCAGGCCGGTGTCATGCGCCACCCGCGCCTGCGCGAGGGTGTAATCCGCCAATCGGTCGTGCAGGCGTGCGTAGAGCCGCCACAGCGCAATCAGGTCCGTGTCGTAACGCGGCGGATTGTGGAAATGCCAGAAGGCCTGGTCTTTTAAGGGCCCTACTTCCATGATGGGCGTGAAGCAACTGAAGGCGAGCCAGCGCCCGCACACTTCTGTCTCCTGGAGCGGCTCGTTATATCCGCATGTGTCTGAGCCCCAAACGGGATAACCCATGGTCGCGGCGCGCTGAACGCCAATGATCTCCGCGCGCAGGCCGTATTCCGTGCCGCCGATGTCGCCACCCCAGAAAACACCATACTGCGCGCTGCCGGTGTATGCCGCGCGTGGCATGCATGCAAAGTCATCACCGCGATATTGCTTCGCCACGTCATACGCGGCTTTCAGGTACATCGGCGGATAGGCATTGCGGTTTTCCCGGATGCTGCGGCCATCATGAACCTTGTCGACCAGCGAAGATTCGGGAATCTGTTCTTCCGCACGGTCCATCTTGAAACCGGCAACGCCCAATTGCAGCAATTTGGCCACGCCATCCTGCCAGTATTTTTTTGCGTCCGGATTGGTGAAGTCGCACATCGGGTAATTGTTCAGAGTTTTTTTCTGTCCGGGCAGGCAATAGCCCATCTTGAGGGCATTAGTTTCCATTTCGCCCTGGAAGAACGGCCCGATCCACAGGACCATTTTGGTGTTCAGCTGATCAAGCCATTTGACCGATTCCGCGAAGTGGGGCAGGCGCTTTTCGTCGATCTTGAAATCGTCATAGCCATTTGTGCCGGGTCCCCATGGGCGGTCGATCCACATCACGCCGTTGGGGATGCCATAGGCGTGCATCAACAGCACGTCTTCCATGAATTCGGAATTAAACGGGCCGGTAACCGGCGTGCCATCGTAGTAAGTTTTTCGTTGCGTATTGTCATCGCGCCAGCGCCACGGGGTGAATGTCCAGCGCGGCGGCACGATGGACGGGCCGGCATCCAGCGCATGTGCCTTGACCAGTTCGACCGGCGAGGACGATTTGTAGACCTTGAATTCCAGCGATGGCCCCTCGAAATCGATCAGCACATGGTGGAAGTCGCTTTTGCAGAAATCGAAATTGCCCGGCCAGTTGCCTTTCACGAACAGGCCATAACCACGCGAGGAGATATAGAATGGTGCGTAGACCGAGAGCGTCGGTTTTAAGATCATGGCAATCGATTGGCCACGCAGGTCCATGGCATTGGTGAGCCCGGGCCGCCAGGTTTCCTTTTGGATACCGTCCACCACGCGCTCCATGAGGCCGGTAAAAAATTCGTCATCCGCGGCTTTCACCGCGAAACTCCAGTGCAGGATGTCCCTATCCGGCTTCGCGGTTATCTTCACGGAATAATTGGTGCCTTCTAGTGTCACCGCGACGGTCACAGTGCGACCGTCGCTCGTTTTGCCCGTGCTGCTCCCGTGCATTCGGGCATCTTCGAGCAATCCGGCGGGCAAAGCTTTCTTGCCCTGGCCGGCATCCAAATAAAAATCCCCCAAATCCGGCGCTGGCGATTCAACCACGCAACAGGCGCCGTTGTTTTTGGTGGTGGAACAACCGGCGAGCAAATACGACAGGGCTACAACCGCCGTGAGCTGCAAAGCAAATCTTTTCATGAGTGTGAGTCTATTAAGTTTAAAACTTTCGATTATGCAATCAGAATTCCGTTCCAGCGGCCATGGGCATCAAACCATCCTCAATCTTCACCGCCTTTGATTCGAGCTGTGCCTTCGCGGATTCCAACCCACCACGTGTCGCGATGAGGGTGATGGTGCCGGGTGTCAGCGTGGAACGGATGGCCACGCGATTGATGCCACATTCGGTATTGAGCCAGGGATTGTTGATGGAATTGGTGAGGCCGCTGTTGTAACCACCGCGCCAGATGGCCGGGCCCTCCAGCTTGAAATCCACACGCGCCTCGTCCGTGGGACAACGGCGGCCTTGCGCATCCACGACTTCGACGTCAAAGAACGCAACATCCGAGCCGTCTGCCTGCAAGCCATTGGGAGAAACGTACGGCGTGAGCTTCAGCTTTTTCGCTGCACCAGCTGTTTCAATCGCATCCTGCGCGACGGTTTTGCCGCCGGCCTTGGCGACGGCGGAGATTTTGCCCGGCTCAAACTGGATAGCCGGGAACGCGTAGATAAAACCGTTCGTCGGTGTTGTGCAGACGCCCTTGGATTTGCCGTTCACGAAGAGTTCCACGCTATCGCAATGATTCGCCGCGACGTAGATGGTCTTGGTGGTGTTCGGGGGATAGGTCCAATGGCCGATGATGTGGATATCCGGTACGTCGCTCTGCATCACGCGATAGGTGTAATAGGCCTCCTTGGGCAACCGCATGGAATCCACCTTGCCGCTGACACGACACACTTCGCTGCTGTCCTGCCGACCGTCGGCGTTACAGTCCGAAAAATAGATGGAGACGTAGCCGGACCATTTTGAATGGGCCGGGTCAGTGTTGGAGATTTTATTCATCACATAATCGTCGTAGCGCCCGGCGGCTGCGACACAAAAGGTCTCCGAATTCCACGAATAGGTATCGTTCTCGCCCTTTTTGAAACCAAAATGCGGCGGGGAATAATCATCCCAGAACCGGCGTGCGGCTTCATCGCGAAAATCCTCCGCCTCGATGAGCGGCGCGCGATCGCGGCGCTCAGCGCTATAGGCGCGGAACATGTTCGTGGGACCTGACAGTTCATCGGTGCGTTTGTCCTGGGCCATCATGACGCCAAAATATTCCGCCACGGGCGTGCTGGCCTGGTCTTCCAAAGTGCGGCAGCCGATGACGCGCCCGCCGTTCGGGTCGAGCTCCTTGCGCAGATTTACCATTTGCTGCATGTGGTTGGGTGTGATGCTGTTATTGCCCGCTTCCCAGAACAGGATGCTGGGAGTGTTCCGAAAAAATATCATGGCGTCGCGCATCACTTCCATACGCTGTTCCCATTGGCGTCCCTGGACGTCTTTTTCCTTATCGCCAGCGGGACAGACCTCGATGATTCCGGCTTTGTCGAACGCGCGCGCATCCACTGGTTGCGGCGAAATGTGCATCCAGCGGATGTAATTCGCATGCGTGCTTCGGATGAGTTGCGCATTCCAATCATGCAACCAATCCGGATATGCCTGGCCAAGTCCTGCCCAGTCATCCACTGAGCGTTGCGCGTAGCCGGTAAGCCAGACGAAGCGGTCGTTAAGCCACACGCCGCCGGTGCCGACGCCGCCCTTAAATTCTGTTTTGCGGAAACCAGTGGTTGTTTTTTGAACGTCTACCATCATGCCGTTCACCGTCAAAATCGTATAAACGTCATAAAGATACGGGTCGTTCACATCCCAGAAGCGCGTGCCGTCCAACTTTCCGTTCACGCTGAAGATTTCGGTCTCGCCACTGACAAGGTCGGACGCTTCACCCTTCAGTTCCGCGCGCACATTGCCGTTCGCATCCACCACCAGCGCGGAAAGCGTGATCGACTGCTGGTCGCCGCTTTCGTTTCGCACCTGTGATTCCACATTCACATCGCACGTCTTATTGCTGACCGAGAGGTTCGATGCGTAGATGTATGTGCCCTTGGTCTTGAGGTTTTCGTAGAGGGGCAGCGTCTGGTAGACCTTGCCGGCAACGATGAGGCGGATGTCGTGGTTCAGCCCGCCGTAATTGGGATTGAACGCGCGGCCCACCCACTCGTATTCCGCACCCGTCGCTTCTTCCTTGTAATCGGCACTGTTGTCCACCTTCACGGCGATGATGTTTTCCGTGTCGCCGAAGTTCGCTGCGTCGGTCAGATCCAGGCCCAGTGGTGTTACACCGTTCTCATATTTGCCAAGAAATTTTCCATTCAGCCAGAATCGGCCGGCTTGTTTCAGCCCTTCAAATTCGAGGAACACTTTTTTGTCTTTGGCATCCGCGGGCAGCTTGAAATGTTTCCGGTACCACGCGATCCCTGCGTAAGGATGCCGGTCGCCACCGCTGTGGCTGATGATGGCCGTGTAGGAATCGACATCGTTATATGTGTGCGGCGCACTGACGGTAGCCCACTTGGAATCGTCGAAAGCCATCGTCTCGGCATTGGTTACGTCTTCGCGGATGAATTTCCAATCCGGATTGAAGTTATACGTCGTGCGCGGGGATTCCGGCGGGGTGAACTTCTCCGACGCGACCAGGCTTCCAACGACGACGATGCTCGACAACAGGACCAACAATTTCATGGTTTGTGAATCAGGGATTCTGGGGGCCAAGTGTATCCCAAATCGGCGGCGCCGTCGCTATGGCCAATTATGGTGTCGAGCACGATGCCCGGGTCCACCATCCAGATCTTCAATGTGTGCAAGCCTGGTTGTGCCAGCGTGTGGGTGCTAGTGGTCGTGGCAGCATTGCGCAGTACGTTATCACCCCATGTCTTATTCTGTTCATCCTGGCTGAGCGGCAGGGAAACGATTTGCGGCGGTTCATCCTCGAACGCGATGGCGTAACGCTGCGGCTTGCCGGTATCCACGGAGAAGGTGGGCAATGCGCGCACAGTAACCTGCCAATCGCCCGGATTGCTTATCCAGACCGTGTATTGCAGGCACGGCGACTCGGCCAATATCGCATTCGTGGTGGAACGGACCGCCGCCGTCGTCGGAAAAATCGTGACGGCCTCGCCGTTGTAGCCCAGTCCCACGATTTTCTGCCAATGTGCGTCTTTGCCGGGGATTAAATCGGACGCGTGTTCCGCCTCCGCGACGAACATGTGGTTGTTTTCCAGAAATTTCGCCCCGCTTTGCAACGCTTCTGCGGTTATGACTGCGGCCTCGATATTTGTATGGGCTGCGGATGGAGACGGTTGGTTGGTCGGGAAGCTTTTTACTTCCAATAGCCCGCGCGGATTGTCGGACATCATGTTCCGCCACTTGCCATTGGCGATCTGCGTGTTGTATGTGAACGTCAATTTGTGGATCTGGTCCTGTGCCTCACGCGCCGTTGCCGGCGAAAGCGCCCGCTCATTCGCCAGCGCGGCGCAGCTGACGGGATAACCGATCATCTCAAAAAAAGAATCCCGCGATTCCGGCGGCAGCGCAGCACTGACCCAATCCACCCGCGCTATCAGCGCATGCCATTCGTCCAGTCGTTGGGCCGCTTCGTCGGCGGTGAACAGATTGTTGTTCGGATAACCGATGTGCTCCGGTTTCCGCGGAATGTTCAGGCGGTAGTATTCCGTGAGGATTGCAGTGAGTTCTACGGCGTTCAGCGTCCCGAAATCCCGCGCCAGTTGAGGTTTGAGCAGTTCATAAGTGTTCATGCCGTTCCAGGCATGCGGGTTCCAGGCGAGTTTCAGGAAAAATTCCGTATCGATCTCCGACGGTTTCAAATCGCCCACATTGAGTAGCCAGACCTTGTTCGCGCCGTAATCAAACGCCTTCGTCATTTCTTCGGCGATGAGCGCGGGCGGCGTGCTGCAGAGCCAGAGATAATCACGCGGACGGCCATAATATGACACGTGATAGTACACGCCCGCGCCGCCACTGCGGGCCCGCTCCTTGGCATCCGAAAACTGGCGGATGTAGCCGTAGTTATCATCCGGCCAGACGAGCGTGATGTCGTCGGGCACATTCGTCATACGGCGATAGAGCGGCAGCACTTCCTTGTAGGGACAAAATATCTGCGGGACCTGCGCAACGTTGGTGTTCACCAGACGGGCGAGCATTTGGCGCTGGTCCGCAATGATGGTTTGCAGGCGCCCGGCTTTTTCCTGTTCCGTGCCGCCGCCGGGCATGGCACCGTCATGGATGCCGCGCATGCCGAGCGTGTAGACGTTCTCGAATTTGCCGTTCTCGCGGACGCGCTGTTCCCAATACTTCAGGACGCCATCGGGATTGGTGACGAAATTGTATTGGCCGAAGGTATTGGTGTCCCACTCGGACACGTTATTGCGCAACATCTGTTCGCAATGGGACGAACCCATCACGATGCCGTATTCGTCCGCCAAAAATTTGTTGGTCGCGAATTGATTGAAAGCCACCGTGCCCGGGTGCATGGCAGGCCAGAGAAAGTTCGCGCGCAGGCGCAGTAGGAGTTCAAACAGCTTCTCGTAGGTTTTGGGCCCGATGTTGCCGTTCTCCGGCTCGAATGTTTTTGAGGCCCACGGACGCAAGCCCCAGTCCTCGTCGTTGAGGAAGATGCCACGATATTTCACGGCGGGCGGGCCTTGGCCGAAGATGTCCCCGCTAAGCCCGACGCAGCTTTTTTTCGCCACCGGCACGTCCGCCCACCAATTCCACGGCGAGACGCCGATCATCTCGGACACCTGGTAGATCCCATAGATCGTTCCACGCCGGTCGCTGCCGGCGATGACCAGCGCCTTGTCGATGCCGGGGAACGGTTTTTTGACGATCTGCAGGACATAGCTTTCCCATTCGCCGCGCACGCCGTGCACGTCCAGTCTTCTTTCGGCGATGAGCTGGTCGATATTCTTATTGTTCCCGATCGTCCCGATGAGGATAACGGTGTTGGTGTCCTCGAACGCTTTGCCGGTGCCGTCGTTCACGCGGGCGATATCTGCGGATAAATCCACGGCAGCCCGGCGAACTGCGGGCTCGACATTGGTGCTCATCCAAATCGTCATATCAGGTGACAAAATAAAATCTGCCCCCACACCGAAGGCGGGGGTCAGTATCCGTTCCTGCGCGCCACAAGAGGGACCGGTGAACAAAAAGGAGGCAAGGACGGACAGTAGGACTGTTTTTCTGTGTTGCATAAATATTGCATCAACACCGGACTTGGGTCTGGTGTATTGGACGCAAGCCGGTGGCAAACCGTTTCAACGGATTTTTGCGGCAAGTTACCGTTGGCTCACCAGTTATCCGTGCGGAACGGCGAGGCAGGCAGGCCTGCGCGGTTGAACAGGCTCCACATCGGGTGCGCGCCCCAACTATAACGCACGGCGACGGGGTGTGGCACCTCGGGGCTGGAAACCAGCACCATGTCGCTGTTGATCTTCGCATCGGCCCAATAGAATTTTTTGTCCTCGCCGGCGATCGTGAAGCCGACGAGATTTCCGCCGGCAGCGGTCAACCCGCTCTCGGAATGCGTGAAATGCAAACGGATGACGTTGTCTTCGACGTTCATCGAATCATACAACGGGCCGGAATATTCGTTTGTTTCGCCATAGACTTTGGCTTTGGCGATGAGCGCGAGGCGGCGGCCGACTTCCTGTTTGTTCTTGGGATGAATGTTCGCGGGGTCGCCAATATCGATGGTGACGGCCATGCCGATGTTGGTGACGACGTTCAACAGCCGGCGTTGTTCATCGCGGATGATGGCGGTAGGATGGTCGGTGGTGGGGTCAATGGATTGCGCGCCCCAACCGGCGATCTGCGTGGTGATGAAGGCGATATCACCCTCGCCCCACAACTGCCGCCAGTTCCCGATGAGCAAGGCCATGATGTCGCGGTAATGCCGGGCGGTTGGGCCATTACTCTCCCCCTGATACCAGATGACACCGTGAACTGCGTAGGGGACGAGCGGGGCGATCATCGCGTTGAACAGCACGCAGGGGTTGTGATTGTTCTGCTCGGGGTCGGGGTCGACGGGACGGCGGGGTAATTTCTTGCCATCCAGCATGGCCTGATTGGTGGTGGCTAGCCATTTTTCCAGGGCAGCAGCGAATTTGAGACGACCGGCGTCATTAGTCTTGAAATCGGTGCGGGCTTTTTCGAACTGGTCGAGAATGAAATGCAGGTCCGGCTTTGATTCCAAGGCGTCGCGTTGTATCCAGGCTTCCGCAGCGCTACCGCCGTAGGAGCTGAGGAGGATGCCGACGGGAACTTTCAAGTCTTTGTGCAATTCGCGCGCGAAAAAATAGCCGACGGCAGAAAGTGTCGGGGCGACCTGCGGTGTGACTACCTGCCATTCGCCACCCTGCAGTTCACTTTGCGGTGAGTTGGTCATCCAGCGTTTCACGGTGTAAATGCGTATCTGCGGCCAGTTGGCGGCGGCGATCTCGGCGTCTTCGCCGATGACACCCCATGGCTGGCGTTCCCAATTATCGTGGCCCAGCATCATCTCCATATTCGACTGGCCGGAGGCGAGCCAAACTTCGCCGACGAGAATATCGTGCACCTCAAGCTTGTTTTTGCCGTGCACGGTCATCGTGAGCGTGGCACCGGGCTTCAAATCCTTGAAGCGCACCATCCATTTGCCATCCGGGCTGGCGGTGACAGTTTCGCTGGCGTCACCGAGCGCGATGGAAATCTTTTCGCCGGGGCTGGCCGTGCCCCAGATGGGCACCGAAGCGTTTTGTTGCAGTACCATGTGGTCGCCGAAGACGGAGGAGAGCTTTACGTCGGCAAGGGCAGGGGCAGCGGACGCGACCAGGCTAAGCAGACAGAATACGGAGCGAATTTTTCGGCAAACAATCTTCATAAGTTCAATCCAAGTGGAAAACTTCTTTGAGTGGCCATTCTTTGGGCGCGTTGTCGGGGTGCACTTCCATCAGAGGGGCCATGTAATCCCACCATTTGCGGACGATGGGCAGTTTGGCCGCCGCCGCCAGTTTGTTGGTGTCGGTGACTTTGCGGATGGCGAAAAGGGTCATCGTTTGCTCATCGAGGAAGATGGAAAAATCCGAAACGCCAACCTCACGCAAGGTCTTAGCCATTTCCGGCCAAAGTTCGTCGTGACGTTTTTTGTATTCCGCAGCGAAGCCCGGCTTGAGCTTCATGGTGTAGGCCTGGCGTGTCATGGTTAGAAATCGAAATCGTCGATGTTGTCTTTATTGAAGATGAACGGCTTGCCCAACATGATATTGTCGCCGTTGATGTCAAATTCGCCGAGCGAGCCTGCAACAAACGTCTTATCGCCGGGCTTCAGGGTGCCCTTGGCTGCCGCGTACGCAGCTTCGACGGCAAGATAGCCGAGGTTCTCCGTCTTCCACAAGATAACGCTGTCGGTCACGCCATCGTGAACATAACGCTTGTTCTCATTGGGCAGGCCGAGGCCGATGTTCTTCACTTTGCCGGCTTTGCCAGCCTGTTTGATGGCTTCTGCCGCGCCGGGCACGCCAAGCGAGGTGGTGCTGACGATGATCTTCAGGTCAGGATACGCGCTCAGCAATTGCGTCGTTTCGTCCTGCGCCTTGTCTTTTTGGTCATCGCACGAGCGGGTATCGACGAGCGTCATGTTCGGATATTTGTCCGCACGGCGTTCTTCGACGTATTTGCGCCATTCGATCTGGTTGCCAGCGGTGAGCGACCCCGTGATGATGGCGAATTGGCCCTGGTTATCGCAAAGGCGCGCGGCTTCATCCATCAAGGCGTAGCCGATGCCCTGCGAGGTAGCCTGGTTCACAAAAAATTCGCGCGCATCCGGCAACGCATCGGCATCATAAGTGATGACCTTGATGCCTTTGGCCTGTGCCTTGCGCAACGCGGTGGAGATGCCTTCCTTGTTTTCGCACGCGGCGGCGATGGCGTCCACGCCGAGAGTTATCCAGTTTTCGACAATCTCATTCTGCTTGGCAGGATCCGGGTCGGTGGGGCCGTCGAAGATGAGGTCGATGCCCAATTCGGCGGCGGCGCGGTCGGCGCCTTTTTTACACGAGAGGAAATAAGCGTTGCCCTTGGACTTGGGCAACAGCGCGATGGTGAACTTCTTCTGGTTGGCGCTGTTGTCGGTGCTGGGAGTGGTGTCAGTGGGTTTGTTGCAACCGGCCAGGGCCAGTGCGCACAAGACGAGGAAAGCAAAGATGCGTTTCATGTTCATTCGGGTTGTTGGACGGGTTTAGTTTGCCGACGAATCTGCCACGAGGAAATCTTTTTTGTCATGACGCCACTGGCCAGGGCCACAAGCAGCAGCGCGCCGGTCAACATGCCGGCGACCTCGCGCGGTTGCATGGCATGGACGAGGCCGTTATTCAAAACGGCGATGGCCGCCACGCCAAGCAATGTGCCGATGACCGAGCCTGTGCCACCGAAGATGCTGGTGCCACCGAGCACGACGGCGGTGATGGCGAAGAGTTCATAGCCGGTGCCCGCATCGGCTTTAGCCTGGCCGAGGCGCGACGTGTAGATGATGGCGGCCAGCGCGGAGATGACTCCGGCCAGCACATAGACCATTGCGACGCGGCGATTGACGGGGATGCCGGCATAGCGCGCACCTTCCGGTTCAAAGCCGATGGCGCGGAACGAGCGGCCAAAGGTCGTCCGGTGCACGAGCAGCAGGATGCCGATGGCGACAATGGCGAAGAGCCAGACCTGGGTGGGCACGCCGAATGTCCGTTCTTGTCCGAGTACGAGGAATGACGGCGGGAAATTGGTGAAGGTATCCGAGCCTTGCGTGATGGCTTCAGCCAGTCCGCGAAAGAGCGAGAATGTGCCGAGCGTAACGATGAGCGGCGGCAGGCGGAGCCAGGTGATGAGCGAAGCGTTTAAACCACCGGCCACGGCGCCGATGCCCAATGTGCAGGCGGCGGCGAGCGGGATGGGTAAACCCGCATCGCGCCACAATTTGCCAAAGAGAATCGCGCACAGGCCGAGCAGTGAGCCCACGGAAAGGTCGATGCCACCGGTGAGGATTACGGGCGTCATCGCGAGCGCGAGCAGGCCGATCTCGGAGGAATGACGAAGGATATCGTAAGTGTTATCAACCGTGCCGAAATTGCGGCCCACGGCATTGAAATAAAGCCATTCGGCCACCAGCACGAACAAAAGAATCGTTTCGTGCCGCAACAGCATGCTCTTAAATTTATTTTTTCCTGCGCTCATGCGTGGGCGAGCTTTCTATTTCGCAAGCCATCCGCGACGACGGCGAGGAGGATGATGGCGCCCTGGATGGCTTTTTCCCAATAGGCCGCGATGTGCAGGTGGGTGAGCGCGGGGCTGACGCATGCGAGCAGGAGCAGGCCGACGAACGCGCCCCAGAGTTTGCCGCGTCCGCCGGAGATGGCCACGCCGCCTACGACCACGGCAGCGATGGCGCGCAGCTCGAGACCGGTGCCGGAATTGGGATCGACTTGGGGCGATTGGGCGACGTTCATCGTGGCGGCCAGGCCGGTAAGCGCGCCCATGAAGACGAAGACCCCGAATGTGACGAGTTGCGGGCGGATACCGGCGAGGCGCGCGGCTTCAGCATCAGAACCGACGGCATAGATGAACCGTCCGGCGGCGAAGTTTTTCACGCCGTAGGCGAGTAGCGCGAGCAGCAATAGCGCGACGCCGATGATGACGAATTGGCCGGTGGCTTGCGGGAGGCCGAACCATTGCACGCCGTCGGGCAGGTCCACCCAGATGCCCTGGCGCAACCAACGCAGGCCTTCGCGCCATGCGACCATCGTTGCGAGGGTGACGACGATGGAGGGCAGGCCGAGCCCGGCGATGAGGAGGCCATTGAACGCGCCCATGACGGCGCCAATGGCGATGGAGGCGGGGACCACCAGCGCCAGCGGCCAATGCATCGAGGCCAGCAAGCCAGCGCAGACGCTGCAGATGGAGAATTGCGAGCCGACAGAAATGTCGATTTGGCGCGAGATGATGACGAGCGCCATGCCGCAGGCGACGACGAGTGTGGGCGCCTCGCGCGTAAGCAGCGAAAGAAGTGGTTGCGTCTGGTAAAATCCGGGCGCAAGGATGGCGAGCGCGAGCAGGACGATGCCCAGCGTGGCGGCAACGGAGAGTTCGCGGAAGTGGCGTTTCAAGACACGCCTCCCTGGTAAGAATGTGATGGCGTTAGCAGCCCGAAGGGCTGCCAGAAATTAGCCGGGGGTTGAGCGAGTCCGCGAGCGACACCCCCGGAAACGTTCAAAAGCGATAACCACCCTGAAGGGGTGGCAGAAAATGGAGATGTGAAGTTTAAATTCACAACAAATGTTTATCCTCGTATTTCACACCGTTTTTATCGAGGAGCGCCTTTAGCTCTGTAACAAAATCCATTTTCCGATGATGTTCTTCCTGAGTGGCAATATATTTACGCACCGCTTCAATATGCATCCAACTCACGGTGAAAGCGGAATAACCCTCCTGCCAGGCGAACAATGGCTCGTGATTGTCCGCAGCCCAGACTGAAGATGCCTTTTTCAACTCTTGCATGAAATCAGCGAGGCGATGGGTGGCGCGCATGCCGACAAGTAAATGCACATGGTCTTCCACGCCGCCGATGATTTTCGGAATTCCTTCCAGCCCACGCACTGTGCCGCCAAGATATTCGTGAAATTGGGTGCGCCATGTTGGTTTGATCAGCGGGCGACGCTCCTTTGTGGAGAAAACGATGTGATAGTGGAGGGAAAGAAAGGTTGAGCCCATATTTCAACTCTTTGGTTTCTGCCATCCCTCCGGGGTGGTTGGGGTTTTGCGGTTTTCCGGGGGTGTCGCTACGCTCAACCCCCGGCTAATTTCTGGCAGGCCTCCGGCCTGGCAGGATTGGGCGGCTGGGTGCCGGCAATAAAGTTCGGTCATCTTCGTTTCAAATGGGGGAAGCATCACTTCGCGATGCCAAGACTCCATCGATTTACAGGTTGGAAGATAAGCAGGTAGTGATTTGATGAAATTTTCCCAGTTGTTTGAATCCTCGTCGCACTCAAGGCCCGTATCATCCGCTTTAGTTAGAAATACGCAGATTTGATCCACCGTAAACTGGTCGCGTTTAAATGCTAAGACTTTAGTGATTTCTGACCAAAGGATGCATGGTGATTTTTCTCCTGATTTTTCGAATTGAATGAAAACGCCGTTATTATCGAAGCATATGCGCTTTTCAAAACGCCGAGGCTTAATTTTTCCCTCTCGAAGATCCTCCTGAAATTTTTCGAATTTTTTGCGTATTTCCCATGGTGTGACGACACGATCCAGGATAATGCAAATTGCACCGAGAATCAGGGCCACAATCAGAAATACACAAATATGGCTCATAATGACCCTCTTCCTGTTTGTCCAAGCGCCGCAGCCATGACAGTTTGGGTGTCACTTTTGCCGGGGAAAGTCGCGGTAATCGTACCACCGCGCATGACGGCGATGCGGTCGCTCATGCCGAGGATTTCGGGCAGGTCGCTGGAGATCATCAGGACGGCGAGGCCCTGCTGCGCGAGGCGGCGGATGATCTTGTGGATCTCGTTCTTCGCGCCGACGTCCACACCCTGGGTGGGTTCATCAAGGATGAGGAGTTTGGGTTTGGTGGCGAGCCAGCGGGCCAACGAGATTTTTTGCTGGTTGCCGCCGCTCAGGGAACCGCCCAAGGCGTCGGGGCCGGAGGTGCGCACGTCGAGGTCGCGGATGAAATCGAGCGCAAGCTGGCGTTCCGCGCCGAAACGCAGCCATGTGCCGGGGAAAATGCGCGGATGAATGGCCATCGTCATGTTTTGTGCGATGGGCATCGGGAGAATCACGCCATGTCGACGTCGGTCTTCCGGCACGTAGGCGATGCCATGGGCGACGGCTTCCTGCGGTGAAGAAATCGTGACGGGTTGGCCGTTGAGAATGATTTCGCCATGGTCGGCGGGTGTGAGGCCGAATAACGTGCGCGCGAGTTCGGTGCGGCCGGCGCCGACGAGACCGGAAAGGCCGAGGATTTCACCAGCCCGGATCTCCAAACTCACGTCGCGGACTCCACCGGCGGTGCAGGAAAGATTTTTTAACGCGAGGACGACATCGCCGGGCGCACTTTCGGCGGGCGGATAGATGGCAGAGACTTCGCGGCCAACCATCATCTTGATGAGTTCGGTTTCATTCAGGTCATCGACCTTGTTGGTGCCGACGCTTTCGCCATCGCGCAAAACGGTGACGCGGTCGGCGAGCTGGAAAATTTCCTCGAGGCGATGAGAGATGTAGATGATGCCCACGCCGCTCTGGCGCAGGTCGCGAACGATGGCGAAGAGGAGGTGCGTTTCCTTCTGGGTGAGCGAGGCAGTAGGCTCATCCATGATGACGATGCGCGCACCGGCACCGATGGCGCAGGCGATCTCCACGAGTTGTTGCTCGGGCATGGAAAGCGAACGGACTTCGGCATCCGGCGAAATATTTGCGCCGATGCGTTGGAGGAGTTGCGAGGCGCGGTCGTGGCGTTCGCGCCAGTTGATCTTGCGCAAGGCGGACGCGGGTTCGAGGCGCAGGGCGATGTTCTCGGCGACGGTGAGGTCGGGGAACAGGGCGGGTTGCTGGTAGATACAGGCGATGCGGAGGTTATGGGCGGCAGCGGGCGTGAGGTTCGCAATGGATTGGCCGTTGAGGGTGAGCGAACCGCTATCCGGCTGGTGTGCGCCGGTGATGACTTTGATGAGGGTGGATTTGCCCGCGCCGTTTTCGCCAAGCAACGCGTGGACTTCGCCGGCCTGCAGATCGAACGACACACCCTTCAGCGCGTGGACGGCGCCGAAGGATTTGGTGACGGATGAAAGCTGGAGCAGAGGGGTCATTTCAAAATCGCCAATTTAGTTCAGTAAATTTTTCCATCGTCGTATAAAACAGGCAAGCCCGGCTGTTGCCAGCACGGGCTTGCTGTTAGTCACTGCTAAACCTATTGCCGTTCAAACATCCGGCAAACGGGTTCTATTTGCCCGGAACGGCATTGGCCGGTTGTTCTATCTGGACGGGCACTGGCTCCGGCGCGGGTTTGGTTTTCAGCCAAGTGCCATATCCGATGATAATGGTCGAAAGGATGAGCGTGGCGATGCCGCCGGCGATCAAGCTGTGCGCCTTCTTACTGGAGCCTTTCCATTCGTGGAAAATCCATCCCCACATGGTGCTGAAGATGATAATGCTGGCCATATGCAGCGTCCAACTGGCGAAGCTGTATTTGCCCATCTGCGTCTCACCCATTGTGTAAAAGAAGAATTGGAAATACCAGCAAGTCCCCGCCATCGCGGAGAAGATATAATTGGCCAAGATCGGCACGCGCAGGTCGTTTTCAGAAGCCGCCGCCGCGGCGCCGGAGCCGGTAAGGCCCGCGTGTTCGGGACGCACGTGCGAAGCGGCATATTGATAGGCGCTGCGGTTTTTGATGTTCAACATGACGCACCAGATGAAATTGGTAGTGAAACCGCCGGCGAGTACGACGCAGAGTTTCGGCAGGCCGGTCCAGAGTGTTGAGGTGCCGGCGAGCGCGGTAGCTTCGCCGATTGGTTTGCCGGCGGTGAGGGCGAACGAGAAGCAGGCACTCATGATGCCAGAGAAGGTCGCAACCATGAGGCCCTTTTTGAAATTAAATTCTTTGATGAACTTGGTCTTGTCAGCGGCGGGCATCTCCTTTTCCTTGGTCAAACCAGCGAGCGCGGCCACCCCGATGCCGATCAAGCAGACCAACACGCCGAGCAGCGTCACTTTGCCGGGAGTGGTCGCGGCGATCTGCGCGATGGTCTCATCTACAGGGATGCTGGGAGCAATCATCTTGAAGATGGGCGGCAGCAGGGTGCCGAATGCGGCGCAGTAACCGAGGGCAACGCCCATGCCCAGCGACATGCCGAGATAACGCATCGTGAGGCCGAAGGTGAGGCCGCCGAAGCCCCACATTGCGCCGAAGAAATAGGTCCACCAGAGTGTGTTAAACGATTGGTGTTTGAGGACGTTGATTAGATCGTTCGTCATGAATGACGCGAGCAACCACGGGCAGATGATCCAGGAGAAAAACCCGCCAACGAGCCAGTAGGTTTCCCAAGACCATTTTTTGACACCCTTATAGGGCACATAGAAACTCCCGGAGGCAAGGCCGCCGAGCCAATGGAATACAACGCCAAGGAAGGGATTTGGGTTCATAATTGAGTGGTGCTTTAAATTGGGAACTTACGAGCGTTTCGACAAGACTTCTTTTTCGTACCGTTTTACTTCCGCAAGCCATGCTTCACCGGCCGGCACGCCTTTGCTTTCGCAATAAGCATCCCAAACAGCGGCATACGGCAGGGTCTTGGCTTCTTCCTGCAACGCGAGGCGCGTGGTGAAATCGCCACTTGCTTCAGCCGTCTTGATGGCGGGAGGTTCGAGCAACGCGATGAGCAGGGCGCGGAGCATGTTGCGGGTGCCGATGGTCCAGGCGGCGACGCGGTTGATACTGGCATCGAAATAATCCAGGCCGATGTGGACGCGCTGGGTGTAACCGTTGGCGACAATCTCGCGGGCGATGGCCAGGAGGTCGTCGTTGAGGATGACGACGTGGTCGCTGTCCCAGCGGACGCCACGGCTGACGTGCAGCAGAATCTCGGGGAGATATTGCATGACGCTGGAGAGCTTGTCGGCAATGCCTTCGGTGGGATGATAATGGCCGGCATCGAGCGTGAGCAGTTTTTTGCGGGTGATGGCGTAACCGATATAAAATTCGTGCGAACCGACGACATAACTTTCGCTGCCGATGCCGAAGAGTTTGGGTTCGACGGCGTCGAGGTTCAATTTGGGTGAAATGGATTTCTTGAAAACGGCGTCGAGCGAGGCGGCGAGGCGTTCGCGCGGGCCTTTGCGGTCGGCGGGCGTGTCTTTGAGGCCGTCGGGGATCCAGACGTTGGTGACGCAGGTCTTGCCGAGGGCTTTGCCCATGGCGGCGCCGATCTCGCGGCTGCGGATGCAATGTTCGATCCAGAATTCGCGGATGGCTTTGTTGCGGTGCGAGAGGGTGAAGCCATCGGCGGCTTTGGGATGCGAGAAGCAGGTCGGGTTGAAATCGAGACCGAGGCCGTTCTTCTTGGCCCAGGCGATCCAGTTCTTGAAGTGCTTGGGCTGGATGGCGTCGCGGTCGACCTTCTTGCCGCCGAATTCGCCGTAGAAGGCGTGGAGGTTGAGGCGATGTTTGCCGGGGATGAGGGAATACGCCATTTCGAGGTCGGCGCGGAGTTCGTCGGGCGTGCGGGCTTTGCCGGGATGATTGCCGGTGGCGACGAGACCGCCGCCGAGTGTGCCACCGAAATTTTCGAAGCCGCCCACGTCATCGCCCTGCCAGCAATGGAGGGAGATGGAAATCTTTTGGAGGTGTTTGAGGGCAGTGTCAACGTTGACGCCGAGTGAAGCGTAACGTTCGCGCGCGAGGTTGAAAGCAGACGACGTTTGTTTACGAAGGGTCATAGTCTGAAAATTCAGCATTGTGCGGGCAACAGAAGCAAGCGCAAATTGTGGTCATTTGTGTTGTAAAAGATATGACAGCCACGGATGGACACGGATAAAAGCAGAAGAGATAAACCGCTAATAAATGCTGAAAGGGTGCTGATTGGGGAAATGAAAACATCCAACAGCCAACATCCAATGGGGAAAAGCGGTGTCGTCGCTACGCTCTGCCACCGCAGTCCAAGATACGCTCCGCGTAATTCGAATGTGGTATGCGCTCTGAACGATTTGCGTTACCTGAAGGGTTGGGGCAACATCCGGTTGAATACCATGCTGAAATCATTGCTCCGTATCTGTGTGCCGGTGGTGCTGGTTGCTTCGGCGCAGGCGCAAACCAATACCGATTCGCGGCCGGAGGCGATCTATCGTCCGCATGGAAATTTTATCGGGGAGACGGGGAGGCTGTTGCGGTATTGGCCGGTCGATGGGGATTTCAGCATCACGGACGGCCCCGAGTATTTCAATCGACCGTTGTATTGCGTGAACAGCGCGTTTCGGGTGGATGCGGGGGATAAGCCGGAGTTTTCGTTGTATCTGCCGGGGCGGGGCGGGAATCTGCGATTGGGCGTCAAGACGTTCAATGGGACGAAATGGCTGAATGACGCGGATAAAATTGTGGCGCGTTATCAGCCTGGCGAAATGATTTATGACATCCAAGACCGTTGTCTGGATGGCGCTGGAGTAGTCCAAATCCATGTGTTGCCCCTTAGTGACCGGAAAGGTTTTATTGTTAAGGCCTTTGATTTTAGTGCCAAGACCATTCCCGATAGAAATCAGTTTGGCGCCTACGAAAAAAGTGTCGAATTGATCTGGGCCTTTGGCGGGGCGAACGGGATGAAGGGGTCGCGCGGCGGGGATATCGGGTGCGAGCGCGAGCCGGTGTCGCAATTTTTTCAATTGAAACCCGAGCAATGCCGGAGCAATGAGTTCACGATAGCCGATAATACGTTCACGTTGCGGAGTCGCGTGGGGACGATTGCGGGGGTGGCGTCGGCGGGGGCGAAATTGGCAGTGGCAGAGGCCAAAAAATGGAACTCACCTGCCGAATTGATGGCACCGCTGTTCTCATTAACACCGGGCTTTAGCCCGGTGGTAACGGCAAAGACGACGCAAGCCGTTTCAACGGCTTTATCGAATGCGCCTGAAACCGTTGAAACGGTTTCGTCCACCACCGGTTCTGACACCCGGCTAAAGCCGGGTGTTAATGAGATTGAACTGCCGGTGGTGGTGGGCGAAATCGCTTTAACGAATCAGCCGGTGTACCTGGCCATCCAAACGACGGGCGAGGGTGTGCAGGTTTTGCGTGCGGATGAATTGCCGGCGGCGTTTGCCGCGGCGGAGGAACATCGCCGTGCCATCGCGGAGCGGGTGACGGTGGAGACGCCGGATGAGTTTGTGAATGCGGCGGTGCCCGCGCTCAACATCGCGGCGGACGGGATTTGGGATGCGGAGCAGCAGGCTTATATGCACGGGGCGGTAGCGTGGCGGCAACGGTTGCTCGGCTGGCGCGGGCCGTATGTGGGCGATGAATTGGGCTGGCATGAACGCACGGCGGCGCATTTCGCCGGCTATGCAAAGAATCAGAACACGGATGCGATTCCGGATAAAATTCCGCCGGCAGATGAGCAATTCAACCTGGCGCGCAATGAAGCGGCGCTGCATTCGAACGGCGATTTGATGAACCGTTCGCATTACGACATGAACCTGGTGGCGGTGGATGCGTTCTTCCGTCATCTGTTGTGGACGTGCGACACAAATTTTGCGCGCCTGATGTGGCCGGTGATTCAGCGGCATCTGGCGTGGGAGCGGAGATTGTTCCGTCGGGAATTTGGCGAGGATAAATTGCCGCTCTACGAAGCGTATGCGGCGATCTGGGCGAGTGATGATTTGAATTACAACGGCGGCGGGACGACGCACGCGAGCGCTTACAATTATTGGCACAACAAGATGGCGGCGCGGGTGGCGACGATTTTGGGGGAGGACGCGACGCCGTACGAGCAGGAGGCGGATTTGATTTTGCGCGGCATGCGGAAGTATCTGTGGGTGCCGGATGAAGGGATGTTTGCGGAGTACAAGGATTACCTGGGATTGCAACTGGTGCATCCGAACGCGGGGCTGTGGTCGTTTTATCACACGATGGATTCGGAAGTGCCATCGCCGGAGGAAGCGGCGCAGATGGCGAAGTGGATAGACCAAAATATCGCGCATATACCGGTGGCGGGCGCAAACGTGCCGGATGAGAAACAATACGTGCTGCCGGAGACGAGTTGGATGCCGTATCAGTGGTCTTTGAATAACGTAGTGGTGGCGGAGAATATGCACACGGCGCTTGGGCTTTGGCAGGCGAACCGGCGGGATGCGGCGTTTCCGCTTTTCAAGGGCGCACTGCTGGACACGATGTTCACGGGCCAATGTCCGGGGAATATCGGCTGCATGACGTCGCATGACATGGCGCGCGGCGAGGCGCAACGGGATTTCGGCGATGGCATCGGTACGACGGCGCGGGCGTTGGTGGAGGGATTGTTCGGTGTGCGGCCGGATGCGCTGGCGGGGGAACTGAAGATTGCACCGGGATTTCCGGCGGATTGGGACCATGCGAAGATGAAGCATCCGGATTTTAATTTTGAATTTCAGCGGGAGGGGACGGTGACGCCGATCGATACGTATGTGATCGAGTCGAAATTTCCGCGGCCGATGAGCTTGTTATTAGAAGTTCCGGCGATGAGTGATTGGGCGGGGAGTGTGGAGGTGAATGACCGTCGGGCAAAGACGACGCGCATTGAAGATGCGATGGGGGCGCGGTTGCAGATACGCGGTAGTGGGTCGGGTCCGTGGACGGTGAGGATTGAGTGGCGGGAGAATGCGCCGCAAAAAAGTGGGCGAGATACGCTCGCCCTCACTTCTGGGAAAAATATGAGTACAAAAGAGGCACGCGATGGGGATGTTGCGCTGCCCCTCACCCCGGCCCTCTCCCCCGGGGAGAGGGAGAATCGTTCGCAGTCCCTTGGTAAGGCTGGGATGGCCGGCGGTTCGGTGAGCGCTGCGCAGGGGTTCGATTGGAAAAAGAAAGCGGTGGGGACATTTGAAACAGTGGACTTAGCTTCGTCCTTCAATGACAAGGTGACGCAGATTTTTCGGAATGAATATCGGTCGCCGCGTTCGGAGTTCTGTTCGCTGGCGACGCCGAAACAGGGCATCGGTGGCTGGTGCGAGCCGAATGCGTCTTTTGACGTGGATGATGCGGGGTTGCGCGCGGCGGCGGCAGTGGGCGGGGACAAGATTGTGCTGCCGAATGGCGTGCCGCTGGCGACGCCGGGCGCGGCGGATGCGAAGAATATCGCGTTCGTGTCGCAGTGGGACAATTATCCGCATGAGGTTTCCGTTCCACTCACTGGCAAGGCGTCGCATGCATTTTTGCTGATGGCGGGTTCCACCTCGGCGATGGTGAGCCGGCTGGATAATGGCGAGGTGGTGGTGGCTTACACAGACGGCACGAGTGCGCGGCTGGCGTTGAATAATCCGGTGAACTGGTGGCCCATCGACCAGGATTATTTCATCGACGATTACGCGTTCAAGCGTCCGGAGGCGATTCCGCCGCGCGTAGACCTGGCGACCGGCAAGGTGCGGATTCTGGATGCGACGACGTTCAAAGGGCAGGGGGGCAAGGTGCGTGGTGGGGCGGCGACGGTGTTGGATTTGGCGTTGGATCCGGCGAAGGAATTGAAATCGGTGACGGTGAGGGCGCTGGTGAATGAGGTGGTGATCGGGGTGATGAGTGTGACGCTCGTAAGGGAATGACGAATGACGAAATGACGAATGGTTAACCACGAATCAACACGAACTCCGATAAATCGCGAGCCGGTGGGCACCAATATTAACGCAAAGACGCAAAGGGGCTAAGGCGCGAAGAAGAATTTAACCACGGATGGACACGGATCAACACGGATAGGGAAACCGAGGGAATCGCGAGATAGAGATATTCGCTGCGCGAAACTGCGCAGAAAGGCGCAGGGGATTTTTGACGGTTGTCCGGGGGGTGTCGCTTCCGTTGGGCGCTCAACCCCCGGCTAATTTCTGGCACGCCTTCGGCGTGGCTTTAGTTTGCGGCGCTCTACCGAGTGCCGCTACGAGGGAGAGTTTTCTTTCGCTCCTGCCGGAGCTTGGGTGGATTTGGCTGACGGAACCCCATAGCTGCCGCTATGGGCTACTGCCGGGCGCTACTCCGTAGCTTTCAATTGGCGGCGGTCTGCCGACGCGCCGGTACGGGATAGGACGAATGGGGAAAATGACGAATTGAGGTAATGGCCGAACTCGCGGACAAGGCTGTCCGCGCTCCGACGCGCCGGTACGATGGATGACGATCAGGCGGCGGGTTGGTGGGTTTTGAGTTCGTCGTGGATGAATTGGGTCCAGACGGCGTTGGGTTGCCAGATGGCGTGGAGGTCGCGCTCGGCTTCGGCGAGGGATATGTGCTGAAACTTGACGCGGTAGAGATAGATGAAGGCGGAGACGCGCAGGTTGGCGGCGCAATGCACAAATACCGGTCGATCGGCGAAAGCGTCCATGACGCGGCAAAATGCCCGGAAATCCTGTGAGGTGGGCGCCTTGAAATCCACCGGGATATGGACATAGGCCATGCCCAGGCCGGTGACGATGCTTCCTTCATTCGCGATGGCGTTGTCGGAAGTGGGAAGCGCGAGGTTGATGACGGCCGCGAAGCCATTTTCTTTAACGGCGCGAAGTTGCGGCGCGGTGGGCTGGCCGGCGGTGCCAAGTTGGTCGCCGATGGCGCGAAAATTATAGATTCCGGATAGTCCGGCCGGTGAATCTTTCATCGTGGGGGGTTCTATTTGAGGTGGGTGGGGATGTCAATGCGGATGGGTGTGAGTGGACGGTTTTCGCAACTAAATAGGACGAATAGGAAGAGCGAGTTCGGATGACTGACCTGTTTTGTGTCCGCTGCGGCTGGTCCCCGCAGAGCGGGACACAGCCGCCGTCCGGGGAATTTTGCGGCACTCTGCCGGGATACCGCTACGGGTGGGTGTTTTCTTTCGCTCCTGCCGGAGCCTGGATGTTGTGTGTGGCGTCACCCAATAGCTGCCGCTCTCGGCTATTGCCGGGCGCTGCTCCGCAGCTTTCAGTTGGGGGGCGGTCTGCGGACGCGCCGGTACGGGGATAGGAGAATAGGACGAATGGGGAGTGACAGGAACTCGCGGGCAAGGCTGCCCGCGCTCCACAGGATGGGCGCGTTTTCGCGGGACACCGCTAGGGTAAGAATGGGAAAAACATTTGACAAACTTTTACTTTTGTGGTAAATAGAGGGCAGTTCTTTGACAATTGATTTTAAGTGATTGGTAAATGGGCAACTGGTTAAGTAGGGCGGCGCAGATGGTACGCGGTAAATTTGAATATTTACCGGGTAACTACCTGGTAATACCAACCGTTACCGGGTGTTACCGACCAAAAATAAACAATCTTTTTGGAAGCAGTTGGAGGATGGGCACTAACTGGAAGGAGGGCAAAAAGACGGAAATTTTGCGGGTGTGGCCAAGCTCAATTCAAGGTTTTTCAGGGTTATTCAAGGGGGGATTTTTTTATTTTGTGGCCTGAGGCGATGGGCTACGGGCAATGGGGAACCTGAAAGCGGGAACGCTGTACGAGAAAGACATAGGAAATCCGGATGAATGGCGGCGAAATCCGGAAAATAGGGTCTGGAGCTTTCCGGACATGGCAAATCTTTGAGAATAAGGTTGTTATGGTTAAAATCGAGGCTAGACGGGAATAGTGAGCTCCGGCCAGCTAAAGGAAGAATCATTGAGGAAGGCGGAGGGGAGAAGGAAAAGTGAAGAAGGACCGGATTTCGACTGATTCCGACCAATTCCGGCTAGTTGAGGGGGGAGGGACGATAGTTGAGGGCTAAAAAATTAATCACGCTAATTACATATCCTCCAAAATGGGCGCAAAAGCACATGAAGAATGTTACAAAACGTCGGCATTCTACCGAGACGCTGCTAGGGGTATTTCTGCCACCCCTCCGGGGTGGAGAATGTTTTACTAATAACCGGGGGTGTCGCTCCCGATGGTCGCTCAACCGCCCGGCTAATTTCTGGCACGCCGTCAGCGTGACTTCAGATAGTGGCGCTCTGCTTCCGCAGGGCGGGGTTCCACCTTGCTTTGGGGCGGTTTGTGGGAGAGACTAGGCGTCCGGTATTTTTAGTATGTCCCAAGAAATCACCAAATCGGTAACACACGAAACAGGCGCGTATTTGACCCAGTTCGCGCGCTTTGAAACGCATTCAAAACAGCCGTCGTGGCTGTATCCGCTGCGCAAGGCGGGCATGGCGCAATTCGCGGAACTGGGCCTGCCGACGTTGCAGGACGAGGACTGGCGTTTCACGAACATCGCACCACTGACGAAACTGCCGTTCCATCCGTTGTTCGAGGCGCCGGTGGTGAATGGCGTGGAGACGAAGGCGCTAAAGGATTTTGTGCTGGCGAACCTGAGCGGGAACCGGCTGGTGTTTGTGAACGGGCATTACGCGGCGAAACTTTCAACCATCGCAGGGCTGCCAGCAGGTGTGAAGGTGACGAATCTCGCGTCGGCGTTGCAGAGCGACGCGGCGTTTGTGGAAAAGCATCTGGGCCATTGCACGCCGGACAAGGGGAATGCGTTTGCGGCGTTGAACCAGGCGTTCTTTCTCGATGGCGCGTTCATCCATGTGCCGAAGGGCGTGTCGGTGACGGAACCGATCCAGGTCATCCATATCTGTTCCACGAAGGAAGCGGGTGCGACGGTGCAATCGCGAAATCTCATCGTGGCGGAGGCGAACAGCTCGGTGACAATCATCGAGAGTTATGTGGCGACGGCGGACACGGCATATTTCACGAATGCGGTGACGGAATTGTTCGCGGGTGATAACGCGAAGGTGGAACTGGTGAAGTTCCAGGACGAAGCGCCGACGGCGTTTCATCTGGCGGCCATCCACGGTGAATTTGGGCGGGCGAGCAATGTGAAGGTGCATTCGTTCGCGTTGGGCTCAAAGCTTTCGCGTAATACCATCCGCACGAAATTGGCCGGCGAAGGGCTGGAGTGCATCCTCAACGGATTGTATCTGACGCGCCATGAGCAATTGGCGGATCACCACATGGTGGTGGAACACGTGCAGCCGCATTGCGCGAGTCATGAATATTTCAACGGCATCCTCGATGATAAATCGAAGGGTGTTTTCCACGGGCGCATCTATGTGCATCCGCTCGCGCAGAAGACGGACGCGAAGCAGACGAACAAGAATCTGTTGCTTTCGGACGATGCGACGGCGGACACGAAACCGCAGTTGGAGATCTACGCGGATGATGTGAAGTGCACACACGGCGCGACGATCGGCCAGATGAATGATGAATCGATTTTTTACCTGCGATCACGCGGCATCGGCACGGAGATGGCGCGACGAATGTTGATCCATGCGTTCGCGGGGGAGATCATTGAGCGCGTGAGCAATGCAGCGGCGCGCGAAGAGTTGGATAAGCTGGTATGGGAACGTCTGGAAGCGAATCATCATATCGCATAACGGAAGTAAAAACCGGATACCGGACAGTGGTTTTGATCTTTCGTCTCATCCGTGGTCAACACGTGATCAAAACGACAAAAAATCTTCTCAAAACGATACTGGCGGTCTTTACGCTGGTAGTAGGATTTCAGGCGCAATCAGGCCACGCGGCGATGTATTGCGTTGATGGGCGCCACTTGGGCTTTACGGAAAAATTGCTGCTCACGAGCCTGCAGGCATTGGCGAATTCGAATGCGCCCGTTTTATTCGTTATGCAGCGTGGCGAGGATCCATCATGGCGCAGTGCGATGGAGAAGCAACTTGGACAAAAGTTTGAGGATATCTCGCCCGACCAGGCGCTTCAGCATTTCGGCGCGAATACACCACAGGTGATATACGATCATTCTCAGCGCTGGAGCATCAGCATCGCCACCACGCTGGCAGGAATTCACGGGGCTTTGCTGACGGACCATGAAATCGCGGGGCATAGCATCGCCTTCGATTGCCGAAATCATTGGACGAACAAGGTGGAAGCGTATCGGTGGGCGATCTCGGAATTATTGCCACTGTGCAATCACAACCAGCTCTGCTATCTCGATGAAGGACTTTCCTTCCTGCGCGATTATGCCATGCAGCAAAAGCAGTTCGTGCTGAATCTTGATCCGTTGAATGATTGGGACGAAATACAATTGCTGGACGGGATTCTCGACCAGTTCCCACCAGAAACGCGCGTGTTTGGGTGGGCTGCCGGCGGATATGCGCGAAGCAACAAAGGACAAAACGATGTGACGGTGGAAGTGGCGCTGGTGCGGCGGCTTTCGCGTCGCGGAATGGTGCTCGTGCCCTCCGATTTTGCCGCGAATATTTCGTTTTATGCACGGACTGCGCCTGACACGGCGAAGTTGACCCAGAAGCACCTGAAGCGAAATCTAAAATTCGAGTACGGCAGACGTTATGTGATGCTCGTGGTTTCAGACGGGGACAACGTACAATACGATTTGGGTGCAATGCGCACTCAATGGCTAAAGGCGCGGCCTGAAATACCGATAGGCTGGACGATCTCACCGCAGTTGACAGAAATAGCACCTGCGGTGTTGCAGACGTATTATCAGGAAGCGGCAGAGCGGGGTGGATGGGATGAATTCGTGGCCGGCCCAAGCGGATATGCGTATGCGAATCCAGGAGGTATGAATGCTCAGCGGCTCGCGGCATTCATTGCGGCCACGCGGCACGCATGTCAGGTTGCTGACATCAGATCCATAGTCGTCCTGGATGATGCTTTCCGCCCATCGGGGCAAGTGGGTAGTTTCATCCATGCCTACGCGCAGGCGAAGTTTGACGGCCTTTGGCTCGCCGCCATGCCGGACTATCTGGGTGTGACGGATGATACGGCATTCGTGAATGAACGTTTTCGTCTTTCGCGCAACAACCCCGGGGAAATCGTACAGCGCGTGAAACAAGTAAGGACAGAGAACCCTTTTGTGATGATTTACGTCAATGTGTGGAACAACGTGGGGGAAGTGGTTCGCGATTTTTCTCAGGGGCTGGATGATTCGTGTGTCGTAGTGTCGCCGACTGAGATGGCTGACCTGATCCGCCAATGGGTAACTAAAAATGCCGGTTTGCAGCAAGTGGCAGCGCAGCCCGAAGCGCTCGAAGGCCTGGAGCCGGTCGAAAACCAAGATGGGGAGTTTTCGGTTGTGACCCGGAACGGCTCAAAATGCTGGCTGGTGTCGAAACATGAAAAGCCGAATTACTTTTATCTGGACGTGAACGACGGATTCCACGGCGGGGTGATGGAGATTGAAATGGAATACTTTGATACGGGTGCTGGTGATGTTGCGTTGGACTATGATTCGACTGACGTGCACTCGGCGGACGAAGGGGCGTACAAGCGACCGGCAAACGTCATTCACCGAACCAATTCCGGCGGGTGGCAGAAGGTGCATTTTCGGATTAACGATGCCCGTTTCGCGAATCGTGAAAATGGCGGAGCTGATTTTCGGTTTTATAACGGAGGCGATGATTTGTTTATCCGCGGGGTGCGGGTCCGGCGGATTGAACACTGATTGTCATTCAGACATTATGCATTTAGATTCTCTCTATGTTTGACGACGTCAATGACCTTTACCAGCAGGTGATCCTGGATCATTGCAAGCATCCGCGGAATTTCCATGAGATGCCGCAGTGCACCTGCTCGGCGCAAGGTCACAATCCATTGTGCGGCGACCAATTGAAACTGTTCGTGACGATGGATGGCGAGGTGATCAAGGATGCGAGTTTCGTGGGGTCTGGATGTTGCATTTCGAAAGCATCGGCGTCGTTGCTGACGGATTTTGCCAAGGGCAAAACCAAGGGCGACGTGGAGCGTATGTTCGGCCAGGTGCACGACATGGTGATGAACGGAACCGTGAACGGCGACGTGGGCAAGCTGGCGGTTTTTGCGGGTGTGCACAAATATCCGGCGCGCGTGAAATGCGCGATCCTATCGTGGCACGCGATGATGGCAGCCTTGAAGGGCGAAGGCCAACCGGTGAGCACGGAGTCAGAAACGAATTGAAACTTCCAAATTCTTCCAGGCAGAAAGCGCAAGATTTTTGGCCGGAAATCTCAAGACAGGAATCGAAGCGCCTGATACTAATCATTCGTACCCAGACCTATGACCAGAACTGGTGACAAGACGCATTGAAGCGGTTTGTATAATCTAAGCGCAACCCAAATGTTCCCAAAGTTTGTAAGAAATTTCACTGACCTTCGGTGAGGCCACCTCGCCGTCTTAATCCCGACAACAAAACTAATACTTATGAAATTGAACCTACGTATCCCCGGACGAACAATCGTCGCGTGTATCGCCACGGCTTTTGGTATCGCCACGGCTTTCGCACAACCTTCCACGTGGAATGGCCCGGCCACCGGCGGCGAATGGAATACCGACGCGAGTTGGAATTCCTTACTCACGCCTGGCGTGGGAACCAACGCATTCATCGGTATCACAACGAATGTGAGCTACAACGTGCCGATGACGGCGGCCACAATTCTGACGTTGACCAATAATGGCACGCTGAACATCAACGCCGCCGGGTTCAATGCGGTGGGGATCGTCATGACGAACATCGGTTCACGGTTGTTTGTGAATAACGGCGGCGTATTGAACGTGTCCGGCGATTTCACTGTGATCTCCAATGCGCAAGCCTCAATGGGGCCTGGCAGCGTGGTTACCATCAACCGTCTGTTGCTAGGCGCTGACGATGCCGGCGCGTCGATAACGAATTCCGCGAACATCCACGGATTTGGCGGATTTACCAACGCCGGCGGAATTTTGAATATAAGTCAAACGCTATTGAATCCGGACAATCAAAGTCTCGGCACCGGTACCGGCATAGCGCCCAGGCTGATGATTCTAGGCGGTACTAATAACCTGGGTACGCTGACCATCAACCGGTTGCAGGGCGGTAACAGTGCTTCACCCCTCTATGGTATTGATGGGTTGACGGTCAGTAACGGCGTGGTAACGACCACCAAAATCAATTTGGGAAATAATAACGCTGGGTTGATCCTTGTAGTAGGCGGCACTTTCACCAACGCGGGCGCATTCACAGTGAAAAACGGAACAGTCACGCGTCCGGCCAGGTTTGTCCAGTTGGGAGGGTTCTTCTCCAGTGCCAGCCCTGCCACGAATGTGCTTTTGACCAGCCTCGCCGCGGTCGGCACCGGTGATACGGTTTATGCTGTTTTGGGCGGAACCAACTCGGTTAATGGATTTCAATTGGGAGGGTTCACCAATTATCTGACTTTCGTGACAAACCTGGATCTTTCCATCACCACGAATGTTAACCTGGTTGGAAACGGCGGTACGGAGGACTTCACGAATGCGGCCACGATCAATATCGGCAGTTACGGTATTGCCGCAAACGGAAACAGCACCGTAAATGCTGCTCTCAATACAGGTGGGCGATTTTTCTCATCGACTGATTGGACGAATTCAGCGCCTTTGACGATGGCGGGCGGTACATTTGTGGCGGCGGACATCGATGGGAATCCACACAATATCTATTGTTCCGGCGCGTTGCGCGGGTCTGGTTCAATGATTAAGAGCGGTGCAGGGACGATGACCATGGTGGCTTCAAACATCTTTACGGGTACTGCATTCATCAATGCGGGCTCACTCGTGTTGGTCAATGACGGAGTCACGACATTCGGCGGGCTGAACAGTGGCACGATCAACGTCGGCCAGGGTGCCACATTCGATATAACACCAGCGCCCAATTTTGTGCTGGCTGGTGGCAAGGCCATGGCCGGTTCGGGAGCGGTAGCGGGTTCATTCGCGGCCAGTGATAATTCCATCCTCAATCCGGGAGGCACCGGAGCGCAGGGAACACTGACATTCTCCAATGGCTTATTTGCGACCAACGTTTCACTCACCTATGAACTTACGGATGATACGACGGGGTTGATTAAAACCAACGATGCAATCAGGGTAGTGGGCAATCTCAACGTCAGTGGTACGAACACGTTTGTGGTTTCGCCGGCAGGTGCTTCGCTGGCCATCGGCACATACAAACTTATCAAATACACCGGCAGCCTGGTTGGCAACCTGTCGAATTTCGCGGTGAGCACCAATACTGGCACATTGAGCAATCCTCCCGGGGAAATCGACCTGATAGTATCGCAGGTGCGTCCGGTAGGGAACCTGGTCTGGATTGGTGACGGGTCGGCGAATCTGTGGAACGTCGGTATCAGCAGCAACTGGCTGAACGGCGTGCCGCACGACCGCTTCTATTCCGGTGACAACGTAACATTTAATGACTTTTCCAACAATTTTACGGTCAACCTATCCGGTCTTTTGTTGCCGGCCCAGTCGCCAACGGCCAACGGGTCGAACGTAGTGGTCAACGCAACTAATGATTTTGTTATTGCGGGCGACGGCGCTATCGGTGGTCAGACGGGTCTGCTGAAGACTAATTCCGGCAACCTCACGATTCTGGCGACCAACACTTACACGGGCTCCACAACGATCCGCGGTGGCACAGTGAGTGTGCCCGTCTTGAACAATAGTGGCACGGCGAGTTCGCTGGGTATCGGTAATGATTCCAGCAGCCTCGTCCTGGATAATGGAACGTTGCAATATTATGGCGATACAAAGTCTGTCAACCGCGGGTTTACGGTAGGCTCGAATGGAGGAACTTTGATCGTCAGTAACGGCGCCACGACGCTCACGTTGTCGGGTAATTTGACTGGTCCGGGTGTGCTGACCAAGACTGGTAATGGTCAATTGACCTTGTCGGTTTTGAGTGATTACGCTGGCGGTACGGTCATCAAAAACGGGACGGTTCGGGCGGCTCAGGGTAGTCTTGCTACGATCAGTGCGCTGGGAACTGGTCCGGTGACGTTGAACGGCACGAATAGTGCAAACCTCGCGACCTTCTGGTTTGGCGGTGACCAGGAAGTATTAAACAACCCTCTCGTGATTGTCGGAACGCTGAATCAAATCACCAATAGCGGAAATGATACTGTTTCAGGCATTTCCGGCAGTGGAACAGTGACGCTTTCAGGCTTATCTGGCAATACCTTGACGATACAAGCTCCCGATATGACGGGCTTTACCGGGACGCTTTCTGTCGGCACGTTGGGAGTCCTGCGTATGCTGCCCAGCAGTGGTTCATTCATGAATCTATCCAATACGACGGTCGATCTGGGGAGCCTGCCGTCGACTCTACTTAATAAGAACGGTAATTTCACCGCCCAAATCGGCGCGTTGATCGGCAGCCCGAGCACCAAACTTGAAGGTGCTTCCGCAACATCGGGTGGACAGAGCACCTATGTGATTGGAGCCAAGAACCTGGATACGACCTTTAGCGGTGCGATCAGTGAAGTCTCAGGTACTGCTAAGGTGAATCTGGTAAAGACCGGTACAGGAACTTTGACCTTGAATGGCGGCTTTACTGCAGTCGTTGGTCTAGATGACCAGTCCGACCCAGTCACAAATAACTTATACACAAATCTGGTACAGTACACGGGCTCCACGACGATCAGCAACGGCGTGCTGGCGGTGGCCGCCCCGGCTTCCATCTCTACGTCAACCAACGTGACGCTGGCCTCATCAACCGCCGTGCTGGATGTCTCGCAAGTGGGCACGGTTGATATCAGTGGCACCAATCTGATTATCACGGGCATTTTTGAAACGGGTCAAGCTGTGGGCGGCCTCGGCACTATTCGCGGTGGCCTTACGATGGATACAGGAGCAAGTCTCAACGTGGGCCTGCCGGGAACGACGGGCGTATTGACAGTGACAAACGGCGTTATCCTTAACGGGACTACCTCCATGAAATTGATCAAAGGCAATACGCCTTCCAGTGACAGGCTTGTCTCGTCCACGGCTGGTTCAATCACGTATGGCGGAGCTCTAGTGGTGACCAACGGGGGGGGTACGCTTGCAGTCAATGACACGTTCACCCTGTTCAGCGCCCCGACGTTGGCCGGGTCTTTCTCCAGCATTAGCCTGCCGGTCGGCTACACGTGGGACACGAGCCAGTTGGGTGTCAACGGAACGATCAAGGTGACGGCAGTATTGATCGTGACGCCGCCTCAATTCTCGAGTGTGAATTTCACCTCGATAAGGAATGGCACGATCGCCATTAGTGCCACGGGTTCAGCTAATGGGCCGTTAAGCATCCTGAGTTCCTCGAATGTGACTACGCCGTTGATCAACTGGACGCCGGTCGGTTCAGGCACCTTCGATGGCAGTGGTAATTTCACCACGAACCTGCCGGTCAATCCGACCGCTCCGCACGTGTTCTACATCTTGAGCACGCCCTAAGGTGGCTTTGTAAAATCCCAACGCCCCGTCACACGACGGGGCGTTCTTTTTTTACGGGCTTAAGGAAAGGTCACGGGGCGGCCCGAAGATTTTCATAACGGACCGTCCATTGACCATTCTGGGGAAAGCCTGGCGCATGTTGTTTAGGCGCGCCATCCCACCCGGCTGCCATCATTGCAACTGCATACAAGAGACCGCCATTGGCCGGCAGATAAATTGTAAGTCCCGGCCTTTGATAGACATGGCCGTTTATCGCGTAGTGATTTTTGGGCGTATCTAAAAAAAGAGCGTCTATGGCGCGCTCTGGTTCGCCGAGCCGAGCAGCAGTCATTGCTAGCATGGGATAATCCCACCCCCAGGTGTCCGGCCAGTTCCAGTTCTGCATCACCCAATCAAGCGTGTGTCGCATCGTGCCTGGATCGATGCCGGGACCGGGAAGAATTCCCAGAGCAGCCGTCACCGAAGGATGGTCAGCATTCCACCTGGGATTCGTATAGCAATCCGGCGTGGTTTCGGCGAAAGCGTATTTCCCGTCAACCACCAGCGGTTTTGCGAGATTTTGCAGGACCGAGTCCCATTGTTCGTTTCGCGGTAAGCCCATGCGGGTCCGCCATTGCTGGGCAGTTTCCAGTGCCCAGCGCCAATAAATCAATTCGAACGTTGGGTTCAACGTCTTGTCTTTTGGAAAAATCTCCTGTGCGCATTGCAATATCGGTCCCAGCACGTCACGTTTCGTGGCGTCATCCCACGTTGCGTAACTCGTCATGAAATCGGCCGTTTGAAAAACGATGTCCTTGAATTTTTCCAGGGTGGTCCGGTCCTGATGCTCGCGCCAGCAAAGTTCAGCGTAAAAGATCGGGTGCGGCTCTTGCCAGACCAGGAACGGACCAACCGGTGATGGCGATTCAGCGCCGGTGGGATTTGTCATCTTGGGCCAGCGTGCGCCGGTGTAACCCTGTTTTTTTGCAGTCGCTTCAGCGCGCGGTAAAATATTTTGGTAAAAACCAAGGCTCTTCTCCAGCAACGGCAATCGGTCCCAAAGCGCAAAATGGGCTTCATGCCACCAATGCATTTCGAGATGGAATTTTCCCATCCAGGTGTTGTAGGTGAGACCTGTTTCCTGGGGTGGATTTTTCCCGGCGCTTTGGATGGCTGTCAGGTATTGGGAAAGCACGATACGGCGTTCGAGTTCAAACCAGCGCAGGTCTTTGCTCCCGGAGAGGTCGATTGCGCCACCCGTACTCCAGAACTGGTTCCAGCTTTTTTGCGCAGCATCTTTCATCTGTGCGAACGTCGGCAAATGATTAAGGGGTTCGCCAGTGGGTGCGAACGCGCAGGCCAGCTCAAGTTCATCTAAACCATCGCCGGGCATTACAAAAAACAGATGTCTGGCCACGTTCGTCAGGGCGGCGCCGCGCGACCAGGTTGCCGCAGCCACGTATTCATCATTGTCCAATTTGCGGTGGAATATGGCTTGGTTCGGCTTTGGCTGTGTCAAAACCGTCTCGTGAGCACCGGGTTTTGACCAGTCCGCTGTAATGGTTTCACCAGTGCCATAAGGAAAGTGGATTTCAATCGTCAGCTGATGCTTTTTAAGGAGCGGCGATTGGACGTGAACGGCGATCGCATCCGTTTTTGGATCGCACACCGTTTCCACTGTCACGGGTTCGCCGTCAAATTGGAAGTGGCTCGTAATGATGCCATCCCAAAGGTCCAATGTCTGTTCGATGTCTTTTAGCTCGTTCGTTTGTGCTGGCGAACCATCGGCGTGGGTGAGACGAAAACCGATCTGGCCCAGATGCAGCCGATGTGGATTGGCGCGAAGCCATTTGATCTCCGGCGTCTGGTTGTTTCCGGGAACATCACAATACGGAACGAGCCGCCCGTTCAGGTCGTGGTATTCTTTAAAATGAAAGTTATCAATGCTCCAGTTGTTGTTGGTCGGAATCGTGTGCCAGCCCCAATCGGAGAGTGTCCCTAGCGGGATGGTCTGCTCAAACGCTTCTGGGAACGTTTGCAGGCCGGTGGTGTCAACGGTGAAGGCGAATTCTCCATTGCCGACGCTTAGCGGATTGTTAACGTCGAACGCGCGCAATGTGACGTTATGTCGCGTGACGAGCGCATGGCGATCGATAGGTTTCTCACTTGCGAAAGAGAAAAATGGAATGGTGGATACTACGGCTAAGCAGAAAAGAGTTCGGAGCATGAGGCATTGTTCCGATGCTCCTCTGTGTTCGGCAAGTTGATTTTTTGGAACGGTCAGCGACCCTTCTCGGTCAAAACCCGGTTCAACAGGACGGAAATCTTGGCCACACATTCACCGACGCTCAGTATATCCGTGTGCAATTCAAGGTCTGCTTTGAGCGGTGGTTCGTAAGGAGCGGAGATGCCGGTGAACTCCTTGAGCTTCCCTGCGCGGGCTTTTGCGTAAAGCCCTTTGGGGTCGCGTTGCTCACAGACCTGCAGGGGCGCATTCACATACACTTCGAAAAATTTTCCTGGGGACACTGTGTTATGCGCCAGCTCCCGGTCAGATCGGTATGGCGAAATGAAAGCGGTGATGCATATCAATCCAGCATCGGCAAACAGTTTGGCGATCTCGCCGATGCGCCGGATATTTTCACGCCGGTGCTCCGGGGAAAACCCCAAGTCTGAACAAAGGCCGCCACGAATATTGTCGCCATCCAGCATATATGCGAGCTTGCCTGAATCACACAATGACTGCTCCAATGCCGTGGCGATGGTTGATTTGCCCGAGGCGCTCAGACCGGTAAGCCAGATGACACAACCAGGATGTCCGGTGCGGCGGATCCGTTGTTCTGCATCAACACTGGTCCGGGTCGGGAATATGTTTTCACTCATAGCCAAATGCCTTCAGGAACGGGTCCAATTTTTGCAGGTGCGGTTCAAAATATTTTTCGTAATTGCGCCAGCGACCCATAGCGGTCTTGAAGACCGGCTTGGCCACTTCCGCGTAAGTGGGGGACATCACAACTTTCTTTTGCGCATGCTCATTGAAGCGCAGTACATCATCCACCCACGGGACTTCGAGAAATTCTAACACCCGACGGGCACTGGCTTCCAGATTTTCGACAACATCTTCATAGCGGACCTCAATATGCGGATTGCTCATGTTCGCTGCCGCAAAACGCCACAGGCCCATTGCCGACGCATACTGTGTGGCCGTTCCATCCAGTGTCAGAAAAGATGCGCTGATGGGATTGAGAGGCAGTGCCTGCATGAAACAGCTCATGCATACGTCTCGTGGATCCCGTATAGCTGCAATAAATTTGGTTTCCGGGAGCACGCGGATGATGTCCGTGATCAAATTGTTATATCCCGGATTTTTATCGATCAAAAGCCGGTTGCCAATTGGTTGGCCAAGGAATAGTTCGGTGTTTTGAAAATAATCCTCCCGTAGCTGTTGTAGTTTCGGCAAAGAAACTGCATCCAGCATTGTCCGTATCGGCGTTCCGGGAGGGGATGTCCTTCTCAGTGGAGAGCAGGCGTCTTCTTGGAGGATGCGCGTTTCCTCGGCTGAAATGATTTGCGGATGCGAATCCAAAATCTGTTCGAGCAGGGTTGTGCCAGATCGCGGAAATCCACACAGCAGGGAGAACCGGCGTGGAGATGAAAGTAACTTACCTGCCTCGTGCCAGCGGCGAAAGTCATCCCTCGTGATCTCCATCTGCAATCGCCCCGCCCGATCCTGCATCATGCGCAGCTTTTCCAACGGCTCTTTGGCGGCGGCCATCTGCAACGACTTGGCGCTCAGAAACGCTGTCATCGCGTCGTCATAACGTTCCAATTTGTCGAACACGCTGCCCAACTCATACCAGCCGTCGATATAGGTCAGCGGCTTGCAACCCGGCTTACCCAGAAATGAAAGAAGTAATTTTGCGGCATCATTGAGCTGCCCGTTTCGGCGCTGCAAGCGTGCTTTCACCAAAAGTGCGGAGGGATAGCCGGGTTTGGCCTTGAGGGCCCGGTCCAAAAATTCAGCCGCCTCAGCGAGATGATGTTGTCGTTCCTGAACGTCAGCCAGTTCTACAAATATCTCTGCTGGCACGCCGGGTTCGGCGACCGCACGACCGAAATAATGTGCCGCCATTGGAAGGTTTGAAAACTGTTGGCAGCGCAGACCGGCAGCGGCATAGGCCTCGGCTTTGTGAGGTGCGACCCGGCAGGCTTCGTCGAACCAACGGGTGGCACCGGCATAGTCATAACGCATGCCACGCATCATCCCCAGGTCGAGCAGGATAGGAACATTTGAGGGGTCCAGTTGATGCGCCCGTTCCATGGCGTTCATCCCCCGTTCGAAATCGAATTTTTTCCAGGCTTCCCGTGCGGTTCGTATCAACTCGGGGACTGTTTCGCCTGGGACTTCTGTCGTTCCGCTCATTTCATTAAACAATAATGGTGCTGGGCGTCTGTGCAAAGCCGTCTTTATAAGTTTTTGCAACCGGTGCGTAGTAGAAAAATATTTCCGCCGGGTACGTTTTGAAACACACTCTGCCGATGATGAAACCGACGTTATTGGTGCTCGCCGCCGGAATGGGCAGCCGTTATGGCGGACTCAAACAGATCGACCCTGTTGGCCCCAAGGGAGAAACCATCATCGATTATTCAATTTATGATGCGTTGCGCGCTGGTTTCGGAAAACTTGTCTTTGTCATACGTCATGACATCGAAGCGCAATTCAAAGAAATCGTGGGGGGGCGATTCGAAAAACACGCGCCGGTTGAATATGTCTTTCAGGAATTGGATAAGCTACCCGCCGGATTTTCTGTTCCTGCCGGGCGGACGAAACCGTGGGGGACCACGCATGCAATTCTTATGGCCGAAGATGTGGTCCGTGAGCCATTCGCCGCGATTAATGCGGATGATTTTTACGGGGCAGATTCTTTTCGCATCCTAGCTGAGCAGTTGCGTTCCGGCAGCACGGATTATTCAATGGTCGGTTTCATCCTGCGTAACACACTTTCCGAATTTGGTAGTGTCGCGCGCGGTGCATGCCGGGTCGGTCCGGATGGTTACCTGCAAGCTGTCAAAGAACTCACGAAGATAGAGAAGGACGGCAACGGCGCCAAGTATGCCGATGCCAATGGCATCATCCATCGGTTGGGTGGCAACGAAATCGTCTCCATGAACCTGTGGGGCTTCACACCCGCCTTGTTCCCGCAACTCTGTGATAATTTCACAGAATTTCTGAAAAAGAGTGGCCAGGAAGAGAAGTCTGAGTGCTACATCCCCACAACGATCAACACGCTTGTAAGTGCCGGAAAAGCAAAGTGCAAAGTGCTGCGCACAACGGACTCGTGGTTTGGCGTGACTTATCGTGAAGACCGTGCACGTGTCGTTGAAAGTATCCGCGCTCTTATCAAAGCTGGTGGGTATCCGGAAAAGCTTTGGACGTAATCAAATGGTTGCGATTTCCTTCGGGCCTTTGCCGCCATTGACCAGGAACAAAACGGCCATGCGCACCGCGAGGCCATTAGTGACCTGCTCCAAAATCACCGACCGGCCGCAATCAGCGATTTCACTGTCGATCTCCACACCGCGATTGATCGGGCCTGGATGCATGATGAGCGCGTCTGGTTTCGTTTTAACAAGGCGGGCTTTGGTCAGTCCGAACAGGCTCGTATATTCCCCAAGGCTGGGAAACATCGTCTTCCGTTGTCGTTCATGCTGGATGCGTAGCAGGTTGATGATGTCCGCTTCCCGGATGGCTTCCTCCACGTTATGAGTCACCCGACAACCCATCTGTTCAAAGACGCGCGGGACCAGCGTGGACGGGCCACAAAGCGTGACATTCGCACCGAGCTTTGTTAATGCCCAGATGTTCGAACGCGCGACACGACTGTAAAGGATATCGCCAAGAATCGTCACATTCAGTCCCGCAATTTTGCCCTTCTTCTCGCGGATCGTGAACGTGTCCAATAACGCCTGTGTGGGATGTTCGTGCGCGCCATCCCCTGCATTGATGACGCTCGCTTCCAATACGCGGGCCAGGAAATGCGGCGCGCCCGATGCGCTATGGCGTATCACGAGAAAATCCGCGTTCAACGCTTCCAGGTTCTTTGCCGTGTCCTTCAGCGTCTCGCCCTTCTTCAGCGAAGATGCGTCCGTGCTGAAATTGATGATGTCGGCGGATAGCCGTTGCTCGGCCAGCTCAAAACTGATGCGTGTACGCGTGGACGGTTCCACAAACAAGTTCACAACAGTCTTGCCGCGCAACGCCGGAACCTTCTTGATCGCGCGCTTGCCGACCGCCTTGAATTCGCGCGCGGTATCCAGCACCGTCACGATCTCCTCCGCCGTGAGCGATTCGATATCCAGTAGATGTTTTCGATGCCAGGCCATTTTATTTTCGCAGTAAAATCACTTCGTCCTCCGCGTTGGATCCGTTGACGCGGACGATCACTTTTTCTTCGAGTGCCGTTGGCACATTTTTGCCGACGAAATCCGCCTTGATCGGCAATTCGCGATGGCCGCGGTCGATCAATACCGCCAGCTGGATTTTTTTCGGACGGCCAAAATCATTGAGTGCGTCCATCGCAGCCCGGATTGTCCGCCCGCTGAACAGCACATCATCCACCAGTACGACTGTCTTGGCGTTCACATCAAAAGGGATTTCCGTGGGATGGATCTTCGGCGCGGCCCGCTGGTCCAGATCGTCACGATGCATCGAGACGTCCAGGCTGCCGACCGGCACCGGATGTTGCCAGATGGTGTTCAGGATCTCGCCGAGCCTTTTGGCCAGCGGCATACCGCCGCGTTGTATGCCTACCAACACGACCTCACTGCTCGCCTCATTTCGCTCGGCGATCTCATGAGCCACGCGTGTTAAAGCGCGATGGATCGCCGCTGTGTTAAGCAGGACGGTGGTATCAGACATAAAAAATGCGAACCGGCCCGCCAGGGCTGATCCGCTGCCGCGAAGATTTTATTTTGTTCATGCGTTTCCTTCGCAACCTCGCAGGATTGCTTTAAAGGAACGGCGTTGTCTATTGACTCGCCGTCTGCCGTGCCCGCCGCCATTTGGAACGGTGCTTCACTATCCAATCTGTCAGTGCCCGGTCAAAACCGATATCGTGGCCGGCTTTTTCGGATTCGATCCACTTGTGCTTCAAAATCTCTTCCTTCTCGGCCTGAAATTCGCGATACAAAGACGAATTCTTCAACAGGTCATCCGATGACGGCTGTGTTCTCGTTTCGTTCGACATAGGGCTTGCCAAAATCTGTTACACTGACTTTATGCCCCTCAGGGCTGTAAGACAATATAAAATGTTTCCGCGATGTTGCAAATTTTTAACAATCAAACCGTTGAACCTCAAGCAAATGCAGCTTTGCTCCGTATAACTCCCAATGGCTATTTCTTCCCCTCGGGATCCAAAAAAATCAGTTTAACACCGCTTTCCTTTGGCTTCGAAAAACTATCGAGCAGCGTCGGGGCAGGGGTGGTCGTTAGTGGAGGTTGAGCCTTGGGCTGTTCCGACTGCGGCTCTAAAGCCGATCGCAACGCGCCCTCCACGAGTTGCGCGCAATGGATCTTCATCGGCGGTAATGGCCCCAGCTCACCCGCAAGGTCCTCGGTCTTCAGCGCCAGCGCTTCCTCCGCCGTTTTGCCGCGGATCAACTCCGTTGCCAGGCTCGCCACCGCTATCGCCGTCTCGCACCCGAACGATTGGAACGTCGCACGGTCGATGACTTTCTTCCCGTTCTGCTCCTTGAACTTCACCCACATCCGCAGCATCTCGCCGCAATCTGAATTTCCCACCGTTCCGACGGCATCCGCGTTGGCCATCTCGCCCAGGTTCTGCGGATTCGCCAAAGCCTCCTGGATCCGTTTTTGCAAATCTTCGTTCATCTATTTATGGCTTATGATACACGATTTATGCGGCCCACGCGAATCATCCAAGTTTGTAGCGTCGCATCTTTGGGTCCACTTCCTGCGCCCAGGCATCAATCCCGCCGCGCAAACAGCGCACGTTCTGCAACCCGTGCCCCATGAAATACGCCGCCGCATCCAAACCATTCTTGCCCGCATGATCAATGACCACGATGGGGTCCGTGTTCGAGCCGCTCGCCATCAACTGCTGCATCACCGGCTGCGATAACAAAATTGAACCATCGATATGCACCGCTTCAAATTCCTCGCGCGACCGCACATCTACCAGTTTCGCAGCCTTGTCGTGCTGCACCAACTCGCTCAACTCCTTCGGCGAGATCAAAATCTTTGCGTCCTGCTCGTGACTGGATCGGATATGCGCCAGCACTTCCGGCACATCCAGGTTGCCGTTGCGCGCACACACTTGCGCCAGCGTTTCATCCGGGCTGAACCCGCAACTGCTGCATCCGCCGATATGATACCGGCGAAACAACGCCCTCTGCGCGCCTGGAAAAACTTCCAGCACCTCGCGCATGGCAGATTGAGAGCCAACCTTCATCATCACAAAATACGGGATAAACTCTGGTTTGTCGAAATTCCCATCAGCTATTTTGCAGGGGCCACAACGGGGTAGGATATTTCAATTCGGCTGTATATGGTACTGCTGCCCCCGGGCCAGTATACCCCGGCTCCGCCAAAGCGATTGGCTGTGATGTTTCCCTTCAATGTCAGCGTTTCGTTGTCCACGTTGTTGGTCGCACTGACCGATAGGGTTGTGCCTGTGACCTTCAGCGTCATGTGCGTGGTCGTCTTGAACACGCCGCTTAATACCTGTTGGTCGTTGAGTGGCGACCCGGTGCCGTTCTCAATCTTGTAGAGTTGAAACATGCACTTATCGGCAGACTGGGTTGTTCTCCAAAAACGCAGGGCGTAACCATTTTGTGTCCGTGGATCATACTTGATGTAAATGTCGGCGTGGAGATTCCGTGGGCCGCTCTCAGCCGGCGAACCCGGGACCGAAAATCCCTGGCCTGTCTTTTCCGACGCCATCACCAGGTCAATCTGCATGTCGCCGCAGTCCGCATCTTGCTGATAGAGGAGATACGCCGCAGTGCTCGGCCGGATGCCGTAGCCATTCACATAATCATCCCCCGTCACCACCGCCCATGTGCCCAGAACCGTCCACAAGCCGCTGACATACGTGTCATTTGTGTCTGGCACAAAGTTCCTGAAATTTGGCGATACAGTCGTGGATTGGACATCTGCTGTGGCAACAGGTTTCGCGCTCATCGCCTGCACTTCTGGACCCGGCTCACTGATACTTAACTTTGGCTGAACCGTCACCTTGAGATATTTGCCGATGTACCCAGGTGTCAACGGGAGCGCTTTCAGAGGCTGGTTGCCCCGGCTAATCGCGACGCACCTCGAATTGGTCCCACCCCCATCTTCACAGATGTACCACGAAATGAGCGACTCATCCTCCTTGCCCTGCAACTTGAGCTTGTAATCAACCGTGGCCATCCCGTCAGCCGATAGATTTATGGTGGGCGCAACGGTCACCGATGGCGGATCGATATACTTTGGTTCCACAAAAACATAGGCCGTTACATTAACGCCATTAGTCGTCGTGGCGTGCACAGCCACCCACTCCGCCCGGCTGGTCGTATTGCGACCTGTTACAACTACATTTGAGCCCGTCGTTTGGCTAAGCGAAATCAAATGAGACTTAGTCGACCAGTTGATCGTCGGGTCCGCGCGGAGCGGCGTGACGGTCGCTCCAATAGTCGCGCCGGGTCCGCCTGTGCGAATGGATACCGCACCGTTGGTCAATGCGATGCGGAAAGGCAGATTTCCCTGGCCAGCCGATTCATATTTGCTCCTGACGCCGGCCGGATCCCAGTCGTCGGCTGGCGCGTTGGGCGCTGCGCGGAGCAGGTTCCACGGGTTGAAAGCCGGTAATTCCTGCTTGGACAATTCTCTCGAATAGGTGAACGCAGGCGTTCCCACAGTGCTGTCGTAGATGACGGCGCGATGGCCGTTGGCATCCTTATTGTGATAGGTGAGGGAAAGCTGGTTGGGCCTTGGTGCAGCGATGCCTCTGACCCAGGCGACGTGAGCCTGCGCTGAATCGGCAGGCAGCGCACAGTTGATCAAAACATTTGGCCGGGCGGCACTGCGGAATTCAGCCTTATAGAACCGCATGCCACGGGTCGCTTCGAATTTGCAATTGAAGAAGACGATTCCCGAAGCGGACATCACTCCGCTCCCGGTCGGATAGACCAGCGTGCAATCTTCCCAGACGCTGACCTGGCCACCGCCCATCCAATCATCCGTGCCTTCGATGTAGACATTCGTGAAGTAGGACCGCGTCGTCCGCAAAAACATGGTGTCGAGCCGGCCCAGGAGAGCCACGTTCTTATAGACGTGTTTGTCTCCCGCAGCTTGCAGGGCCACGCCCTGTGTGATGACGTCCGACCGCTTGGTCAGATTTTTACTCTCATCACCCGGATACTCGTAGTCGGCATTGCAATAATTGATGATGGTCAGGTTTTTCGCCGTAAAACCGGTCGCGTTGATATCAATGATGAAACCATCGTCCTCAGAACCCTGTTGCAGCCCGCGATTGTCTGCCAGCACCACCGCGCGGCGGTTGTTGGTCAATCCCAGCAGGGTGATGTAATTCTTCGTGATGCTGAGGCTTGGTCCCCGTAGCCCGCCCGGGAGCTGGTACACATTCGGCATGATCCCGATGACGGTCGGATTTGCTTCTGTCCCCTCAGGCACGGCGGCGTACGCGGCCTGCAGCGTCTTGAATTTTTTCGCAGCCGGATCATCCTGGGGCAGGTTGCCATCGACCAGATAATCATAGGTCAGTTTGGCGGGATCAATCGAGTTGACGACCGGTTCGGCCCCGCCCTTAACGCTGTCCTGTGCCTTGGCGGAAATTCCACCAACAACAACGACAGACAGAAAGAGCAGCAGCGCCGGTTTGAGGCTTTTCATGTGGGCGACTGGCGTCAATTTTGGTTTGAGATTGGCCTCGACGTCAATGGCTTAATCAACTTCTGCCGCGATATTCATCCATCAATTTCAAAATCCCTTCGCGGATTTCGAACAATTCCTTGCGCGCCCTGGTAATCATTGTCTTCGGCAAGATTTTTTTCGACGCGATGGCTTCCAGGCCTGCCTGCGATTTGTGTAAATGACCCAGCGCCCGTTTCAAGTAGGCAACGGTGAAAGCGGCATCAGAACGCGCGCGGCCTTCTGCGACACCAGCCAATGCGCCAGCCAGTTTTACACCGGTGGTTTGGAACTCAAAGACGAACTGGCCTAAATCCTTGTGTTCAAATTTTTCTTCGCCTTGTTTCTTCACGTAGCGCCAATATTTCAGCGCATATTCGTGGCAACGATGCTGCAATGGATGTCGGATATCTCCACGCTTAGTGCGGATCCAATCGATTCCTTCGCGGTGCGGATCTGGTTCGGGTTCCGGTTCATTCATCGCTTCTTCGCAGGCGCGATTCATTTCTTCGACCCACTCGCGTTTCTCCTCGGCTTCTTCCGGTGTTAACTTTTTATCCCAGCCCATTTCTTTGGCGATCTTTTCTTCGGCTTCGTCGGAATCGCCATATTTATCCAATAGCTCACCATATTTCTCCGTGCGGGCATCGGACTCTTTCAAAAACTTCTCGTAATCATGTTCATCCCACGGTTCCTCGGCATCTTTCCGTCCGCGCTCTTGCTCATCAATGGCTTCGGTGATCGCCTGCATGAACCAATCCATGCCGGCCGCCGCCTGCTTCGCGCGCTCTTCATCCTCCTCCGGCGTCATCCGCCATTCCGGCGCAGAGATGGTCAACTTATAATCCACGCTCTCAATGACCACGCGTCCGTTTTCCTTGCTGAACCATTCAAGGTAAAGACAGTTTGCCATGTGTTCCGGCGGCTTCTCTCCGCGCTTGCACATCGCATAAGCTTTTTCGAATGGAATATCGAACACGCGCACCTTGCGCGAAGCGGTCAGGTCACCGATCACCCCACGCTGGCTGGGATTCAATGTGTCGAGATGCTGATGGGCGATTCGCCTGAGCGGATTCTTGAAGGTGAGCAAACAGCCGGCAAGATCAGGCCACGCATTGCCTTTTAGTTCGAGAACCACCGGTTCTTTGCGTTTCATGACCCACACCTTGCCCCGGACGATCCCTTTGGTGCGGTTATCAATCTCGCCACGCACTACGCTGTCATGGATTCGGAAGGCCATGTTACAAAACAATTCTATGTCCGCGTTTCTCCTTGGCAAAATAGTTAATGCTTGTTCCAGAGGGCAACTTTTGTTCCTCGATTATGTGCCGGACCGTTTTTACACTGTCATCTCCGTTGAACAGCAACAAATCAATATAAGCATTTTGAGTTCCTAATGCGCCACCCAGAACTTGGCCGTTTGCAGCAAATTTCATCGCCCTGTCTAGCGCTTCTTCCATTGTGCCACGCGTTTCACTTTGCTTTCCAGAAGGAAGAAATTTGACGTCAAAAGATATGAACACGTAGTCTGCTCCCGTCCCTGCCAACGGGTCTGGTAATTCACCGTTCGTATTAAGATATTCTGTAATGAGTCGGGGATGGGTGGTTGATCCAACCAAAATATCACCTCGAAGAAAAGGCTGTTGATCTTTCAACCGGTAGCCGGACCACGATTCACCCGGTTTGTATTTTTTCCATCCAGTTTCTGCTTCAATTTTTTTCACGTAGGAGTTCAATTCGTGAAGCGGCATGGCGTCGATGAGTTTTTGGTCATTCAATTTGATTTCGCCAGTCCATTGTCCTGTTCCAAATTCGCCAAGAACTTCGTCCAAAAACAGAAATAATACTCTCCACCGGTCTCGCTCCTGCATTTCGCTAAACAAAGGATGCCATACGACTAGGTCGATTTTCTTGCTATCGGGATTGGGTTTCGTTGTGAGCCAAAACTCGATTGGGTTAAAAACTTTTCCGTTCATGTCCATTCGCATTCCTTGAATGGACCCCGGTTGGCGGGCGCTATAGAAAGTCCAGCCGGGCAATTCAGGAGCCCGGCTTAGCCAAAACATCGTCAGCAGTTGACGATGTAACACGCCCTCGCCACTCAGCGTAAACGAATGATCGTTTTTGTTTTTTCCCGGGCCAAACACCCAAGCAAATCCGGGCAAGAGCTCGTCAACTTTTGCGCTTACCTCCACTGCAAGGCTGGAACACTTTTTGGCTTCGATGGTTTGGTAAAAGCGCGGTGCAACTTCTGAATACCATTTCCAAAAATCTTCGACCCGGGCTTTGAAAGTCGGCTTTGGTTTGGCCTCTGGCGAGCGCTTGAAGATTGAAAACATTTTTTTTGGCGGTTGAACTAACCCCCAAAAAACTTCTGTATCTCTTTGATCACTTCCACAAAGCTATCCACCTCCGCCTTCGTGTTGTAGAAGTAAAAACTCGCGCGCGCCGTGGATTCCACGCCTAGCTTGTGCATGAGCGGTTGCGTGCAATGATGTCCGCCGCGCAATGCCACGCCGCCCTGGTCGGCCAGCGTCACGACGTCGTGCGCGTGCACGTCTTTCAATAAAAAGCTCACCAAACCTGCGCGTTTGTCTGAATGCGATTTCGGCCCGAACAGCCGGATGTTCTTTAGCGCCGCCAGTTTTCCGTACGCGTAGTGCGCCAATTCCTGGTCATGCTTCCAGATGTTCGCGCGACCGATGGCATCCAGATAATCCATCGCCGCATGCAAGCCGATGGGGCCGGAAATATCCGGCGTGCCGGCCTCAAACCGATGAGGCGCATTTTTGTATTCCGTCTTGTGGTAGCCCACGGTCAAAATCATTTCGCCGCCGCCCTGATATGGCGGCATGGCGTCCAGCAATTCCTGGCGGCCCCACAAAACGCCCACGCCCGTCGGTCCGCAAATCTTGTGGCCGGAGAATACGAAGAAATCGCAGCCCAACGCCCGCACATCCACCGGCAGATGCCCCGCGCTCTGCGCACCATCCACTACGGTCACGATCCCTAATTTCTTAGCGCGCGCGCACAATTCCTCCACCGGGTTCAGCGTGCCCAGCGAATTGGAGATATGCACCATCGAGAAAATCTTCACCTGCTTCGTCAGCAACGAATCGAGGTTCGACAGATCCAGCAACCCTTCATCGCCGTTCACCGGCACATAGGCGATTTTCGCGCCCGTGCGTTGGGCGATCATTTGCCACGGCACCAGGTTGCTGTGATGCTCCACTTCCGTAAGCAGGATGACATCACCCGCCTTGAGATTTTTTGCGCCCCAGGAATTAGCTATGAGATTGAGCCCTTCCGTCGTGCCCCGCGTGAACACGATCTCATCTGCGCTCTTGGCATTGATGAATTTCGCCGTCCGCGTCCGCGCCGCTTCAAACGCATTGGTCGCTCGATTGCTCAGTTCATGGATGCCCCGATGCACATTCGCGTTATCGTGCTCGTAATAATGCACCAGCGCCTGGATGACCGCGCGCGGCTTCTGCGACGTCGCTGCATTGTCGAAATAGATCAGCGGCTTCCCATGCACCTGTTGGTCCAGGATCGGAAAATCAGCCCGCCACTTGGCCCAATCAATTGTCTTAGCATCGCTCATTCAAAAATTTAAATCTTCGGCTGCTTCAAAATCGTTTGAACTTTTAGATCGTTCTTGTGCAGTTTGACCGGCCCATCGATTCTCCCTCTCCCTGAGGGAGAGGGCAGGGGTGAGGGGGAAGTCACCGGCCGCACTTTGCACGAGGTTCGTAGTGAATATCGGCGGCTTAATTTTCCCACCTTTGCGCCTTTGCGTTAAATCAAACCAATCCCAATTGCAGCTTCGCCGCTTCGCTCAGCATGCTTTGGTTCCACGGCGGATCCCAGACCAGTTCCACCGAGACATCATCCACCGCTTCCAGCGAGAGCAATTTGTTCTGCACATCCTGTTGCAATACCGGCCCCATGCCGCAGCCCGGCGCCGTCAATGTCATCTTCACGCCCACCTTGAAACTGTTCTCGCCCATCGGTTCGATATGGCAATCGTAGATCAGTCCCAGGTCCACGATGTTCACCGGGATTTCCGGGTCGTAGCACGTTTTCAACTGCGTCCAAATCTCTTTTTCCACGACCTCCTGTGTTACTGGGCCGCTCGCCGCGCCAACCGCCTGTTGAACGACTTCCTGCCCCAGCGCATCAGCATCTTTGCCTTCCACGCGGAACATGTTGCCGTTGACGATGACGGTATAGCTGCCGCCGAGCGATTGCGTGATATGCGCCGCCTCGCCCTTTTGCAAAGTCACCTTCATGCCCGCTGGGATGACCGAAGCCTCCACGTCGCGGGTCAGATTCACTGGTTCATTGGGATTCATAAATGCTCAGATACCGCACACATCATCGCCGTACTTACCGTCGAAATCAATTCGCGATTCAACCCCCTTCCAAGGTGTCGTTTTGGCCACTTTCGCCTGCATTCTCGCCTGCATTCGCCAACAAATATTTGTTATCAAATAAATCATGTATTTTATGTATTTCGTGTATTGCGGCCTTTTTTGAAAACGAGATTCAGTATTTCGTGTATTTCTCCCGTTTGCCGGTAATCGCCCCTTCCGCGCAACGCGTCTTGGATGCGGCAGTCCTGGCGCTTTCCCTCGTCTGACACTTGGCGCCTGGCGCCTGACAAATTTATTGTCATCCCAACCTTTTACCACAATAGTCAAAATATGTCAAATAATAATTTAACTATCAAAACATGCTGGGGCAGAGCCGAAGTCCGGTCTTATCGGGATAATCGTGACCGTCTCGACGTTTGCATTTTTTTTGGCAAAAGTTTTAGGCGCAAAAAACCTCAATAAAGACGGGCATGTCATTGTATTTGCCCATGCCAAAAACCGCAAAACCCCATGCCGAACCTTTACCGGCTATCCCAAAACCGTCTCACGCCCGCCGTATGATTTTTGCCGCCACCCAACCCAGCAGCACCATGCCGCAAAGGATCGCGCATTTGTGCGGGGAACCGTAAGTATCCGGGTAATGATTGCTGATCATCGTGAACACCACCGGGAAAACGATGAACGTATTATGCTTCGACCGCGCCTTCGCCCGCGCGCCTTCTTCCAGATTCGGTTCCTGGCCGGCTTTGAGCGCCGCGACCATCCGGCGTTGCGGCGGAAGGATGCGCATCCACACATTTGCGGCCATGATAGTGCCCATCATCGCGCCAAGCTGCAGATACGCGCCGCGCCCGCTGAAATAATGGCAGGAAATCCACGCAGCCAATACGATCAGCCCATAGCTGATGGCCACGCCGAGCAATTCAATTTTGCAAAATTTCCACAGCAGGTCATAGAGCACCCATCCGGCCATGAGCATTCCCAGGCTTAAGCCGATGGACGCGCCTTTGCTCAACGGCGAGTCTTCAAATTCAATCAGATTGCCACTTTGGTAGTAGATGAGGCCGAAGAGGAAAAATCCCGTGATCCACGTCGTGAACGACTCCCATTTGAACCAGTGCAACATCAGCGGCATCATCTGCGGGCGCTTCTGCTTCTCCACGAGGTAAAACCCGCCGCTATGCACCATCCACACCGTTTTCTCGGCGTTGGGATCGCTTTTGGCCTTTTCCTCCAGCTCAGTGAAACGTCCGTCCAGCCACGTGAAATAAAACGTTGCTCCCACCCACATGATACCGGCAAAGACGTGAGCCCAGCGGATTAATAATTCGACCCAGCTTAAAACGTGAGGATTCATAGTTACAACTTTTGATTACTCCCGCTTTAGAGTGTGCGGATTTCTCCCTTCGCATCAATAAAAAGTTTTAACACAAAAGCGCCGCCATCACGCTTGTCGAACGGAAGCTATCGTGTAGCACCCGCGTCTCGCGGGTTCAATCCGGCGTCCCGCCGGATTGTCGTACGATGTCTATTGTTGTTTGGAACTTCTCCCAAGCTTGGATTTTGGATGTTCGAGTTGATTCCGGCGACTCAGCGCCTTCGCGTTAAATCCGTAACCCGCACTTGCGTTCGCGCCCGCTACTGGCACTTTATTTCGGCTCATGAGCACACTTTCACAAGATGCGGTCCTGAACGCCCTCAAAGGCGTCAAATATCCCGGCTACTCGCGCGACATCATTTCCTTTGGCCTCGTCAAAGACGTCGCCGTCGGGAACGGCTCCGTCACTGTCGTCATGCAATTGACCAGTCCTAATGCCGACGCTGCGCGCCAGATCAAGACCGAGAGCGAAACCATCCTGCGCGCGTTGCCCGGCGTGACCAATGTTTTCGTGGATGTCCGCCAGCCCGCCGCCACCACCGGTACCGCGGGCCCGATGGGGCAACCAAACCGCGTGCCCGGCATCAAACGCATCGTTGCTGTCGCCAGCGGCAAGGGCGGGGTGGGTAAATCCACCACCTCGGCGAACCTCGCCTGTGCCCTGGTTCACCTTGGGGCAAAAGTCGGCCTGCTCGATTGCGACATTTACGGCCCCAGCATCCCCCTCATGATGGGCGTGCACGAAAGACCGACTCTCAGCTCTGAGGAAAAATTGGTCCCACCCGTCGGCCATGGCGTCAAACTGATGAGCATGGGTTTTCTGCTGGAGAACGACCAACCCGTCATCTGGCGCGGACCCATGATCCAGAAGACCATCCAGCAATTCATCAGCGCCGTCGCCTGGGGCGAATTGGATTACCTCCTCGTGGACCTTCCGCCTGGCACCGGCGACGCACAACTATCTCTCTGCCAGATAGTTCCGTTGGATGGCGGCGTCATCGTCACCACTCCGCAGGAGGCGTCATTGGGCGTCGTGCGCAAGGGCATTGCCATGTTCAACAAGGTTAATGTGCCCATCCTCGGCATCGTAGAGAACATGAGTTATTACACCACCCCGAACGGCGAGCGCGTAGAAATTTTCGGCCATGGCGGCGGACAAAAAGAAGCCGCCCGGCAGAACGTCACCTTCCTCGGCGAAATCCCCATCTTCACCGAAATCCGCGAAGGCGGCGATTCCGGCATCCCGGTGGTCGTATCCGGCCCGGAGAAACCCGCTGGCCGCGCCTTCATCAAAGTCGGCGAAGAACTGCGGAAGAAGCTGGGCTGAAAGATACGCGGTTATCGGACGGATATATCGTGTAGCACCCGCGTCCCGCGGGTTCAATTCGGCGTCTCGCCGAATTGAGATTGCATGCGCTCTTCCAAATACTTTGGTCGTCCAACATTTCAAACCATCTGCGAACGATTCTCCCTCTCCGTTGGGAGAGGGCCGGGGTGAGGAGGAAGCCAGCAACCCAAGACCTCCAGCTTGCGCAAGGAATTCCATAATACCCCATTGGAAAATCGCCAAAGCTTGGTTTAGCCTCCCTCTATGATTTTCACGCTCAAGAAAACCATCAAGGAAGCGCCCGATACCCACTCCTTCATTTTCACCGTGCCGAAATCATTGCGCTGGCAGGCCGGGCAATATCTCCATTACACCCTGCCACACGCGCATCCTGACGATCGCGGCATCGAGCGTTGGTTCACCAACGCCGCCGCGCCTTACGAAAAGCACGTCATGATCACGACCCGGATCGTGCCAAAAAGCAGTTCCTTCAAGAAAGCCCTCCAAAAACTCCAGCCGGGCGATACCATTGCGGTCGATGGTCTGGGCGGCGATTTCCTCGTGGACCATCGTTATAAGAAATTCGTGTTCATCGCCGGCGGCATCGGCATCACGCCGTTTCGGGCGATGTTGCTCGACCTCGATTACCACCGGAAACCCCTGAATATCCAGCTTCTTTACGCGAATCGGGACGAACATTTTCCTTACAAGAAGGAATTCGAGGCCTTGAAGCAGCGTCATCCCGAATTTCGCATCGATTACATCGTCAGTCCCCGGCGGCTCGATGAAAAAAGCATCCCTGAACTGGTGCCGGACCTGAAAAAACAGTTGGTCTACGTTTCTGGCCCCGAACCTATGGTGGAGGCGCTAGGCAAAATCCTTAAAAAGCTCGGTCTGCCCAAAAAACACATCAAAAGCGACTTTTTCCCCGGCTACGGCTGGCCATAAGGGCAAAAATCGAAGAATAATATCGTGTAGCCCGCGTCTCGCGGGGTCAATTCGGCGTCCCGCCGAATTGCGACAATATGCGCGCGTCCAAATTCAGCTGTACAAGCCTCGCGCTACGTCCGCGTAAATCGCCAATCGCATATCATAAATTCCCCGTACTTTCTCCTTCTTTGCACCCTCACGTTTATTATTGTTCACCCTGTGTTGTCCTCACTTCAGCAAAGATTGTGAAAAAAATCACGAATCAACTTGCCTCGTATTTTCGCGGAGTTTACGTTTCTTGCGTCCTGCAGCAGCCGGTTGCGGGCGTTGATGCAAAAAACCACAGAATACGGTTACGATTCGAAGATTGAAGGCGACGTCATTCACACCCGGGTGGACGCCGCACTCAACTGGTTTCGCAAAAATTCCCTCTGGCCCATGCCCATGGGACTCGCCTGTTGCGCCATCGAATTGATGGCGGTGGGCGCCAGCCGCTTCGATATTTCCCGCTTCGGTTCCGAGGTCATGCGCTTTTCGCCGCGCCAATCCGATGTCATGATCGTCGCCGGCACTGTGACCTACAAGATGGCCTTGGCCGTGAAGCGTATTTACGACCAGATGGCCGAGCCCAAATACGTCATCGCCATGGGCGCCTGCGCCTCCACTGGCGGCATGTACCGCAGTTACGCCGTGCTGCAGGGCGTGGATAAGATTTTGCCTGTGGATGTTTATGTGGCGGGTTGCCCGCCCCGGCCCGAGGCCTTGCTGGACGCGCTTATCAAGCTCCAGAACAAGGTCCAATGCGAGCCGATGCTGAAAACCCTTAAAACGCCCGGCAATAAGCTGGTTAAAGCCTGATTGCCCGAAAAGTGAACGCTGTTGATCTTGCCAAAAAACTTCGCGAAAAATTCGGAGACTTGATCTCCGAACCATCGGAATTTCGCGGCGAGGTCTCCGTTAAACTCTCCGATGCCGAACGCATCGCCGAAGTCTTAACCTTCGCCAAAAACGACCTTGGCTTCGATTACCTGTTGGATATCACCAGCTTGGATAATTACGGCGAAGACCCGCGCTGGATCCTGCTTTATCATCTCCACAGCCTCCAGCACGGCAACCACTTGCGCTTAAGAACAAGCGTCAGCGAGGAGAAATCCGAGCTTCCTACGGTTAGCGGAGTCTGGCGCACGGCCGATTGGCATGAGCGCGAAGTTTACGACCTCATGGGCATCCGGTTTAGTGGTCATCCAGACCTCCGCCGCATCCTGATGTGGGAGGGTTATCCCTATTTTCCGCTTCGCAAAGATTTTCCGCTGGCCGGCAAATCCAGCGATGTGAACGAAGTCGCTTTCACGCAGACCTCACCAATGGCGGGTGGCCCCTTCGTCACCATTGCCGGTGGCAAAGACGCTTTGTCCCGCGAACCGCGCGTGCGCATTCCCGAGACCGATACGCTCGGTCTCAATGCGCGAGTCGAACGCCGCGATGACGTGAAGGAAGCGCACGGCGAAAATTTTGGCCCCGGCCCAATCGAGAAGAAATAAATGGCCACCACGCAAGACATCGAATTCAAAGACCCCGTTGTCCGCGCAACGGAAGCAGCGGGGGAACTGCGTGATATGCAGGGCGACAAGATGGTGCTAAACCTCGGCCCATCGCATCCCGCCACGCACGGCGTTTTGCGCATCGTGCTGGAGCTTGACGGCGAGATCATCACCAAGGCCACGCCCGACGTGGGTTATCTGCATCGCGGCGACGAAAAGATCGCCGAGAACATGACCTACACCCAGTTCATCCCGTATACGGATCGACTGGATTATCTTGCGCCCCTCGCCAACAACGTCGCCTACGCGCTCTCGGTCGAAAAGCTCCTGAACATCCACGATAAATTACCGCCGCGCTGCCAGCATATCCGTGTGATCTGCTGCGAATTGGCGCGTATTTCCTCGCATCTGCTTGGTCTCGGCGCCTTCGGCCTCGACCTCGGAGCTATCACCGTTTTTCTGCTGACCTTCACCGAGCGCGAGAAGATCTATAACCTCGCGGAATCGCTCACCGGCGCGCGTTTCACCACGAGCTACACGCGCATCGGCGGCGTCTCGCGCGATACGCCGCCCGGCTGGTGCGATGCCGTCCGCAAATTTCTTAATGAAGTTGTCGTCAACATCGCCGAGATGGAAACCCTGCTCACGCGCAACCGCATCTGGGTGGACCGTACGCGCGACGTCGGTGTGGTTTCCCACGCTGAAGCGATCGATTTTGGTCTCAGTGGCCCCAACCTCCGCGCCAGTGGCGTGGACCACGATTTGCGTCGCGATGAGCCGTATCTCTGCTACAAAGATTTGCAGTTCGAAGTGCCCATCGGTTCCGTCGGCGATTGCTACGACCGTTATCTCGTGCGCATGGAAGAGATGCGCCAGAGCGTGCGCCTCATCCATCAGTGCCTCGATAAGATTCCCGGCGGCTTTGACAACAAAACGAAAGAGCCTGTCTGCGTTAATGACGGCAAACTCGTATTGCCTCCAAAAGATAAAGTTCTCACGAGCATGGAGGAATTGATCCATCAATTCATCCTCGTCACGCAGGGCATGAACGTGCCGCCGGGTGAAGTTTATTTTGGCCATGAGAATCCGAAGGGTGAACTTGGCTTTTATATCAACAGCAAGGGCGGGGGAACACCGTTCCGGCTGAAGATCCGCAGCCCGTCGTTCTGCAACCTGAGCATCCTTTCGCACCTGTTGCCCGGCCATATGATGAGCGACATCACGGCTATTTTAGGTTCACTGGACTTTGTCATGGGAGAATGCGACCGATGAACCAGACCGCGCATACCGAACCCATCCCGAACCCGCTACAAAAGCAGGCCGGTTTCGCCGTGCCTGCCGCGCTCGAAGCGGAGATCGACGAACTGATCACACATTATCCGCAGAGGCGCAGCGCATCGCTCATGGTGTTGCATGCGCTCCAGGAACATTTCGGTTGGCTCTCGCAGGAAGCCATCGAATGGTCTGCAAAGAAGCTCGGCCTGCAACCCATCAACATCTACGAACTGGTTACATTCTATCCGATGTTCCGTGCCGCGCCCGTCGGCAAATACCAGATCAAGGTCTGCCGCACGTTGAGCTGCGCGCTGGGTGGTTCCCACAAGTTGCACCAACATTTTTGCGAAAGGCTGGGCCTGGACGCGCACGCGCACGGCCCCCAGACGACGAAGGACGGAAAGTTCACGGTCGAATTCGTCGAGTGCCTCGCCGGTTGCGGCATGGCCCCCGTGATGATGTGCAACGACGACTTCTACGAAGGCGTCAGCAACATCAAGGCGGACGAAATCATGGGAGGTTGCAAATGAATTGGCTGCCCGACATAGATTTGAACTATGACAAACAGATTCAGAGTCTGCTGTGCTACCGTTACACCATCGGGCAGTCCGTAGCTTTTAAGAGCCTAAACGCTTTATCGAGCCAGTCAAGCCAGCAACCTCACCGTTGTGCCAAAAGTCGGCGTGCGATTCTCCCTCTCCCCGGGGGAGAGGGCGGGGGTGAGGGGGGAGCGCAACGTTAACTTTCAGTTCTAATGCCGCAGGAATACAAATTAATTTTGAAGCACGCCGATGAACCGGGTTACACGCCCGATCTCGACTGCTATCTGCGGCATGGCGGCTATGAATCGCTCAAGAAAGCCCTCGCCATCCAGCCCAAGGATTTGCCCGACGGCAAAAAAATGTCCCCTCAGGAACAGATCCGCGATGATGTGAAAATGTCCGGCTTGCGTGGCCGGGGCGGCGCCGGTTTTTCGTGCGGACTCAAGTGGAGCTTCGTGGATCGCCGCAGCAACAAGCCCATTTATCTCATCTGCAACGCGGACGAATCCGAGCCCGGTACGTTCAAGGACCGCCAGATCATCCACAAAGACCCGCACCAGCTCATCGAAGGCATGATCATCTCGTGCTTCGCGAACGACGTGCATCTGGCCTATCTCTACATCCGTGGAGAAATGCCGCACGGCGCAAAGTTGTTGAACCGGGCGCTCAAAGAAGCGCGCGCGAAAAATTTCCTCGGCAAAAATATTTTAGGCAGCGGTTACGACCTCGAGATCCACGTTCATCGTGGCGCGGGTGCTTACATCTGCGGTGAAGAGACCGGCCTCATCGAATCACTCGAAGGTAAGCGTCCGTATCCGCGCATCAAGCCGCCGTACTTTCCCGCGGTGCTCGGCCTCTACATGTGTCCGACCATCGTCAACAACGTCGAGACGCTCTGCAACGTGAAGCATATCGTCGCGATGGGTCCGCAGGAATTTGCGAAGCTCGGCACACCGAACAACACTGGCACGCGCATCGTCAGCTTGAGCGGTCAGGTGAAAAAGCCCGGTTATTTCGAGATCGAAGTCGGCAAGGCAACCATCGGTCAGCTCATCAACGGCCCCAATTTCGGCGGCGGCCTACTCGATGGTCGAAAACTGAAAGCCGTGATCCCCGGCGGTTCTTCCGCGAAAGTTTTCAAGGCCGGCGAGAAATTCAAGCTGAAGCGCAAAGTGGACGGCAAAGACGTCGAAGTGGAAGTCGACATGCTTGATTTGCCGTATGATTTCGATTCGCTCCTCGCCGCCGGTTCCATGAGTGGTTCCAGCGCCATCATCGTGATGGATGACAGTGTGGATATCGTGGAAGCGCTGGCGAATCTCAGTGAATTCTACGCGCACGAAAGCTGCGGCCAATGCACGCCCTGCCGCGAAGGCTCGCTCTGGATGAGCAAGGCGCTGCATCGCCTCACGCACGGTGAAGGCCGCAAGACGGACGCCGACTATCTCGTGAAGATCGCAGACAACATACCCGGCGGTCGCACGATTTGCGCCTTCGGCGAAGCCTGTTCGTGGCCGGTGCAAAGTTTCGTCGCCAAATTTAAAGATGAATTCGTGGCCAAAGGCGCCGCCGATGAAGAACGCCGCGCGAAAGCCGCCACTGGAGCCGGTCCCACGAGCGAAATGAAGATCGCGGCCAGCCCGCAACATTGAAATGTCAGCCGCACCGACAACTGAAACGAAGCCCGCGCCGCCGCCGGTCGAAAAGATCAAGGTGAAGGTGGACGGTCGTGAGATTGAAGTGCCCAAGCTCGTCGCCGATTGGACAGGCAAGCTCACGCCCACCACGATGATTCAGGCATGCGAAGCGGCCAAGACCGACGTTCCGCATTATTGTTATCATCCGAAGTTGCCGATCGCCGGCAATTGCCGCATGTGCCTCGTCGAGTTCGGCACGCCTGCCATGGGCCCGGACCGCAAGCCGGTCATGAATCCCGATGGCACGCCGAAGATCGCCAAGTCGCCGCGTCCGGCGATTGCCTGCGCCACGCCGGTTTCGCCCGGGATGGAGATCTACACGAACACACCCGCCGTCAAACAGATGCGCGAAGGCGTCCTGGAATTTCTGCTCATCAATCATCCGCTCGATTGCCCCATCTGCGACCAGGCCGGCGAATGCAAGCTGCAGGAATATTCCGTGGATTACGGCCAGAGCAAGAGCCGCTTCGTGGAGCCCAAGGTCCACAAGCCCAAAGCCGTTGACCTCGGGCCGCGTATCGTGCTGGATGACGAGCGTTGCATCCTCTGCACGCGTTGCGTCCGGTTCACCAAAGACATCGTCAACGACGACGCGCTCGGCATCGTCAATCGCGGCAGTTACAACACCATCACGGCGTATCCCGGCAAGATTTTCAACAACAATTACACGTTGAATACCGTGGACATCTGCCCCGTTGGCGCGCTGACCTCGAAAGATTTCCGTTTCCAGATGCGCGTGTGGTTCCTCAAGGAGACCAAGAGCGTCTGTACGAGCTGTGCGACCGGTTGCAATGTCATCGTCGGTTCACGCGAAGAAAAAGTTTACCGCTACGAACCGCGCCAGAACGATGCCGTCAATTCCACGTGGATGTGCGATGCCGGTCGTTTGAATTACAAATGGATCGGCCGCGAAGACCGTCTCAAAGAAGTGCTGGTGCGCGGCAAGAAATCCGGTTGGTCCATTGCATTGACTGAAATTGCCGACAAATTGAAAAACGCTCCCGCTGGCTCCGTGGCCATTGTGGCCTCAGCGCGCCAGACGAACGAGGAACTGTGGTTGTTGGCCAAGCTCAAGGCGAAGCTCGGCGCCATCAGCGATTCCGTCGCGCGCGAAGGTGAGCCGGATAAACTGCTCGTCAGCGCCGACCGCAACCCGAACACTAACGGCGCGCGCCTCACCGGCATCTGCTACACCGAGATTGGCAGCAATCTGCCGAAGATCGCCGACGGCATCGCGAGCGGGAAGATCAAGACGCTCATTGTTTTTGGTGAAGACGTCACCAAACACGGCATCAGCGCCGCGTTGCTTGGTAAGCTGGAGAATTTGATTGTCAGTGAGATTTTGCCGAACGAGACGACGAAGTTGGCGCATTACGTTTTGCCCGGCTGCGCGCACGTGGAGAAGCGCGGCTCGTTCACGAACGTCAAAGGTCGCGTGCAGCGATTCATGAAGGCCGTGGAAGCGCCCGGCGAGGCCCGTGCGGAATGGGATTTCCTGCATGACCTGGTCTATAACGTGACCGGTAAGAATGGTTTTCTGACGATTGAAGGGCTGTTCAACGAAATGGCGAAGGATGTTCCGGGGTTTAACGGCCTCACGTGGGCGTCTCTCACAGATATTGGTGTGACGATAGCTATTTAAAATGATCGCGTGGCTCAACAATTTAAGTGACCCGCAAAAATTTGCGCTGTTCGCGGCCGTGAAGATCATGGTCGCGTTCGGCGTGATGATGACGATGGTTGCTTACATCGTTCTGGTGGAGCGCAAAGTATGCGCGTTCATCCAGGACCGCATCGGCCCGAATCGTGCGGGTCCGTTCGGTTTGCTGCAACCGGCGGCGGACGGTATCAAGTCCTTCTTTAAGGAAGAAGTCACGCCCGCGCACGTGCGCAAGATTTTTTATGTCATCGCCCCGATGATTGCGCTGATGCCGGCCATCATCAACCTTGCGGTGATTCCGTTCGGCTCGCAGATCGGCGAACAGAAGATGGTGTTGGCCGACCTGAACGTGGGCATCCTTTACACGTTCGGTTTCGTCTCGCTCGGCGTGTACAGCATCGTGCTGGCGGGCTACGCGGCGAATTCCAAATTTCCATTCATCGGCGGCATCCGTTCCAGCGCGCAGATGATCTCGTACGAGATAGCGATGGGTATGAGCGTCATCCCGCTTTTCATGCTCGTCGGCAGTTTGAATCTAAGCGCGGTCATCGGCTATCAGACCGGCAGCCTCTTCAACTGGCTCGTGTTCAAGCAGCCGCTGGCCTTTATCATTTTCTTTATCGCTTCCTTTGCGGAAACCAATCGCACGCCCTTTGACCTGCCGGAAGCCGAGCAGGAACTGGCCGGCGGTTACAACGTGGAATACAGCTCCATCAAATTTGCGCTGTTTTTCATGGGTGAATACGCCAACATGATCCTCGTCTCCTGCATGATGGTGACGCTATTCTTTGGCGGCTGGACTTTGCCATGGTTCGGGCTTGACCAGTCGGCGGCATCGTTGCCGATCGGGATTTTGCATATCCTGATATTCCTGGCGAAAGTGTTCGTGTTCCTGCTGATTTTCATCTGGGTGCGCTGGATGTGGCCGCGCTTCCGGTATGACCAGTTGATGAAACTGGGCTGGGAACGGATGTTGCCGCTTGCGCTGGCTAATATTGTAGTGACCGCGGTGATCCTGTGGTGGAGGACTCAATGAATACCATGCTTGGGAAACAACCTCAAATTTTTATCTCATTAACACCTCGCTTCAGCGAGGTGTCAGGAGCGATGTGTGATGGAAAAACTGTTTTAACAGTTTTTCAGTTCGCAAAAGGAATTGAGAAATGAATCACGCCTATGTCTCTCCATTCTTATTCACGGGTATGGTTGCATTTGGTGTGGGCGACGCTGGAGCGGCGCCCTTTCCTGGCGAAGCCTGCGGCAGTAAAGCTTTCAGAATATCTATACCAATATGCGGAACAGAAGAAGATTTACATGAAGATCAACTTCGTGAACCCGGATCATGTTCACGCTTTGATAGATTTGCCGACAGGATTAAGCATCGAAGAACTGGTGCAGTTGCTCAAGGGCAGTTCCTCGTACTGGATCAACGAGCAGAATCTGGTTGCCGGAAAGTTCGGCTGGGGACGGGGTTACGGCGTGTTTTCAGTTTCGGAGTCGGGTGTCGCGGAAGTGTGCGCGTACATCGCGGGCCAGGAAGAACATCACCGGAAAAGAAGTTTTACCGAGGAACTAAAATTATTCGTAGAGCGTTATGGATTGGAATGGCGAGAGGACAAGACATGAAACTGTTAAAACAGTTTCATGGTGGCTATGATTCTCGCACCCCACTGAAGTGGAGTGTTAATGAGAATTCAAAACAAGCTTTTATATTTTGAATGATCGTTAAACGCAAAGCATTGAATTTTTGGGAGCGCCTGTATCTGCCGGCCATCATCGGCGGGTTCAAGATCACCATCAAACACTTCTTCAAAAAGAAAGTGACGATGCAGTATCCCGAGGAGAAATGGGTGGTACCCGAAGGATATCGCGGCGCGCCGTATCTCGTGAAGGACCAGGAAGGTGCCACCAAGTGCGTCTCCTGCCAGCTTTGCGAATTCGTTTGTCCGCCCAAGGCCATCAAGATCATCCCGCCGGGACCGGCGGGTCAATTGGCCGACCGCCCGAACGCAGAGAAGATGCCCAAGGAATTTGAGATCAACATGCTTCGCTGCATCTTCTGCGGTTTTTGCCAGGAAGTCTGCCCGGAGGAAGCCATCTTCCTCGAAAGGGATTACTCGCTCACCGGCACCAGCCGTGAAGAGATGATTTATAACAAAGAAAAGCTCCTCAAGCTTGGCGGCACGCACGCCGGTATCCAGAAATGGAAACATAAACTGGAAGAGGCGAAGGAGCAGGAAACATTTCCGGTGAAGGTTTGAATCGGTATTCAAATGGGATTATCTGACATTTTATTTTACGTCTTCGCGTCTCTCACGCTCCTTTGTGGCGTGCTGGTCGTCGCGAACCCGTTCAGTCGTAATCCGGTCACCAGCGCGATGTTCCTCGTGCTGACCATCATGTCGATGGCGGGTTTGTTCGTGCTGCTCCACGCGTTCTTCCTCGCGGCAGTGCAGATCCTCGTCTACGCGGGTGCCGTCATGGTGCTGTTCCTCTTCGTCATCATGTTGCTCGACCTGAAGGAAGAGGAGCGCCGCAAGATCAAATTGTTTGGCCTGGTCACTGGTGTGATTGCAGTCGGCGCCATCACCGTTCTGTTTGTGAAATCTGTTTTGGCGACCCGTCCCGGCGCGAACCTGCCTGAACCGCTCAGCGAAGGCGGCACCATTCCGCTCGGCAAACTGCTGTTCACCCAATACCTGCTCCCGTTTGAGATCGTCTCCATCCTGCTGCTTGTGGCGATGGTGGGCGTGATTCTCCTTAGCAAAAAGGACCTCAAATGACGCACGTGGGCCTGGAACATTATCTCATCGTCAGCGCACTCCTGTTCGCGCTCGGACTGTTAGGCGTCCTCTCACGGCGCAACCTGCTGGTAATCTATATGTCGCTGGAGTTGATGCTGAACTCGGCCAATCTCGCGCTCGTTTCCTTTTCCCGTTTCAACGACAACTTGAACGGCCAGATGTTGGTGTTTTTTATCATCACCGTCGCGGCGGCGGAAGTGGCCGTTGGCCTGGCGCTCATCGTGGCGCTCTACCGTAAACGCCAGACTGCGCACGTGGAAGATTTGACGAGCCTGAAACGATGAACCTCGACGCGTTACCCTGGCTGATCTTGTTCCTGCCGCTGCTCGCGGCGGGCATCATCACGTTGTTCACCCTGCACAACCAGCGGCTCAGCGCCACGTTGTCCATCGGGGCGGTGCTCATCGGTTTCGTCTTTACGCTCGCGCTCATCAAATTCGGCGGCTGGGAAGGGCGCGAATTATCCGTTAACTGGATTTCCATCGGCGGCCTGAACGTGGACTTTGGCGTGAAGCTCGATTCACTCAGCCTCATGATGATGCTCGTCGTCGCGGGTGTCGGCGGCCTCATCCACATCTATTCTGCCGGTTACATGCACAAAGATCCGGGCTATTCGCGGTTCTTTGCGTGCCTGAGCCTGTTCACGTTTTCGATGCTCGGCATCGTGCTCTCGACCAATTTCATCCAGATGTTCATCTTCTGGGAACTGGTCGGCGTTTCCAGCTACCTGCTCATCGGCTTCTGGTTCGAGAAACCCAGCGCCGCCGATGCCGCCAAGAAAGCGTTTATCACCAATCGTCTTGGTGACTTCGGTTTCATGTTGGGGATCCTGTTGCTCTGGGCGTCGGCAGGTTCGCTCGGGTTTGACGCTATCTCGGACGCGAGCAATCACACGGTCACCTACACGCTATCGACCATTGCCGGCCTCCTGATCTTCTGCGGTGCGGTCGGCAAATCCGCGCAATTCCCGCTGCACGTCTGGTTGCCGGACGCGATGGAAGGCCCGACGCCGGTCAGCGCGCTCATCCATGCCGCCACCATGGTCGCCGCCGGTGTTTACATGCTCTGTCGAGTGTTCTACATCTTCACGCCGGAAGCACTGAACATCATCGCCTGCATCGGCGGATTCACTGCGTTGCTGGCCGCGCTCATCGCGGTGCAACAGAACGACATCAAGCGCATCCTCGCTTATTCCACACTTTCGCAACTCGGTTACATGGTTATGGCTGTCGGTCTGAGTGGTCCAACGGCCGCGATGTTCCACCTCACCACGCACGCGTTTTTCAAAGCGCTATTGTTCCTTGGGGCCGGCTCGGTCATCCATGCCATGCACCATGAACAGGACATCTGGAAGATGGGCGCACTCCGCAAGAAATTGCCCGTGACTTTCTGGACGTTCCTCGTCGGCACCATCGCGCTGGCGGGTATCTGGCCTCTAAGCGGATTTTATAGTAAGGACGCCATTCTAGCCCAGGCCTTCAATCAGCATACGCCGCTTGGCTACGCGCTGTTTGGCATCGGTTGGTTTATTGCCATTCTCACGTCGTTCTACATGTTCCGGCTCGTGTTCGTGGTGTTCTTCGGCGATAAAAAAAGCGAAGAGGCCGGTCACGCCCACGAATCGCCCTCCGTCATGCTCTGGCCGCTTCGTATTCTCGGTACGTTCAGCATCATCGGCGGCTGGATCGGCATTGAGCAGATATTTAATCGCTTCTTTAGCCGTGAACCGGAGGAAGCTGGTTCGTTTGCCGCTGGTTTGATCGCGCCGTTTGTGCACGCGCCTGCGGTCGCCTGTCTCGGCTTGCTGGCGGCTGCCATCGGTATTTTTGCCGCGTATGCGATGTATGCCAAAGCCACCCGCGACCCATTCACTGAAAAATTGCCGGGGCTCTCCCGCGCCATGCAGAACCGCTTTTACTTCGATGAGATCTACGAAGTGCTGTTCATCCGTCCGCATGATTTCATCGCTGCGGTCGCCAATTTCATCGACCGGTTCTTTGTGGAAGGCATCTGCCTTGGCATCGTACGGAATGGAACGGAGTTCACTGGTCGCGGCTTGCGTTATTTGCAGACCGGCAACATCCAGACCTACGCGTTTTTGTTCGTGGCCGGTGTGGCAGTGATTTTGTGGATCGTGTTGGGAAGATGATGCAATGACGATTTTGACACTCATATTTTTGCTTCCGCTGTTCGCGGCGCTTGTGCTGGCGTGCCTGCCGCGCAATTTCGCCGTCATCATGCGCGCCGTGGCTGTGTTGGTGACTTTCATCACGATGCTGATGGCCATCGACATGTTCTGCCGGTTCAACAGCACGCCGGCGGATGAAAACGGCTATAAGTTCGTCAGCGTCATCCCGCATCTGGGCGCGCAATCTCTCGGAATGGCCTGCAAACTGGGCGTGGACGGCTTGAACGTCGGTCTCGTGCTGATGGGCGCCATCGTGGCGTTTGCGGCGGCATGTTGTTCCTATGAGATAAAAACACGCGAGAAGGAATTTTACATCCTGCTGCTCATCATGACTGGCGGCATTCTCGGCGCGTTCATGTCGCTCGACCTGTTCTTCTTTTACTTTCTCCACGAACTGGCGCTGGTGCCCACCTTTATCATGATCGGCGTGTGGGGTAGGGGAGAAGAAAAGAATTTCGCCACGTTCCAGATCACCCTGTATCTGAGCGTCGGCGCGCTGCTCGCCTTGATCGGCTTGATCATGCTCTATCTGCAAGTGCCGCTCGATTTCCGCACGTTCGACATCCCGACACTGACTAAATATTTCACGGCCAATCCGATGACGATGGCTTCGCAGAAATTTATTTTCCCGCTGTTGTTGTTCGGTTTCGGGATTTTGGTATCGCTCTGGCCATTCCACAGTTGGGCGCCACTGGGCTACGGTTGCGCCCCGAGCGCCACGGCCATGTTGCACGCGGGCGTCCTGAAGAAATTTGGCCTGTACGGCGTGATCCGCATCGCGATTCCCTTCATGCCACAGGCCGCGCAAAGCTGGATGCATATCCTCGCGTGGTTGTGCCTTGGTAACGTCTTGTATGTCGGTTGGGTGGCTATGCGTCAAAAGGATCTCAACCTGCTCATCGGTAATTCCAGCGTGGCGCACATGGGGATGATCTTCCTCGGCATCGCGAGTTTGAACCTCATCGGGGTGACCGGTGCGGTGCTCATCATGGTGGCGCACGGATTCCTCGCCGCGCTGACGTTTGGTTTGAGTGGCTACATCTACAACCAGACCGGCACCCTGGAGATGCGCCAGCTTGGCGGTGTTGCGCGCAAGATGCGTTTCATCGGCGTGCTCCTCACGATGGCGGCGATGGCGGGTTGCGGTTTGCCTGGGTTCGCTAATTTTGTCGGTGAAGTAACGGTGTTCTTCGGCGCGTGGACAATTTTCCCGCTGATCACCGGCCTCGCTTTGTGGGGCGCGCTGATCGTGGGTGCGGTTTACATGTTACGCGCCGTGCGCACGGTTTTACACGGGCCGGTGGGCGAGAACAGCGTGGCTAATTCTGTGGACGCCAATATGTGGCGTAAAATCCCATATTTGATCCTGGTGGCGAGCCTGCTGGTATTCGGGTTCTTCCCCAAATTGCTCACTGAGAAAGTCCAACCGGTGACCGAACAGATCGTGAACATGGCAAACACCACGGCTCCTGCGCCGGCTGCGATCGTGATGGTGGACGGCAAATGAACAACTATTCATTAATAACATTGGAGATTTCGGTGACGGCACTCGGCCTGTTGGTGCTGTTGGCCGACTTGTGGTTGCCGGCGGAGCGCCGTCGGGCCTTGGGTTATCTCGCGGCGGCTGGTTTAATGCTCCTTTTTCTGAACACTTTCTCCGGACATTGCAGTTGTTCATTGGGCGGGCAGGCTTTCGGTGGAATGTTCGTACAGGACGCCCTCTCAGTATTCTTTAAGCGCTTTTTCCTTTTGGCTGCAGCCATTGTGATGGTCATGGCGGTGGAGTTTTCCGACCGTATCGCAGCAGGGGTCTCGGAATATTTTTCGCTCATCATCTTTGCGCTGGTGGGAATGTTGTTCGCCGCATCGGCGAATGATTTCACCATGCTGTTCGTTTCCATCGAACTCATCACGATAACCTTTTATGTGCTCACAAGCTTCCAGCGCGCTCGACTGGCCTCGCTGGAAGCTGGTGTGAAATATCTCATCCTTGGCGGGTTGTCGTCGGCGATGATGGTGTACGGCATCGCGCTGGTCTGGGGAACGACTGGCACATTTAATTTCACCGACCTGTCCGCCGTCGCGGCGCATTTTGAGACCAATAAAATTTTCCTGTTCGGCGTCCTGTTTGTCCTGGTTGGGCTTGGATTCAAGATCGCGGCATTTCCGTTCCAGATGTGGGCACCGGACGTCTACCAGGGCGCGCCGAGTCCCACGACCGCGTTTCTGGCGGTCGGTTCGAAAGCGGCCGGGTTCGTCCTGTTGCTGCGGTTTTTGTTTGTGGCCATTCCGGATGTGACCATGCATTGGCGAGACCTGCTGATCGTTATCTCGGCCATCACCATCCTGTACGGTAATCTTTGCGCGATTCCCCAGAAGAATCTCAAACGCCTGATGGGCTATTCCAGCATCGCGCATGCGGGTTATTTGCTGCTGGGCGTAGCTGCGTTGAGCACAGCCGGACGTTCGGCGATGCTTTACTATTTGAGCGGCTATCTGTTCAGCGTGCTAGCCGCGTTTTCGGTCATCGTCCTCGTGATGCGGTATCTTGAGAACGAGGATTTATATGGACTGGCCGGGCTGAATCAACGTTCGCCGTTTTTAGCCGCTACGCTGACCATCGCGATGGTTTCGCTGGCAGGCATTCCGCCGATGGCAGGCTTCTTCGGCAAATTTCTTTTGCTCAAGGCCGTCCTCGAGCAGGCGCCGTTGAACCATGGTTATTATTGCCTGACATTCGTGGCGCTGGCCGGCGTGGTGATCTCGCTGTATTACTATTTCGGTGTCGTGCGCGCGATTTTCTGGAGCCGCGATACACCTGACCTCTCTCCCATCACCATTTCAGTGCCCATGCGCATCACGATTGGTGTGTGCGTGGCTGGCATATTCTGGCTCGGTTTGTTTCCCGACACGCTGATCAGCCTGGCCAACGGCGCGACGGCGGTTCTGGCCCGCTGAAAACTTCAGGACTTTCGACTTGATTTTATTCCATACGGATTGACGATGTGCACCATGACTGGCGCAAGGTGTTTCAGGGGCGGTGTTCTAATCCTCTTTCAAGTTCTTTTACTTGTTGTTTTATCGGGGTGTGCCACGCCAAAAGCAACCGTTGTAGACACAGCCTCATTGGGAAAATACCGGAAGGTGTACATGTTCGGTGTGACCAGTGACCCGAGGAACGTGTATCCACGCGTTGTGGAAAGATTGCGTCGCTGTGGTTTCGACGTGATAGAAGTCAAGGCAGACGGTCCGGCCATTGAAGCACAAGGAAGTGGTTTCATTGTCACGCCCGGGGGCCAAGTTGTGACCTGCGCCCATGTTGTCAGCGGTTCTGAAGTGGCCACTGCCTGGATTGATGGAATCCGATATCCGGCCAAGGTGTTATCCATCAACACCAATTCAGATATCGCCCTGTTGCAGATGGAAAATGCCAGCAACACGTTCAAGCCGTTCTTTCTCGCCACGGATACAAACTATTTTTTAGGCCAGGAAGTGTACTCGATGGGCTTTCCATTAGTTGAGATATTGGGAAAGGCGCCCCGGTTGAATAAGGGCATGATCAGTTCAACCGTGGGACTCGAGGATAATCCAGACCAATTACAGGTGTCCGCCGCGGTCCAGCCGGGAAACAGCGGTGGTCCGCTGTTGAATCCCAATGGACAGGTAGTAGGCATGGTGTCGGCCACCTTGAATCCTGCCAGTGTTTTTGCACGGTCGGGCGGCGCGCTTCCCCAAAATGTAAATTTTGCGATCAAGAACGCGCCCATCTTGGAATTTCTGCGCACCAATCGTGTGGAGATTTCGTCGGGGACAAATTCGACGGTCAATGATTTCGAGTCAGCACGCGGTTCCCTGGTGTTGGTGCGCGCCGGCAATGTGACGGAAGAAGACCTGAAAGCCAGTGCTTTGATCTGCATTGTTCGATACATCAGCATTTGGGACATGGGCGACCGTTTTCGAATGTTTCACATTGAATTCGTCGATTTGAAGACCGCCAAATCAGTCCTTAGGGCTGGGCAATATGCAGAAAATCCGTTCGCCTCTGAAGATTCGGTGATAGATGGAACTTTCCGGGAAATTTTCTCCAAATTCTTCCCCGACCGCCCCAATCCCTTCACCGGGGCAAAACCTTCGCCTCCGCCAAAGCAGAAATAGCCTTACGTTTTTACGTTTGATCCAGCGTAAAATCACTTTTGATACGGCTGCGGGTCAGCCCCGATCGAAAGCAAATATAACCGGGCTTCATGGTTCACCGAATCCGGAAACGAAGATCGACCGGGGTTCCAGCCCACCATGGTTGACCATGCCTGCGAACTTTCTCCTTCCACCCGCTCAATTTTTCCATCATCTGTGCGTTCGGGTAGAAAGATCCTTTTCATCAGGTTCGGTTTCGGCTTTTGGAGCGTGGTGGTGGCGGAAGGATCCACTGATTGGTCCTGCGCCAATATCGACGCCGCAGCGAGTACCGTGATGAGAAATGCTCCTTGCACTTTCATGGAGCAATTTCGGCCTAGTTTGCGGATACGTCAAGTGACGAAAATGTTTGGCAGTGTCCTAAGTTGCCTTCTTAGTCAGTCCGCCTTTGGCGGAACATAGCCCTCACCCGCTGCTGCGCAGCACCCTCTCCCGTTTTACGGGCGAGGGCATAGCGGCAACTTCCGCCACTGCAAAATTCTTAGGGCAATGCGATGCGGAAGAACTGCTGCGGCGTATTTACGTCCAGCGTATTGGTGAAACGGAAATTGCCGTTGCTGTCGAATTGGTTCGTCATCAGTCGCGCCCAATTGCTGGAAGGCGTCGTTAGGTTGGTGGCCCCTATCAGGTAGAACGTGGCGTTGGCATAACCACTGAAGCCGCCGAATATGAAATTATTCCCGACCAGCGACTGCGTGCCGAAAGCTGGCGGAGCCGGCGTATAAGTGACCACGGAGATGACTCCGTTGGTGTTCAGGCCGTTGGTGTTCCAGGCGAGATTGGCGCCGAGCGACGGTAAAATGACATTTGCGAACGTGCCGTTGTAACTTCCCGCGTTGAACAGCTTAAACGTATCGCCACTGGCGAGCGCAGAAACGCCGATGTTCGTGACGATGAGCGTGCCGCTAAGGTTCAGCGCGCCTGACACCTTTGCAAGGTCGTTGGTCAGAGGCGAATGATTAATCTCAAAAAAATTTGTGCAACCCGCTGCCAGCGTGAGAGAGCTGCTGAATGTCAGTGTTCCGATGGAATTACCCGGCGCAAGTGTGCCGCCGCTTTGGATGGTGGTTGCGCCATTGATGATTCCAATCCCGCCGAGTGTGCCGCCATTGGCAATGATGGTTGAGCCGCTGGCCGGCAATATCCCGTTGACCACAAGTTTCCCGGTATTCACGGTCGTACCGCCCGTATAAGTGTTAGTTGCGGCCAGCGTAAGTGTTCCCGCGCCGGTCTTGATCAGGTTGCCAGCGCCAGTGAGCGGAGCTGGTAACGTGATGTTGTGAGCGGTGTTAGCAGCATCGGCAGATTTGATGGTGAAATTCGCTCCGCTCAATTGCATGGGGAGCGTGCTGGACCAATCTGCCTTCGCGCCCAATGTGCCGCTCAGCAGGGAAATGGTGCTGGCGTAAGTGCCGGTATTAGATCGCACGATGCTTCCACTGCCCAGGTACAACGTCCCGCCGTTGATGATCACAAAGCCGCTGCTACCAGCGATATCGTTAATGACACCAAAGGCGATTTTCTCAGCCGTGGCGGTCCCGCCTGAGACATAGAATTCCGAGTTGTTGGCGGTGGAGCTGGCGCTCTGGCTCAGCACGATGCCATTGACCGTATCCAGCGAGGTGAAGTTACCGCTGTTGACCTGCAAAATCTCCCAGCGGGTGTTTGACGTGTTTCCGACCAATACTTTATTGGTGACTGTGAGCGAACCGGCGTCGAGGCGCACAGAATCAGAGGAATTACCTGTGCCGATGGTGAGCGAGCCCAGGCGCACGTCAGCGGAAGCGCCGTCCACGTAGAGGCCGGTTGTCGTTGAACCGGCGATCGGTGCGGTCGCGGTCGGTGCGGTGGTGAAAATCTGCGTGCGGCGCAGTGTCAATGAGGTGGCGGAAAAAGTGCCGCCGGTGACTTTGACCAACAGGCTATCACTGTTCGGTTCCGTGAGGTCGCCCAGGTACGAGGTTCCCGAAGTTTGAAGGAAGGCGTTGTTCACCGCGTTGAAGGTCGTCGTGCCGGCGGAGGTCAACGTGCCACCGTCCACCAGAAAGCCCTGCCCAGTGAGAGCGCCACAATTAACGACTCCGTTGGCTGGCACTTCCAAAGTGCCGAAGTTCGCCGTGATGCCGCCGGAGAAAGTGTTGGTGCCGGTGAGAGTGAACGTGCCGGTGCCGGCTTTAATGAGCGAGCCGCTGCCACTGAATGAGCCGGAATAGGTGGTGGTCGAATTATTGTTGCCCACAGTCAATGCCACGGCCGCCGACGACAGGTTGACGAGGCTGATGTTTTGTGCGCTGTTCAATCCGCCGAGCGTCGCTGCGGGGATGCCGCTGAAGGCCAGACTGCCGTTAACGAAATTCAATGTACTGTTCTGCAACGCCAGCGCGTTAGCCAATTGCAGCGTGCCGTTGTTGAGCAGAGTTGCGCTGGTGAAAGTGTTCGGCGCGGAAAGGGTGAGTGGCCCAGAACCGGTTTTGTTGAGCGCGCCGGTCCCTGACACAACGCCCGCAAGAGTCTGGGCCGCTGAACTGTTGTAAGTGAGCGCACCATTATCAAGGATGCTGCCGGAATAGAAACCGCCGCCTAATTGTCCCGCGGCCGCGATATTCAACGTGCCGTTGCTGATCGTGATATTGCCGCCAAACGTGTTTGCGCTGGAAAGGGTGTTGGTGCCCGCGCCGATTTTGGTGAGCCCGCCGCCGCCGGAAATTGCGCCATTGACGGTGGTATTATGCCCGCCATCGATGATGGTCAGCGCATTGCCACCATTATTGACCGCCTGGCCCAGGCTCACATCGGCAGAGGCCGCATTAATGGTCGCTGGAGCGCCAAGGACGACCGGCACATTCAGCATCTGCGCATTGGGCGAGTTGTTAGTCACACCGCCGGTCAATGTCAACGCGCCTCCGGCAGTGCTGATATTGAAAGCGCTGGCCGATCCGTCGAACGTCATCGCATAAACATTGTAGGCACTATCCATCAACGGTGTGAGACGCGTCGTCCCGGTGAAAATCAGACTGTAACCGAAGCCCGGCGCGCTATCGCCGACCCAATTCGCATCGCTGCCCCAATCGTCGTTGTCAGCGCCGCCATCCCACGTCGTGTTCACGGACCCAATCGCCAATAAAAATGTAAAGGGCGAGGAAATATTGCCCACATTATCAACGCCATTGACCGTCAAGGTTTTCACGGAGATTGAGGTCGCCGGGTCGACCGTGACGGTGTTGGTATAGTTGCCGGCTCCATTTGAGACGAGAATCTGGTTGGTCACTCCACCAATCGAACTGATATCTACCGTGATCGAACCAATCGGGTGTGCTTGCGCTGTTGCAGTGGCGCTGATGGTGACATTCTGACCGGGAAACACCGGGTTTGGCGTGGCGGAAGCCGCCGAGATGATGGGGCCGGCCGACGGCACTACGCTGACCTGCAAAGAATTCGGGCTTTCGCCGAGCGTGTTGGTCGCCGAGACCACATAGTAATAGGTCGTCCCGTTTATCACTGAAGTGTCCGCGTAGCCGTTCGTCGCCGGACTGGCGATGACAGTGTAGGGACCGCCATTCGTGGTCGAACGTTTCACGTTGTAACCGGTCGCGTTCAGCGATGTATTCCAGTTCAACGGTACTTGCCCGTTACCCGATGTGGCCATGAGCCCCGTCGGCGGGGCAGGGGCAGTAATCATGAGCGACCAGTCATCGATGTCCACCGATTGATTTGCGGCGGCGACGGAATAGAGGCCCACATCGCATTGTCCGTTCGTGACGACGATGTTTGTGATAGTCACTTGCGTCCAATTTGCCTGGGCCGCGCTGACATCTGAATCCTTCTCCGTGCCGCCGAAGTTGCGTGCAAATATACGGGCAGTCGTCTGGCCGCCGCTGCTCTTGTACCAGACGCTCAAGTTGTAAGTGGCGCTGGGCAAATTGGTGACCAGCTGGTCGGTCGTGGCCGTGTAAGCGCTGCTGTTGGAATGATGGAAGTGCCAGTTCCCGGGATTGTGGCTGCTCGAAACATTTCCGTATCCGGCCCCGATGTTCGTCCAGCCCGCGACATCCGTTTGCGTCACACGGTCGGCTTCGTAACCCGGGTTCAGGATATAATTGTTGCCCGTGCCCACGCTCCATGTGCCCGCCGCCGCATCAAAGTTCACCACGGTCAGTGACTCAAACGTTGGCGTGGATCCATTGAACGAGACCGGGCACCACTGGTTGTAACCGATGCCGTTGCCCGCGAAATCACACCACCGGTCGCCCACGAAAAATGTTGTGGCGCCGTTCGTGCCGGTTAATGTCACGCCAAAACCGGTTTGGGTCACGTGGCAGAAATCCATATCGGTCTTGTTCATGATATATTCCGACGAGTAAGTGCCCATGACATTGGTGGAATCCACCACGTAACAATGCGAGGCATTCCAGCCGTGCAGGTCGGAAGAACAGAAATAATACCGGCCGTTGTTCTTGAACATCATGTTCCCTTCGCGCCCGTTGCCGTTGTAAATGTTGTCCCCGGCATCCACGTTTAGGTAATCCGCCGGGTGCAGCGGCAACACATACAGATGGGCGCGTCCATTGGCGCTGGAGCAAATCAGATAAGCTGTTCCGTCGGTATCCAGAAACACCGTCTGGTCGCCGCTGGTGTTGTTAACCACGGGCAAAGTCGTTTGGACATGGTCAAAAACGAAATTACCCGTCGGCGTGGAGCAGGTGGCAAAAAGTTCGCCGGAGCCACTGTTCCCGTCGAACTGCGACAATAATACATATTTTTGCGTTGTTGGGTTGTAAGCCACACCCATGCGCCCCACCCAGCTGGTCCCGCTCATGCCCGGTGAAGCGGAGGTCATGATATTGTTCTCAAACTTCCAATCCACGAGGTTCGTGGAGGAATAACACGTGAAGGCATTGAAGCTGGTATCGCTATTTTCGCCTGCGGACGGGTTGGTAGCATAAGTGACCGCACCGTTATATTTCAAGCCATACCAATAATAGATTCCATTGAATTTGAAGACACCGCCTCCTTGAGCATAGATCGGGTTTCCCGAGGTATCCCTCAGAAACGTGTCATTGGTGATGGTGCCTGCGTTTGCGCGGCAGAGTGCCAGGCCGATCACTATCGTCAAAAATCGCAACAATCTCATGGTTCTATTTTCAGCCCGCCGAACGTCGTATTAGGGTCACCGAGAAATGGTTCAGTCTGGCCGGCCAGATAATCTTTCAAGCTGTTTTCGTCCGATACGGTCACCACCTGCGGATAAGCGTCCAAAAGCTTCGCCAGCGGGCTTTTGAGGGCATCCGCCAGGGAATCCTTGAACGCAAAGACGGGCGAACCGCCGCCGTGAATCTCACCGGCATACGGGCCATTGATGACCCAGGCATGATGTCGCGCATCCCAGATCTGCATGTGGACGCGTGTGTGGATCGTGTATTCACCACCGGCCTCGGCATCCATCCTCGCTGCTTCAATGGTGACATCCACCACCAGGTCCGCCCCGGTCCGTTTGGCCATGGCATCGAGATTTTCTGGTGTTCTATCTGAGAGTTTCCCAAGGTCGATTTTTGGTTCTGCATCCGCCGCCTTTGCGGCCATCGCATCACCCAATACTTTGAAATGCCGGGTGATGAATTCGAATTGCTCCCAATGTTTGATCACTAATTGGCGCGGAGCCTGCATGTGTTCGGCGTCCTTAGTCGCGTCGAGGGCCGGCAGGAGCAGGACACTGGTCTCCGATGGTATGGCCTGGAGGGGAACTGACCCGTCATCCGCCTGCGCCCGCCCGCTTGCCAGCAAAAAGACGGCTGACAGGGCGAGCGTCCCGGCTTTGATGCGCGGTCTCATGGATGCAAAATCAGCTCAAGGCATCTGCAAACGATAGAAGCCCTGCGGCGCGTTCGTATCGATAGCGTTGGTGAACAGAAAATTCCCGTTTGAATCAAAATAGTTCGTCGCCAACACCATCCATTGGTTCAGGGGCAGCGTGATGTTCGTGGTTGTCAGCAGATAGAACGCGCTCAAGGCGTTCCCGCCGCTGCCGCCGAAGACCAATCCACCGTCGGTCAAAGCGATCGTGCCGAACTGGGGCAACGTCGGGGAGGTCACCACCAGGTTGATCTGACCCGGTGTGTTGGTGTTGATGGCGTACATGAGACCGGCCGGCATGCTGCCCAGCGTGATGCTGCCGATGCTCACCTGGTTGGAATTGCAGGCGAACAAGGTATAAGTGCCCGGGCCAAATCCGCCGGAATTCGAGACATTCAACACGCCATCGGCAACGAGCAGACCGTTTACTATGACCTTGTCGCTATTCGTGCCCAGCTCGAACTGCAGCACGCTCGCGTTGTTCAACGTCAGACTGTTGGTGAAGGTTAGCGTTCCGGGGCTGTTGCCCGGTGACAGCGTCGCGCCGTCTTCGATAGTTGTATCGCTGCCGATGATGCCGTTGCCGGCGAGCGTCGCGCCATACTGCACGTCCACATCGCCAAAGCCGGTGGCATTGCCGGTCGTATTGTTGACGCTCAATGTTCCTGCCAGCACGTGGGTATCACCCACGTAACTGTTGTTGCCGGTCAATGTCCATGTGCCGGAACCGATCTTCTCGATGGCTGTGGTGGTGTTTGTGTTCTGCTCGGCGATCGTGCCGGCAAAGGTGGCGTCCGTGTTCCGGCCACCGACCCGCCAGGTCAAAACGGATTCCGATATATTGCCGAGGAGTTGGGCCGAGGCATTGCCGCACAATGCTCCGATATCCACCGTTACGTCATTGCTCGGGTCGAACGGCATGTATGCTGAGACATTGCTGGAAAGGTCGAGCGCGGCCAGCGGCAGGCCGGTGAGATTTGCGAGGCGGAAATCCCCGTTCGTCCCGGCGGTCACATGGATGCTGCCGGCAAACGCCGACCAATCCGCGTAGAACGTCGTCTGGTGCGCGGGCACGAGCAGGTTCAGTTGGCCGCCACCGGTTAGTGTGCCGTAAATATCGCTGCTGGCATCGGGATTAAATCCTCCAATGGTGGACGGCGGTACGATGAGGTTATAGGAGTTTGCATTGGTAGTGGCTGGGCTGGAGAACATGTTCAACGTGCCGCCAGCCAGCGTTATCGAACCGGTTCCCAGACCGCTCTGGTTGGCGATATCGTTTGCCAGGAAGATATTCCCATTCTGGAGCAGGGTGCCACCGGTGAAATTGTTGCTGTTAACGACGGTCAACGAACCTGGGCCGGTTTTTTGCAGAATGGCTGTGCCGGAAATCACACCGCCGCTAAATGCATAGGCCTGGGAAGCATTGCTCACGACAACGGAGGTCGGAAGCAGTGTGCCGGAAATGATCACTGTGCCATTGGTTGAAGTATCATCGAACTGCACGGTGTCGAGGTTGAAGAATCGGTCCGGCGCGCCACTGTTGAGCCAGTTGGTCGTGGACAGATCCCAACTGCTGCTGTTGGTGCCAACCCAGACCAGCGAGGCGGCCGAGGAGCCGGAGACCTGCAAACGAACGGTGCCGGGCGTTGAAACATCAAAACCAAACGACTGGCGCGTATTGGGAACACCACCCCAGGCGAGATTGCCGGACGAACCGGTCGTAGAGCCACCGCCGTTGATCAGGGTATAAGTGCCGGTAGTGAGGCCGCCATTCAGATAATTCGGTACGACGGTCGAGACGCCGCTCAGGTTCACTGCGCCGCCGTTCAGCGAAATCAAATCGTTCACGCCGCCGCCGATGGTGGTCGTATTGGCGAAATCAAAGAGCAGATTCGCGCTCGTCAGGTTCAGGGTATTAGAAACGGACAAGGTTCCCGCGCTGCCGGTGGAAAGTCCCGGTGAAAGTCTGGCGCCGGATTGCGCGGTCAAACTACCACCGATGGTTCCTGTGCCCGCGAGCGTCGCGCCGGAAGCCACCGTTGTGGTGCCGGGGCCGGAAACGCCATTTTCCACAAGTGTGCCGCTGCTCACGGTCATGCCGCCGCTGGCGATGCTGCTGCCGCTTAAGGTCAACGAACCGCTACCGACTTTCGTAAAGGCCAGCGTATGTGGCGTTGCGCCGGTGCCATCCTGCAGCGTGCCGGCAAAGGTAGAATTTTGATTGAGCCAGCCGACTTGTACGGTATCGGTGAAACTGCCGGTCTGGTCTGAACCGCGCAGTTGAGAGCCGCTGCCGCCGGTCAACGCACCCAGAGCGATATTTGTCGAAGCCGGCGAGCGATTGTTCATCACTCCGGCCGAGCCGAGGTCATAGACGCAATTTGAATTTCCCCACGCCGAGCCGCCGACGAAATTCATGCGGTAAACCCCGGGCCCGGTCAGCGCGATGGTGCCTGCCATGCCGGAGCAATCGGATTCCTCCGTCACGACCCGTCCTGATTGGACGTTTAGGTTCCAGACACCGCTGCCGGAGATTGCGCCCTTGAGCGTATCGTTCGCGGAACTGTTGCCGATCACGGTGCCGGACGTAGCGACGGAAACTGCGTTGGAGAAATCGTTGCCTGCCAGTTGCACGGCGCCGCCGCCCAGCGTGACCGCACTGGCGCCGATCGCGCCAGAAATACCCAGGGTCACCTTGCCGCCGTTGATGACCGTGCCGCCGGAATAGTTGTTGGCCATGTTGAACGTCAAGTTGCCGTTGCCCGCTTTGTTGAGGGCCACCGCTCCATTGATGCTGCCCACGCCACCAAACGTATAATCCTTATTGGCGGTCACCGTCATTGTGCCCGGTGCCACAGATGCCAACACATTGATGGCCGGGGAATTCGAACCTGTATCATCAAACGTCACCGCATCACCCGTGTGAAAGACCGTGGCGTTCGTGCCGCTGAGCCAGTTCGCGTTCGTGTTCACGTTCCAGACATTGGCGGTGCCGTCGCCGCGCCAGGTCAGGTTTTGCGGAGGCGCCGTACCGGTCACCACCACGCCGAAGGCATTGGTCATGGACGTGCCGTCGTTGCCCGCGACTTTGAGCATGAAACTCGCGCGACCGGTGAAATTCGCCGGAGGCGTATAACGAGCCGTATGTCCGTCCGGTAATAAGGTGACTGTGCCGTTGACCACATTTGAGAAGGTGTAGACAGGACTCGCATTGGTGAAGCCGCTGGAATACTGGAAGAGGTCGATATCCGCGTTCGTGTTGATCGAGACGACCACGTGGGGTTCACCGAGCCAGTTCAGATAAATATCAAATTGCGAGTAGCCGCTCAGGGTCAGGTTAGTGGCGTCAGTGGGGTCGTTGGGGTTCAGCCCAACAGCGGATTCCCAATAATCCGGCATGCCGTCGCCATCGGTATCCAGTGGCGCAACGCCGGCGGTGATATTTCCGTATCCGTTATTACCCAACCCTGTGGAGGTCTGCGTCGTGTAAAAGCCTCCGTCCGGTCCAGCGGTGCCGGCGCCGAAGCCTGTGGGGCCATTGCCCAGTGTCCGCACCTGGTTCATGATCAGATTATCCATTTCATCGCGTGGTAACGCCCCGGCACGCGAGGCATCGATGCGATATGCGGATTGCGGCGAATAGATCGGCGCATTGCTGGTCATAGTCGACCACGCGGTGCTGAGAATCGTTCCGCCGCCCTGATAGCCGGGCAGGGGAGCAGTCGTGACGCCGTCAAATGTGCTGTTCTGGTTATTGTCACGCAGGTTGCCGGTGAAATACATGCTCTGGTTATTGTCGATTTGGAACCAGGTGTTGCCACCGCCTGCGGAAGCCGGTCCGCACATGAAGTAGTTGTTGATGAGATCGTGTTTGAAGGGCGTGCTGGTGTGGGTCGTATAAGCGGCCGAGTAATTGTAATTCACGTTGTTGACGAAAATGGTGTTGATCTTCGCCAGCGGATTACGGTTATGCGAATTGGCAAATATGTTGTAATACCACGCCCACGTGCCGCCCACGGATTCGGTATGCGCGCCGAATTGCTGGCCGGTGGGATCGGCGTCGATGGTATTCATGACGGTGATGTTGGTGAGCACGTGCGTGCTATCGCCTACACCGTCAAAATTATTCCAAGGGGCAAATTCAATGGAGCAATGGTCAACCAGGATGTTATGCGCCTGGTAAAGGCTCAGGGCGTCGTCGGTGCTGCTGGTCGTATCGCTTCCGGGGCGGACACGAATGTAACGGCAAATGATATTATTTTGGCCGGCAAAAGAGATTTCCCCGCCTTTGAAGCCGATGCCGCCGCCGGGGGCCGTCTGGCCGGCGATAGTGGTATTGCCTTTGACGCTCACAGCGGACTTCAGGGCGATATAACCACCAACATCGAAGACGATGGTGAGATTGCCGTTAAAATTAGAACAGCCGTAGCGGAACGATCCGGGGCCACCGTCGGCAAGTGTGGTGACGTGATATACCGGTTTGCCGCGTCCACCCGTTATGTTGGCGGCAAATCCCACGGCGCCGGGGAAGGCGAGGACATTGGTAGCCACGACGCCCACGATCAGGTTCACCTGGCCGGGCGTGGAAGTATCGAGCTGAACCAATTTTCCAGAAGGCGTGGTGCCCAGCGTGAAGCCACTCTGGGTCAGCGTGCCATTATACGTGAACAGCGTGTAGGTTGCAGTACCAAGTCCGCCGGCATCGGTGATGTTCAATGTGCCGGCAAGGCTCAGATTTCCGCCGACCACGACCTTGTCGCTGTTGGTGCCCAGGGCCATGCTGAAGATGGCGCCGGAATTAGCGGTCAAATTGCTGGAAATTGTCAATGTGCCGACGGGGTTACCCGGCGTCAGCGTTCCGCCACCATTGATGACGACGCTTCCGGCAATCGCACCACTTCCGCCCAGTTTCCCGGTGCCGCCGACTATGACCGTGCCCAGGCCGGAGTTGGTGCCATTCACGACCAGCGTACCGTTGCTGACCACAGTATCGCCGCCATAGCTGTTCGCGGCGGTAAGCGTCACTGTGCCACTGGCGGACAGGCTTAGCGAGCCACTGCCGCTCATCACATTACTGATGGTGCTGTTCGCGGTGCTGTTGAACACGAGGGCAGAATTGTTGGTGACATTTCCGTTGCCCAGGGTGCCGCCCGTCCCGATCTGCAGGGTGCCGGCACTGATAGTCAGACCGCCATCGAAAGTGTTATTGCCGGTCAATGTCAGGATGCCCGTACCCGCCTGTGCGACGCTGCCATCGCCACCGACGGCGTTACCGAGGGTAGCATTGTTCGGCTGTTCCATGAGGAGCAGGCCTTCATCCAGGATGGCCCCGGACCCGAGCGTGCCGGAAACGGTTCCATTACCGACCTGCAAGGTGCCTTGCCCGATGGTCGTGACACCGTTGTCATCATTGGTGGTCAGAATTATCAACGCACCGGAGTTGGTCTTGGTGAAGGCCAGCGCGCCGCTCACCTTGCCTGCGCCCGCGAATATATAATTATTCGTTGAATCCACCGTGATATCAGCGGGCAGGAGAACGCCGGTCAAATTCACGGTCTGGTTCGTAGAACTATCATCAAAGACCACAAAATTTCCATTCGTGAAAACATCCGGCAAACCGCCCTTCAACCAGTTGGTCGAAATCGCCACATCCCAGAGGTTGGCCGTGCCATCGCCGACCCAGATACGCTCGGCCCCATTGGCCTGCGAAACCACGAGGTCAATGCCTGTGGCGGTCACATTGATCGCTGCCACCAAGCCACTGCCGGGAGAACCGGTAATTTGAAAATTAGTCGTAGCGCCGCTGCCCACGGAACCGCAGACATATAAATGATACGTGCCTTCGATCAACGAACCGGCGAGCGGATTCAATTTGATGGTATTGGTGCCGCTGACATTCAACGCACCGCCCACAATGATCAGGTCATTGGCGGCGCTGTTCGGGTCGAGGACGAGGTCAAATTGGTTGGTGACATTGCCGTTCAAGGCCAGGTTGTTGCTGATGCTCAGCGTGCCAGCGATGCCGTTGGCTCCGGGCGTAAGCGTGCAATTCGCCGCCGATACATTGCCGGTCACCGTGCCATAGCCGGATAAGGTCTGGCCCACATCCAGCGTGAGTGCGCTCAGACCAGAAACATCCAACGTTGCCGCCGCATTGCTCAGCACGATGGAGGAACCGGCAAAGGTTGCGCTGGCATTGTTCAATGCCAGTTTTCCGCTGCTGACAAAAAGATTGCCAACGTATGTATTGGCTCCCGTCAAAAAGAGATTGCCACCGATGACCGCCACATTGACCGGCTTAGTCCCACCCCCAATCATGCCGCTGTAGGTCGAATCCACGGAAATATTGTTGAAGGTGAGAGTTGAAGTTGCAGTTGCGCTGCTGTTGGTGATGAGTTGGTCCGCTGCGGTGGCACCGCTGCCCACAGCCAGGCCGCCGACGGTCTGATTTAGGCCGGTCAGGTCAAATGTGCCAGCCGTCCCGCTGCCGCCTAGGGTCAGTGTGGTCGCTTTTGGCAGTGAATCTGTGTTCCCTATCCTTAACAGGCCGGCGCTGACGATGGTGTTACCGGAATAGGTGTTCGTGCCATACAGCGCTAATGTTCCAGCGCCGATTTTGCTCACATTGGCGCTGCCACTGATGACATTGGTGAGCGTGATATTGTGGGGAGTCCCGCCGAGGTCCGCCGCCCTGAAAGTGATGGTGCTGCTTGAAGGGGTGGTCATGTTGACGTTGCCTGACCAATCGGCATTGGCGCCAAACAGGCCGTTATTGAGGACCGCGGCATTGTATGAGCCGGAGTTCAGGACATAGAAACCACTGGAACCCAAATAGATATTGCCGCTATTGGTGAACTTGGCCACCAGGCTGGATGCTGAATTGGGAAAAATCCGGATGCCGGCAGCGGAAAATGTCGCGCCAGTCCCGATGACACTGAACCAGGTGGTTCCGGTGCCAGCTACCGACATATCCACTGTCCCGGCGCAACCAACCGTGCCGCCGGTCTGGTTGTATTTCATTTCCCGACCACTTGAAGGCGTGCCAGTGCCGAGGCGCAAACTGCCGGCATTCGTGAGCGTGCCGCTGCTCACAATCATGTTGGCGTAAGAATTTTTAGTCCCGATATCGATACTGCTGGCGCTGACGGTTCCACCGGCGATGTCCAAACCCAGCGTGGAAGATTGGTTATGACGGCCGATGGTCACCGTACCCAGGCTGGCCACGGCGCCGGAATTGACCTTTAACTGGCTGGGGCCGTCGTTGTTGTTATTACCGGCGATCTGTGTCACAGCGTTCGTCAGCGCGCCGCCACTAAGGACATTCACGATGGAGTTACGGCTGGACATGGCCAGGGTGCCATTGGTCATCACGCCGCCAGCACTGATGTTGACGGTATTGGTTGCGCTATCAACGCAAGTATAGGTTCCGACGACATTGAATCCAGCGGCGCTGATATTAAGAACAACATTGGCATTGCTAGAGGTCAATGAGGCGATGCTGGCTGCTGACATTGGCGCGTCATAGGTGACCGTGAAAATACCGGAAGTAGCCCCGATTGCGGCGTTCACGCCCGCCCCGGGCACGGTCGCTGGGTTCCAGCTCCCTGGCGTGTTCCAGTTGCCGCTTGAGCCCGATGCCCAGGTGGTTTGCGCGCGGCTTGTTACGCTGGAAAAGAGCAACGCAAGGCACGCGATCGCAACGGTTTTGGTTCCAATTCTATAGAGGGAGGAGGGGACGACTTTACAATTCATAAAAACACTTCGGCACCTAGGGTGATTAATGGTCTCCGGATGATACCGCCGAAAGGGGGTAAATCAAGGGATAGACTGTCACCAGTTCTGGCCAGCAGACGATAAGTTACACTGTCCGCATCTGCACGGCATCCACCACCTGTTCGCCCACGAGGATGGACCCAATGATGACGATGGGATTGCCCGGATGCAGACGCTTCTGTTCCACCAGCCCTTTGATGGCGGCTTCGATGGTATTCTCGGGATTGATGAGGTCGAAAGGCACCACAAATGGCGTAATGCCCCAGCTTATCGTGAGTTTTCCGGCTACATCATCATTTGGGCACAACGCGAAGATCTGTGAATAACGCGGGCGCATCCAGGACGCGTAGCGCGACATATTGCCGCTGCGGGTGATGACCAGGATAGCCGATGCCTGCAATTCGTTCGCCATCACCACGGCGCTCTTGACCAGCTTTTGCCGCGCACTGGTGAATTCCGCATGTTCGAAGTACGACGCGCCACCGCTGCGCTCGATCCGCCTGGCGATCTTGTCAAAAACCTCGATGCACTTGAGCGGATGTTTGCCCACTGTCGTCTCACCGCTCAACATGATGGCGTCGGCCTGCTCGAACACCGCATTGGCCACGTCCGTCACCTCAGCGCGTGTCGGCATCGGCGATTCAATCATGCTTTCCAACATGTGCGTAGCCACAATGACCGGCTTGCCCACCCGCAGGCACGTTTTCACGATGCGCCGCTGGATGATCGGCAATTCTTCGTAAGGCACTTCAATCCCCAAATCGCCGCGCGCTACCATGATGCCGTCGGCATTTTGAATGATGGTGTCGATATTCTTGACCGCTTCCTGGTCTTCAATCTTGGCGATGACGAACGGCTGGTGTTTCGTTTTATCGAACAATTCGCGCAATTGAAACAGGTCGCGCGCCTCGCGCACGAAGGACAGCGCGATGAAATCAACGCCCAACTCGAGCCCCAGTTTCACATCGGAAATATCTTTGGCCGTCAGCGCGGGCAAACTCACCTTCACGCCCGGCAGATTGATGTGGCGCCGGCTGCCGAGCTTGCCTTCCGTCAGTACTTCGCAATCAACTTTGTTGCCGTGCTTGGTCAATACCTTCATCTGAATGGTGCCATTATCGATCAACACCGTATCGCCCACGTTGATATCATTGATGAAATTCTCGTAATTCACATCCACCGACCGTTCTTCTTCGCTCCGTTCACCACGGACGGTCAGCGTGAATTTTTGGCCGGGCTTCAGGTCCATGGGCACGCCGAGATCGCCAGTGCGGATTGCCGGTCCTTGCGTATCCATGAGGATTCCCACAAAACGACTGCGTTCCGCCGCGGCGGCGCGGATGTCTGTGACGATGCGGCGCACCCAGTCGTGCGCGCCATGGGACATGTTGAGCCGGAAGATGTTGACCCCCGCATCGATGAGCTTGGCGATCATGGCCGCCGATTCGGTGGCCGGGCCGAGGGTAGCGATGATTTTGGTCCTCCTCAGGATTTCTGACTTTTCAACCTGCATGGAGCGCTAGCATAAGGCGCAGGGCGCAGATGGAAAGATTTATCGTATATTCCTGCGACAGAATTGTTTCTTGCCAGCTTTTTGTTCGTTGGGCATATTTTAAGGCAACGAAAGGTTATTTTTTTATGGCAGACGCAGCGAACCGATATCCGGAAAACACCGCAGGGAAATATTACGTGGACAACCAGTGCATCGATTGCGACCTTTGTCGCGAAACGGCGCCCGATAATTTTAAACGCAACGACGACGGCGGTTACTCGTTTGTTTATAAACAACCCGAGAATGCCGACGAAGAAGCCCGTTGCAAGGAAGCCAAGGAGGGCTGCCCCGTTGAAGCCATCGGCGACAACGGTGCATAGGGATTTCTTTTCTCAAGCGAACCGCGGGCAAGTTCCCGCGGTTTTTATTTTTCCTTAGGCCGCCTGCACTTCGCAGCGCGGCAATTGTCCGCCATCCAGGCAGCGCCGCACGGCATTGAGCAGCAGAGAGAGGTCGTAGGGCTTCGCTAGAAAATTCACGTCCTTGATGAGGTCTGAATCCTTTTCAGAAAACTCCGGCGTATAACCGCTCGTGTAGATGACCTTCAATTTCGGGTTCGACGTCTGCAGTTTATGGGCAAGCTCTTTGCCGTTCATACCGCTGGGCATGATCATGTCGGTCAGCAGCAGGTCGATCCGCTTGTGTTCCTTTTCCCAGATCTGCAAGGCAACCGGGCCGTCGCCCGCGCTGACGACATTATAACCTTGTTGCGTCAGGGCTTCGCAAACCAGTTCGAGCACATCGGATTCATCTTCCACCACTAAAATCGTCTCACCACGGCCGTTGGCCAGCTTGGCAGGAGCTTCCGCCTTGGGGGCGGGATGCGCCGCCGCCGGGTCGGCGCTGATGGGCAGGTAAATCTTGAATGTGGAACCCTGGCCGATATGGCTGTTCACATCGATCCATCCGTCGTGTTGTTTCACGATGCCGTGGATGGTGGAAAGTCCCAGGCCGGAACCTTTACCCACGTCCTTCGTCGTGAAGAATGGTTCGAACAGATGGCCCAGCACCTCCGGTGGCATGCCGCAGCCTGAATCGGACACCATCATACAGACAAATTTTCCGGCGCGCGCGTTGGGCGGTGCGTTGCGGGTCGCCTCGGTGAACGTGGCAAAACCGGTTGAGATATGGATGATGCCGCCTTTGGCCATCGCATCGCGTGCATTGACCACGAGGTTGATGAGGATCTGTTCCAGCCCGCCTTCGTCCGCCAGGATCGGCGGCAGGTCAGTTGGGCATGACATCTGGATTTCATGGCGTTCGCCGATGAGGCGCGCCAGCATTTTCTTCATCCGCGGCACCACGTCAGACACGTTCAACTGCTTCGGCTGTAAAACTTGCTTGCGGCTGAACGACAGCAATTGCCGCGTAAGATTCGCCGCGCGCTGGCTGGCGTGCATGATCTGGTCCAGCAGGTTCTGCTTGCCCGCCTCATCCAGTTTCAAGGCTTTGAGGAGACCCACATCACCCTGGATGACCGTCAGCAGATTGTTGAATTCATGTGCGATGCCGGCGGACATGCGGCCCACCACTTCCATCTTCTGGGACTGGCGCAACTGCGCTTCGAGCTTCAGTTGCTCAGTGATGTCTTCCGCGATCAACAACAGGCACGGCGTGTCGCCCAGGGTCATTGGTTCCACCGAGACCAACACCTGGCGGATGGAATCATCGCTGCGGCGCAAGACGCACGTCTGGTTGCGGGCCCGTTCGGTGGGTGAGTACCTGATGGCTGTTTCCAGCGTGAGGCCTTTGGCCAATAATTGCAGGTCGCGATCCGTCGTCTGGAAAAGATTTTCCCCTGGATAACCGCTCAGGTCGATGAAACTCTGGTTCGCATCCAAAAACCGGTGGTCCTCGCAACGCAAGATCACCATCGGGATGGGGCTGGCCTGGAATGCCTTGGAAAAACGCTCTTCGCTCAGGTGAAGCTTGTGGTTGGTGGCCACCAGCTCCTCGGTGCGTTGATGCACCATGCGGTCCAGGTCTTCCATTCGCAGTTTTGCTTTGCGTCCCAGTTCCCATTTTTCCACGAGCGCATTGGCCATCTGCAGGACTTCGACCGTCTCAAAAGGTTTTTTAAGGATGAGCAGGTTGTCTTTGCGCCCGAACTTGCGCGTCATGTCATCCCATGAATAATCCGAATATGCGGTACAGATAACGGCTTGGATGTCCGGTGCGACCTTCCAGATATATTGTAGCGTTTCCACGCCGTCCCAGCCTGGAGGCATGCGGACGTCCACAAAGAGCAGGGCGTATGGATCCTGTTCCGCGAGGGATTTTTCCACCATCTCTAACGCCTCTTTTCCCTGGTACGCGGACTCAATGCGGAAACCGGTCCGTTCTGCAGCCTTGGGAGCACCACCGAACAATGCCTGTTCGACATTGGCCAGCTTCGATTGGGCGCTCGTTTGGGAGCCTAAAATTTTCCGGAAATCGGCGTGGATCGCCGGGTTGTCATCAACGATGAGCAACCGGGGAGGTTTTTCAGTGGGTGTGCTCATGCTGCTTTTGCCACCTGTGAGGGGATTTCAGACGGCAACAACAAAGTGAATGTCGCGCCTTTGCCTTCACCATCGCTGTTGACCACGAGGGAACCGCCCAGGTCGCGGGCAGCCAGAGCGCTGCTGTGTAGACCAAACCCGTGTCCGTCCGGGCGGGTGGTGAATCCATGCCCGAAGATACGCGTCAGGTTTTCCGGGCTGATGCCCATGCCATTGTCGATGACCTGGATGCGCACGCTGCCGTTTTGGTCGGCGTCGGCGCGCAGGATGACACGCTTGTCCTTCTGGGCCGATTCGCTGGTCGCATATTTCGCATTGCGGATCAGGTTGACGAGGATCTGCAAGACCTTGTGCTTGTCTGTGAGGATGGCCGGCAACTCGGCGATCTCCTTTTCGACACGCACACCATGTCGCGTGAGTGCGGCTTCATTGATATGCAGGGCGTCTTCCAGCAATTGTTTTGGTGTGAGCCGTTCGACCACGCCGGCGACCTTCGCGTAATTTTGCTGCATCGCCACGATCTGCTTGATGTGGTCGATGTTTTTGCGCAGGCCTTCCAATTCGTTGAGCATCTCGGATTGTTCTTCCGTGAAGCAATCTCCCAGCGCCTTCACATAATCAAAAAGCTGTTTGCCCTGCTCGTCTGCCGTCAGATATTCGCCGATGCGGCTGCGGTTCTTTTCCAGCAGGTCCGCCACTTTCGGCAGGTTGGCCAGGTTGGACTGCTTCAGGCGGTCGATCACCAGCGAAGACGAGACATTCACGCTGTTGAGCACGTTGCCTACGTTATGCAACACGTCCGTAGCCACTTCTGCCATGCCGGCCAGGCGCGAGGTTTCGAGCAGGCGCTTATGAGTTTGTTCCAATTTTTCCTCGGCTTTTTTAAGCTCCGTGATGTCTTTGGAGAGGCCGAATGTTCCGATGATCTTCCCGTTTTTGTCGCGCCACGGCATCTTGGTGGAGATGTGCCAGACAATCTCACCGTTCAATTGCGGCGTACGTTCCACTTTTGCGATGATCGGCTCGCCTGTTTCGATGATTTTCCGTTCATCATTGTACGCGGCGCGTGCTCGCTCCTCGGTGAAAGTATCGAAATCCGTCCTGCCGATGAGCCAATGGCTGAATGCTTCAACACTTTGCAGGTGCTCCGGCAAATTGCCATTGGCTTCCGGGTTTTTGGTGCGGTAATTCGCCACCACGATGGGCAGCGAATTCCGAGCCTTGGACCGGCTCACGCGAACAAAGCGCGATTCCAGGTCTTTGAAATACATCGAATCGGGGAAATTATCGACGAGGGCCTGGAACAGTTCCCGTTCATAAGCCAGCTTTATCTCAGCTTCATGGATGCTCGTCACATCTTTCGAGATGCCGAACGTGCCCACGATTTTTCCGTCCTTGTCCCGCCAGGGCAGCTTGGTGGTCAACGACCACGTCCGTTTGCCGCTCGACTGGATCTCTTCCTCCAGCTTGCCGATGATGGGTTCGCCGGTCTTGATGATGTTCTGTTCGTCTTCGAACGCCGCCTGCGCGTGTTCTTCGGTGAAGAAATCGAAATCCGTCTTGCCCTTCAGCGATTCCCGATCGTTCACCATGAAGAATTCATTGAACGATTTGCTGAAGCGGACAAAACGTGAGCGCAAGTCCTTGAAATAGATGAGGTCCGGGCTGTTCTCCATCAACACATCCAGCAGGCTGCTGGTTTGTGAGAGGGCCAGCTCGATCCGTTTGCGTTCGGTGATGTCGCGCGCAATGACCTGCACGCCATCCGGCGAACCGTTCTTGAACATCAACCGTGACGACGCTTCCACGATCACCCGTTGGCCGCTTCGTGCAATAAATTCCAGTTCGCACACGTGTGCTCCTTGCGCATGCTCGGTGGGCTGGCGCAAACGCCGGAACCGCTCGCGATATTCCGGGGCCGCCACGTCATCGATACACAATTGGGCCAAGTCCTCTCGACTGAAACCCAAAATCCGCAGGCCTGCCGGATTGATGGAAATGATACGGCCTTCCAGATTCTGTGTGTAGATAAGGTCGTGGGCGCTGTTAAAGATCTCACGGTAGTTTTGCTCCATGTCTGCTTCGCGTTCCAACCGGATGCGGATGAGGTCAGTCTGTTTTTGTACGCGCCGGCGCAAAGTAACGACCCAGAGCGCCCCCACCAAAGTCGTGAGCCCGAATGCGCCGAGGGCCAGGGACGTCCCGCGGTTGGCCAAGAAATCAACCGCTCCGCCACTCGCCGCGAACACGTTCACGGGAAGCACAGCGGCAGCTATGCATAATATTTTATTCCCTGCCTGGTTCATATGCCTTTATCATATATCGGTTGTTTTATGCTGACCCTTCACAAATAAAATCAAAATCCCGAACAACCCCAAACGTCGAAACGGCTGAGCTTGCATGATAGCAACTGCGGTGCCTCGTTGCTTTCCTTGAAGAACTATTAGAAAAACCGCCCTCGCCACCACTTTTTGCAAGACCTGCTCAAATTGCTGTCCCGTTTCCTGACACTGTCCGCCCCATCCCCGGTAAAGCGCTTCACTAGATATGCCTTGATTTGCCTTGATTCCCCCTAATTCCTGCAGATTTCAGCATACTGATGAAGTCTAGCGATCCGTTTCCTTTCCTTATAGCTTTTGGGTATATTATTAGCCTTTCCCCCTGTTTTGGTGCATCCTGAATTAGTGAAACTGAAGAAGTGACGCTTTTTGTTGGATCTAAAATTATCGCAGTTATGCCGAGTTTTTGTGATTCCGGGTATCGGAATGGGGGCACTTCACTCTGTGATTATCGGTAATAGCGTTATTACGCTGGAAAACCCACCACGCACCACTCGAAGATAACCCCCTAATATTTTATTATCAAAGAACTGTTTAATAAAAATAAAAATCAAATATTGTAAAATAAAATTTGCCGTTTCGCTCCTCTTTACTTCTCTAACTTCAGCCTCAATGCATTCAGCGCCTGTTGGGCGGTGATTTCCTTGAAAGTTTCGCGGTCAAACGCATTGTTCATCTTCCATATCTGTGTGCCCTCGGCGCTGGCCAGGGCGATGAATACCGTCCCCACCGGTTTGTCCGGCGACCCGCCGCCCGGTCCCGCGATTCCGGTCACCGCGAGCGCGAAATCCGCATTCATGACCTTTCGCGCACCATTGGCCATCTCACGCGCCACCGGTTCGCTCACCGCGCCATGCTCGCCCAAAATTTCATGGGCAACTCCCAGAAATTGTTCCTTCATCACGTTGCTATAGGCCACGAAGCCGCCCGGAAAAATCTCCGACGCCCCCGGCACATTCGTGATCTTGTTCGCGATGCAACCACCCGTGCACGATTCCGCCAATGCCAACGTCTGCTTGCGCGCCGTCAACGTCCGCACCACCAACCCTTCCAGCGTATCATCATCCAGCCCGTAGATGTACTGGCCAAGTTCATCGCGCACAATGGCTTCCGCCGCCGCCACGATTTGCTCCGCGCCCGGTCCGCGCATCGCCAGCCGCACATCCACCTGGCCCGGCCTCGCACAATAACCCAACTCCATCCCGCAACTCACCGACGCCTTCAATTTCTCCGCAACTTTTTCCTCCACCGCCGATTCACCCATGCCGAATGACCGCAACGTGCGAACAATAAAAATTTCATCACTGCCAAATTTCCGTTTCACCAGTGGCACCACCGATTCCAGAAACATCGGACGCAATTCCCGCGGTGGCCCTGGCAGCATCACCAGCCATTTTTTTTCCACGGTCATTGCCAGGCCCGGCGCCGTGCCGAAAGCATTCGGCAGAACCATGGCACCTTCCGGCACCATCGCCTGCACTAATACGCTCTGTGGCATCGGCCGCTTGCGCCCCGCGAAATAACCCGTGATGCGCGCCGCCACCGCTTCATCCCGCACCAGCTTCCGCCCCAGCAATTGCGCGATCAGGTCCCGCGTGATGTCGTCGGAAGTCGGCCCCAATCCGCCCGTCGTTACCACGAGGTCCGCCCGCGCAAGCGCCTCGCGCACCGCAGTTTGGATGTCTTCCGCCGTATCAGCGACACACACCTGCCGTTTCACGACATAACCCAGATTAGCGAATTGCTGGCAAAGCCACTGTTGGTGCGTGTTCAGCACGCGCCCCAGCATCAGCTCACTCCCCGTATTGATGATTTCTACTATCATTGCCGAAAAGTCTCCGCTCCCAATGAATGTCTGGCAAGCTTCACCTTGCGTCTTTTGAACCTCTGTTAAACAGCCACGATACATTTCTCGTCGCAAAACAAGGCTAGCGGCCTTTCATTAACTGGCTGATAGTAGCGTAGTTGACCAAATATCATCCAGCCGTGAGCCATAGAATCAAACGTCATCACAAGTTCTCTGCTATGATGACCTTTCTGGCGCTCAGCTCCTTGCAGTGTTTCGCGGCGAATTATTACGTCGCTACCAACGGCAACGATACCAACCCCGGAACCGGCACCAACGCTCCGTGGCGCACCGTGCAGAAAGCTGCCAACACGCTCAGCCCGGGCGATGCGGCCTTTGTGCGGGGCGGCATTTACAACGAGAGCGTCACGGTCAATGTTTCCGGCAACGCAGCCAATGGGCGCGTCGTGTTCCAGAATTATCCCGGCGAGCTCCCGGTGCTCGATGGCGCCGGCCTTACTGTGCCGTCCGCGGATAATGGCTTATTCCTGCTGGAAGACCGCGCGTTCGTCACCATCCAGGGATTCGAGTTGCGCAATTACGCCGTCAATTCCAGCAGTAAAGTCCCGGCCGGAATCTACATCAGCGGCGCGTGTCACGACCTTTCCATCCTCAACAACCACATCCATCACATCGCGAACACAAACAAGAATGGCGCTTTCGGGCTGGCGGTCTATGGCACTTCTACCACACAGGCGATCACCAATCTGCTGGTCCAGGGCAATGAGCTCGATCATTTACAGACCGGCTGGAGCGAATCCCTCGTGCTCAACGGCAACGTCTCCGGTTTCCAGGTCAGCGGGAACCTTGTGCACGACAACAATAACATCGGCATTGATTTCATCGGGTACGAGGGCACCTGCGCCGATACCAACCTGGACCGCGCCCGTAACGGTGCCTGTCGCGATAACCGGGTCTGGAACATCACCAGTTTTGGCAATCCCGCCTACGGCAACGACTACAGCGCCGACGGAATCTATTGCGACGGTAGCACGAATATTGTCATCGAGCGGAACCAGATCTGGGCCGTGGATATTGGAGTGGAACTGGCCAGCGAACACGCGGGCCGCACGACCAGCGACATCATCGTGCGCGACAATCTGATCTCGTCGAATCACACCGGCGGCATTTTTATCGGCGGCTATGACACGAAACGCGGACGCACGGAGAATTGCGGTATCACGCACAACACCCTTTACCGGAACGACACGCGGTTGAACGGCAATGGCGAATTTTATCTCCAGTTCGATACCCGGTCGAACCTGTTCACGCATAATCTGCTCTTCGCGAACTCCCAGGATCTGCTCATCGGAAATCCCTTCAACCAAAACTCGAACAACATCGTGGACTGGAACATCTATTTCTCGCCCGGCGGTTCCAACAATGCGCAGTGGCAATGGAAGAATGTTTCCTACACGGGTTTCACCGCCTACCGGTCCGCCACGCACAATGACTCCAATTCCATTTTTGCCGACCCGCGCCTGCTGGATGCCAATGGCATGAATTTCCATCTCGCCACTAATTCGCCGGCCATCAATTCCGGCGATCCCGCATTTTCACCCGCGCCCGGCGAGACCGATATGGATGGGCAACCGCGCTCCAGCAGCGGACGCGTGGATATCGGCGCGGACGAATTCGGCGGTGTCGTTTCGCAATTGGAGATCAAGTGGCTGGCGTTGAACCGTGTCTGGTTGCAAATGGACGGAGAACCCGGCCACTGTTTTGTTTGGGAACAAGCCTCCACACCTTTCGGGAGCTGGCAGCCGGTGCTGACAAATTGGGCCACGAATGGCGAGGCGGAAATGTCCCCGGCGAGCACATCCAGCTCTGCGTTCTTTCGCACGCGTTTGGTCGAATGACTCAGGTTTGCGCCATCCTTTGCTAGTGACCATATTTGATCGGAGTGCAGTTGTGAGTCATCCCATTTAAGCGAATCATCCTTTGCTGTTCCGGTTCACCAACGCCGAAATTTATTTCTTCGGCGCCTTCGGCTTCTTTATGTCCGCCAAAAACGATCCGCACACAAAACTCTTCTGGTCGTCCGGCGTGCAGATATAGATTTTCCCCGGCAACTTGTTGTTCACCACGTTTTCCATGTCCAGCTTCAATCCGTAACCGCCCGTGTAGGAGAGAGATGCCGTTGAACTATCGGTTTTCCTCCACCGCAACGTCACTTTCGGCGCTGGCACCGTCGATGTGTTGACGGCATAGTGCAGCCCCATCTGTTCGCCGGCTTTGGCCAGTGTGACATTGATGGATAGGTCCGCCGTGTTCGTGCCGGTGCGCAACGTGAGCATCCCGCCTTGCAGGTACGCGCGCTCACACACAAAATCTTCACCATGGATTTTCCCGACCGCCGGTGCGTCCGGGAAGGCCATTTCCGACACATCCAGATTCCAACGTGCGTCCGCCACCACCGGCAGAGGTGCCGGTATCGGCGCGGGTGTTGGTGTGGCAACCGGAGTGGGCTTATCGTCCGCTGCCACCGGTGCATCCGGCTTCTTGCTTCCGAAGATTGAATCATGAAAGACGAAAGCCGTCGCCACGCCGCACAGCAACAGCCCACCCGCAGCGATAGCTACCCAGGGAACTTTGCTGGTTGGTATCACCGCACCGGCTTGCGATTCTTCCGGTACTCCATTGGGCCGCGCTTTTCGGACCTGTGCCGCCGAGATGATGAACTTTGGGTCGTCTGATGCGGGCGCCTGGGGGACAATCAATTGCTGGTAGCACGTGGGGCATTCGAGCTGCGAACCGGTGTGGTCAGAATCAGCATTGATATGCTGGCCGCACACGGGGCACGCAAACTTGAACGCTTTCATAGGGCTTCAAAGTAGCATCACACATGCCGTAGCTTTGGACAACGTCTTTTTCAAAAACCTCTGCCCGAAACATTGCATCACGCTTGAGCAAAACAGATTGCGCGGATCCTGCTCAAAAAACAGGCTTCACGCGGGGGCTGTCATCTATGTCATCGGATAAACAAACTGCCTTCTTAAGCTGTTTTGATGCTATTAAACGACGATGACTCAACTTCACGCAGGAGCTGGTGCCGCTTGGGCCGGACGAGGGACGGCAATGGGCGTCGCGTGGATTTCCCGTGAGGTTTGGGCTATATCATTTCTACACAGCCACTGGTTAGACATATTAAAAAAAACAACCTACCCGCATTACCAACGCATAATGCGGGTAGGTTAATCGTTTTTTCATAAACTGTCGAGACTAATTCCGTTCGCGTATTGCGAATGCCCACCACCCTCTCGAAAACCCGCCACTTAATATCTTCGCGCTCCGTATCTGCCTTCAACTTGCGTCTTTGCCTCCCCGCGCCTTTGCGTTACAACAATCTTATGCCGATGAAGAAAAGATCGCCGGTCTCCCGCAGCGGACGCTTTGCGCACGACGTCAGCGCCGACGTCGCGCAATTCACGCAATCCATTTCCTTCGATGCGCGCCTTTGGCGGCACGACATCCTCGGCTCCCTGGCCCACGCCGAGATGCTCCGTGCCATCGGCGTGCTCACCAAACAAGAATGCACCGCCATCGTGCGCTGCCTCGACGCCATCGGCAAAGACATCAAGGCCGGCAAATTCAAATGGAACCCCGCGCTCGAAGATGTGCACATGAACATCGAGGCTGAATTGACGCGCCGCATCCCCGCCGGCGCCAAATTGCACACGGGCCGTTCGCGCAATGACCAGGTCGCCCTTGACGTCCGCCTCTGGCTCCGCGACGAGATCACGATTTTGCTCGGCACCATCGCCGACCTCCAGCGCGCCCTTGTCTCGCTCGGTGAAAAGAATGCCGATGTCCTCATCCCCGGCTACACGCACCTGCAACGCGCCCAGCCCGTTTACCTTGCGCACCATCTCCTTGCGTACGTGGAGATGCTGGAACGCGATTGCGAACGCCTGTGGGACTGCCATTCGCGCGTCAACATCTGCCCGCTCGGCAGCGGCGCGATTGCCGGCAGCACGTTGCCGCTCAAGCGCGAGCTCGTCGCCAAATTGCTCAACTTTGTGGATGCCAATGGCAAAGTGCAGGTCACGCAAAACTCTATGGACGCCGTCAGCGACCGTGATTTTGCCGTTGAATTCTGCGCCGCCGGTGCGCTGCTCGCGGTCCATCTCTCTCGCCTGTCCGAGGACATCATCCTCTGGGCCAGTGCGGAGTTTAATTTCATCAAGATCGGCGATGCCTACACCACCGGCTCCTCGTTGATGCCGCAGAAAAAGAATCCGGATATCGCCGAACTCACGCGCGGCAAATCGGCTCGCGTCATCGGTAACCTCGTCTCGCTGCTGACGCTGCTCAAAGGTCTGCCCATGACCTACAACCGCGATTTGCAGGAGGACAAGGAACGCCTCTTCGACACTGCCGATACCGTGGGCGCCTGCACGCGCCTCATGGCCGCTATGTTGCGCAACACGAAGGTGAACCGCACCGCGTGCCTGCACGCCGCCAGCGATCCTGCATTGCTCGCCACTGACCTCGCGGATTATCTCGTACGCAAAGGCATGCCCTTCCGGCACGCGCATCACGTCGTTGGTGCCGTCGTCGCCCTCGCAGAACAATCCGGCAAGCGATTGAACTTTCTCACACTCGCCGAATTGCAATCCGTCGATAAGACCTTCGGTCGCGACGCCCTGGGCGTCTTTGACCTCCTCCGCGCCATGTCCAAGCGCAACCTCACCGGCGCACCCGGCACCAAAGAAGTCGCGAAGCAACTGGCCAGGTGGCGCGAGCAGCTGTCGTAGGAACAACCACGAAGGATAACGCGAAGCATCTGCATGTTATCGCTGGCATATGTTATTTTGCCCGCTTGGTGGTTTTTTGCTTCGTGCCGAAGGCACAACCGGAAATTAGCCAGACACGAAGTGTCTGGTAACGTCCCCCAAATATGTTCTCCGTCCTGAAGGGACGGTGGAACCCATCGCGGTAATGCCATTCGCCCATTTCCATCGTCCTTTCAGGACGCATTCACTTTTCATCGTGACCAGACACTTCGTGTCTGGCTAATCTCCATTGTCGCTTCGCGAACCAACTGGTATGCCGTCCACGCATTTAAGCCTGCATTTCCACATCGTATTCAGCACGAAAGACCGTCACCCATTTATCGCGGATGATTGGCGACCACGTTTGCATGAATATATCGGTGGGCTGGTTCGCGCAGCCGATGCGATTCCTGAGGCCATCGGAGGAACGGCAGACCATGTTCATTTATTGGTGGGTTTGCGGGCGACCCATTCACTTGCGTCATTTGTGCAGGACATAAAACAAACCTCTTCGCGTTGGATCCACGAAACCATTGGCATCAAGAATTTCTCGTGGCAACCCGGTTATGGGGCGTTTAGCATCAGTGTTTCAAATTGCGATACAGTGCGGGAATACATCGCAAATCAGATTGAGCATCATCGCACAAAGTCATTCCAGGATGAATACGTGACCTTGCTAAAGAAACATGGCGTTGAATACGATGAGAAATATCTGTGGTGAGAATCGTTAAATGAAATCCCATCCCAAAATCGGTACGGTGGGTGAGGTCCAATTCGTCGTGGAACAAAAACACGTCATCGAATTCGCTTCCGACGGCATGCCCGCGGTACTGAGCACGCCGAATCTCATCGCCATCATCGAACGCACCGCACGCCAATCGCTGGTGCCATTTCTGGATGCCGATGAACGCACCGTGGGCGCAGAGATCGCAATACGCCATCTGGCTCCAACCCCGCTCGGCGCCCGCGTCACTGTAACGACCCGCGTCATCAGCACGGAAGGCCACTCTGTACAATTTCAAATAGAAGCCCGCGACGAACACGAACTCATCGCGCGCGGCATCCACAAGCGCGCCATCATCCGCACCGGAACCATGGCCCGGCGCGTGCAGGCCAAAGCCCCGAAATGAATAGAAATGCACTAATTTGCCTTATGCCCTCTACCTCTGGGAGAGGGTGCTGCGCAGCAGCGGGTGAGGGGTTTCTCCCGTGCCAGCGGGACTTTTCAAGAAGGCAAATTCTAGACACTGCCAAATGAACGCGTCGCTCAACGCATTGCTCAAGCAGACCTCGCGCTCATTTTATCTCACGTTGCGCGTGCTGCCCGGCGCCATCCGTCCGCAGATCGGACTCGCCTATCTGCTTGCCCGCACTACCGATACCATTGCCGACACCGACCTTGTCCCGCTCGATCAACGTCTCGATGCACTCACGAAATTGCGCGAGCGCATTTTAGGCACACGCCAGACGCCCGTGGATTTTTCCAGCTTCCTCCAATATCAATCCAACTCTGCCGAACGCGTGCTGTTGGAAAGATGCGAGGACGCCATCGCTGTGCTCCGCGAATGTTTGACCACCGATGCCCGGCTCATCCGCAAAGTTCTCGATACCATCACGAGCGGCCAGGAACTGGACCTGCAACGCTTTGCCAGGTGGGGCGAGACTCCCTCGAGCCCTGATAACAAAATCATCGCCCTCCAAAATGATGCAGAACTCGACGACTACACCTACCGCGTCGCCGGTTGCGTTGGCAAATTCTGGACGGATATCTGCATCGCCCATCTCTTTCGCCTGCCCGAATTGGAGAAACTGGGCCTGAATTTTGGTTTCGAGGAATTGGGTGTCCGTTTCGGCAAAGGCCTCCAACTCGTCAATATTTTGCGCGATTTGCCTGCCGACCTGCGAAAAGGTCGTTGCTATCTGCCCGCCGACAAATTGGCCTCCATCGGTCTCACGCCCGCCGACCTGTTGCTACCGTCGAATGAGCCGCGTTTACGCCCATTATATAATAGCTACCTCGACCTCGCCAAATCGCACCTCGCTGCCGGCTGGGATTACACTAACAATATTCCCGGCGGGCATATGCGGGTGCGTCTCGCCTGTGCCTGGCCGATTTTGATAGGTGTTAAGACCATTGACCGATTGCGCACCGGAAATGTCCTGGACCCCGTCCAGCGCATCAAGATCACCCGGCCGGAAGTCCGCCAGGTCATGACCCGCTCGATTATGGCCTATTTCTGGCCCTCGCGCTGGCGGCGTTTGTTCAATTCCTGAGCCTCCGGCCCTAAAAGCTATTGCGTCCACGCTGGATTTGGCGTAATTAACCGTCATGCAAGCTTCCAAAATTTCAGTGGCGATTTGCCTGGGTGTCGTATCGGTCATGCCATTCGTGGTGCGCGCGGATGACACTCCCCAACAGGCCCGCTTGCGCGAATTACTCCACGCCGCCGAGGCGGGACATCCTTATCCGACGGAAACTCCGGCCCCCGCCGTGACCAATGCGACGATGGAAATGCCCGCTACTACGCTGGCGCCAGCCATGACGCCTCCTCCGGCGCCCGCTACTCCTGACGTCGCCGCACCGGCAGCGCCCGTAGTTGAAACACCTGCAGCTCCTGCTGCCCCGACGGACGCTACGATGACACCTCCGGCTGCGCCTGCAATGCCGGACGCTGCCACGCCCGCGCCTCCCGCTGCTCCGGCAATGGAGATGCCCGCTGTGGCCGCTCCTGCGGCTCCAGCTGAACCTGCTATGACTCCGCCTGCTGCTGACGGCGCATCGCCCGTGGTTGTTACGCCTCCGTCTACCGACATGTCCACCACGGACACCAATGCGCCAGCCATGCAATCCGGCATGACCAATGCCGAAGCGCAGGCCATAAAGCAGGCGCAAAAGCCCGCGCCGGTTCGCCAGCGCGATCTGACCCCTGACCAGCGTCAACGCCTGGATGCGCTCACGACCCAATACAAGGCCGACCAGCTCTCGCCGGAGCAATACCACGAGCAGCGCGCCAAAATTTTAGCCGAGCCGTAAAAGCCGGTTTTCAATATTGCCCGCTGGTGGTACATCGGCGGGCTTTTTTATTTTCACGTTCAATCACGACCTTTACACTCATTAGCCATGCATGATTTTCGTTATGTCGGTGATAAACTGTACTGCGAAGGTGTAGCCATCGAGACGCTCGCCAAAAAATTTGGCACGCCACTCTACGTCTATTCGCAACACACGCTCTCCGACCACTTCGCAAAACTGGACCGCGCCCTCGCGCCGCTCGACCATCTCATCTGCTTCGCGATGAAATCCAATTCCAACCTCGCCGTCCTCCGCACCGTCGCGGACCTCGGCGGCGGTTTCGATATTGTGAGCGCCGGTGAATTGCAGCGAGTCATCGCCGCCGGTGGCGACCCGCGCAAATGCGTCTTTGCCGGCGTCGGCAAAACCGAAGCCGAGATCGAGTTTGCCCTGCGCAAAAACGTTTATTCATTCAATGTGGAGAGCGAGCCCGAGCTGCACCGCATCAATCAGGTCGCCGCCCGCTTGAAAAAAGTTGCGCCCATCGCCATCCGCGTGAATCCGAACATCGACGCGCACACGCACGCCAAGATCACCACCGGCACCTACGAGAATAAATTTGGCATCGCCTTCGAACGCGTGGAAGGCGTCTACGCCCGCGCGTCGAAGATGAAAAATCTCCGCTTGCGTGGCATCCAGATGCACATCGGTTCCCAGCTCACCAACGTTTCGCCCTTTGAACAGGCCGTGCGCAAAGTATTGCCCTTGGTGAAAAAACTGGCGGCGAAGTACAACTTTGAGTTCTTCAGCATCGGTGGCGGGCTCGGCATCATTTATCAACCCGCCCTGGCCAGCGGCACGCTTGACTGGTGGAGCTCCGCCGCGGCCAAAAATATTTTGACCCCGCAAACCTACGCTGCGCGCCTGTTGCCCTTGTTGCAGCCGCTTGGGCTAAAAATCCTGATCGAACCCGGTCGCTTTATTTCCGGTAACGCTGGCATCCTGGTCACCCGTATCGAGTACGTGAAACGCACTGGCAAAAAGAATTTCCTCATCGTGGATGCCGCCATGAACGACCTCATCCGTCCCGCGTTCTACGACGCCTATCACGAAATCATCCCGCTCAAACGCAAAGGCGGCACGACCATCTCATCCGATGTCGTCGGGCCCATCTGCGAATCCGGCGATTATTTCTGCAAAGACCGTCCGCTGCCGAAGCTCGGCGAAGGCGACACCATTGCCTTGCTTAGCGCTGGTGCCTACGGCTCTGTCATGGGCTCGAACTATAATGCGCGCGCTCTTCCCACGGAAGTGCTCGTCAGTGGTAAGAAATACGCCGTTGTGCGCGAACGTCAGCCGGTGAAAGACATCTGGGCCAACGAAAAAGTCGCTCCGTGGCAGAAGTAACGGGTTTTAGCCGGCTATCTGTCCGCGCGTGACGCCGAGTTGGTTCATCAGCTTTAGTTCGTGCCAGAGCTGCGTGCCGTTGATTTCTCCGCGCACCAGTTGGCGGTATTTCGCGATGGTGCGTTCGACTGTCTCCGGTGTTTCGTCCAGAAATTCCACGCGAAAATTTCTCACGCCCAGTTCGATCATCTTGACGACATATTCTGCGCCTGTCTGTGTCAGCGATTGAAAAACGGTGTTACGGCAGCCCGCATCCGCCTTGAGCATATGTTCCGCGCCTACGCGGTCGCGTATCTTCACCTCATGCGTGTCGCACGGACGGCCGCAATTGGTATAATCCGTGCCGCTGGAGAGGAACGCACAAAAGACGCAGTGCTCCATGTGAAACATCGGCATATGCTGGTGGATGGTCACCTCAAACCAATCCGTCGGCGCTACGCGTAACAATGCCTCTAATTGCTGGAAATTCAGATCGTATGACGGCGCAATGCGCTCCAGGCCGAATTGGTTTTTGAAATAATCCGCCGTGATGCTGTTTGCGATATTCAGCGAATAATCCCCGCGCTTCCTCGCGTCCTTAAAAAACTTGAGATGATCGTAATTACGTACGAGATAACCGTCTGCGTTACACGATTGCACCTGCTTTAGAATCCATTCTTCGCCCATCTTGAATATGCGCGGTGGTGCAACGAAAATGCCGGGCTGATAGACATCGTCGGATTTCGCGGTCTGGTATCCGCGCGCTGTGTGAAAAATCGTGACCGCTTCGCGATATTTCTTCGGGTCTTCAAACTCACAGTAAATTGTCTCAATGCCACAGCGTAAAGCCGCTTCCATTTGCGCAATCGTGCGTACTAAAACGATGATGTTCGTGCTTACAGAGGCTGTGGTCGGGCGGGTGTGCTCGCGAGCCGGGCCTTTAGCTGCGTCTTTCATCGTCCACCGTTTCGGCTGCGCGCGCAAACGATCCAGTTCCGCCACAACCTCACGTCGCAACCGGTTCAATTCGCTCATCGGCACGATGACGCTGCCGGACAGGAGGTTTTTCAGGTCACCCAATTTGAAAGGCGTCCCGCCGAGGCGTCCCAGTTGCTCATGCAAGCGCTCCGTGCTGAGCGGTTGTTTCTCAGCGGTCTCCAGCGGCATGACCGAATCAAATTGGACCACGTGACCGGAATCGTCCCGTGCGATGATCGTGAGCGGTTTTCCGACCAACCCATGGACTTCCATCTGGATCGGGCGCTGAAACCGCACCGCGTCACCGGCGAAACTCTGGCGCAGGCGCTTGTTCAATTCCGGGTCGTCTGTTTTCCAAAGTTTGTCGCCCACGTGAACACGATTGAAATCCAGATCGCCATAGCCAAAGCCGATTTCGCTGGAGCCGTTGGATTGTGCGCCGTGAACCTGGTAAACCCGTCCGCCTTCTTCGAGTTCATCAGGTCGTCCCGCGTCGAACACAACGCCGTCACCTGGTTTCAACGGCGCTTCCAGTTTCACCATCACCGATTCGTTTAAAATCTTTGTCACTTCACCCAGGAACACACCGCGCTTTTTCCCAAACCGCGCATGTACGAGTGCCTGGTTGTTCGTGCCGCCAAACCACCCGGTGAATAGCCCGCGGCTAAACGCCATTTCCATGTCATAGCGCTTGGAATTTATGGCCTCGTGGTGGGCCAACTTATCCAGCGCCTCCCGATAGATGCGCGTGATGTTCGCCACGTATTCCGGTGACTTCAGCCGTCCTTCAATCTTCAATGACGCAACACCCACACGAACCAATTCCGGCAACACATCCAATCCTGCAAGGTCTTGCGGACTCAATAGATAACGCCGGTCACCCAGCGGAACTTGTTTGCCATCCGAGATCAGATCATACGGCATCCGGCACGCCTGCGCGCATTCGCCACGATTTGCCGAACGCCCGCCCAACGCCTCGCTCGTGAGACATTGGCCGGAATACGCCACGCACAGCGCCCCATGCACAAACACTTCCAGCGGCAACTGCTGAGCTGCAAGTCCAGACCCTATTCCAAGGGCGGCCTGTATTTTTTCGATTTCCTTGATGTTGCACTCACGTGCTAGTACGACGAGGTTGCAACCCAGTTCATGGGCAAATTCCACACCTGCCGCGCTCGTGACGGTCATCTGCGTGGAAACATGGATGGGAAAATCTGGCGATAGTTTGCGGATCATCCGGCAGATGCCCACGTCCTGCACGATGGCTGCATCCACCCCGGCGGCGATGATGCTGCGCAGGTAATGTGCCGCATCGGCGAGTTCATTTTCGAAGACCAGTGTGTTGAAGGTGACATAACCTTTCACGCCACGCCGGTGCAACATCTCCATCAACCTGGGCAGGCCGGCTTCCATGAAATTGTGAGCGCGCATCCGCGCGTTGAATTTTTCCAGCCCGAAGTAAATCGCATCCGCGCCGTTTTCCACCGCCGCCTTCGCGCATTCCCAGTCGCCGGCAGGGGCGAGCAGCTCCGGCAGGCGCAAAGTGCGCGTGCCCGGCTCGCTGGCGGTGGATGTTGTCGGCGTTGCAACCATCGCTTTAAAATAGCAGGTTTCCACCGAAACAAAATTCGTTTCTGCTCGAGCCGACTTTTAAAGCGCTACCTGTATTTTTGTGAACGCGGGGGGGTTATCGCTCCAAGCCTGCATCGCCGCGCCCGCTTCGGCGAACGGCACGGTCTTCGTGATGACTTCTTTTACCGGAAACGTTTTACTTTCCAGCAATTGGATGACGTTCTTGAAATCCGCCGGCGTGGCGTTGCGCGAGCCAAGGATGTCCAATTCTTTCTGCACGAAATATTTCGTCTCATATTCGACTGGCTTTTTCGCGTAACCGATATAAACGACGCGCCCGGCAAAACACACTTCCTCCACCGCCGCACGAAAGGTTTGCGGCAACCCCACAGCTTCGACGATGATCTCCGGTCCGTCGCTATTCGTCAGCTTCTGCAATTCGTCATGCAACGCCCCGGCCTGTGAATTGATGGCCTCTTTTGCGCCGCATTTTTTCGCCAATTGCAGCTTGGCGTTGTCGATGTCCACCGCGATGACCCGTGCACGGCGTGCCGCCGCGCCCGCGATAGCGCCCAACCCGATGGCGCCGCAACCAAAGACCAGCACTGTGTCGTTCGCCATAACACGTCCACGATCCACCGCATGAAAGCCAATAGTGAGCGGCTCGACGAGCGCGAGTTCCGGCAGGGAAAGTTTCGGCGAACGATAAAGCTTCTGCCACGGCGTCGCCACAAACTCGGTCAGGCCACCTTCGCGCTGTACGCCCAGTGTTTCATTGTAACGGCAGCAGTTGAAGCGTTTCTGCCGGCACGCGCTGCATTTGCCGCAGCTGGTGTAGGGCGACATCGTCACTTCGAGACCCAGCGGCCATTCGACGGGCACGTTCGCGCCGCGCGCCTCGATGGTTCCGGCAAGTTCATGCCCGGGCACGCGCGGATATTTCACCAGTGGATTCGCGCCTCGAAACGTGTTCAGGTCTGACCCGCAATAACCGACCATGTGGATCTTTACCAAAACCTCGTCGGCGGAGGGTATTGGTTTTTCCTTTTCGATGAGCGCGGTCTTGCCCGGCTCGGTGATGGCCCATGCTTTCATAATATTACCCAACATACGCAAAATCCCGCGCGAGCAAACCTTCATCTTTCATCGCGCGCCAGAGTTCTGCGGGTATTTTTGTGTGCCCGCTCGCCACGTTCTCTTTGATTCGCTCTGGTTTGCCAGTGTTGAGAGCCACAGCGACTACGCCTGGCACGGCCAGTCCGAACTGGACGCAGACATCTGCAGGTTTTGCCCCGAACTTTTTGCACGCGGCCAGAAATTTTTCGCGCCATCGAAATAACGCCGCCTCTTTGACCGGGTCCGGCTTGCGATAATCGAACCACGCGCCGCCAGTCAGGAATCCTGCGTGGAACACCGCCGAATTGATCATCCCTACGCCGCGCGAATGAAGATGCGCAATGAAATCCAGCAACTCCTTCGGATGCGAATAAACCGTGAGGCTGCACGCGAACATCACCCAATCAAGGTCCACTTGCGCGGAAATCTCGCGTATGACCTGCCAGTCTTTGGACCCGATGCCCACGGCCTTCACCGCTCCTTTGGCCTTCAATTCGAACAATGCCCGATAAGCGCCAATCACATTCTCAAATCGCCTTTTGCGTTCTTCCGGAGTTTTGGCCGCAGCCAGATATTCATCCGGATCATGCACCGAAACCGCTTGCGGCGCGTACCCTTTGCCCAGCAGATTGCAGCCTTGTTCGTAACATTTCAGAATTCCTTCGTAACTGATGCGCGCCTCTGCGTCGTTTTTGATGCCCGCCCATACGCCGCGCTCGAACGTTGGTTCCGGCCCGCGTAATGGCACGCGATACCACGCCAGTTTGTTGCTGATGACGACATCGCTCTGCGGAATCTTTAATTTGCGGAGGCAATCGCCAATGACTTCCAGGGCCAGCCCGGCGCCGTATTTTCCGGCGGAATCCAACATCACCGGAGCAGGACAATGGCGAAAGATTTCCGAGACGATGGCCAGCTTGGTTTCATCTGGCACCGCTTCATAAAGATTCCCCAGGCAACTGGTGCCGAAGACGATTGGCGGAACTTTCAGTCCGGTCTTGCCGAGCGCGCGATGTGTCACGGGTACACTTTAATTCAAACTGCCATCCAATTTCAATGACGCGCCCGCTTTCAGATTAAAATCGCGCACAATATCGCCGTAACGGATGCGGCAGGGATTCCCAAGCAGTGAGTGGATCGTGGCTCCCGTCAGCTTTCCATCCTTCCACATCATATCCACCGTAAAACTGCCACGCGCGCATAATCCACGTACACTGCCATTGGCCAACTCGTGCGGCAAGGCCGGGAGCAATTCAATCACGCCGTTCTGGCTTTGCAGCAGCATTTCGATGAGGCCGGAGGTGCCGCCGAAGTTACCATCAATCTGGAATGGAGGATGCGCGTCGAACATATCCGGATACGTGCGCTCTGGGCTCAGGAGGAATTTAAATATTTCCCACACGTGGTCACCTTCGTGCAGGCGCGCCCAGAGATTGATGCGCCAGGCCGTCGCCCAACCCGTGGCTTTGTCGCCACGGATCTCCAATGATTTTTTCACCGCTGCCGCTATTTCCGGCGTGGTGCGAACATCGATCTGACCGCTCGGGAACAATCCATAACAATGCGAGACGTGACGATGATGCAGGTCCTTCGCCTCCATGTCCCAGTCATCCAGCCATTCCTGGAGCTGTCCTTCCTTGCCGATCTGTAACGGCGCCAGTCGCGCCCGCTCATCGGCCAGTTGCTTCCGCAGGTCGGCGTCCTGATTAAGAATTTCTCCCGCCATGATGGTGTTGGTGAAAAGGTCGCGCAAAATTTCCAAGTCCATCGTCGGCCCCGCGCAGATAGCTGCGCCTTTCGCGTGCGTGTTTTCCGGCGATAACGACGGGCAGGTCACCAGCCAATGGTTGGTTGGGTCTTCTACCAGCGTATCGAGGAAAAACTCGCACGCGCCACGCATGGCGGGATAAATATCCGCGAGTAATTTTTTGTCGCCGGTGAACTGGTAATGGTCCCAAAGCTGGTTGCAGAGCCACGCACCACCCATCGGCCACATGCCGTATTGCGGGCCGTCGATGGGGCCGGTCGCGCGCCAGAGGTCGGTATTGTGATGAGCCACCCAGCCGTGCGCGCCGTATTCCACCCGCGCCATGTTTGTGCCTGCCTGCGACAAATCCTTCACCAGCGCGACCAGCGGTTCAACGCATTCGGAAAGGTTTCCGGAATCAGCCGGCCAATAATTCATCTCTGTGTTGATATTGATGGTGTATTTACCCCCCCATGGCGGATTCATGGAGCCGTTCCAGATGCCTTGCAAGTTGGCTGGCTGGCTGCCGGGCCGCGAACTGCATATCAACAGATACCGCGCGAACTGGAAATAAAGCGCGGCGAGCTGTGAGTCCTTTCCTTCGGAAAAATGCTGGATGCGTTCATCCGTGGGGAGATTCATCGCATCGCTGCTGCCTAGGTCAATATCAACGCGCCGGAACAATCGTTGGTATTCGGCAACGCTGGCGGCGCGCAAACGTTCAAAAGATATTTTGCTCGCAGCGGCGATCTGTTGTTTCACGATAGCTGCCGGGTCGCCACTGACATCTTGATAGTTTTTATAACTTGTTGTGGCGGCGACCAGCAAGGTGGCCGAGTTCGCGCCGGAAACGCTGATTTGGTCGCCTTCCGTGCTGATTTTTCCGCCCTCAGCCAGCACACGCACCCGTGCTTGAAACTTCAGCGCGCCTGGAATGCCCTGGCTTGCTGCATTCATGCCGTCCATGACCAGCGTGTCGCCATTCTCAATGCTGACCGTGGCTTTCTGCGGTGTCTGTAGTCCGGCGCTGAAATTGATTTTGCGGGGCTGGTTCGCCGTCAGATGCACGACGATGACCTGATCCACGGGGCTGGAAAAAATTTCACGGTGGTACTTCACGCCATCGTTCACATAACTCACCCCTGCAATCGCCGTATCAAGATTCAGTTCACGACGATAATCCGCCGTTTCAGAGGCGTTGGAAACATTGAGAAACAAATCACCCACGGTTTCGTACACTGCTTGCCTTGGCGGAACAGCCATCATGTTGGACCCGATCATCCGTTGGGCGTCGATGTATTTTCCGTCAAAGATCAACTGACGGACTAGAGGCAGAACGGCGAGAGCGTTTGTGTTGACGGGGTCATACGGGCCACCGCTCCACAGCGTGTCTTCATTCAACTGTATGCGTTCACGCTTGATGCCGCCAAAAACCATCGCCCCCAGGCGTCCGTTGCCGATGGGCAGGGCGGAAGTCCAATTAGTCAAATCCGCTGGAGCCGCGTAACAGAGCTCAAGCGGCTGGCGGGGCGGGGGAAGCAGGCCGCCGTCGCGACCTGTTGCACAACCTGCCAAAACGGATGCCAGCGCCATCAAACAAGCCAACTTCACCGTGTAAAATTTCATTGTTTAGTTTTCACTGTCACGGCTTTTCCTGTGTATTTCACCTCGGCATCCGCGGTTTCTGTTTCACCGCCACCGATTCCATTTCCTTCGCTCACAAACACTATGCGGAAAGTGCGCTCCGCTAACATCCCCGGAAATTTACCTTTGCGCGCCCCGATGGTCAGTGTTTGTTTGGCTTCATTCCACAGGAATGGAATCGTGGCATACGTGCCATGCTCGTAATTGTAATTGTCGCCCTCGTCTTCGTAGAGCGTGAACGCGCCATCAGCGCCACGATAAATACGCAATTCGATGGGGTCAGTGGGCTTTTCCGAAGCGTATTGCATGACCGGCCCAAGCGGCAGAATCGTTCCTGCGCGGATATGCAATGGCATTATCTCGATCGGCGCTACGGCATCAATATTTTGCCCGCCGGTCAGGCGTTTGCCGGTCCAGAAATCATACCAATCATGTGTTCCTGGCAGATAAACTGTGCGGCTCGTTAGATTCGAATGCACCACCGGACTGGCCATGATGGCCGGGCCGAACAGGAATTGGTCTTTCACGTCCAGAGCCTTGGCATCATCCCCAAAATCCATCATCAGCGGGCGCAGCATGCTGCCGTTGTTACTCGTGACCTGCCACGACACGGAATAGATGTAAGGCATTAGCCGGTAGCGCAGGCGGATGTAGTCTGCGAGAATCTTTTGTGTCGGTTCATCCCACCGCCAGATTTCCTTGTTCGCGCTTGTGCCGTGGACGCGGAACATGGGATTGAACGCGCCGAACTGGAACCAGCGCGTGAACAATTCCTGGTAGGCGAGGTTGGTGGGGCTGCTGCTGAAAAATCCGCCGATGTCCGTATTCCAATAAGGGATGCCGCTGAGCGAAAAATTCAGGCCTGCTGGAATCTGCCGCGCGAACATGTCCCAGTTTCCGCGAATATCGCCCGACCACGTGACGGCGGCGTTGCGTTGCTGCCCCGCGTAGGCCGAACGCGTCAAAATGGCGACGCGTTTCTCGCTGGTCTGCGCCCGTTGGCCGCGATAGATGCCGGTCGTGTGCATCAGCGGATACGCATTGAACACTTCCGCGCCCGGCCCGGCGGCGGTCTGATACGCGGCGAATTCGCCCCACTTGCCACTGAATTCCGCTTCGGACGCATCGAGCCACCAGCCATCAAAGCCCAGACTGAACAATTGTTTCGAAATCTGCCGCCAATAGATCTCGCGGCCCACAGCGTTGAACGGGTCGTACCATTTCTGTTCGCCTTTCGGATAAACGCTCGGCAGGACCGTGGGAAAAAGCGCGCCGGCCTGTTCGAACTCGGCGATGTTGCCGGAAGTCAGGTCAAATTTCGGCCACACAGAAATCAGCACATGCGCGTGCAGGTCATGCAAGGTCTTGACCATCGCCGCCGGGTCGGGATAACGCGCTGGGTCGAAGGCGTGCGAACCCCAACCGCCGTTCGTCCAGTATTGCCAGTCCTGGATGATGCCGTCCAACGGCACGCCGAGTGCGCGCTGCTTCTCCACGATACCGATCATCTCCGCCTGCGTCTGGTAGCGCTCCTTGCATTGCCAGAAGCCCCAGAACCATTTGGCCATCATCGGCGCGGCGCGGGTCAGTTGGCGATAATCGCGTACCACCTCATCCGCCGTCGGGCCGTACATGAAATAATAATCCACACTTTTTCCAGCGTCCGAAGTCCATGACAGCACATGCGGGTCAGTTTTGCCGACGTCCACATCCGTCATTGCTGGATTGTCCCACAACAGTCCGTAACCTTTCGACGACACGAGTACTGGGATGGCGACCTGCATGTTCTGTTGGCGCAATTGCACGCGCGTGCCGCGATAATTCCACGTGCCGCTTTGATGTTGGCCCAGACCGTAGATATGTTCATCGTCCGGCAGCACAAACGATTGTTTTACGGCCGTGTTTGCCGCATCCGCCTCCTGCAAAAAGATTTTGCCCGCAGAATCAAAAAATTCTACCGCCGCGGTCTGCTGATTGACATGGGCGCTGACCAATGAGGTTGTGATAACGAATTCATTGCTCGTTTCGCGCAGTTTCCATTTCGTTTTCTGGGGAGTGGCGATGACGCTAAAACTGTGGTTCGTCGGGAATTCATCGCCCGGACTGAACGTCACCCGGATGACGTGATCTGACCACACCTGCAAGCGCAGCAGACCCGAATCAGTTTTGAAAACTACGCCATCCGTTTGTTTCTCCGCTTGCGTAACTGAGCCCAAGACTGCCATGCCGGAGAAAGCGCACAGAGACAGGGCTGCCCACAGAGCCAACCTTTTGTAGTTCATAATTTGAAAATGAATCGTGCCCCGTCGAACAGCCGAAGGCCACACGATTTATGTCCTATGAAAAGCGTGCCCGGAACGTCAGCGTGTCCCGACCGGTCGCCTTCAGCGATGTGGTGATGGTCAGCGCGTCCGTATTTTGGTTCCACTCGATACGTTGATCCGAGCCAAGCAGGTCGAGCTTGGTAACCTTTTTGTCAAATTCAGTGCTGAGCCCGAGCGATTTGATGCTGATATCGCCTTCTGGCATTCCCAAAACGTAAATATACAGCGCACCATCTTTGGTTGTGAACCGGATGTCCTGTGCACCGAGCTTCATTTTGTTTTCGTTGAACATGCCGCCGGCGATTTTGGTGGGGCCTTCGCCAAACGTTTTCCACGGGCGACTGCCGAAAATGCCTTCGCTGTTGAGTTCCATCCATGCGGCCAGGCCATCGAGGAATTTAACTTCGTCGCTGTCGATGGTGCCATCGCCCTTCACGGGGATGTTGAGCAGCAGATTTCCGTTTTTGCTGACGATATCCACCAGCATCCGCACCACCTGGCCGACACTCTTGTATCGGTGATTCTCAAAGATGCCCCGGTCATAATGCCATGCCCCGATGCAGGTATCGGTCTGCCATGGCGCCGGTTTGATGTCCTCGGCAAAACCGCGCTCGTAGTCCTCGACCAGGGCCGGGCGATGCGCCTCCGCGACCCTTTTACCGTTCACCACCGCCTCGACCTTCCCATGGTGTTTGAGGCTGGCGTTGTAATAATGTGCCGTGATATCAAGCCCGGCCTGGCCGAGCGGCAGCTCTATATTGTCGAAATAAAGCAGGTCGGGATGATATTTATCCACCAACTCGCGGCAGCGGAGGAACCAGCTCTCAACGAACTTCGGATTCGTTGCTGGCGGATTTTCGTTCCACACGCGGTCGTTCTTGTCGTGCCAGGCGCGGACAGCCTGTGCCGTCGTGAGCCCATCCGGCATCACCATGTTCGGTCCGGTGTAAAGCTCCTGTGGATCGAGGCCTTCCCACCATTTGCCTTTGCCATCGGCCTTGGTGAGTTTGAATGCATCATAACGTTGGCCGGCCAGCTCACCCTCGCCGTCGTAACCATAAGCCGTCTGGAACCAATGCCACGAATGCGCGGAATGGTTCGTCACGCCGAAGCGCAGGCCATGTTTGCGCGCGGTCTTTGCCCAAATGCCGATGAGGTCGCGTTTGGGGCCGACATTGACTGAGTTCCAGACGTGATGGGTGGAAGCATAGTTGTCGAAATTGTCATGATGATTGGCCAGCGCGACGAAATATTTTGCCCCTGCGCGTACGTAACGTTTCATCAATTCCTCCGGCTGCCAGTTTTCCGCCTTCCAGAGATTGTCGATCTCCATGAAGCCGGAGACGGTCGGGTGCCCGTAGGTCTTCAGGTGATGGTCATATTGTTTATGACCCTGGATATACATCTGGCGCGCATACCAGTCACCTTGTTCGGGCACACATTGGGCCGACCAATGTGCCTAGATGCCGAACTTCGCATCGCGAAACCATTCCGGGCATTGGTAATTCTTTGCCAGCGATTCCCATGTTGGCTCGAATGGCCCGGAAACGATGCGCGTGTTCTCTTTGGCACCAAGGCTTGCGCAGGACGGCAGCAATGGCAGGGTGGCGAGCGCGCCCGCGGTCGTGGCCATCTTCTTGATGAACTCGCGACGGGGCAGGGGAAGCTTCATATGGACTGCAATGCTTATTTGGCGGTGATCTTCAACGGCACGCGCAGACGGATGTCGTCCGAGGCCGTACCCACCATCAACTCATAATCACCCGCTTCGACGACGTATTGTTTTTTGGCCGTGTCCCAATAGCGAAAACGATCCGCTGGAATGTCCATGGCGATACGTGCCGTCTTGCCTTTGGGGATGGAGATTCGAGCGAAGCCACAGAGTGCCAGGCGCGGTTGTGACACGGCGGAATTCACGTGGCGGAAATAGACCTGCGCAACTTCGTCACCATCCGCTGCGCCGGAGTTTTTCAGCGTGAACGAAAGTTTGACCGGCTGGCCCTGGCCGATCTTCGCGCTGGCCAACGTGGCATCCACATAATCAAATTTCGTGTAACTCAACCCGTGCCCGAAGGCGAACAATGGTGAACCGGTGAAATAGCGATACGTGCGATTGGTCATCGAATAATCTTCGAACGCGGGCAGGTCGCTGGTGGAGCGATAGAAAGTGATGGGCAATCGCCCGCTGGGGTTCACGTCGCCGAACAAAACGTCAGCCACGGCGCGGCCGCCTTGTTCGCCCGGATACCACGCCTGCACTATTGCGGGCAGGTTCGTTGCTTCCCAGGGCATCGCCATCGAACTGCCGCTGCAGTTTACGAATACCACCGGCTTACCGGTCGCATACAGTGCCTTGAGCAGGTCCGTTTGTATGACCGGTAATTCAATACGCGTACGATCGCCGCCGGAAAAGCCGTCAAAATTCACATGCATTTCTTCACCTTCGAGTTGCGGGCTGATGCCGCCGGCGTAGATGATGACATCGGCATTTTGCGCGGCTTCGAGCGTTTTCTCCATTTCATCGACCGGCTCTGGATCGTCCTTGGACTTTAATGCCAGCGGATAGATGAAATTCGTTTCGCTGACCACTTCGATACCACTTCCGGCAACGGCCTTAATGCCGTCCAAAATCGTTACGGGTCGCGCGGGCGTGCCGTTGTAATTACCGAGCAACATCGCTACCGAATCCGCATTGCCGCCGAGGACGGCGATGTGCTTGATCTTCGTGCGATCCAAAGGCAATACGCCATTGTTTTTCAGGAGTACGATGGATTCGCGCGCGGTCTTGAGCGCGAGCACTTCGTGTTCGGGTGTGTCATTCTGCGCGAGTGTGATGCGGGCATAAGGGTCTTTATCTGGCGGGTCGAACATGCCGAGGCGAAGACGCGCATCGAACAAACGGCTGACGGCCACGTCAATATCACTTTCCGACATCAGCCCGCTTTTCACCGCGCGTGTCAGGGAATTGTAATCCGTGCCGCAGCAAAGGTCATCTCCGGCTTTCACGGCGATGGCGGCGGCTTCCTCGGAACTGCCCACGGTTTTGTGATTTGCGTAAATATCGTAAATAGCGCCACAATCGGAGACTACATGGCCATCGAAGCCCCATTGTTTTCGAAGTAAGTCATTGAGCAGCAGTGGATTGGCGCATGCGGGCAGGCCGTATACGGAATTATACGCGCCCATTACGGCGCCCACGTGGCCTTCGCGCACGGCGGCTTCAAAATGCGGCAGGTAAGTCTCGTAAAAATCACGTTCGGTGGGTTCCACATCGAATGAATGGCGCTCGGGTTCCGGCCCGCTGTGAACGGCAAAATGTTTTGCACAGGCCATCGCCTTCAGGTGGTCCGGGTCATCGCCCTGCAAGCCGCGGATGAACGCGACGCCGAGCCTTGACGTGAGGAACGGGTCTTCGCCGTAGGTTTCCTGGCCGCGTCCCCAGCGCGGATCGCGGAAGATGTTGATGTTGGGCGTCCAAAACGTGAGGCCGTAATAACGCGCCGCGTCGCCGTTGTGTTTGGCGATGTAATCATTGTGTTTCGCGCGCGCTTCGGTGGCGATGGTGTCAGCCACGTCGTGCAACAGCGATGTGTCCCACGTGGCAGCCATGCCGATGGCCTGCGGAAAAACAGTGGCGGTGCCTGCGCGCGCGACGCCGTGCAGACATTCGCTCCAGTAATCATATGCGGGAACGCCCAGGCGGGGGATGCCTGCCGCGCCGTTGCGCATCTCCTGGACCTTTTCCGCGAGCGACAGGCGGCTGACCAGGTCGCGCACGCGTGCTTCGCGGGGTTGCGAGGGGTCTTTCCAAATCTCCGGCGTGGTGACGGTGGGCGGGACGATGGCGGAGGAATCCTCAGAGTTGATCAAATCTGCTGCGCTAAAGGAGATGAGCGAAGTTTTAGAGCCATCGCGAACTTCAAATGTGTTCAACTTGGCATCGTTGGTCACACCAGTGAAGACGAGCGTCAGCGGCCCGCGAAGCGCATCGCCCGGATGATCAATCGTTGCGGTGAGGATGTAAACCCGGCCGGCACCGCCGGCGGTCGCGAAAATATCCAGGTTTGTCTCGATGACCTGGTCGCCGCTCATGATATCGAAAAGGCGCTGGCCAGCCGCAAGATAATCCACCTCGGCCAAACCGATGCGGACGGTGTATTTACCCGCCGGGAGATTGGGGACGGAGACGGAAAAATTCGGCCCATGGATCTCTTCACGAAAAGCCTCTTCCATCCGCTTGGGCGCGTTCTCAATCGTCAGTTTCTCGAGATCGTGGCCGTGTTGAAACTGGCCGGTGACCACTACCTTGCGGTCGCACACACTGCACATTTCGTCCGCAACCGATGTGGAGATCTGGATAAGGAATGCGGAAAGAACGAGCAGAAAAACCGGCGGCAGAATTTTTTTGGCTTTCACTAATACAGAGCTAAACAACCGCGCAATGAAGAGCAATGCAAAATACCCTCATCGTAACCCGAGGGCACCGGTTTGCGTCTGCTTTCATCAAACAGGCCGTTAAATTCTGATGAGACATCTTTTTCTGCAAAAAACTACGAAATTTGTGCTGGGCGCCATTGTGCCGGCCTGTCTCGCGTTCACCAATAAAGACAATCCCAGATCCACTGCGGCAGCTTTTCCCGGAGCGGAAGGTTTTGGAGCGCTGGCGACGGGCGGTCGCGCGGGAGAAATTTTTCACGTCACGAATCTTGATGATGCGGGCCCGGGCTCGTTGCGCGATGCGGTGAGCCAGCCGAACCGTTTCGTGGTCTTCGATATCGGTGGAATCATCCGGCTCAAATCAAATGTCGCCGTGGCCAGCGATATCACGCTCGCCGGACAAAGTGCGCCGGGCGATGGCATCGCCATCTATGGCCGGTCGGTCTCGTTCAGTGGCGACCACAATGTCATCGTTCGATACCTCCGTTTTCGCGAGGGCATGAGCGGCGACAAGGGAAAATGCGCGGTCAATCTTTCCGGCGGCAACAACATGATCTTTGACCACTGCTCTATCGAATGGGGCCGGTGGGATTGCCTCGGACTGACGCAAGGCAGCCACGACATCACGTTCCAGTATTGTATTATCGGCGAGGGCATTGACCCACAACGGTTCGGGTCGCTTTCCGATTCGGCGACGAACATCACGTATTCCCACAATCTCTGGATCAATAACCAGAGCCGCAATCCGAAGGCGAAAGGGACCATCCAATACATCAACAACGTCGTCTGCAACTGGGGCGTGTGTGGATTGGTGGGCGGACATTCCGAGGCGGAACATCACCTGGATGCCATCGGGAATTATTTCATCAAGGGCCCTTCGTCGAACGACCATTTCACCGGTGAATATGCCGCGACGGACAAAGTTTACCAGCGCGACAACTACGCGGACCTGGATCGCGATGGCCGGCTCAATGGCCGGTTGGCGGAGGAAAAAGATTTCGGCGGAGGCAATAGCGCTCCGACGTTTGTGACCGCGCCCTATCTGACCGCGCCAGTGCCGGTGACGGTGGAAGCCCCGGCGGCTGCGTTCACTAATGTCCTCGCCCATGCGGGCGCATCGTTGCATTGGGACCCCGTGGATGCACGGCTCATCGCCGAGGTTTCATCGCTCGGCAAACTTGGGAAAATTTCCCACACGGAGGCAGAAGCCGGAGGCATCGGTGAATTGAGGACCGGCAAACAAGTGTTTGACGCGGCGAAGTTTAAAAATGCTGCTGATCTGGAAGCTTTCTTGAATGGATTGGTGAGGTAGAAAGAGGTTGGTGGCCATATGTTGCGCTACCCCTCACCCTGACCCTCTCCCCCGGGGAGAGGGAATATCAATTGGCCGTTTCTTTTTTGCAGATGATCTTTCTGCATGCGCAGACGCAGGTTGTTCGGTGAGACGGCGGACAACTCTCCTTCTCCCCGGGGGAGAAGGCCGGGATGAGGGGAAGCGGAACGTTGCCCCAACTTTTTTATGGCCCCATATCAAGTGCTCGCCGGGACGATGGCCAGTTTTGGCAACGGTTTAGTCTGGATTTGGCGGTTTCGAATGCATTCAATACTGGAATGAAATCCGCCGACTCGAAGCGCAAAATCCGTTGGGGCGTGCTGGGTTATGCGCGCATTGCCCGTGAGAAGGTCATCCCGGCCATCCGCAGCGCGAGGAATGCGGAATTTCATGCCATCGCATCGCGCGATCCTGCAAAGCTGGAAGCCTCTCGCACACAGTTCAATGTTCCCAAAACATATCCGGGCTACGCGGAACTGCTGCGCGATCCGGAGATCGATGCCGTTTATATTCCGCTGCCGAATTCCCTGCATCGTGAATGGACGCTCAAGGCGGCGGAGCACGGGAAACATATCCTGTGCGAAAAACCCATCGCGTTGAACGCTGCGGAAGCCCGCGAGATGATCGCCGCCTGCAAGGCGAACAAGGTGACGCTTATGGAGGCGTTCATGTATCGCTATACCGACCGCACGGCGAAGGTACAGGAGATTTTGCGGAGCGAAGTGCTGGGTGAGATAAAATTTGTCAGTTCCAATTTCCGTTTTTTCCTGAACCGACCGGGCGATGTGCGCCTGATGCGCGAACTCGGCGGTGGTTCGCTCTACGACGTGGGGTGTTATCCGGTCAATTTCGCCGGCATGGTGGCTGATGAGATAACGGAGAAGCCCGGTTCAGCGGTGCCGGACTCGGTCTGTGCCGAATGCGTGAATATCAATGGCGTGGATGTGCTTTTTTCCGCGTTGCTCAAATACCCATCAGGATTGGTCGCATCGCTGAACTGCGGTTTCAACGCGCACCGGCGCATCTTCTCGGAGATCGTCGGGACAAAGGGCCTGCTCGAGATACCGGACACGTTTTTCGACAATGCCGGCAAGCTATTTCTGACGATGGATGACAAGACGCAGGAGATCGAAGTGGCGCAGTGCGAACGTTACAAGCTGGAGATAGAAGATTTTTCCGACGCACTGTTGGCGAAGCGTGAACCGATGTTCCGGTTGTCCGAAACATTGCGGAACATGGAAGTGCTGGACCGGCTGTTTGCGGCAGCGGCGAAAAAGGACGTTTTGGTTTAGCTGAATATGAGAACTTCAAGCATTTCAGGGCTTATCTGCGCGGTGGGATTGATGGCGGCAGTGTGCGCCGCCGCGCCGCAGGCGACGGCAGCGGATGCTTTTGCGTGGCCCGCGCTCACGTCGCAGACCAAGCCGTGGGCGTTCTGGTGGTGGATGGGCAGTGCGGTGGACAAGACCAATCTCAGTCACGAACTGCAACGTTACCACGACGCGGGGATGGGTGGTGTGCATATCATTCCCATCTACGGCGCGTATGGTTTTGAATCGAACTACATCGATTATCTGTCGCCCAAATGGATGGAGATGATGAGTTACACCGTCACGGAGGCGAAGCGTTTAGGCATGGGCATCGACATGACCACGGGAACCGGCTGGTGCTTCGGTGGGCCGACAGTCAGCGACCAGGATGCGAACGCCAGTGTCATCACGGACACGTACACGGTGACGTCGGACCAACCGCTCACGAATAAATTTGACCCGGTCAGCACGCAGACGTTGATGGCGTTTTCCTCCACGGGTGAAAAAATGGACCTGACGCCATTGATCTCCACCAGCGGGGAAGTGGTCTTTGCGCCCACCAACGGCACGTGGAAGGTGTACGCGATTTCGCAGCAACCTTCCGGACAAAAGGTGAAGCGCTCCGCGCCTGGCGGCGAAGGCTGGATGCTGAATCTTTTTTATGCGGAGGCGATGACCAATTACCTGAAATGGTTCAGCGCGGCGTTCGACGGTTACACCAACGCGATTCCGCGCTCACAGTTCCAGGATTCGTACGAGTACCGCTGCGACTGGTCGCCGGACTTTTTTGCGGAGTTCCAGAAACGCCGCGGTTACCGGTTGCAGGAGGAATTACCCGCGCTGTTCGGCACTGAAAAGGACGACCTGGCCGCGCGCGTGAAATGCGATTATCGCGAGACCATCTCCGATATGATGGTGGAGAACACGCTGCCGTTGTGGGTGAAATGGTCGCATGATCACGGTTTCATCACGCGCGACCAGGCGCATGGCTCGCCCGGCAACCTGCTGGACCTGTATGCCGTCGCGGACATTCCCGAGACCGAGATGTTCCACAGCGACCGGAGTATTTTTATCTCCAAATTCGCCTCATCCGCCGCGCACGTGGCGGGGCATCCATTGACCTCGGCGGAAACCGGGACGTGGTTGACGGAGCATTTCCTCACGACGCTCGCCGACCTGAAATATCTGGAAGACGACATGTTTCTCAGCGGCATCAACCACATTTTTTATCATGGCGTGTGTTATTCGCCGGATGAAGCGATGTGGCCCGGCTGGACTTTCTATGCCTCCACAGACATGAACCCGCGCAACTCTATCTGGCACGATGTGGGCACGCTCAACGCCTACGCGGCGCGCTGCCAGGCGGTACTGCAATCCGGCAAGCCGGACAACGATGTGCTGCTCTACTGGCCCATCTACGACCATTGGCATAACCCGAACGGCATGGTGCAGCTCATCCGCATCCATGGGCCGGATTGGTTCGACGACCAGAATATCAGCAAGACAGCGAGGGAACTTTGGAAGGTAGGCTACGGGTTTGATTATGTTTCCGACCGGGAACTGGCCGGGGCGAGCGTGGTGAATGGAAAAGTGCAAGTGCCCGGCGGCAGTTATCAGGTCATCGTGGTGCCGGAATGCACCTATATGCCGTTGGCGACGTTGAAGCAGTTGCGCGCGCTGGCGGAAGCAGGAGCGAAAGTGATCTTCCAGAATCAATTCCCTTCGGATGTCCCGGGCCTCGGTGATCTGGAAGGCCAGCGCGCAGAATTCAAGGCGCAGATCGCGCGGCTCAGCCAGCCGGACACCGCGTGGGCTGGGATGGGCGGAGGCAAGATCGGCAAGGGTGTTGTCCTGCGTGGCAATCTGGAACTCGGCTTATCGGCCACCGATGTCCGGCGCGAAGTGTTGGCAGACGATGGCTTGTCCTTCATCCGGCGCTCGTTCGATGGCGGCTCGCATTATTTCATCGCGAACCGGGGCGATTCCAATTTCGATGGCTGGATCACGCTCGCGCGTCCGGCAAAATCGGTGGTGGTGCTCGACCCGATGACGGGGAACGAAGGCGTCGCTGCCATTCAACCCATGGGTGATCAGGTGAGGGTGCATGTGCAGCTCGCGGCGGGCGAATCCATCATCCTGCGCGCGTTCGCGGACAAGAACGTGAAGGGCGACGCGTGGAATTGTTGGCAGGCCAAGGGCCAGTCGATGGAGGTCACTGGCGATTGGAACGTGAAGTTTGTGCAGGGCGGGCCGGTGCTGCCGGCGGCGTATACAACGAGCAAACCTGGTTCGTGGACGGGAGCGGGCGATACGAACGCGCAGAATTTTGCGGGGTCGGCGCGTTATTCTATTACCTTTGACGCGCCTGCTGACGCAAAGGGAAGTTATTATCTGGATTTGGGCAAAGTCTGCCAGAGCGCGCGCGTGCGATTGAACGGACGCGACCTGGGCACGTTCATCATCCCGCCGTTCCGTGTGGCCGTGAGCGATCTGAAATTGAAAGGCAACCTGCTCGAAGTCGAAGTGACCAGTGTGGCGGCCAATCGCATCCGTGACCTGGACTTGCGCGGTGTGCCGTGGAAATATTTCCGCGATATCAACGTGGTGAACCTGGCTTATCATCCGTTTGATGCTTCGGACTGGGCGCTGACGGATTGCGGGTTGCTGGGACCGGTGACGTTGACGACAATTAGTGGGGAATGATCATATATTTGACAAAGTTTGACTATTGTGGTTAATTGGCGGCAGTTCTTTGACAAATGGGTTGGTGATTGGTAACCCGTTAAATGGGTTAAATCAGGGTGGAAATTGGAGCGATGCCCTGTGGAACACGAAACGTGACAAGCATGGTGAACCTCGCTCCGCTGAAAAACAGGGCCGAATTTAGGTTAATTCAGGTTAATTTAAGTGAAATATTTTTTTGGCCTCCAAGGATTCAACCACTTTGTGTACTCCGTTACTGTTAAAAGTGCGGGATCTTTTATAAATGGGCTTTTTTTGGAACTGGCTAAAAACCAGATGGTTATGTAAAAAATGTCACAGGGTACTCCAGCCAACACCAGCCAACTAAAGGATGAATCAATTGGGAAGGCAGAGGGAAGAAATCGGAATGAAGAAGGTATGATTCGAACCAGTTTTTGTATGAATTATCGGGTGACAGGCGGCCCTAGCAGCGGTTAGATTCAGCGCAGTCACCTAAGGCCCTGATTATGTATTTGTTCCGTCTTCGGCTCGTTGTTTGCGCCCTGGCGCTGTTTGTTTCCCCGGAAATTCTGCATTCCCAAATGCTGGCGTTTCCCGGCGCGCAGGGATTTGGCCGGTTCTCGACCGGCGGGCGCGGCGGCACGGTGTATCACGTCACGAACCTGAACGACACGGGCGCAGGTTCGTTCCGCACAGGCGCGACGACACCGAATACCACGGTGGTCTTCGATGTCGCGGGCGTCATCCACATCAGCAACGTGGTGTCGGTAGCCAACAACGTGACTATTGCGGGCCAGACTGCGCCGGGCGGCGGCATCACGCTCTATGGCAGTCGGTTGTCGTACTCCGGGGCGAATAACAGCATCACGCGCTTCATCCGCGTGCGCATGGGCAACAGCAGTGATGACAACGACACCATCAGCATCGCGAGCGGCCATGATATGATCTTTGATCACATCTCGGATTCGTGGGGGAATGACGAAACGTTTTCGGTGAGCGGCAGCGACCCGGCGAACATCAGCATCCAATCCACCATGATCTCCCAGGGTTTGCAGACCCATTCGGCGGGCGGGTTGATACAATCGGCGGGCGGTGTGAGCATCGTACGTTGTTTTTACATCGATAACAACATCCGCAATCCGAAGGTGAAGTTCACCAATGAATTTGTGAACTGTGTGCTCTATGACTGGGGCAGTCAGGGATATATTTTGGGCGGCGATTCCAGCGGCATCTCATGCGCGAACGTCATCAACAATTATTTTATCCGTGGGCCGGAATCCTCCGGCGAAGCGGTGACGGGCGGCAACCTGAATTTCCGCATCTACGCGCAGAGCAATTGGTTCGATTCCAACCTCAACGGTGTGCTGGATGGAGTGCAGTTGACGCAGCCGGATTATGGCACCGTGACGTGGGAAACCCAGCCGTTCAATTATCCCACGACGAACGCTTTGCCGCCGCTGACTGCACTAAAGCTAGCCATCAGCGATGTGGGGGATTCATGGCAGCGCGATATCGTGGATGAACGGATGCTGATGGAACTCACGTCGTGGGGCACGCTGGGTGAGACAATCAGCAGCGAATTTGAAACGCCGATGAGCGGGCCGGGATTGCTCAAAGGTGGCGTGGCGTATCCGGACGGCGACCAGGACGGCATGCCGGATTTCTGGGAGCAGGGCCTGGGCATGAGCACCAATGCCGCCAACAACAACGACATAAGCCCGAGCGGCTACACGCGGTTGGAGGATTATTGTGATTGGCTGGCCGACCCGCACGGCGTGGCGTTGACGAACACGACCGTGGACATCGACCTGCGGCAATTCACGCGCGGCTTCACGAATGCATCGCCGGTCTATACCGTGTCCGGTGCTTCAAATGGCGTGGCGACGCTACTGAACGACCACATCGTGCAATTCGTCCCCACGCCGGGAATGATCGGACAAGCGGGATTTCAGTTCACGGTGTTGGATGCGGATGGCTGCACGATAACCCGGCCGATGAATTTGTTTTTCACGCCGCTCGCGCTGCCATTCACAGCCACCTGGCGCGGGGATGAGGCGACGAACAACTGGAACGCGGTGGGCGATTACAACTGGTTCAACGGCCAATCGCTGTTGTATCCGTTCCACCCGGGTGACACGGTGATGTTTGACGACAGCGGCTCGACGAATCCAGCGGTGAGTCTCATCGGTTCGCTCCAGCCCACGAGCGTGACGTTTGATACCTCGAAAAATTATGTGCTGGGTGGCAGTGGGGGGTTGAATGGTTCAATGACATTGGTCAAAGCCGGCACCGGCATCGTGACCCTCAAAACCGCGAACCCATTCACCGGCAGCACTACGGTGAGCAACGGGACGTTGTTGGTGGACGGCTCTTTGCTTCAAAGCGTGGTGACGGTGCTGAACGGCGCGACCATTGGCGGCAATGGCAGTCTCGGTCCTGCGCCCATTTTGCAAAGCGGGGCGACGATTGCGCCCGGTCACGGCATCGGCGGCGCAGGCACATTGAGCATCGCCAATCCGCTCACCGAGAACGGCGGCATCATCAACCAGTTCGACCTGTCGAACGACCCGACGGGGACGGTGAAGACGAACGACCAGATCATCATCACTGGCGCATTAACGGTGAGCGGCAAGAATACAATCAAGGTAACGTTGCCTGATGGTCCCCTGTTGAACGGCAAATATACGCTGTTTAAGTTCACGAGTTTTGTGGGCAGCCTCACGAATTTTAATCTCATCAATGCCAACGGCAGCCTCACGAATCCGCCGGGCGAGATCGACATTTTGGTGAACAACATCCGCACGCCGGGAAATCTCACGTGGGTCGGCGGCGTGGCGGGTAATACGTGGGATGATGGCATCACAACCAATTGGTTGAACGGTGGAGCGCCGGATGTGTTCCACTTCTTTGACACGATTTTGTTCGACGACACGGGCGCGCTTTCGCCGCCGGTGAATCTGGTGGGCGCTGTGACGCCGGCAAATGTGACGGTGAGCGCGACGAATAATTACACGTTTGCCGGCAGCGGAAAGATCAGCGGGTTCGGCAATCTCATCAAAACCAATTCCGGCACGCTGACGATGCAGGCGACGAATGATTACGCGGGTGTGACGGTGATCGGCGGCGGTGTGTTGAGTGTGTCATGGCTGACGAATTCCGGCCTGCCCAGTCCCATTGGCGCATCAGACAGCAATTCGGACAATGTGCTCTTCACGGGCGGCACCTTGCAATATACCGGCGGGAACGGCGGTACTGACCACAGCATGACCTTCAGCAATGCCACGGTGGACGTGACCTCGAGCGCGACGACATTGACTTTCAGCGGCGTGATGGCGGGAAGCGGCACGTTGACGAAGATTGGTCAGGGGCGACTGGCGTTGGGCGGCATCAACACCTACAGCGGCGGCACGCTGGTGAACGATGGCTCGATACAATTGAGCACTACGACGGGCACAGGTGGTTTCGGCACCGGACCAATCACGCTGAACGGTCTTACCAATGCTGTCACACTGCGATTCGGCAGTGATGGGCAAACCATGGCGAACACGTTGAATGTCATCGGCACGAACAATTTTACCTCCGACCCCGGCAACCAGGTGGTTTCTGATGTGGCTGGCGACGGCACGTTGACCGTGAATGGCGGGACGACCTTCACCTTTGGCGGGAATATGTCGGCATTCAGCGGCACAGTGAAAGCGGGCGCAATCATCAACCTGCGTTTCAATGGAAGCACAGGCAGTTCGAACGCGATCTTTGATCTGGGAAATACTTTCGTGACGAACAACAACCGCGTCGGAGCCGTGACCATTTACCTGGGCGCGCTGATCGGCGGTTCGGGCACGCTTTTGCGCGGAGCGGAATCGGCAGATGCGCCGACGACTTATGTTATCGGCGGGAAAAACCTGGATACGACATTCGCCGGCCGGATCACGGAGCGGGTGGCGACGCGACCCGCGAACATCGTGAAAGAGGGAGCAGGTGTGTTCACGTTGACCGGCGCCAGCGCTTCCACCGGGACCACGACGGTCAACGGCGGGACGTTGATGGTGAACAACACGACGGGTAGCGGATTGGGAACCAATACCGTGACCGTGAACGATGGCGGAACATTGGCGGGCACAGGCTATATTTCCGGCGTAGTGGTGGTAAATAGTGGCGGCGTGATTTCGCCGGGAAACAACGCCATCGGCCTCTTGACGTTGCGCAGCAACCTGACGCTGAACGCGGGCTCTATGCTGAATCTGGAATTTGGCCCCGGGGTTGTGCCGAATGACCGGATCTGGATCACCAATAACCTGGTGCTCGGCGGTATCGTCAATCTCACGAGTCTCAATACATTGGCAGCAGGCACATACACGTTGATGTTTTATGGCAAAAACTTGAGTGGAATATTGCCGGTCATCGGCACGGCACCCACGGGTTATAGTTACACGTTCAATACAAATACTCCGGGGCAGGTGCGTTTGATTGTGCAGGTGCAAACTTCGCCGTTCATCCGGAACATTGGGCAGGGTAGCAGCATGGGCGTGTACACGGGCACGGGCGGCCCGACGAATGTGCCTTACTATGTGCTGGCGACGACGAATATCACGCTGCCGATCACGAATTGGGATCGTGTGGCGACAAACATGTTCGACTCGACGGGCGCATTCAGTTTCACGAACGCGATGACGAACGCGCCGCAGCAGTTTTACCGCCTGCAGCTTCCTTGAACGTGACGAGCGGCACGCCGCCGCAATCGGCGCATTGGCCGTCAATGGTCGTGAACTGGGTCAGGCAACGCGGGCAGAATGATTGGCAGGTCTCTTCGCGCTTCGGCGCGGCACACAGGTCATCGGGATTCGTTTTGTTCCGGCGCAGGAAATTTTCCACCACGCGCAACAGCGCCTGCCGCGAAAACGTCTCTGCTTCCTGGCGCGCTCGTTCTTTTTCTGAATACGCAGGAGCGACGGAATAGCGCAGGTCACGGAGTGTTTTTTCAGCGAACGCGCGAAAATTTTCAGCGGAACAGAACGCTCCAGCGATCGCGAGCGGATGATATGTTTCCAGCAGCCGGCGCGAGAGGGCATCGCGTGCGCGGATGGCCGTGGCGGGGGCGAGCAAAACAGTCACGGTGTGCGTGAAGCGGTCATCGTCGGCGGCAGGGAAGAAATGTTTATGCGCGCGATAACACATCATCGCGAGGCTGGAGGTGAACGCGACCAGCCCGATGACGAGCGACAGCCATGTCATGGCGAGGCCGAATCTTACGATCATCAGTGGCGTAATCACGAAGAGGTAAAGGAATAACCCGCTGGCGAGCAATTGAATGGTCCGGGTTTCCGGCTTGAAATCGTTCCAGCGCGCTTCGATGGTTTTGGTGTCGAACAGCGATTGGAAGAATTTCTCGATGGCGGCGGCGCGGCGGTCCGGCTTTTCGTTTTTCAGGTCCAGGAGTTGCCGTGTCACAAAAATGGCGAAGGTCTGGGTCGGAAATTTCAGGGCCGGGCTGCCGTTGATGAAAACTTTGTGGCCTTTGGCCTCAACTGTTTTGATTTCGGCGAACAGGAAGACGGAATTGGATTTTTTACCGACAATGGAAATGCCCTGGGGCGACAGCGCAAAGAGTGGCTGATTACCGATGAGGATGGTTCCCAGCGGCGGGAGCGGCGGGGCGAGGACGAAGCCGCCTTGTTGGTTCCCAAAAAACTGGCCGGGGCGGATGATACGCCACTTTTTACCCAGCCACGAGACGCACGCGAGGGAGCCGGGTGGCAGCCAACAGGCGCATTCCCACAAGTAGAGCAGGGCGAGAACCGCAAACAGCAGTATGACCTCGCTCATAGCGCGGCGAAGTTCAGGCCGAAGGGTCGCTTTTCTTCCCGGTTATTTTAGCGAACATCTTCCGGAAGAAATTTCCGATGGCGGCAAAAGCAGCGACGATGAGCATCCAACCTTTTTTCAGGAATGGCAGCAACCACGCGAGGAGGCCGAGCTTGGCCGCAGCCACGCCCGCGCCGCCAACGACCAGCGCGGCCAGGCCGTATTTGGCGATCTTGTCGCCGGGACGGTATTCGGCATAGGTCTGGCCGGCCTCGAATGAATATCCGGCCAAGAGGCTGGAATAGGTGGGCAGGGTGGCCGGCAATTGGTCGGGTTCGCAGATGAGAACGACTTCCATCACGCCCTGGCGGCCGAGGATGCGCGTGTTGTAATTGAGAAGGGGACGGCCTTCGGCCGTGCAACGAACGGCCCAGGTGAGGTTGTGGGTGGCCTCATCGTAATGCGGGGGCTGTTCCCAACCAACGACCTCCAACGGCGGACTGCCCATCTTCACACGTTCCTTGTTGGCTTCCGCCGTGCCTTCTTTGATGTCGGCAAGGATCTTGTCCGCATTGAGGTTGTTCTTTTCATCGTCTTTCACGTAACCGACATCAGAAAAATCGAACATCACGGACCAATCGCTGTTCGTGGAGATGATGGTGCCCACTTCCTGGCCGCTGATGGGTTCGCCGCTCGCTTTCAAGAGCTGGCGGGTAGTGTCGCCGTCATAGAAAACATCGCCCTCCGGCAATTGGATGTGGCCGGCGTTGCCGAGCCTGGCCACGGCCGGCCCGTTCAGACGACGGATCTTGGGCGCAGGGCCCGTTGGTGTGCCGTTATCGTCCTGCGCAATTGCTGGCAAGGCGGCCAACAGCACTCCGAGAAGGATTCCGCGAAGCAATTTTTGGTGGAACATATTTTCTTTCGATCGGGTTGCGGGCCGGAATTCCCAGCCATTCTGGATGATGAACGCGCCCGTTTTCGCTGAACCGTGGGACTGAGTCAAGCTGATTGGCGGCGGACGAGCTGATTTGGTTTGGAGCGCGGGCGGTCCCCGCCCGCAGCAGGTTCACACGCGGATGGATTTCCGAATCTGACAGATCTAAGTCCATTCTATGTGCTGCGAGCCGGGACGGCTCGCGCTCCGGTGGAAATTAGACGTTGAACTTGAACAACATCACGTCGCCATCCTTCACCACGTATTCCTTGCCTTCCATGCGGTAGAGGCCTTTTTCGCGGGCGGCGGCGACGGAACCCAATTTGACGAGATCCTCGTAAGCCACGGTCTCAGCCTTGATGAAGCCGCGCTCGAAATCGGAATGGATGACCCCGGCGGCTTTGGGCGCGGTGTCGCCGGCATGGATGGTCCAGGCGCGCGCTTCTTTTTCACCGGCGGTGAAATATGTGCGCAGGCCAAGCAGATGGTACGTGGCGCGGATAAGTGCGCCGACGCCGGATTCACTCACGCCGAGTTCCTTAAGAAATTCTTTGGCTTCGTCGGGAGACAGATCCACAAGGTCGCTTTCGATCTGCGCGCTGATGACGACGGCTTCGCAGGCGAGGTGGGTCTTGACGTATTCCTCGACCTTTTGGACGAAGGGATTTTTGTTGCCCAGCGCGAGGTCGGATTCCTTCACATTACAGGCAAAGATGGTGGGTTTATCCGTGAGCAGGAAGAAGCTTTTGGAGACCTGCTTTTCTTCCGGGGTCAGGTGAACCGTCAGGGCGAGCTTGCCAGCGTCGAGGACCGGTTCAAATTTCGCGAGGATGGTATCTTCGGCTATGGCGGCTTTCTCGCCGCGCTTAACGTCTTTGTGGAGTTTTTCACGGCGCTTCTTGATGTTTTCGAGGTCGGCGATGACGAGTTCGGTATTGATGATCTCAATATCGCGCACAGGGTCCACGCTGCCGGTGACGTGATGGATGTCCGGATCTTCAAAACAACGCACCACCTGCACGATGGCGTCCACTTCCCGGATGACGCTGAGAAATTTATTGCCGAGACCTTCGCCCTGGGACGCGCCTTTGACGAGGCCGGCGATATCCACGAATTCAACCGCCGCCGGGATGAGCACGGCGGTCTTGGCGATCTTCGCCAACACTTCGAGGCGCGGGTCGGGCACGATGACGATGCCCATGTTGGGGTCGATGGTGCAAAAGGGATAATTGGCCGCTTCCGCTTTGCGGGTGCGGGTGACAGCGTTGAACAAGGTGGACTTGCCAACGTTAGGGAGACCGACGATTCCGGCTTTTAACATAAATTAAGGCCGTCTAGGAACGCAGAGATTGAGCGATAAAGAAAGGAAAACTTTTTGAGGATCGTGGATGAGGCAGGTGGTCAAATTTGCGCTACCCCTCACCCTGACAGGTCACTGTAGTTTTCGACGACTCTTAGCTGTGGCTCCATTTTATCGGCGCATAATGGCAACTTAAGAGATTACTAATAATTGATAGGGTTTGCTGTGCGCCGGGTACTGGGCTAGCAATAGGGATGATTGTACGTGTTCTCGCGGGATGGTTTGGACGGCTTTTATGTTTGGGCGGTTTGATGGCGGTAGCTGGCTGTGCTTCCACAGAGCAGAATGCGGATGTGGGAAATGTCCAATCGGAGGTGTCACCGAACAAGGCGCGCATCTACGTGATGCGAACGGCCAGATTTTTTGGTGATGGAACGGCGTTTGAACTCTCGATGAGCGGAATACAGCGCGAGACCGGCAGGGATTATTCGCGAGTGATCGGGCAGCTTGGGCCGAAAAGTTATCTCTGCTGGGACGCCGCGCCCGGCGTGGCGTACCTGTCGTTTGAGGAAGGCGAACCGGGAAACAAAAAAGAGCTAACTTTGCAAGGTGGCCAGACCTATTATTTGCGCGTCATGCTCCGGGAAGGATACCTGTCGCCGGAGTTTATACTGGAATCCCTCACGGAAGTGGAAGGGAAGGCGTTGTTGAAAAAATGCAAGCCACCGAAGAAGATGTGATCTGCGATTTTTTGCGTTCTAAATTGAGGGGCGGAAGGTGCGTAGCCAGAGTTGCGCTACCCCTCACCCTGACCCTCTCCCCCGGGGAGAGGGAACAGCCTTCGGCAGATTCGGGTTGGACTACGATATCTTGGTGCGCTCCATCACACGAAGTTTCGATGTTCCTGCGTCAAATCGTATTTTTGATCAACGCCATCAGGTCGGCATGGTTTTCCACGGCTTTGAGTTGCGGGAATTCCTGTTTCACCTTTTCGGGGGCGTGAATGAGGAAACCAGTGTTGGCCTCCAGCAACATGGCGGTGTCGTTGTAGGAATCACCGGCCGCGACGACGTTGTAGTTCAGCGATTTCAGGGCGGCGACGGATTTTTTCTTCTGGTCGGGCTGGCGTAGTTGATAGCCGGTGATGCGGTCGTTCTGCACGATGAGGCGATGGCAGAAGAGGGTGGGCCAGTTGAGCTGGCGCATGAGCGGCTGGGCGAATTGCTCGAAGGTGTCCGACAAAATGATGACCTGCACGATGGAGCGGAGTTCATCGAGAAATTCTTTTCCGCCGGGCAATGGCTTGAGCGTGCCGATGACGTTTTGGATGTCCGAAAGCTTGATGCCGTGACGGTCGAGGATGTCCATGCGGTAGTGCATGAGCTTGTCGTAATCCGGCTCGTCGCGGGTGGTGCGGCGGAGTTCGGGTATCCTGGTCTTCTTGGCGACGGCGATCCAGATCTCGGGCGTGAGGACGCCTTCCATGTCCAAAGTGACGATTGATTGCTTCACGGGCGCGGAGTGTTTCAAAAAGGCGACGGCGTGTCGAGTGCGCGCAAACTTAGACCCGCGCCGGCTCCATCCGGGGGGCGAGCAGGTGGAAAACCAGCAGGGCCACGAGATACATGACGGCGCAAAGGGTGAACAGGATAAGATAGCCGGTTTCAACATCGCCCTTGAGCCTGAAGGCGTTGACGACATAGCCGGCCAGCATGCTGAACAAGGCCGACGCAGTAAAACCTCCGCAGGTGCCGATACTGCAAACCGAGGCCACGACCTTTTTGGGGAACATATCCGAGGGAGTAGTGAGGAGGTTGGCCGACCAGGCCTGGTGCGACGCGGCCACCACGCCAAACAGTATGACCGCCGGCCACAGAGTCACAAATTTTACGGCGATGACGGGAAGGACCATGATGGCGAAGATGAGCATGGTCGTTTTCCGCGCGCGGTTGACGGTCCATCCGTGCTTGATGAGGCCGGACGAGATCCACCCGCCGCCGATGCTGCCCACGGTGGTCAGGGAATAGATGATGATGAGAGGCAGGGCAAAATGGACGATGTCTTTGATATCCACGTGATATTTGTCCTTGAGATAAACGGGCAGCCAGAACAGGTAGAATATCCATGGGGCATCGGTAAGAAGTTTGCCGAGAAAATACGCCCAGGTCTGCCGGTAACCGAGCAGTTTCAGCCACGGGACATTTTCCGTGGACGCCTGCTGTTCGTCGAGGTCGCTGTTGATGTAATCGAATTCAGCCCTGGTCAGTTGCTTTTTCTCCGACGGCTTTCGATAGATGGCGAGCCAGAATCCCAGCCAGACGAGGTCGCAAGTGCCGGTGATGATGAAACCGATCTGCCAGAAGGGGTGGGCCGGGTCTTTTGCGAAATAATAAATGGCCCAGGGAATGACGAGCGGGGCCAATACAGCGCCGACGTTTGCGCCTGAATTGAAGATGCCGGCTGCCAGGGCGCGTTCCTTTTTGGGAAACCACTCAGCCACGGTCTTGATGGCCGAGGGAAAATTGCCTGATTCACCGATGCCGAGTCCGACCCGCGCGATGCCGAGGCCGAACGAGCTTTTTGCCAGCGCATGCGCCATGGAAGAAAGTCCCCAGATGGCCACGGAGATAGCGTAGCCGGCGCGTGTGCCAATCTTATCGACAACGCGTCCGAACATGAGGACGCCCAGCGCATAGGCGATGGTGAAGGCGGTGGTGATATAGCCGTATTCGATGTCGATATTGTTGGGGTTGGCCCAATGAAGTTCCTGCTGCAAGACCGGGCGCAGGATGCCGATCACCTGGCGATCCATGTAATTGATGGTGGTGGCGAAGAACAACAACGCACAGATCACCCAGCGATACCGGCCAATTTTCGTTTCCACCGCCCCTGAATCCCCAAGGTTGTTCATGATAAGAGATTTATTTGTTTATTGCTGTGAGAAGTAGTTTTGCAAATCCAGAGGGCGTGTCGAGCGTCGTTCGAATACCACTTGCAAATGGAGGCGGGCAGGTTCAAGTTTTGGGCTGTTCGCCCAATAAGGAAATTGACCAAACCAAAAGTTCATCTATGAAGAAAAATATTTTATTCGCGGTTGCGGTATTGACGGCGGGATCACTCATGGCAGCCGATACGTCTGCCAAGGACGCCGTCACCGCGGCGGCCAAGTCGCTGGCTGCGCAGACCAATTACAGTTGGACGACGACAGTAGTGGTGCCGGCCGGCGGCCGGTTTCGTCCGGGTCCCACGACCGGCGAGACCGAGAAGGGCGGGTTCACCCATGTCTCCATGAGTTTTGGTGGTAACACGACGGAGCTGGTGATGAAAGACGGCAAGGGGACGGTAAGTTCGCCGGACAACGGCTGGCAATCGCTGGCTGAATTGGATGCGGCGACCGAAGGACCGGGCCGTTTCATGGGCGCGATGGTTCGCGATTTCAAGGCGCCGGCCATCCTGGCGAATGAATTCATCACCGGGTCGACGGAGATCAAAAAAGACGGTGATGCGTATTCCAGCGACCTGAGCGAAGCTGAAGTGAAGACGCTACTCACGTTCCGCGTCGGCGGCGCCAACGCGCCGATCATCAGCGACGCCAAGGGCACGGTGAAATTCTGGATCACGGGCGGGAATCTATCGAAATACGAGACCCATGTGACGGGCAAAGTGAGTTTTAATGGCAATGACCGCGATGTGGACCGCACCTCGACCACGGAGATCAAGGACGTGAACACGACGAAGGTCACGGTGCCGGATGACGCGCTGAAAAAATTGAATCCGCCGGCGGCCGACGCGAAACCGGAAGCAAAGCCGGACGCTAAGTAACAGATATAAAAAGAGGGCGCACGGCTGTGAATTGCGGCGAGTGCGCCCTTATTGTTTTCATCTATGTTTGAAGTATTGCACGGCACGTTCGTGTTGCTGGGCCGCGCTCATGGAGTTGAATGTGCCCAGGTTGCGGCGTCTGCCGGTGGTAGGATTCAACTTCCTTGAGTATAACCGATATTTGCCGGATGGTAATTTTCTGATCATAACGGTCTCCTTTCCATTTTTAATTTGGCGCAGGAGTGGGGAAATTTCTAATTGTTTTTCGCCAAATAATTGGGATTTCCACGAGGGAGTAGTTGGACATTGCGCTACCCCTCATCCCGGCCTTCTCCCCCGGGGAGAAGGAGAATTATTCGCGGACACCTTGAATTGCCTGCGTCTGAGTATTTTGAATGATCGTCGAAAAAATCACTCTGGCGGGCAGATCTTCTTTGTTCGCAGCAGCAAATCAGATTGGCCCAGCACAACGCCTGCGATGATCAAAAGCATGGCGGTGCAAAAGGTCGGAGTGACCGGCTCGCCCAGACAAAAATGCGCCCAGGTCATGGTGCTGAGCGGGATGAGATTGTTGAAGAGGAGGACGCGGCTGGCGGGCCATTGGCGCAGGGAATTGGTCCAGATGCCGAAGGCCACGACGCCACCGGCGGCAATGCAATAGAGTTGCACGCCGATCATGGCGGGAGTGCAGGGCAGGCCGGGAGACATGGTCGCTTCCACAATGGCCAGCGGCATCAGCAAAACGCCTGCGCGCCACATCGTTTGCGCGGCGACATCCACACCTGGCAGCGTTGCGCCGAGCGCGCGGCTTTCACGTCCATATACGGTCCATAGCACGCTGCCGATGAGTCCAAGCGCCTCACCCGGGAGACTGGTTTTGGCACTGTGCAACGCCGGCCAGAACAGGGTGATGACTCCGGCCAACGCCAGCGCCGCCGCACCGTAACGCCGCAGGCTGCGCAGTGATTTTGCCGGACGTTCCTCCCACAACAATGCCCAAACCGGTGACGCGCCGAGATAGAGCGCGACGTGTGAGGCGGAGGTGAAGCGCAACGCCCAATTGAAACATACGATATACGCGGCAAGGCTCAGGCCGCCTCGGCGCCACAATTGCCGGCGCAGCGCATCGGTGATGGGAACGGGGCGCCCGAATAAGTTGGTCCAGCGCAGCAACCCCACGAGCAGCAGCCCCGCGCAGAGGAAACGGGTGCTGCCGGTGAGCACCGGCGGCCAGGATTGCACCAGCCATTTGGTGCCGGTGTTGTTGCCGCCCCAGAGAAAGATGGCGAATGCGAGGCTGGCGGCGATGATGGAATTGGGATTGGAGCGGCGCACTGGTTTTCTCGTGGTGGCGGAGTGTTTCAAAAATGCAGGTGGGTGTCGAGAGCCGGTGAGATACCTGCAAAAGACCGACACTTTTCACGGGCGAGGGAATAGCGGAGAGGGAAGGCCGGCGAGATGGCAACGAGGTTAACGGAGACACTTTTCCTGCTTGCGGATGTTTTTGGTTAAGATAATGATGTTTTAGTTATTAGGAGCTTTTCTTTCACGTCTTTTATTTTTTGAGCCTATGGCAAAAGGACAAGAGCAAGATCATACGGACAGCTGGAACAAGTTTTTCGCCCTGCTCAGGGACATTCGCGTGGACTGCCAGACCGTGCTTTCTCTGGCGGCAGCTATCCAGGACAAAGCCCGGTTGAAAGACGCCACCGTGCGGAAAGGCGAGGTGACTGCTTTGCTGCAGACCAGCACCCCGATCTTTGAAAGCAACCGCGACAAGGTCAAAAAACTCATCGGACAGATCCGGACCCTGCTTGATACAGACTCCCTGGTGTACAATTGGGATGGGGACTTAGTGGCCCAGATCGAGAATTTTTTTGAACAAGGCATCCTTTGCTGGCCAAAACCAGATGCGGAAGTCGACCAGGTTATGATCCAGTTGGATGAATTGAGCGCGTGGCTCGATAAGATCATCTGGAATTGTGCGCTGGTGACGATACCGCCCCGCGTCCAGGACCATTTGGATGGAATGCGTGTGGGTCGAGCCTTGAACTTTGAACGCGAATTCAAGGATGAACTGTCTGACCCGAAGGAAAGGACCGAGATGTTGCAATACCTCTTCGATCATCCGAAGGATGTGGATGGCGTGGTGGATGTGGCGCGGGGAATCATTTTCAAAGCATCCAGGGACCCGGCGAAGCAACGCTGGAGCCTGGCCCGAATCCTGGGGGTGGTTTTCCTGGGCGGCCTCCTGACGGCTTTGGCCGACCATTTTGTGCCAAGACCGCTGCAGAGCCCGCTCACCAATCTGGTTCCAACCAAGACCCTCGTGGGGTGCTATTTTTGTGTCATGTTGGGCAGCGCGGCCCATCTGGCGGTGGAGGCATTGAAACAGAAGCGGGCGGCGACCGATACCACCTTTCTGGCCATCGAGGATTGGATTCTCTGGGTGCATGTGCGCGAAGCTTCGATCATCACGGGTGTGCTGACGCTTTGGCTGGGCCTTGTCGGTTTGACCGTGATGAAACAAGGCGCGGTGAGTTGGCAGGCCTCCTTCCTGGTCGGTTATAGCATTGATAGTTTCATGGAACTTTTCCTGCAACGGTTCGAGAAAGTGGTTTCGTTGCAGACTGATACTCTGAAGAAAGATCTCCAACCGGAGGATAAATCATGAAAGGCAAAATGACCTCGACCAGCTTTTCCGGAAAAGATTATCGGCCGGCGCCGCCACCGCCGCCGCGTCCACCACCACCTCCGAAACCATGAAAAACATCATCATAAAAGCCAGGCCGGAAACCAGGCCGCCACCCCCGCCGCGTCCGCCTCCGCCCCCGCGACCATGAATACCCACGTCCATAAACCGGTTAGGCCGGGCGTGAGGATTTCACAGCAACAACCACCACCTCCGCCAAGGCCGCCGCCACCGCCCGGCGAATGAACGAATGGAATCATTATGAGCATCACTAAGAAAAAAACTGTTAAACGAAAAGCAGTACGCAGGCCGCCACCGCCGCCGGGTAAACGCAGGATCAAGAAATAAGCGCGATGGTGTCGAGTTATGGAGTGCGCGGACACGTCCGCGCTTTGGAACTGCGAGACATGTCTCGCCGTGGGAAAGCGGTGACATGTCACCGCACTCCACATTGTCCCACGTGTTTGGACGAAGGTCGGGCGGGACGCCCGACCTCACCCGCGGGACGCAGGTGCTACATCATAGCTGGACGAGAAATTACTTCTCGGTGATCACCGTATCCGTGTGCTCATAAGCCGGCGCGCAGCAGCAGAGGAGGCGCAACGGTTCGGTGCCGGTGTTCCAGAGTTTGTGCTTCTGGCCGGGCGGAATGGCGATGGCGTCGCCGGGTTTTACGTCGTGGGTCTCGGTCTCGAGGCGCAGGCGGCCGGTGCCCTGGGTGATGTAATAGATCTCCTCGGCTTTGGGATGATAATGTTCCTGCGTGCTGGTGCCTACGGGCAAACGCGCCTCGGCGAGGCTTTGGTTGCGGATGGCGGAATTGCGGTGCGCGAGCAGTTCGCGAATCTCCGAGCCATCCTTGGTGATGAAGGAGGGGACGGCGGCGAGGTTTTTGATGTCCATATCCAAACTTATTCAACCACGGATGGGCGCGGATTTACACGGATAATTTAACGCAAAGGCGCGAAGATGCGAAGGCGCAAAGTGTCACTTAGGAGTGATTTTTTACGGCTAGTGCGAAATGGTATTACCGATATTGGATGGGCCGTTGAAATGCCGGTCCAAGGCGCGATAGGCTAAGGTGCCTAACGCTATCAACATGACAATGGCAACGACCACTGCGACGGCAATTTCAGTTTTGCTTCGCGTTCTCATTCAATCGTTAAAACACCACGCGAACGACTTTGTTGCCGTCACGGGTTGTGACCAGGAACTTAACAAGTCGGAGTTACGCGGATTATTTTCACCGCGAAACACGCGAACTACGCGAAAAATCACAACAAAAGGAACCAAACGAAGGGCTTTAGCCGTAGATGACGCTGATGGCCGCGGATTAAGGTGGGAAATTTTTATCGCGAAGGCGTGAAGATGCAAAGGCACTATTGATTCAACTACGGATGGACACGGATAAAATTGGCGGCGGTCTGCCGACGCGCCGCTACGGGATTTTACGCTCGCCCTCACCCTGACCCTCTCCCCCGGGTAGAGGGGACACCAGTTGGTGGATTTAGGTTCGACTGCGAATTATTTGCACACTCCGACGGATGGAGTGGCGACGTTCCTAAACGGATTAAAACTTCATGGACTTGCGTTTGTGCTGCGTGAATTCCAAACATTCCTTGTAACCGACTTCGTGGGCGAGTTGGATGGCTTCTTGGAAATTCAGGCCGACTTCTTCGGGGGCGTGGGCGTCGGAGGCGAAGGTGATGGGAATGTTTTTGGCGAAGGCCATTTTTAGCAGGTCGCGGTTGGGGTAGATCTCTTTGCAATCTTTGCGCAGGCCGGCGGTGTTCAGTTCGATGGCGCAGTTGTGTTTCTTCGCGGCGGTCAGGAATTTTTCGTACAGCGGCGTGCAATCCTGCTTGGGCCGATGGCCGAATTTCTTTGGGAGGTCGGCGTGGGCGATGATCTCAAAGAAGCCGGTCTCGGCGGCCATGGTGAGGCGGTCGAAATAGATGGACCAGACTTCCCAGGCACCGCGGTTTTTCCATTCGGAGAGTTTGTACGGATTATCCACGGCCCAGGTCTCGGAGACGTAATGGACGGAGCCGATGAAATAATCCCAGGGATGGCGCGCGGCGAGTTGTTTGATCCAATCCTCGTAGCCGGGCAGGTAATCGACTTCCAGGCCGAGGCGGATGGTGAGCTGGGGAAATTCCTTTTGGGCGCGGCGAACCTTCTCGACGTATTCATCGAGCTGGTCGGCGCGCATGCGCCAATCGTCAAAGTCATCGCGGGGCATGGGCGAATGGTCGGTAAAACCGATTTCGCTGAGGCCGATGGCGAGGGCGTGACGGGCGTAATCCACCGGTTCGCCGGTCGCGTGGCGGCAAAGCGGCGTGTGCATGTGCAGGTCGGGCGGCAAAATCACGGGGATAGTTTCAAGTTTAACAGGAGAAGATTCAAGTCCTGTTAAGCAGGCGCAATGTGGGTAGACAAAAGGCTGGGTTGCTTTTACAACGCCAAAACGTTGGTCGAATGAGTGGCCACGAAGTTGAGAATATCCCGGGAGTGCACCCATGTGTTTGCATCTACGGTTGAGATGATGCCGCCGATCTTTTCAAAAGTGTCGGGATTGATGGGAAAAAAAAGGATGAAATCAGTGTTCGTGGATTTAATGCTTTTGGGCGAATCGTAGGGTGATGCTTTGAAGAGTTTTGACGTGTCGGCGTCATGGACATAAAGCAAGTGAAAATCCTGCTTGTGGTCGCGGAAGCGAGGGTCGAGGTCTGCGAGGTTGGTGGCGATACTTGCGGGAGTGATATTGGTAACTGAAAGTTGCTCAAATTCATAAGCGTAATTCCGCATCTCGATGCGTTGGTATATGAAGCCTTGAGGCTGAAACATGGGTTCGGGGCTGGCGGAGATCCATCCAAGCTGATGAATGATGCCGCCGACGGCCATCCCGACGAGGAAAAAGAGACCGGTCATGCCAAAGCCGCATACGGTCCAGCGCCATGGCCATCGCCATGGCGGTGCGTCCGGCGATTTGGTCCCCAGGATGTTGCGCGCGAGAAGATTAAGGAACCAATGAGTGCCTAAGGCGACGATACCAAGGCAAAGGGCCGCCATAATGATAAGGTTCGGATTCCAAGTGATGGCTGGGAGGGTGCGGGCCAGGAAACTCCACCATCCGGAAAATAAAACGATAATCAAAATGGGAAGGCGCAGGTCACCAATCATGCCGAGGAGGAATGTCAAAACGATGAAGGCCACCGGTGTCCAGACGATGATACGTATAGCGGTGCCGGATTTCATGGTTTCACCGGTTCTTTCCAACGCTTTTCCAGGTCTGGTTCCGGAAGTTTTTGTACTTCACCGGAGACAAGGAGCGCATAACGTTCATCGCCAAAGTCGCCGGGCTCGACTGCCAGCACGGCGTTGATATCGCTGGTGGTGAGGCCGCCGCGATAAAGATAATGACTGCCGAGCTGATCGGGTGATTCCCAGAGTTTATCGGGGATTTCAGGGACGAAGTCGTGCAGCGGAAAATGACCATCATGGTTGCGGGCGTATTCAAAGAGAGCAACGCGTAGCTGTTGGAGGCTGCGGAGACGTGCCGGTTCCTGCGCAGGATCGTTCAGGCGATATGAACTGCCCTGGCGCCGCCAAGCCCCGGGAGTGAGGACTTCGCGGATGCCGGAAATCATGGTAAGGATAAGGAGCGAGGCTAAACCGAAGATGAGACAAAGACAGAGGGCCTGAAAATATTTTAAGCGGGGAATGCGATTGAAATTTTTAAAGCCGTAATTCCAAAGAAATTTAAATACGAGGGCACACGTCAGCAGGAGGAAGATAAAAAATGAAATATCTTCCAGCCGGAGGCGGTAAATGTCGTTAAGGCCGTAAACGGTCATACCTGCATGGGCGGGCGAGGTGGAAGCGATGATCGTTGCGGGCAGCAGAATCCATTTGCGAGCGGTTGCGCGTGCCATGCTTCCAGTGTCAGGTGCGAGGTGTCAGGGGTCAAGTGGCGCAGGGCGCAGTCAGAACATAGGTAACACTTCAGGTTCAATACATAGGTAACACTCAGTTGGTTGAAGGTTACACATTCACTTTAGGGCTGACCAGCTTCCAGCGGGCGGCTAGCCGCCCGCTGGAAGCTC
>Ga0265338_10000074_pt1 | contig 181183 bp, 202 predicted proteins | sample 42126metaG_FD_193579 | JGI IMG/M metagenome (GOLD analysis project Ga0265338, IMG submission 193579) | Rhizosphere microbial communities from Carex aquatilis grown in University of Washington, Seatle, WA, United States - 4-21-26 metaG | ecosystem: Host-associated > Plants > Roots >... | reverse complement strand
ATCCAGCGATTAATCCAGGGCTATTTAATTGCCCGGCATAGAAAGATTGACTGCTCAACCATAGAAATGAAGCAGTTGGTTATTTTGCTAAACGATCTGGGGCAAGGAACAGTAGGCTAATTCTAGCCAGCCTTGCCGCGTAAATTTTGGGTTTAGGAGATTAAGGCTTGAGGTAGCCGTGACTAACGAGCCAAGTGCCTTGGTCAGCAATCATATTTTCGGGAGCCGAGGTAAACCATTGGCCATCGGTTGTCTCGGTGGTGGATTTTGGCGTGCCCTCGTAATCATCAACTTCAAAAACCAGGCCCACGGCCGAATCGGGATGCTTTTTGGAGAGGTTGTGGTAATCAACGTAGCCTACCAGGTGCGCCTCTTTGACCTCTATATCAACCTCTCGCTTGGCGATTCTCTTAACCGTATCCAGCACTGGTTCGCCGAACAGCACCGTGCCGCCGGGGAAATGCCACTGCCCCTTGCACGGTTCTATATCCCTAAGGGTCAAAAAGACGCCCTGGCCTTTTTTATAAAGCAGAACTTCTACCGTTAGCCGAACGACCTTGAGATATATGGCGTCAAATTCTGCTTTGGAGAGCGGATAGTCCGGCTTCATCCCTTGAATTATATCCTAAACATCAGGCAAGATTAGGTTTTTAAGCTCCCGCTATTCGAACAAGTGTTTGTTGGCTTCGGTCCATTGGGCCCAGTTTTCAATCCTTTCCAGGTCGCCGTGAGCGACCCAATCGGCTTGAGGTTGCAAGCCTCTCTTGGCCAAATATTCTTCGTGTGCTCCGACTGTCCGCTGCAGTTGCGCGACCCTGCCAGCCACATTTTCTATAGATTCGGCACCATAAGCACCCAGAAAGATTTCTATTCTGTGCTTCCTATCCGGAACTTCTGGAAAGTGGTGATCTGTTAGACTAGTTTTATCATCGCGGAAGGGCACGGAATATTCCAGCCCATAAAGAATATCGTATTCGGGCTTGGCCGGCAGCACAAAATCCCAGTCAACTATGCCTACAGGCTCGTCGCCCTGCCAAACAACATTCCAAGGCCCAAAATCGCCGTGACACATTATTTCGCCAGTTTTGGGTGCGCCTTTGGCGTAAGCCCACTCCGAATCGTCCAAGGGTTTGAAGCCGGATATCACATCGTGATATCCGCGTAAAAGTTTAGCAAACCTTCTCAAGCCGTCATCGGAAATTATTTTGGACCAGCCTTCTTTGCCCGATTCGCCCGCTATGAAGCTAAGTATTTCCCGGCCCTGCTCATCAAAGCCCAATACCCGCGGAGAATATTTAAAATCAACGTCTTCCAGATACTTTAATAAAGAATGCACCGCTGGCGTCCACCAACTAACGGGTCGATGTACTGTATCGCCGATGCGTACAATCGGCTTATTTTTGTTCTCGCTCAATTCCTGTCCGTCCATAGTCAAAATTATACGCTTTAAGAATGGGGAATTTTGTTTTTGGGACTAGGAATTTGAGTCCGGATCGGCAATTGGGCAAGCAACGGGCTCGCTGGTTGTCTCAGGTCCGGTAAACTTATCTACTTGAATAGTCGGACCCACTGCGGCCGCATACGTGGCAGATGTGACTCCATAAACAAGGTCTAGGGGGTCGGGAGTATCTGGATAGTGGGTAATTTTGAGCCCCAGTTTTGTTTCAATAGCGGCATTAGCCACAAAGCCCACCGCCAATCCTGCTGCCGCCATCGCAACCCTTGCTCTTTTTCTGGCAGAAGCTTCGTTGTTGTTCTTCCGAAAGCGTTCATAGGCTATACCTCCCCAGCGCCCTGAAGCTATACCGATGTAGGCAGAAACGGCGGCATTGCCAGAATGGTTAACAAAATTCCAGGGTTCGGCCAGCCAATCCCGGCTGCCGGGTATTGCCAGTTTTGGCAGGTTCATAATGTTCTGAAGGCATGTCGCAGCCACAAAGCGCGTTGCTGAGTACCCAAACTTGAGTTTGAATTCTGAATCTTCCTTGATTTTTTCCATGCGGTGTAGCCCAAGCTCCAGTTATTTCAGTGCCTGTACATTAGAATAACTAGGCCACTTATAGCAAGCATGAGCAATTTTGTTTTTGGGGATTTAAGCTCTGGCTATTTTGCGCAGTAGCTCCCTGACCTCTTCATCTTTTTCGTAAATCAAAACTGAATCTCTAAAGACTTCTTGCTGAATGACATCCGGCTTGGCTGCCGCCAGTACCCTGAGCCTTTCGATAGATCTGAGCACGATGTTAATTTCGACCCCTTGAAAATCGTAAGAGTATTCACCGGCAGTATATTTTTCCTCGACTTCCAAGGGAACAATCAAAAGCATGTCTATATCGGAATCTGGCCTGTTGGTGCCCTTGGCCACCGAGCCATACAGCAAGGCGGCCTTGAGGTGCGGTTTGACAGATTTATACCAGGCTTGCTTATCGAGTTCAGCCTGAAAGTTTTCGATAATATCCAGAGCTTGCGTATGAGTCAGATGCATAAGCTTATTTTAGCTCAGTTGGGAGTCTAAGCCCTGAAGTGGTCTTTAGGTTTTTTTATGTTTGGTAAGAAAATCGTAGATGAAGACGACTAGAGCTATCAGCACTACTAGGTGTAGAAGCGGACTGGTAATGTGAACGACTACAACGCCCAGCAGCCATAGAATCGCTAAGACAATCGCTATTATTAAGAGCATATTATTCTCTGTTAATCGTGGCTAGCTTGGCAATTCCGTAGGCAACGGCTGCATAGAAAGCCATTGCTACTAATGTGTAGATTTCGAACTTAGAAACCCCGTAGTTGGTCTTATAGCTAAACAAGCTAAAAAATGGGGCCACGAAAGGATGAGAAGTATTATAGATAAAGTTCGCGAAGCTGTTTGTGGTATTGGCGCCAGTGAGAGAAAGTACGAAACGAAATGCCAATAGAACAAGTATCACGCCGGCAACGTACCACACTACTCTTTCCGCAACATTTTGTTTATGCTCTTTTTGACCTTTATTATCGCTAACCTCTTTTGTAGTTTGTACCGTGCTACCATCCTGGGTTGTTGTCTGCCGAACCCTTTGTACTTCATCTGCCATGATATTTCCCCGTGTTACTTTATGGATACATATTATCAGGATTATAAGAACAAAACATGAAATTGCTTATGCATTCACAAGCAATTTTGTTTTTAGTGAATTTAAGCCTGCGGGTTAGGGCTAGTGCGGAATGGGTTTGGGTTGGCGCGAACTGGGTAGAGGTGAACCATATCGGGCAAGTGCGGGACTAATAGGTTCAATACGTCAGCCGTGGCGGCCATAGGCCCATCGACACAACCGAGCAACACCTCTGGTAAAAATTCTGGTAGCGGAATGTTAATTCCACCGATTTTTGATAATCGTTGAAGGTATTTATCCCTTTCTTCTTCTAGGTAACCTTCCTTATCATCTAGGAGTAGGTTTATAGCTCTAACATTGGGATCTTCTGTGCGCCGGTAGCCTATTCTTGCCGGAGGCAAAGATAACGGCCTTTTTGTAGAGCTTTTTCCCATAATGAACACTGCCTTGACCAAACGGGACGTGGGGATCGCGCTGAGTGTTCTGGACCGGCTGACGATTTCGTTGGTTTGGTCACGGCGAAGTAGTCGGACGCGTCCGTTTTTGGTGTTAAACAGAGTGTGTTCGGGGAAGCTATAGTCTATCTCGTCATAGACTCTTGGCGGAAAATCAATTCCCTGCTGAGATCTGTACAACTTAAAGCCCGGCTTGGCTTCAAATTGAGCTTGCTGTCTGGCGATTTTATTCATAAAAGCTATCTTGCATGCCTAACGCGATAATTGCAAGCATGAGCAATTTCGGTTTTGGGGTTTAGGCCTTTAGTGAGCTCTTGTCTTCCCCCACCTGATCCTATTCCAAAAGCGTTCATGCAAAAAATAAACGATCGTACTGGCGATGTTGGTAAGAATTGTGATGGCTATGGTAGTAGCAACTTTTTTGGTTAGAGCATAGATAATAATTGAGTCGCATAAAACTATGAGCACTCTAAACGTGATTGATTTTATTACGGAGCGCCTATTTGTTTCTTTGAACATTCTAGTTAAATTATAACAAGGCTTCGTAGGGAATTTTGTTTTTTTGGGCTTAGGGCTCAAATTTGCGTGGTTTGGACCAAGGCGTGTCAAAAGCGCCGATGCTTTCTAAGTAGGCGCGCAGGGTTTCGGCTACCGCCGCATCGATCTCATGAATTTTGCCACTAGGATCCGTAATATACCGATGAGTATACGCTTGGTAGGCGCTGTGCCGGAGCATGAAGTCCTCTATGTCTTCTGGGTGGATCTCTAAGCTGTGGTAATTGCGTGGATCACCCTGAATCCGTAAGCCCTCACCAAGCTTTGGGTAGCCTTCTATCGCGCCGTCCACGTAGCGGCTGCCGTACTGGCTCTGCATCATCATCAAGTTGCGAGCCACATCGCCAAAGTCTACGAAGCCGTTGGGCCGCATGGCATAAGCAAACCCCTGCCCGTCCACAAAACAATCCTCAAAAGGAGAGTCGCTGTCCCGTTCTAATTTCATTTAGCATATTATACCATAGATAAGCCCATGGATCAACGCTGCTAGGGGGATTAATAGCCTAAACTACCGCCGGTGGTGCTGGTGCCGGTCTTGCGGAAGAAGATCAGATAAACCGCGGCGTAGACGATGGCGGCGATAACTACATAGATGGTTATCCACTGCCACATGGGCCGCTTGCCGTATTTGCCAGGTGATTTTTGAGCTGGTTGTTTTTGGGGTTGCATTAGAGGAAATCTCCAAATTAATTGTAGGTAACATTATACCCCATGACGCTTATGCTAATGTCGGCTTTAGTAACCCGGGAAGTAATCTGTAACTACACGGGCCTCGTCGGCGCCCATCAGGTGCAACAAGCCCTCGTAACTTTGAACCATGGCTTCTGGGCCGGATAGATAAAAAATGATGTTTTTATCGGTCTGGTAGGCGGCTAGGTCGGGTTCGGTGATTTTTTTGCCTACGAACTTTATGATGCGCAGAGTTGGATCGGCGGCGGCCAGCTTGTCTAGCTCGGCACCAAACACAAAGTTATCGTCGCTGTTGGCGTAGAGCAGATCGGCATTGGCTGATTGTTTATCGTGCCCCAGTTGCGCCAGCATGGCATGGTAAGGTGTGATGCCGATACCGCCGGCGATCAATACGTGCCTGGAAGCATTGGGCCGCAGGGTAAAGCCGCCCTTGGGGCCATCGGCTTCTAGCTCGTCGCCGACATTTAGCGCCAGCAGAGCTGCCTTGAAGCTGCTGCCGTGGTCGGCGGCCATCCGGGTGGTTATGACGATGTTCTGTTCATAAGGTGCCGAAGAGATGGTAAACCATCGCTCTACGCCGCGGCTATCCGGATTTGGATGGTTGAGCACGTAGTGCATGTACTGGCCAGGCTGCCAGGTGAGCGGTTCTGCCGATTTGAAAACAAATGTATAAACGCCCGGCCGAACCTTGTCTTTGCCTAGCAAATGGATTTTCATAAGGCTAACAACCCCCTTTATCTACGGTTACCATCGTACCCGCGCTAAAACTAGACGCGGATTTTGATCATGGTCCGCAGGTTGGACAAATAATGAGCCGGGTTGACCTTGGGGTGAGTCCGCAGATAACCAGCGTGTTTTTCGTGGAAAGATACAATTTCGTCAGCGTGCAGGCTAGTTATCATATGGCCCGGTTCGGTTCTGAGTAGAGCGTCTTGTTCCATCTCGTCCAGGGCTTCATCAATCTCGGCCTGGTCCATATAAATAACTTTGGCTGGTTTTTGGATGTTATTGATATTCACAGCTTAACTTTGGGCTGCTTAGGTTTTTTGACAGGCTTTTTGCCTCTGTCTTGGCCTTTGGACATAGAATAACTCCCTTTTCTATCTATAATTATACTCTCTCAAGGGGTTTTAAGCCAGCCGCCGGTCGTGTTTTATGAGCCGCCCAGGGTTATTTTATGCAGCCCTCTTAGACTGATTTATCGGCAAATACCACTAGGCGATCTAGGTAGTGGTGAGTGGCCGCGTCCCAATCGCCAGAGCAAGTAACAAGATTCAGGTGCGTGCCTGGGCCGCTATTGAAAACTTCGCTGGGTTGTTCGGTTTGGCCGTAATTTTTGATCTCTCGCACTGTGAATGAAGCGGTCTGGCCCTTGGCATCTACTACTAGCAAGATATCACCGGGAACAAGTTTGTCTAGTTGCGCAAAGACCGCCGGCTGGCCCTTGGGCCCTACCACGTGGCCGGCTATGACAGAGCTGCCCGCCTCACCCGGAATAGCGCCGTATTCATACCAACCAACGCCGCTTATGTCGCTGGGTGTTGCCATATCTCCATCTGAGGCAAGTCCCATGTACTCTACCTGAGCATCAACGCTGATGGCCGGGATCTTCAACTGCGTGGGCAAGCCCCTGTAAGATTGTTTAGGAATGGCTGCTACCGTTGGCGTGTGGGTCAGGCGAGAGATAACCGAACTTGGGTGATTATGCTTTATAGACAGAGGCACGATTAGCAGACCCAGCGCCGTAGCGCCGACTAGGGCTAGCCAGACTTTGGGTTGCCTCACTTGATGCTGCGGATCACGGTGCTAGCCGTGGCAACTACTGCCCGAATGAATTTTTTCGGCGAAGGACGTAAGCCAGGCCAACTGTAGCGATAGCGATAACGGAAATGCTTGGCCAGGTAAGGTTTTGCTTTTGAGAATGGAGACCGGTGTTGGGCAGACCGGGCGTGGTTGAGCCAGCTGTGGTTCCAGCGCCGCTCGTACCACAAGATGGTCCGGTTATGGTGTTGTGATCTAAAGTTACTGCAGCTTGCGACAAGGCTCGCCCATTCAGGGTCGCACCAGTTTGCATGGCAATGCTGGTACCGGATAGGATGTTGCCCTCGAGCGTGCTATTGGAACCGATAATGCTACCGGCAGAAACTAGCCGCCACCAGATGTTGCAGGGATCGCCACCAGTCACGGTCGAGCTAGCTGCTGTGGTTAGCGTAGCCGCGGATTTGAATATCCAAACCCCGGAACCGCTAAGAGTCAGGTTGCCGGTGATTATGAAGGCATCAGCACAGTACACACCAGGGCCAAGTGGCGATACGGTGGTCAGGTCCTTAACGCCAGTGCCCGAATAATCCGTCGTGCAGGGTTGGTCAATACCAGTTGACCCGCCGGTGCTCCAGACAGCCATCATGCTATTGATAGCCGTGGTTAGCAGGGCTGGATTGTTTACAGATCCGCTGGGCCCAAAAGCGTCGACCGCATAGATGGTGCCGCCCACCTGGGCTTGGGTTATGCCGGAATAGTTAGCGCCAGTGGCCGGACTTAGTCCAACGTCTCGGCCGATAACAGAGGTCGGAACGTTAGTGATGTTAGTTTCACCTAGTACTGAAAAGCTGGCGGCCGTGCCGAGACTTGGCGAAGTAGCCGCATAGGCCGCCGGGGTAGCGGCGAAAAGGGCGAGTATTAAGGCCAGAAGACCAGTTTTTTTGAAGAATTTTGTCATATTTTGTGTCCTATCCTTAATTTATGAGCTAGTCTGCGGAAAATTTTTTTACGCAGGTAAGTTTCGTCTATAATTTGGGCCTGTTTATCCAAGCTGCTAGAGCTCAGACCTGATACAGTTTCTACCGGCTCTCTTTTGTTGGCGAGATATTGTCGAAAGTTAACCTTTGGTAGTGATCTGCTGGGGCTTTTGTATATGTCCCAGAAGGTGTTGTTTTTGACGCCGATAGAACACCCCTTTTTAATATACGATTGGGAGGTATAGCCATAGTATAAACCCTGTTAGGCTTTTTACAATAGCGATTGTGTTTAAATTTTTAACTAGTCAGCGAGCATAATTAGCGCCAGCGCCATGAACAGCAAACCTATGTCCCTAAAGGTGACGATTAACTGGTGTAAATTAAAGATAATTATGCCGCTAAAGGTCAGCGCTGCCAACAGCCCGGCCAGCTTCAAATACTTGCCGCTGAGCAGCCAGCCGGCGAGCAGCAGCTCGTAAACGGCAACAATCTTGACTAGGGTAATTAGCGATATAGAGCTACTTATAAAGCTTGGGAAATAAGCCGTCCAGTCGGCTGGTTGGCGCAACTGTGATACGCCGGCATAGACTAGCACCGCCACCAGGCCGAGCTGGATCAGTAACCGGGCGGTTTTGGGATTATTTGATAGCTTGGCTTTTGCTAAAGTCATAAGTTTAAGTATAACCGTTTTGGCAATGATCTATATTATAAGGTGTCAAAAGTGCCAGCGCCAAAAAACAACAAAAGACCTCTATCTTACAGAGGTCTTCTCTTGGTGGAGCTGGTGGGTACTGCCCCCACGTCCGATTGGTAACTAGCTTAATGACTACAGGCTTATTCCGTTTAAATAAGTTTCTTTAGCCCTCGGTTCTATTAACGGACAACGCGAACCGCGGCTGCAACCCTAAGTCTTAACGCTTTTAGCGGGTCACTAAAAACGAGCAATCAGATGATATGACACGCGCTGAGATTATCTGGTGTCGTCTCGGGCGTGGCTGTTAGCTATAAGCTACAGCTGGTGCGAAAGTAGGCATGAAAGCAGTTTTTACACTGTTGACGAAGCTACCAACGCGTTCAGATAATTTTGCAATTGTCTGGTTGATCCGGATAACGTTCAGATCGATCCGGCCTGCCATTTCAGCTTGTTAAAGTCCATTCGTCGAGCTTAAATTCAGCCCCTCGTCGGAATCGACGTGCCGGCCTGTGCAAACAAATATACATTTATTAGCTTCGGCCTTAGGTCGCTTCCTCCTCTTCAGTTTCGCAAAATGTTGCTAAAGCGGAATTTTGCAAAACTGGGAAGAAACCACCAGTCAATTCCTCGCAGGGAGTGGATTAAAACACTCTCCGACAGAGGCTAATTATATCAAATCTAAGGGGTTTTGACAACCCAGGCTAAAGCAGTTTAGAAAAGTCGGTGATGGCCTGGCCCTCATAGCTATTGAGGATTTTTTGGAAGTGCTTTTGCTGCTTTTTGAGCAAAGCCTCGGCCTTGGCATATTTTCTGGCACCTTTGGCGCTTAGTTTGACATCGCGCTGACGGCCGTCTTTTTTATTCTTGGCGATGTTAACCAATCCGGCCCTTTTCATAACCTGAAGTTGGCGACTAATGTTAGCTTCTGTCTGGCGGAGCTCTAAGGCTAGCTGGTGTTGGCTGCGGGTCACGACAGCGCTAAGGCCGCTCATTATACGGGCGTGACTGAGGCTCGTCCCTACCTCGCTGAGCAAGAGCTCATCTGACGACTGTTGTAAAACATACGTCAAGTGGAGCAGGGGAGGAAACTTTGATTTGAGGCTTGGTAGATCTTTATTCATAGTACCTACAAGCATAAGCTCCAAATACTTAACAAGTCAAGTATTTAGCAGACGAGCAGGGGACTGTTATTATTAAAGCATGCCCAGAAACCGAGCCGTTGCCATACTTATAAAAGACAATAAACTACTGGCTACCAAGCGCAATAATCATGGGCACCATTATTATGCCCTGCTGGGTGGCGGCATTGAACCAGGCGAAACGCCCGCCCAAGCCGTGGTACGCGAAATTAAAGAGGAGGCTATGTTCGACTGTAAGCTTGAGCGCCAACTCTACGAACACCATTTAGACAACGGAGATAAGCACTATTTCTTTTTGTGCAGTATCCAAAAGTTTGACGAACCTCAAATGGATCCCACCAGTCCGGAAGTTTTACACGCAGATCCCGATGATACCATCGAGCCTGTGTGGCTGAATGTTGTCGATCTGCCCACTACATTACTTTATCCGCTAGAAGTTCGAGATTGGTTAATCGAAGATCTAGAAATGGGTTTTAGGCCCGAGGTTAGATTTGCCGATATTAAACTTAGTGAGCGACGTCAGACTCTATAGCGCTTGGTAGATTTTGTGCCAGTCCTCTAGGCTTAGGTTTTGAGCCCGCAGACTGCCATCTAGCCCTGCGGTTTTCAAAAGCGTGTCAGCTTCGGTCTTAGATATCCGCAAGCCAGCAGCCAAGCTACCGCGCAGTTTTTTGCGTCGACCGGCAAAGCCAGCCTTAACAACGCGAAAGAACTTTTTGGTATCTAGGTCGTGGAACAGTGGCTTAGCGTGGTAGCGCAAAATCACGGCTTGGGAATCAACCTTGGGCTTGGGCTCAAATTTTTCAGCCGGCACCTCTACCCCAAGTTCACAATTGTAATAAAGCTGAACGCTGGCGCTCAGCACGCTCATCTGCCCTGGCCCGGCACAAATCCGCTGGGCGACTTCTTTTTGAACCAATAGAACCATCAGGTGCGGCGGATTGTTAGATTCGCTCAAAGTCCTTAACAAATTGCTAGTCAGATAGTATGGGATGTTGGCGACGACTTTGTAGCTGGCCGGCAAACTATTGAGATCAAACTTTAGAATATCGGCCTGGATGACGGTTAGTTTTTTGGATCCAATTTTTTGTGGCAATGTAGCGGCCAGAGTCTCATCAAATTCTACAGCTACAACGTGAGCCGCCTGCTCTACCAAATAACGGGTCAAGTTGCCAAGGCCAGGGCCAATCTCTAGAACCGTATCGGTGCGATGGATCTCAGCCATTTCAGCTATGGCTTCTAGGGCTACCGGGTCGTTAAGCCAGTGTTGGCCAAGGGATTTTTTAGCTATCACCATACTCTAATTCTACTCTGTAGCTATAGGGAAAGGTAGTAGCTACGAGCAGTCACGGCCGATGCAAAGCTGTGGCTACCAGTTGTGGTAGGCAGCCCAGTGGGAGTAGGCACCATACCAGCCGCCATAGCGACTGTTGGCGTAGCCGCTGCACCATTCCAGCTGGGTTATTGGGTTAGTGGCCCAATCGCCGCCGGCCGAAGCCATTTTGTACCCAGGCGTGGCTTGGCAGAGCCCGTAACCATAAGGCGTACCGGAATTATCCGGGCTATCTGGGCAGTAGCCTTCGCCCTGAGCTTTTGTATAACACCAGCCGGACTCGTGGCTGATTATGTAGTCGGCGTAGCCGTAGTCGCTGCTGGCAATTCCGGCAGCGGCCATGACTGCCGTTTTATTGCCAGCCACATCTACGATAGTACCGCGCGCAATAATTTGCGGCACTGGCTGGGTAGTAACAACTTGCTGCAACTGAGTGCGGCTGACCTCTACCCCGCCCTCGACATCTATTTGGTAGGTTGTGGCCATGGTTCCGGGTGATCCGCTCTGGCGGACAGCAGTAGCACCAAGGCTCAAACTAGAATCATTAATATACTGAACTGGCGCTGGGATAGAAGACTGCACGGTCACCACCTGAATCCCGTTACGAATCACGCTGACTTGCAGGTTGGCCGTAATCGGCGTAGTTAGGCTGGGCGTGACAGTATCTTTGGCACTTATCTTGACGTTCTTTTCCTTTAGCATGTCGGCGACGGTTTTAGTGTGTGTGCGAATGATCAGTGGAGTGCCATAGAGGGTGAGTTGAATAGGGGTGGCTGGATCCACAATTACTTCTTCGCCAATAATGTTTTGGCTGACGCTGCCAGTACCAAAGCTAACATTGTCTTCTGGGTAAACGTTTAGGCCGGCTTGCTGGGCAACTACCCGGGCACTGCGCTGAGCGGTTAGTGTGACTTGTTTGCCGCCGCTATCAATTACCGTGACTGGCCGGGCCCGGTAAACATTGACGCGGAAATTATCCTGGACTATTGGCGTATCTAAGCTGGGCTCGACAACATCTTGCGGGATGAGGTGCAGTGGCAATTTGCTTATCAGCTCGCCAACGGTCTTGGCCTTGGTGTCTAGAGTTTGCTGTTGCCCGCTGTCCGACAGGAAAACCACGTGCGAATCACTCGGCCGCAAGCTGGCTGTACCACCACGACTGACCACCAGGCCACCAACAATGGCGATGCCCACCAACAGGCCTAAGATGGGCGCCACGTACGGACGTTTATAAACATGGCCGTAGCTGAAGGCGTGAGCTGCCTTATAGTGTTTTTTGAACTTACGGTGAAAGAATTTCATGTATGTCTTATCTTTTAAAGCGCTTTGGGTTGGGAGGTCAGCTTAGCGCCCCTAAAGACAGCTTATATTATACCAAACCAGCCAGACGGAGGTCGGCGATAATTTAGTTTAGAGTTTTTCCAGCGGGGCGAAAGCAATGTTGAGGCTTCGCCTTATGAGGACAAACCTACGGTTTTTCCTCATCGCGCCGGGCAAATGGAATACATTTGCTCGGGCTGCTCTTTTTCCCTTTTAATTCTTATAGTTTCTCCAGTGGAGCAAACGCAATGTTGAGGCGCTTGGTGCCTTTGCCTTCGAAATAGATAGTGGCGGTTTCGCCGTCTAGTTCCAGGATGGTGCCTTTGCCAAATAATTGATGTTGTACCGCGTCGCCTTCGTTTAGTTCTGGCACGTAGCGCGGCTCGTCATCGAAGGTCGTTGGTTGGGGTGAGTTGAAGCCATAGGCTTCGCTGCCCACGGCTGCTTGGCCGTCAACGTCCGCCAAAAACCGGCTAGGTGGATTGGATTGCCGGCCACCAAACAGGACTCGCTCAATTGCATAGGTCAGGTAAAGCTCCTCGCGCGCCCTGGTCATGCCGACGTACATCAACCGGCGCTCCTCTTCCAGCTCACTGGCATCGTAGAGTGCCCGACTGTGCGGCATAATTGATTCTTCTAGGCCAGTAATGAAAACTACCGGAAACTCTAGGCCCTTGGCCGAGTGCAGAGTCATTAGCGTCACGCTATCGGCGGTCTGGTCGGCGCGATCGGCATCGGTCAGCAACGACACTTCTTCTAGGAACGAGTCGAGGCCGGCGTCTTGATATTGCGCGGCCACGCTGGTTAATTCACGGACGTTTTCCACCCGGGCATCGCCCTGTGGGGTGCCGTCTTGTAGGTAGTGTGTGTAATCTAGCCGCCGGATCAGGCCATCTATTAGCGCTGCCGGTGGCAACTCGTCAACCTGCTCGCGAAAACTGGTAATAATATCGCTGATCACTGCCAGACCAGCCCGGGCTTTGGGCGTCAACTGCGGGCAGTCATCAACCTGAGCCAAGCTCTCGGCCAGGCCCAAGCCAGCACTGGCTCGCCAACTAGCAAAAATCTCTAGGCTGCGAGCACCCACGCCACGAGCTGGCACATTGACGATCCTATCAAAGCTAGCCGTGTCGCTAGGTTGGTAGATCAAGCGCAGGTAGGCCATGATGTCTTTGATCTCTTTGCGGTCATAGAAACGCACGCCGCCAACAATCCGATATGGCATGGCGTAGTGAATGAAAGCTTCTTCTAAGGCGCGGCTCTGGGCATTGGTGCGATACAAGATGGCAAAGTCACGCAAGCTGCGGACTCGCAAATCCACCGCCGTACGGATTCGCCGGGCTATGGCCTCGGCCTCTTGGCGCTCGTTGCCAACCTGTAGAATTTGGACTGGCGACCCATGGCCGGCAGCCGTCCAGAGTTTTTTATCACTGCGCGATGAGTTGTGGGCAATTACATTATGGGCGGCCTCTAGAATGTTCTTGGTGCTGCGATAATTTTGCTCAAGTTTAATGACGGCGCAGCCCGGGTAGTCTTTTTCAAAGTTTAGGATGTTGCGAAAATCGGCGCCGCGCCAACTATATATGCTTTGCCAGTCATCGCCAACCACGGCAATGTTCTTATGCGGGCCAGTTAACAATTTGATCAGCTGATATTGGGCGGCGTTGGTATCTTGGTATTCGTCGATGAGCACGTAGCTGAATTGTTTTTGCCACTTTTCGCGAATCGGTTTTTGGGTTTTTAGGAGATTCACCGTTCGGCCGATTAGGTCGTCAAAGTCCAGGGCGTTGGCTTCACGGAGCAGCTTTTCGTAGGCCGGATAAACCTTGGCGGCGGCTAGCGCCGCTGGCGTATCGCCGGCGGTGGCCGCAAATTCGGCAGGAGCAACCATTTCATTTTTAGCACTGCTGATCAAGCTAGTTAGTAGCCTGGCTGGGAATTTTTTTTCATCAATACTCAGAGCGCGGGCCACTTGCTTAACGGCTGCTTGGCGATCAGCCTCGTCCCAAATTACAAAGTTACGTGGGATGCCGACATGTTCGCCGTCCTGGCGCAGTAGCCTCACGCATATGGAGTGAAAGGTGCCCATAAACGGCATGAAGCCGCGCGGAATATCCTTGCCAGCTATGCTGCTATTTTGAGTTAGCTTCCAAATGCGTTCGCGCATTTCGCCAGCAGCTTTGTTGGTAAAGGTCACAGCCAAAATATTGTACGGTGTAGCTTTACGCTCGGCGAGTAGATGAGCAATCCGATGAGTTAAGGTTTTGGTTTTGCCACTGCCAGCGCCAGCTAATATCAAAAGCGGGCCCTCGGTAGTAATCACCGCCCGGCGTTGTTCATCGTTCAACTCACTCAATAAGTCTCTTGGCACTTACCTATTGTAGCAACTGGAAGGACTGAAGGACTGGAGAAGCTTCTTTGACCTCCGCCGTATCAAAAAAGGCCGTGGAATTGTTTTTGCTGTCATCACTGCCTTCGACGTAAATGGTGACATCTCCCACCTTGGTATCACTTATTTCGTCATACGGGTATAGGAAGACCCCGAGCGTAGAACCTGTCTTGGTGGGTACACTCTCTCCACTCTCTATATCAACGTAGTAAGTAGTAGCCCCTCCAGCGTTCGTAGGAGCGATCAGGTTCATGGTGTAGAAGTAGACGGGTTTTGAGTCCGAGCTGGACGGCAGTTTTTCTACGGATATAACGGTCTGCGTCGAGCATGTTTTTGTCGTGTGCGTATTAGTGGTCGGGTCAACGCAATCGCCCCCTTTCCCACCCAGATTTGGACCGAAGTGCACCTTAGTGCCGCTAGGAGACGTAGCTATGACATCGCCCTCTGGATGTCCTCTGCCGAGATCTTTTAAGTCCGTGGTTAGACTCCACGTGGTTGGGTATCGGAAGCTGAATCCATACTCGTCGTTTGTATAGGTTTTCCAGCCGGCGTAAGGGTCAGTAGTGGTTGTAGTGGTCTTGGCTGGCGCTGGGATAGACGGCGCGGTAACTGCTACATCTTGTTTAAATACATGAAACGGCAAGTGACTGGCGCCGCGGACCAGGCCAGAATCAACAGCCAGGTAGGCAATGATAATCAAGGCCAGTAATGAACCGCCAGCCCATAGCCAGCGAGTCTTGCCGCTAGAGCCTTTTGGTGGCGGGCTCTTGGCGCCGCTGAAAAGTGGGTGAGCATCGATCTTGGGCTGGAGTTGTCCAAACTCTGGTGCCGGGGGCGCTAGTGGTTCTTTGGGCGCAACTGGCAATGTGGCAATTGGGATTTCGGGTGGAGGAGTTGTGGGCTCAGGGGTCGAGCCGGGCTCTGGCGCAGGGGGTACTGGAGGCGCAATTGGCTCCGGAGTTGGAGGTGCCGGCGGTGCAATCGGCTCCGGTGGTGAAGCTGGCTGGGCAGTGGCACTAAACATCGGCGCGGGCTCGCTGGGCGTAGACTGATCCAGTACTTGTATTGGTATGGCTGTGCTGGTAGGCGGCGTAGGAGTTGGTACTGGTGGCATAGAGGCGGGTGCACTAGGCGTTATAATTGTGCCGATATTGTCTTGGTCTGCCATCTTTATTGCTCCTCGTTATCTCGCTGCCAGCGGCTAGCCGAACTTATAATTTGTGAAAAGTCATGGTAGTTCAAGCTCTGATGCCCCACCAAAAAACCATCCACACCCTTAACGTTCAAATAGGCATGCACGGATTCGCCGGTTACACCACCACCATACAAGACGCGGACGTTTTTAGCGGCTTTGGGCCCGAAAACATCATTGATATAGCTATGGATATAATCCATAACAACCTGGATTTGGTTGGGTTTGGCCACATCTTCTTTGCCAATTGCCCAAACTGGTTCGTAGGCTATCACGGATTCACCAACCTCATGGGCGGTCAAATTGGCTAGGGCTGTCATTAGTTGGTCATGCAGAACTTGCTTGGTTTCGCCCTCGTCGCGTTCATGCCGAGTCTCGCCAACGCACAATATTGGCGTAATTTGGTTGCGAAAGGCCGCAGCAACTTTATCGCGGATCATCGGCAAATCCTCGCCAAATATATGCCGCCGTTCGCTGTGGCCGACAATCACGTAATGCACCAGTTCGCGCAGCATTGTAAAGCTAACTTCGCCAGTGTAGGCTCCCTCGTCTCGGAAGTAAGCGTTTTGAGCCGCCAGGCGGAACTTGCGCCTATCTAGCTGGACGCTCATTGGTTGCAATACTAACATGCTAGGCGCCAAGACAATTTCTAGGTTGCGATAGATTGGGATCCTCTCGGCCAAGCGGTGCACCAACAGACTAGACTGGCTAGCATTTAGGTGCATCTTCCAATTGCCGACTATGAGTATTCTTTTCATTCCCACTACTTAATTCTTATGTTTATTGTACCTTATTTATCCTGCAGTGCCTCAATACCAGGCAATTTCTTACCAGCCATTAGCTCTAGACTGGCGCTACCGCCGGTCGAAACATGATTAAAATCGCCCAGCAAACCACGCGATTCCACATAGCTAACTGTGTCGCCGCCGCCAACCACACTGAAGGGTTTGTTGGCGTGCTTGTTGCTGGCGCCGATTATAGACTCGGTCACTGTTAATGTCCCGTGACTAAAAGGCGCCGCGGCACTGCCTAGCCCCGGCGTCTCAGTAACACCCATGGTACCGCTCCAAACCACCGTTCGGCTCAAACTAATCGCTCCGGCAATCCGCCCGGCACTTATCGGCCCAATGTCCAGGATTTTTTCTGTCGCACCAACCGTGTAGGCGCTGTGGTGTGGCGGCCGCGGGTAACTCTGTATATCGGCCAGGGCTTGGCTGTCCAGATCCACAATCCTGGTAGGGGCGTGGGATTCGGCGGTTTTGGCTACTACCACGTCCACCGGCAGCAAGAAGCTAAAGTTACGCTTTCTTTCAATTTCGCGAGCTTTATCCAGCACATCCCGGGCAACCCTCACAGCTTCAGCCTCAACCAGGCTCTGGCCTACGGCAAATTTTTCGGCCAATAAAAAGGTGTTGGCCAGCGCTCCGCCAACAGCCACGCCATCGGCAATATCCAAAAGCTTATCCAGTACATCTATTTTGTCGGAGATTTTGGCACCGCCTACTACCGCCATAAATGGTCGATCAGGATCCAACATCACTTTGTGGATGGTCTCTACTTCTTTTTTTAGTAACAGTCCGGAGACTGAAGGCAACAATTTTGTGATGGCGCTGGTGCTGGCATGCGCTCGGTGCACTACGCCAAAGCCATCCTGCACAAATACATCGGCGCGGGTTGCCTGGACGATCTGCTTGGCAAACTCAGGATCGTTTTTTTCCTCCCCCGGATGGAAGCGCAGGTTTTGCAACAGCATGATCCCGCCAGCCGGAATGTCGGCGGCCATTTTGGCGACGATTTCGCCGACACAGTCCGGCGCAAACTCTACCCACCTATCAAGCTTGGTGCCCAGATCTCTGGCCAACGGCTTAAGGCTGCAGTCGGTATCGCGCGGCCCACTAGGCCGACCTAGGTGCGAGATTATGAACAAAGCCGCCGGCTTTTGATCCAGGATATAGCGAATAGTCGGTAGCGATTGACGCAAGCGATAATCGTCGGTGATCTTCCCAGCTACGATTGGCACATTGTAGTCGGCACGCAGCAGCACCCGCTTGCCAGCCAGGTTTACATCTTTGATCGTCTTTTTATTAAATAAATTTCCCACCTAGAGTCCTTCTAACTAATTGTATACAAAAACGCGCCTCAAGTCCCTGTTTTTTGTTAGTAATCTTACTCATAGGTGGTTAGAAAGCTCATAGTCTGCATATTTGAATCAGGCCATAATTAGGCTTGTTCTTATGAATAAGGAGGTCAACATGCCAGATAACAATTCCAGCCCTAAACCCCGTGGCTTCGCAGCAATGTCCAAAGCCAAGGCCGATGATATCCGACGCCGTGGTGGCTTGGCCAGCCCGATGAAATTCAAAGCCGGTGATAAACGAGCCAGCGACCTCGGTCGGCGCGGTGGCCAGAGCTCTAAAAGAAGCTAGGCCTAGATACTGATTTGGTTCGTTAGTGCAACCCTGGCTGCGAATTAGTCAATAAAAAAACCCGAGTTAATCTCGGGTGCTTTTATTGGTGATCCCAAGGGGAATCGAACCCCTGTTGCCGGGATGAAAACCCGGTGTCCTAACCGCTAGACGATGGGACCGCGTCAAAGCTTGCGCTTCTACATTTCGCTTTGGCACATAAACACCAAAGCTCAATCTTAAGCTACGCTTTTCCTTTCAGTTTTCCAAGCAGTCGAGGCAGGCTGTGCCGCTCCTTGGCTCGGAAAACTGGACTAAACCAAGTAACAGATGAATTTTAACAGATAAGGCTTTATTTTCACACGGTGTATGCCTGGGGCACCAAAAATCCCCCGGCTGATTGTTCAACCGAGGGACTTATTGGTAAATTTTGTTTTTAGAGCGGTCAGTCACGATTACTCTTCGTATCTAGTGACCACACTAACACATTTCTGGGCTAACCACAAGGGTTATCCACAGGAACGCGGAGTGTTATTTGCGGCGACGGCTAACCACGAAGTGGCCAGCAGCAGCAACTGCACTAGCACCACCGAACAAACCAATCACGTCACCAGGACCAGTGTTTGGTAAAACAGCAGGCTTAGCGGGGGTTGGGGTCGGAGTAGGTGTAGGAGTTGTAGGCACGTGCACGCGGACGCGGATGGTTACATAGCCACTGAATTGGCTGCAACCAGGCACATTGCCGTCGGCACCATTGCTACCTACCAGCGTACCGGTAGTAACAACGTTGTCGCTCAAGACAATACCGTTAACATAGTTGGTGTAGAGCTTGGCCGTACCAGGTTCATAGGTAATGCTGAATGGTTGCGAGCTGGTAAGGTCAGCAGTAGCCCAAACTTGGCTAGGGGTAGCATTGTCGGCACTAATATAGCCGGTTGGGCTCAGGGTAGTGGCCGTGTTGCTAGGCAGGCTAATTTTAACCTGGGTATTGTGAGCAACTAGGTTCAGGTTAGAAGCGGCATTGTTGTGGAAGTAAACTTCCAAAACTACCTCTTCGTTATCGGTTACAGTTGTCTGTGTAGCATAGCTGTTGGTGCTCGAATTTACATCACGAGCTTTCAATAGCTGACGCTCATCACCAAAAACCGGGTTATCGGTAATGGAGTTGAACGTTATGGACGTAGCGGGGCTGGCCCAGGTATAGGTTGGGCGAGCAGGACCAAAAGTAGCAGCGGCATAGACCGCGCTGGCAGTTGCCAGAGTGGCGACCGGTAGAACTACTAATAGGCCAAGGCGTTTCTTGAGGGTGAATTTACGCATAGTCTTTCCTTTCATGAATTAACTAATTATCGGGGTATCTTATATTGAACTTTGTAACTGACGCTTCTTGTAAGGCTGGTTGTTAATGTTCGCTTTTACGCTTATGCCAGGCGCAAACTGCAAATCGGATCATGAGAATTCATTGAGTAACGAGAGGGTGAACGCATGGATAAATCCGCGCTACTACCCTCTCGCTTTTGTTCAGCGAGCTTCCCTTCACATACTTTATTTCCGGTCCAGCCGGAGAGCTTACCGCGCATGAAGCGCGGAGCTCTCCGGCTTGAACCGATTGCCCCTAACAAGCGAACTTGCTCGAGGTCTTAGCCGGTGGGAGCCGGCAGCGTACCAGAATTGCCGTTCGGCGGAGGTGCCGGGATGCTGATGCTTCCCGTCTTGGTCACAGATGCTGCTCCATCACTGAAGAGCACCGTGACCGTCCCCGTAGCCGTTTGGCCAGCCTGGTTGTCCGGGAACGTGTTGGTCACCGAGGTGCCCGACGCGTTCCGGTTGTTGCCACTGAAAGTCCAGCTCGCACTGGCGATCGGGCCGTCACAGTTCACGCTGAACGTGGCGGTCCTCTCATCCTTCTGGAGTGGGCTGACAGTGACCGTGCAGGTGTGCACCGGTGCTGCCGGCGGCGGAGTCGTCGGAGTACCGTTGCAGTTGCCACCGTTGTTGTTGCCGATGTTGCCGCAGATCACCACGACGATCGAGCAGCTGATCACAACACCGTTGGTGTCGGTGATCGGCGTCTGACCGGGACCGCAGACGATTGTCGGAGTCGTCGGCGTGGGCGGCGTGGGAGCCGGCGGCGTCGCGGTGGTGGTGGAGTTGTTGAAGCGAATCAATTGACCCGACTTCGTGAACTTCACAGCCACTGCTGTATCCGCCTTCCAAGGCTCACGGACGACCTCGATGAAGGAGTCGCCGAGATACCTCGGGTTGATCTTCTGCTTGGTACCACTGACCAAGTAGAAGGCGGCGATCGGCTTGCCGTTGTGCCATTCGCGCGCCAAAACCGTCTTGCCAGTGACAACCTTGCCGTCGACCTTGGTGGTCTTGAGCAGGGTCGCCGTCAGCGTGACAGGCGGCGGCGGGGCTTTCTCGGTGTTCGGACGCACCCAGATCAGAACCGTGATGGCCCCAGAAATGGGATTGTCGCAGGTGGTCATCGCTCTGGAAGCGACAGTCGCGATCGCCATGTTCCAACCCAACCTGAAGGTCGGCGACCAGCCACCGGGACCGTACTTCGCATCGAGCGAAGCGCCTTCGCCGAACGCGCTCGTGCCCTTCTTCAACGTCTTTTTCCCGACCGCGACGACTTGGCCGTTTTTGCAGCCGTTGTCATTGATCGTGGCGTCTTGCGCCAGGGTGAAGACGTGGAAGTGGTTCTTGAGATGCTCGGACAAGGTCTCATCGACCGACCGAACACCGAGAACCCGCGACTCGTCGTCGGCAATCCCCTGGATGTTCCAGTTGCTGAGCAACTGAGATGTCGTCAGGGACTGCGTGCCGCACTTGTTCGCGAGGTAGTTCGTGGCAGCGTTCGCAGCCGGAGCGGCAAACGCCATGAGCGTCCCAAGGAGACTCGCGATACCCCCTAGAGAGATCAGGAGTCCCTTGCTGATGTTGATGATTTTGCGGGCCACACCATCACCCCCTTCAGGGTATTGGTTGATAGGACCTGAGGCGACCGGGCCCGTGGTACTTGGTCGCCTCAGGTAGTGGTTCGGCTCTACTTCGGAGCCGGGACTTAAAACGATAAACAATATCGTCTTAAGTCCCGGCTCTTCTTGATAAGCAAAATACTACCGGCGATTCAATTCCAGGGCTTGGCTGCCAAGAACAAAACATCTATATGTATGCGAAAAGTTCTCTAAACTAAACATCCGCTCCAAAACAAAAACGGAGCTTATATCAAATAAGCTCGCGACGTTTTAGTTTTATATGCGGAAGAGTTCAGGACGAACTCTCATGATCCGATTTGTTAAGGATGCACCTCACCCGCCAAAGCTTCCGGAGTCATAAAGGTCGCCCTTATTGTCCCCGTAGAGATTTCCACCTCATCGCCTTTGAAGCGAGGATGACCATACTCTATCACAACAAAACGGTTATGTCAATACCCTGGGGACACATTCTTTATAAAATAGAAAGGCTCGCTGATAATCAGCGAGCCGACGGCAAGGCAACAGATTGAATAAGGTTTGGCCCGCAGGGCCGGTGCGCATGGAGCGTCCAGGAGAAGACCATTTCTTTTCCCTGAACTTTGCAACACCGGCCCCCGGTCTTGGTGAGGATCTCCAGCTAGAGATCCTCGAACTATCTCCCCGACCCCGGGAGAGGGCTCTCTTAGGGTCAGGGAGATCTTGTACAAACCATTAGGGAACAATCGCTCACGCGCGGGGGTGGAGCTGCCCCAGGCCACCGGCGGGCGGCGGAGGCGCCCCGTGCGGCGCACGAGCGTGGTGCTGTTCCCTATGGGGTACGGATTGGTGGTATCCTGCGCTCAGGGGTAACTGCTTGCAGCTGCAGGATAATCCGTACCTGCCAGCGGAGGTTGCGAAACCTCTGTCCCTATTACGCCCAGGTCGTCTTGCTTGCACGCCTAGGTCGGGGTTGGTCGCTGGGTTCTTAATCCATCTGTTACTTAACGTACTATTGGTTGGCTGAGAGTTTAAAAAGGGGCTTCTAGCCGTAAGGGCGAGCTCCTCTCTCAGGTAGCCAGCAGATATACTAGTCGATCCAGACGCATAAATCAAGAGGTTATGTTAAGCCTGGTATAGTATTAAAGTATGAGAATTGGCATTATCGGCTGGGGCGTAGAGGGCCAGAGCGCCTATCGCTACTTTGGCCCCGAGCACGACTATCTAATAGTCAACGAGCAACCCAGTGATGATTTTCCACCCCAGTCAGATAAGCTCAAGGTTCAGTTTTTAGCCAGCGCCCGTCCACCGGGGTTAACTGGCAATGCCGACGACCTTAGTTATTTGGATGGCATCGCTGACTGCGATAAGATAATCTACTCTGTTACCGCTGCCAAAAACCTGCAAAAACTCTTTGGGCCAGATGATGATTTTTGGCACAAAGCCCAGACCGTCCAGGATATCTTCTTTGCTGATGTAAAAAGCCACAATATCATCGGTGTAACTGGCACCAAGGGCAAAGGTACTACCTCTACCCTGATCGCTAAGATGTTAGAGGCTGCCGGCAAGAAGGTCTATTTGGGTGGCAATATTGGCCACAGCGTGCTAGATTTTGTATCCAGTGTCACCCCAGATGACTGGGTAGTGCTAGAACTGTCTAACTTCCAACTCTACAGATTAAAAAATAGCCCACATATCGGCGTCTGCTTGATGATAACCCCTGAGCACATGGATTGGCATACGGATGTGAGCGAATACGTGGAAGCCAAATCTAATCTGTTCCGCCACCAAAAATCCGATGATATAGCCATCTATCTGGCCGGTAACCAGTACTCCGAGGAGATAGCTGGCTATTCCAAAGGAGTTAAAGTACCATATTTTGCTAGTCCTGGGGCGCTAGTCCGCGAAGATGGCATGATAGTGGTGGGCGATCCCGAGACCGAGATAATAAAAACCGGCGGCCTAAAGCTGATCGGCCATCACAATTGGCAAAATGCCTGTGCCGCCATAACCGCATGCTGGCAAGTTGCTCAAGATGTTGGCGCCATAAGGGGTGTGCTTGGCACCTTCACGGGGTTAGAACACCGGCTCGAATTCGTGCGGGAACTAGACTACGTGAAATACTATGATGATTCTTTTGGTACCACCCCTGATACAACAGTGGTAGCTCTCCACGCTTTTGCTCAACCTGTCGTCCTGATCCTGGGCGGCCACGACAAAGGTATCCCCTTCGACATTCTGACCAGCGAGATTGCCGGCCGCGACCGCGTGCGGCACGTTATAGCCATTGGTGATACTGGTCCGGGGATAGCCGCCATGCTGCGCGATAAGGGCTATAAGGCCATAACTGAAGGCCTGAGCGATATGCCAGCCATAGTCGCCGAGGCTCGCGCTCGAGCCCAGGCCGGCGATGTGGTGCTGCTGAGCACCGGCTGCTCTAGTTTTGGCCTATTTACAGATTACAAAGACCGAGGAGATCAGTTTAAGGCCGCTGTCGCCAAGCTCAGCTAGTCGAGCTTTTTAGGACGTACTAAAGTTGTGCTTTTGGCGGTCTTTTTAAGATGAAAGTCGGCGGCTACTTGGCTGGCGTCAGAAGCCAGAGGTTCGTTGTCCGCACTTGAGCCAGGGTTGCGGATTTTTGACTTGGCATTTCCGTGTTGGCCAATATCTTGGTAGTTAAAGCTGCTGTTTACCCCTGTCATAACCCTCTTAAGTTGTTTTATAACTGCCAGTTCTGGTTGGATTACCTGAGCCCGGCCAGCACTCAGTTTGCGAATGAGTTCTTCTATCCAGTGATAGTGCGTACAGCCCAGCACGATCTGGTCGGCACCCTGGCCACAAGCACTATTTATGATTTCTGCGATTCTATCGCGCTCAACAGTGTTATCTTCTACCATTTGAGCCCAATCACTGCAATCTGGCTCTATAACCTTAACCCCTTGGGCATATTCGCGCTTGAGCCACTTGTAGCGATCGCTCGACAGGGTTCGCGGCGTGGCGCAAACGGCAATGACCCCTGTTTTGCTAGCCGCGGCAGCTGGTTTGATCATTGGCTCCATGCCCACCATGGGGATATTAAATTCCTTGCGCAACTTATCTATCAGATTGGTGGTAACGGTGTTGCAAGCCACCACAATAACCTGACAGCCCTCGTCCACGAATTCCCGAAAGATGGGTTTTACGAACCCGTGGATTTGTTCGATAGAGCGAGTACCGTAGGGCAAATGCTGCTTGTCTTCCTTGAGGATAATTTCTAGATCCGGCAGCTGCTTGTGGATAGCTTCGGCAACGTGTTTACCACCGACGCCACTGTCAAAGACTCCGATCTTCATACTTGATTAATCCCCTCGTCACTAAACGGTACGTATCGTTGTACGACCCATTCCAGCGGCATACCGAGGGTTCTTACATAAGGTAATCCCGAATCGCTTCTTTCCCATACCACTCCAGCAACTGCCTCCTCCGTACCGATTCCTTTCAAACCTGCTGTTGTCTTGAGGGCTCCACCGGTTGAAAAAACGTCGTCTACCAGGGCCTTCTTTTTACCAACAACCCGTTTAGCATCTCCCTCATCACGGAATCGCACGGAGTGTCGGTCGGGCTTATCTAAAAACACGCACTCAATCCCTAGCTCGGCGGCCACTTTTTTGCCTAGCCAATTAGCTCCCTCCGGCACCGGGATAACAATTTCCGGTTCGTGCTTTTCCAGCAGAGATGCCAAGTAGTTAGCTACCCGATCAGCGAGAGCTGGGTGGCTAGTCGCGAATTCCGCACCCAACTCAACTTTATAGTTCATTTTCCTGCCGCTCCGCGAGACAAATTCACCAGCCTGAATAACCCCGGTTTGTATTAAAAGTTCTTCAAAGTTTGGGCTAACAGTCATGGTGTCGCAGCTCTGATTACATTTTCGAATAGGGCGCAGACCGTTAGCGGCCCCACCCCACCCCGCTTGGGGGTGATTGTTAGGTCATCGCGTTCGTAAACTTCTGGGGCCAGGTCGCCCACGGCCTTGCCGTCCTCGCTGGCTACGCCGGCGTCAACCACTACGGTTCCGGGTTTGAGCATATTGGAATACAGAATGGCCGGGCTGCCGGTGGCCGTGACAATAATATCGGCAGCCAGGGTTTTTTGCTTTAGATCGCCCATGTCGCGACCTATGACCTCTACGTCGAGACCGGAGGCTTTGAGAATCTTTTCCAGCGGTGCGCCGACCAACTTGCCTCGGCCGACCAGTAAAATGTGCTTGTTTTTGAGATCGATATTATAGCCAGCTAGCAGCCACATTATGGCCATGGGCGTTGCCGGATCAAAGCTGGAGCTCCGGCCAAGGGCATCAACGTCTTTGCTGGGCGCGACCATGTTGACTAGCTCATCCGTCTGGGCGGGGTCGGCCAGCGGCAGTTGAACAATTATGCCGTGCACATCTGCCGAATTACTTAACTTGTTAAGTAATTGTGGAGCCTTGACCTGATCCACATTGTGTACTTCCACCTCTACCCCGATATCGGCACCATATTTGCGCTTGAGTCGAACGTAGGTATTTATTATGGGGTCGTCTTTGACCTGGACTATGGCTAGTTTGGGGGTAATTTTTTGGGCGTGCAGTGCCCTCACCTGCTTGGCGTGCCTTTCTTTGATAAATTCCGCCAGCTCGGCGCCATTAAGTATCTTCATATTATTTCTTGGAGGGCCAGGAGGGACTCGAACCCTCGACATTCTGCTTAAGAGGCAGACGCTCTAACCAGCTGAGCTACTGGCCCATGTCGGAATCGACATCTCGGCTTCCGTAGTTACCTTTCGGTTAACCACTATAGCCTCCGGTCGCTTCCTCCTCTTAATTTTGCAAAGTATTGCTAAAGCGGAACTTTGCAAAATTAATAAAACTAACGACTAGCAAATACTAGCACGCTGACCCCTGTTTTGTAAACGCTTCTAGCATCGACGGATAGCGCGCTAAAGCGCGGCGCGTTTGTAGCAGCTGCGGCAGCGGGCTTGATAAACATAGGTGCCGTCTTCTGGCACAACCGGCGGCAGGCCGCCCAGAACCTCTTTGCCATCGTGCAGGATTTGGGTAAACTGGCCGCGGTATTTGTGGCAAACCTCGCAAACGGCTTTTTTGATAATTATATTGTGGGGTTTTAGCTCTAGGATTTTTTTGATCATCGGCTGCAACGTAGCGCTATAGTCCAAATCTAACCCCGTCACAAAAACCTGCTTGCCTTCGGCCACCCACTTGGCAATGTAGCGCGAATCGGCTACCGGGAACATATGGACCTCGTCTATACCTATTACGTCGACGCCATTTTTGACATCGGCCAGTGATTTAACACTGGTGGCCTTGGTGTTGAGGCCAATGCGCGAGGTAATGCCAACGTCTCGGACGTCCTTCTTGGATTGCACATACAGAACTTTTTTATCAGCGAATTCGTATGGGGCAACGCGGGCAATCAATTCTAGGCTTTTGCCGCTTTTCATCGGCCCAATAATAAGAGTCAGCCCCATCAGTAATTATCATAACAAACAGCTGGCCGGAGAGTCTGTTGTATTAAAAATGCCGGACGTTAATAAACTAGTGCAGCGCACTGAACCGGGTTAGAATCTTAGTGCTCTCTTGTCGGTACGTCGGAATACATGTGCTCTAAAATTACATGCTGGACCTCGTCAGTAGTCATACTACCTAGGTCAGAGCGAAGAACATACGTCTGTCTATCAATATCTCGCTGCTCCATTTGTTCCGGACTCATGCCTTCAGTAAATGGCAGAACATCATCAAGAATTTCTCCTATAAGTCTGCTCTTTCTCTCAAACTCGCTTTCGGGCCGCAATGCTTCCATATAACTCCTAAAAATGGTGCACCCGGAGAGATTCGAACTCCCGACCCCCTGGTTCGAAGCCAGGTACTCTATCCAACTGAGCTACGGGTGCATGTTGATAAGTGTAGCAGTTTACCCCTGTTAGCGGTAGTGGGCCGTCGGGGAAGCTAGTTTTTCTTTGAGAAATTGGAACAATTCAGGAAACTTTAGTTTTGGGTGGGTGTGCCCTCCAAAGTGTCCCTCGTTAGGGAGTTCAAAATAAGTGCTCCCCAGTCTATCGCGTATAAATTGAGGTTCCTGAATAGGAATGTACGGGTCATCGGGCGACGCAAAGATAGCCGTCCATCTTTGGTTGCTTTTGATTTTGTCCCATTGCCAAGGCGTATCAAAGTAGCCGCTAGTCTTTTCGTCCTCATAGCCCAAGTCTGTGTAGTATGTTCCCACCAGAACACTTGCGCCAATTTTATAGTTCTCGGCATATTTAAGAATAGCGACGGCGCCCGAAGAGTGACCTACGACTAAGTCGTCGGGCCCGAGCTTAAGTACGTTCCTAAAATATGGAAGCCAGTATTTAGAACGAGCAAGTACTGGGTCGGGTAGATCCGGTGCTTCACAAACAATATCAAGTTTTTGGAGTTCCGACTTTATATATGGGAACCAATTATCCGTTCCTCTGCCGCCACCGTTCCCGTGCAATAGAACCACTCTCTTCATAAATACATATTAACAAACAAGGTGACGTGAGCAACCACTCTAAAACCCCGGACAAGCCGGAGCTTTAGGCTGGTGCCCCGTGCAGGATTCGAACCTGCATCAATGGCTTCGGAAGCCAGCATTCTATCCATTGAACTAACGGGACATCTGGTGTAATTGTATCAGTTGGTCTTTGGAGCGTCGGGTTTTTTGTCTAGCTGGCGCGGTTCAGTTTGATGCAATGTAGCTTGCAGGATCTGCAGGAGGGTTTTGGCGTGTTCGCGACTCATGCCTACGCGAGCAACGTTAGCCGGCGGGCGGTTGGGTCCGCTGGTTTGCATAAAGTTCAGTACCACGCCGTAATTATTGACCATTATGTCTATGATATCCGTGAATAAAACGCGCGGTTCGGCCTCATTAATATTCGGTAAGGCCAAGGGATTATCGTTCAGAATTTGGACAACCGGCACTTTGTCTCCGGCGTAGCCGGCCATTTGCCAGAGCTTCATGGCCTCGTCGTCACGGGCGCCAAAGTGACTGATCAGAAGCAACAAAACGTCCTCGGTAGGGCATGATTTGCCAAGTTCAAAACCAGCCAGATGGCGAGCGTCAATTTCTACGGCGCCGCTGGCTTCAGCTAGGCTTTCGTTGGCCCGGGTTCGCAAAATTTTTAACTGTCGACCCAGTGTTTGGTATTTTTCTTGAGGGCTTCGTCTATCCATCTGTTTTTTATTATATCATCGGTGCTTATAATGGTAAGTAGTGACTATACAAGAAAACGTTAGCCTCAAGGCTTATTCCACAATGCGACTGGGCGGCACCGCCCGCTATCTGGCTGAGGCAGCTACTCAAGCAGACATCGCAGAACTAGTCGATTGGGCTTCGGACCATGACCTAGCCTGCATGGTTATTGGCGGTGGCAGCAACATTGTTTGGCGAGATGAAGGCTATAGCGGACTTTTAATAGTTAACAAGATCCCTGCCCTGGAAGTTGTGCAGGAGGACGATCAAACTGCGACCGTCAAAATCGGCGCGGGTGAGAACTGGGATCATGCCGTCGCCTGGGCTGTAGATAAAAATCTGAGCGGCATCGAAACACTTTCTCTCATCCCTGGTACTGCCGGGGCAACACCGGTTCAAAATGTCGAGGCTTATGGACAGGCCATAGGCGACACGCTGATTCATGTAGAAGCGTTTGATGTTGAGAAAAAAGCGCCAGTGCTGATATCCAAAGAGGACTGCCAGCTAAGCTACCGCAACAGCCGCTTTAAGGTTGCCGATCACGGGCGCTTTATTATTTGCTCGATTGTCCTGCACTTGCGCAAAAGCCCAATGATGCCGCCCTTTCACCGCGGGCTGCAAACTTATTTAGACAAAAATAACATCACCGATTTTTCACCAGCCAGCATTCGCCAGGCTGTGATAGCCATCCGCAGCGCGAAATTACCCGATCCCGCCAGTGTGGCCAACAATGGTTCGTTTTTTAAAAATCCAATCGTACCCCGCGCCCAGTCTGAGGACTTGGCCGAGAAGTTCCCTGACATCCTGAATTATCCGTCTAAGAATGATCAAGTGAAGGTCTCTGCTCAATGGCTAATAGAACACGCCGGTTTCCACGCCGGCTACAAAGACGAAGCTACGGGCATGATGCTGTGGCCTAGGCACGCCCTGGTTTTTGTGAACGAACATGCCAAATCTACCGCCGATCTTTTGGCGCTCAAACAAAAAATTGTTGACGCTGTGCGGGCCAAGTTCGGCATCACGCTAGAGCAAGAGCCCGAACTGTTGCCATAACTGATGTAGGCGCCATTGACTGTACGTAGTTTTAATTTTATACTTTGCTTATGAACAACCGAGAGTCAGGCGATCGCTTTGACGACCACAAAGAACTGAGTATAGCTGAATGCCAGCAGCGGCTTGAGCATTCTAGAGTCTGGTTCTTCCTGGCCGCCGAAAGGGCGTTTAATAATCCGACGACAGCCAATCTTAAATCCTTGAACGTCGCGCATATTGTACATGCCGGCCGCTTTGAAGAGATAATCTCGACTGGAGTGGTCTGCGGAACACCCCTAGAGCGTTTTTGGACCATTCATAACGCTCTTAATGTAGAGGATGAGCTTAGGGTAGGCAGATTCAATGCTATTGTCGAACGTGATGTTTGCGAACCAGCTTACTACGACCTTAGCGATACACAGGAGGAGCAAGTAGCCGACTTTGATGACGGAGATTGGTATGATCTGGGCGGCGCTATTTGTGAGACTTTTGCCGCCAACATCGCATACGACACTCGCATTTTATTAGACGCAGCCGGCGTCGAACTAAGCCACGATTAGTTTGTTAATTTCTATTTCTTATCACTAGGTAGTGGGAATTGTAGGCAGAACTCTTTGACCTGATTACTTAACATGTTAAGCTTTTTGTCATCTTTGCGATGCTTGATAGCCGCTGCTAGCCAGTCGGCTACTTGAGCCATATCCTTCTCCTTCAACCCGCGGGTGGTCATGGCTGGTGTGCCCAGTCGTAGGCCACTAGGCCTAAATGGCGGCAGTGGATCATTGGGGATGGCATTGCAGTTGGCGCTCAAGCGAATCTTGTCCAGTAGGTCTTGCACTTCCCTACCATCTACGCCGTAACTGCCGTAAACATCGGCCATTATTAGGTGGTTGTCGGTGCCGTTAGTTACAAGTTTGAAGCCGCGGTTCATCATTTCATCAGCCAGTTTTTTAGCATTCACCAGAATTTGTTTGGCATAAGTGCGGAACTCTGGTTGGCCAGCTTCATAAAAAGCCACGGCCTTGGCGGCGGTATTGTTCATGTGCGGGCCGCCCTGGAAGCCGGGGAAGACCTCGCGGTCAATTAGTGTTGGCAGGTTATCTAGAGTTTTCTCAACAGCCTTTAGTGGATTGCCGACAGTGCCTTTGGTCAGGATCATGCCACCGCGCGGTCCGCGCAAAGTTTTATGCGTAGTTGTGGTAATCACATGGAAGCCGTAGTCAAAAGGATTAGGCAAGGCTTTGCCAGCGATCAGCCCGGCAATATGGGCCATGTCGGCCATGAGCATAGCGCCGACCTCATTACCGATAGCGGCAAACTTGGCATAGTCCAAATTGCGTGGGTAACCACTGAAGCCAGCCAGCAAGATCTTGGGCTTTTCCTTGAGTGCAGTTTGGCGCATAGCTTCGTAGTCTATCTCCCCAGTTTCTGGATCTTTCATGCCGTAGCGTACAAAGTTGTAGAGTTTGGCCATGGTGGTAACTGGGTGGCCGTGGGTGAGGTGCCCACCTTGATCCAGGCGCATACCCATGACGGTATCGCCCGGGTTCAACCAGGCAAAATAAACTGCCACATTGGCTGGTGCACCAGAGTGTGGCTGAACATTGGCGTGATCGGCGCCAAAGAGTTTTTTAGCCCGTTCAATGGCCAGGGTTTCTAGCGGATCAGTAAAATCCTGGCCGCCGTAGTAGCGCTTGCCAGGATAGCCTTCTGAATATTTATTGGTGAACTCACTGCCTAGAGCCGCCAGTACATCTCGGCTGACGTAGTTTTCGCTTGGAATCAGTTCTAGACCCTCGCGCTGCCGTTGGCGCTCAGATTCGATTAGATCTTGTACTTGTTTGTCCTGCATCTTGCCAAACCCTCCCTTTTTCAGAATTATTCGCGTCTCCACCAGTAGTTTTAGGCTGCTATTCCATCGTCTAATTGTATCAACATGCCGGTATTAAAAGAATCCTGTGGCATTACTTTTTGTGCGCGGAAATGTTTATTAAATATAGCCGCCAATAAGAGCAATTGCCACACCAAGCGCGGCCATAACCTGGCCAATGACCCAAAATCGCATAGTAACTTTTGTCTTTGGCCAGCCGAGAGCCTCAAGGTGGTGGTGAATTGGCGCCGAAATAAAAATCCGACGATGAAAAACTTTTTTCGAAAAAATCTGCAGCAAGCTGGAGCCAGCCTCTACGACGAAAATAATGCAAATAAGCGGCAGCAGCACTACCGTGTTGGTAAGCATGGCCACCACACCCAAAGCCGTACCAAGACTAAACGAGCCGACATCGCCCATAAAGAACCGGGCCGGTGGAATATTAAACCACAGATAAGCTAGCATGGCTCCAACCACGGTCATGCAAAATGTAGCTATCCCATAATTGCCTTGCAAAAAAGCAATAATCCCAAACGCCGAGTAGGCACTTACCGACAAACCGCCGGCCAGGCCGTCTAGGCCATCACTAATATTTAGAGCATTGCCGGTACTAACTAGCACCAGGACATAGAGGGGCATAATCCCCCACCCCAGCGATACATTGCCGTAGTGCGGCAGGTGAATATCATGAAAACCAAGCTTATAGTAGAAAAACAAGGCGCCGACGATGGCCACGGCGGTAATCATTGCGAATTTTATTGGTGCCCGTAGGCCGCGGACATCTACGTCCTTGCCCTTAACGTTTATTAAGTCATCTATCAGGCCAACCGCCGCGCCGCCCAAAAAAGCCGCTAAGGGCAACCAGGTCTGGTTGCGGCTCAGGTTAAAAATGAGCGTTATAGCCGTTACTGCTGCTACCGTAATCAATCCGGCCATCATCGGTACGGTGCGCTTAATGCGTAACTTGGCAATCACCTCAAGCTGCTCGCCCGTAACAGAGTGGGTACGAGGCCGCCGCCACAGTTTGTATTTGAAGGCAAGATGCGTATAAATCGGCGTTAGCAACATAGCTACGCAGAACGAAAGCAGGCTCAATAATAAAATTCTAGTTAGGTCGTCGGTGAGTGGATGGATAGTGAGCATCAAGTTCCTTTATTTTTGCTGAATTCCTAGAATTAAGTTTACCATAGGCACGGGACATAGGTTGCCCATGCAAGCTTTTAGTGGAAGAATATCTAATATCGAGTCTAAGCCATGTCGAATAGAAAAGGAGAGAAAGTGGACGATCGCCAAAGCACAAACCATCCCACCCTAATTTTGATAAGAGGCCTGCCAGGGAGCGGCAAAACCCACCTGACTACCGCGCTCCGAGATGCAATCGGCCGCGACAAGGTAGTGATGTTGGACCCCGACTCCACAGATTATGAGAGCAAAGAGTACCTTGAGCACGTAGAGGCACAAACAGCGGAAGGCGTAGATCCGAAACTCCATGCTTATAGATTTTTAAGAGCTAAGGCCTATGAGGGGATCGCCGCCAACAAAATTATTCTCTGGAATCAGCCTTTTACCAACTTGGGAATCTTCAACAAGATGATAGAAAGATTAGAAACCCATGCGGCCGAACATAGTGTTCGCCTGCCAATACTTGTTGTAGAGGTCGAGGTTGATCCCGCCCTTGCGAAACAAAGGGTTCTGAGCCGAAAAGCCGAAGGCGGCCATGGCCCCTCCGACAATACCTTCACTCGATTCGTGGGTGATTATGCCAGCTTTGCGAGCGAGGGCTTTAACACGGTAACAGTACGCGGCGAAGATGATGTTGCCGTATCAGTATCCACCGTCATGAAAGGCCTCGAGCGTTTAGGGCAAAAATAATATTGGTCAATGTCTTTTAAAGGTATTTCGCCAAATCATTAATAATTTGTTCCGGATTTTGAGCCAGTATAGTGTGGAAGCCCATGTCCTGGGCCGGGTCCAGGTTTTTTTGTTTATCGTCGATAAAAACTGACTGTTCGGCGGTCGTATGTAATCGGTCCAGGGCTATTCGGTATATTTCCTTTTGAGGTTTGGCAAAACCAACCTTGCACGAGGCAATAACTTCGTCAAAATGATTATAATATCCGGCTTTTAACAAAACATTGTAGGTTGGCTCAATAACGTTGGACAAGATGGCGGTTTGCAAACCCTTTGCCCTGGCTTGGTCTACCAGAGCTAGAATTCTGTCATTTTTGTCCAAGCCATGCCATTTTTTGAATTCGTCAGATATCGAATCATGGATGCTCAGGCCGTATTTTCGCCTTAACTCATTCCAATATTCTTCCTCAGACATTTCTCCTCTCATGAAACGTCTAATGTACGTATCGTATATCTCCTGGGCTTGCTCTTCGCTTGCGCCGAGCTCCTTAAGCAGAGAGAGAAGGAAGTCGTCACCGGGATCGTCGGCTATCACCCCGCCCCAGTCAAAAAAAATCGTGTTGATTCCATTCACTTATTTGCCCTCAAAGTAAGCGACCTTTCTTTTATTCACTGTATTATGTGGTAGCGGCGGTACTTGCACAAGAGGCGCTTAGGACTATCGCCTGAGCGACTATTATTTAAGGCCTGGGTCCGGGTAACTCCAGTTTTGCGATACTAATCGTACAATTTTGTATAAAAACCAAAAAATACTAAAATCCTGAATTCGGATATATTTATATCTTTTGTGATATCATATTTAGCGTTATGGTTGATACTAATAAGAAAATTGGCCGCTTAATTTGCCAGATCAGACAACAACGGGGCCTAACTCAAGCAGAATTCGCCAGAAAACTCGGGACCAGCCAATCTGCCGTTAACAGGATTGAGCATGGCAAGCAAAACCTTAGCCTGGAGACCCTTGGCCGGATTAGCGATGTTCTAAATAAGCAGCTGATATCTCTAAACGGCGAAGGAATCAATCTGCGCATCGAAGGTGGCTTTGATCTACACGGCAAAATCGCCTTAAAAACCAGCAAAAACGCGGCCGTTGCCCTGCTTTGCGCCAGTTTATTAAATCACGGAGTAACCCGGTTCAAGGCGTTCCCGCGCATAGAGGAAGTGTTCCGAATCATAGAAGTTTTGGAGAGCATCGGCGTAAAGGTTAAGTGGCTAGAAGGTAATGATGTAGAAATTCGCCGTCCAGCCCAACTCGATTTAAGCAAGATAAACGCTGTTGCCGCTCGTAAAACACGCAGCGTTCTGATGCTGATGGGCGCGCTAATGCATGATTACGAATCCTTTAAAATCCCCTATTCCGGTGGTTGCAAGTTAGGTACTCGCACAGTTTCCCCCCACCTGTTCGCTTTGGAACAATTTGGCGTTAATGTAATTGCCAAAAGCGGCCACTATAACGTAACCGTAGACGAGCAACATCCCGACCGGGTAATGCTTTATGAACAAGGCAACACAGTTACCAATAATGTCTTGATGGCGGCCGCGCGCAGCAACAACCCCGTTATAATCCAAGGCGCCAGTGCCGACTATATGGTCCAGGATTTGTGTCTGTTTCTGCAAAAGCTAGGCGTCAAGATCGAAGGCCGCGGCTCACCGGTACTTACGGTCCGCGGTGTAGACAAGCCGATTAAAAAGAACGTCACCTTTGCCCCGACGGAAGATCCAATAGAAGCAATGTTCTTAATATCTACGGCAGTCACCACTAACTCCGAATTTACGATCCAGCGCGTGCCTCTTGATTGGATTGGCCTAGAAATACTAAAGTTGCAGAAAATGGGCGTTAGTTTTGACATAGGTGAAAGATATAAGGCCACCAACGGCGTGATAGATTTGGCGGACATAACCGTGCATAAACACCACGGCGCTCTCGTCGCCCTAGAGGATAAGATTCACCCCAATCTATGGCCCGGCATTAACCCGGATAATATCCCGTACTTTGTACCGATTGCCGCCCGCTGCAAAGGCCGAACTCTGATCCACGATTGGATTTACGAGAATCGAGCTATTTATTTTACCGAAATGACCAAAGTAGGCATGGATATAGAACTAGCCGATCCGCATCGCCTGTACATAACCGGTCCAACCGAATTTAATAAAGCCGACGTAGTTTGCCCGCCAGCCCTGCGCCCAGCCAGCCTCTTGCTGATTGGTATGTTGGCCGCACCCGGCATAAGCATGCTCCGCAATATTTATACTATCAACCGTGGCTATGAGGACATCGCCGAACGCCTCAACAGCCTCGGCGCCCACATCACGGTTGTGCACGAAACCTAAAGAATTTAAGTCTGGCTAAGGATTTCTAGGGTTTCTATAAAATCCAAAGCTCTAGCGGCAAACTTAACTACGTTGTCTCCAGGATCCAGCGTTCCATCGTCGTTGAGCCAGATTAATGTATCGTCTTCTGAGATTACCTCTTGTGTGCGATAATCGGGATCAAGTTTGATTATTGTAGATACATGATCTTCATCCATGGCGTGAATGGCAAGCGCGATTTGCCCTAAACCAGCACGATTCATGTCTAAAATACCCCCTGCAGCATCATAATCTGAACTAGCTATTAGTCTCTCGGCGAGTTCGCGTGCGCGATCAAAACTATCACGATAGAGCTGCATTAGCTCATCCATATTTAGCTCGGTGAGCTGGCCAATCCGGGCCTTAACCTCAGGCGAATAAACGTCGCTGCTGCTTTTCATATCTTGCACGCGAGCAATGGCTTCAAGTGATTTACGATCCACAAAAGTCTCCCTGTTATGGACTAAATGATACTACCGCACTCGGTAAAAGCAAGCTTAAGCCTTTTCGATTTTTACGGCCGTGCCGTAGGCGGCAACTTCGCTCATGATGCCACCGATATCTGCCGTGTCGAAGTTCATGCCGATCACGGCATTGGCGCCTTTGTCCGCGGCCGCCTGACGCATTCGCTCGACAGCTTGTTCACGACTGTCGCTCAAAAGAGTGGTGTAGCCTTTGACCTCGCCGCCAAAGATAGTCCTAAAGGTGGCTCCGATATTACTGAACATGTTGCGACTGCGCACAATTAGACCGAATACCTCGCCGTAAACCTCGACTATTTTGTAGCCTGGTATGTCATTTGTGGTCGTGGTAACCACCAAAACGTCTTTGTTCATAAACACTCCTCCTTCTCATTAAAGTGTACTCTTGAGTAGATTTGTCTGCTATAATCACCTCTGTTAGCGCGGGATTCGTATAGCGGTTAATATAAAAGTTTTCCAAACTTTGGACACCGGTTCGACTCCGGTATCCCGCACCATTTTCCGAAGCTACTTGAAAATGGTGCATGCGCTACCCAATTTGGTAAAATTCCGCTTTAGCAATATTTTGCCAAATTGAGAGGAAAAGCTTAGGCTTAAGCCGTAGCTTTTGCTGACAAGCAAAACGAGGCAAAGCCGCAAGCTTTGACGACGCCCCGGTAGCTCAGTTGGATAGAGCAGGAGACTTCTAAGCTCAAGGCCGTAGGTTCGAATCCTACCCGGGGCACCACGTTGCAATTATATTGGACGAAAGTTTAACAACGGATTTTACTTTAGCTTAACCACTCCGCTGTTTTATACTTCAAGATAGATATGGGAGAAAGGCTTGCTAAGATTCCTTTGGCCGAAAGACTCGCGCCCACAGCGAGATCGGTTGGTAGGTATATGATTGAGGGGTTTGCTGCTGGCTGGAGTATGCCAGAACAAAGACAGCTGATCGAAGAGGAGATCTTTATATCTAAAGTAACTGGACTTCCCGGACGGGAAGAATTTCCGGGACAGTTAATCATCCCGATGTTTGTCTCGCCCGAATTTGATAAAAAAGTTTCGGTTCTTCACTAGTCTTATCCACGATAAACTGTTATAATCACCCCTGTTACGACCATACAGCCGCAAAGCTACACATTTAGATACACTGCAAAGCGCTGGCGAGGAACACCCGGAAACGTATTCGAATACGAAGAGGATGTACCGCAGCTAAGCAACGTAGCAGGACGCTAAAAGTGGCAGCGGGTTTCTGGCTCTGCCAGGAAGCAGGCTGACATGGTGCGTAGCCTTGCGGCGGATGTAGCTCAGTTGGTTAGAGCGTCGGGTTGTGGTCCCGAAGGTCGTGGGTTCGAGACCCATCATTCGCCCCAGCTTCGTTTTATATTGCAGCTTCCTTAAAACAGCGGAAGTTGTTTTACTTCTGCTTTCATATAAATCCTCGCCTTACCCCATGATTTATCCTCAAATCATAGGGGCTCCTGTTACAATTATCAGTGATGGTAAGTAAATCAAATCCGTTTTCAAAACCAATCGGGTTGGGCGGCAAGCGGCCCAAGAACCAGCAAGAATACAACCAATTTATCTTGCAAACCGTTCAGCCTGGCCTAGCTGGCTTGATGGATGGTAGCGTCTCTACACTGGCACCAATTTTTGCCGTAGCCTTTGCCACCCACAAACCGCATTTTGTTTTTATAACTGGAGTTGCCGCCGCAGTTGGAGCCGGCATAAGCATGGCTTTTGCCGAAGCCCTGAGCGACACTGGCGAGCTTACTGGCCGTGGCCGACCACTGCGCCGGGGCATAATCATAGGCGCCATGACCTTTTTGGGCGGTATTTTTCATACGTTGCCGTTTTTATCTAGCAGCTTTCATACCGCCCTGATCATTGCCTACTTAGTGGTTGGCATAGAGCTGACGGCTATTGCCTATATCCGCTATCACTACTTTGATATGCGGTTTTGGCTCTCGGTTTTACAGGTCATTGTTGGCGGCGGTTTGGTTTTTACCGCCGGTATTCTGATCGGCTCATCCTAGTGCAGCAGATTCAGCGTAACCACAACGGCTACTGGCACGCTTAAGTTATCCAAGCCCTGCGGCGAAACGTTTTCTATCAATGCTAGTAGCGGCGGCAGGCCGGCTACCAAGTAAACGTAGCTAGAAAAGCTCACCTGATTGTGCCCCAGTAACAAACCAACGGCAAAAATGCAGACCGACGCCATCCAAAAAGTCATCGTACCAATAACAGTTTTGGGTTGGTGCAAGACTTTATATTTATAATGTCGCCCGTAGCGTTGGCCAGCCAACGCAGCTAGGCCGTCGGCCAGGGCTACGTTCAATAGGGCCAGGGCAAAGAATAATTTATTATGAGATAGATAGGCGCAGATCGTCACGGCCATTGCCAAAAATATATCGCCGTGCGTAACTCGGCCCAAGTCCTTTGTAAAGTTAAAGACATGCAAAAGCTTGTTAGCCATAATTATGGCTAACATCAAAAGACCAAGTATCTCGATGCTACGCCAACTGATTAGCCATGGCCAAGCGGCTATAAATATCGCGGCACTTATATGAAAGACTTTGCGCTTGAGTTCCGGCCTGAGTTTCATTTTGTGGGCTAGGTCTTGACTCAAAAGTAGCAGAGCCGACATTACGATTAGGACCAGGACAATCATAAGCATTATCGCTATTGTACCGTAATTTTGTCCCGATCATTGTTTTGTCGGAGTTTGGGAGCCATTATCTGCGATGTTATAATTCATCTGCTTAGGGGAAGGTAGTAGCCGTGGTTCCACCAAAGGTGGAATTCGGATTCATTCCGAAAGCGGCGTTGAAGGAAAACCTTGGTTGTCCTTCAAGATCGACGGGGATTAGCGCAGCCCGGTAGCGCGCACCGTTCGGGACGGTGAGGTCGTGGGTTCAAATCCCGCATCCCCGACCATTTTATTTTGACACCGCTATTTTTGTGGCATACTGAAACCATGAAAAGGCTAATGCTTATTTTGCCGCTGTTTTTAATAGTTCTTAACTTTCTGCCCGTATCACTTTATAAGCAGAACGTTAACTTTGGCTCTACGCTAGATACGCTGAGCCCGTCCTACTGGCGACCTATCCAGCTCGACCTGTCATTTTCTACCAACCTAAACCAAGGGACGCCTAATAATAGCCAGGCGGCTAAATCACTAAGCGATGGGGCCAGCTTCCGCGGCTTTCCAATTGGTGCGTACTTTAGCAAAAACGTTGACAACCAAACTCCAGGCTCCTCAATTGGAGTTAATACCAGCGCCTGGTCGTGGTTGTGGGCTGGGGTAGATGCTCTTGTGCTCATTCTAGTCGGCGTTGGCAGCTTCCTTGCATATAGGCGCCGCAGTTAGCCGGGCGGATTTACACAGGCACCGTAAACTGATATAAACCTATGGTATGCCGATCAAAATCTTGCGCTCATTTTTTAGCGCTCTACCTCATGCCAAAGCCGTTATAAATAGCGGCACCAACCTGCTACGCAAAGATCCTCAAGTCATGGTCTACCCACTGATGGCTGTAGCCGTTATTTGGCTGACTTCGCCATTGGTTAGCCGGCTGGTTGTGTCAGCGTGGCGGCACGTAAACCGGGTAGCTCTGCTCGGCCAAGTCGACCAATCTGCGCCACATGTCTTGCTAGCTCATCTTGGGCTAGTGACGTTTTCTGTTTTTTACACGATCTTTATAACCTCCTACTTTACATGTGCATTGAGTGCCAGCGTGCTGGCCAAACTGGAAGGCCGTAATATGCCACCGCTCTATGGCCTATGGCTGGTTATTAGAAAATTCCCTAGGGTAACTTGGTTCGCTCTAACATCGGTTTTCTTCTTTCCGCTGGGGGTTTTTGCCCAGCGTCGTAAATTGCCTCGTGGAATTGTTGGAGTTATCGGCAGCTCGTTTTCTCTTAGTACCGCCCAGCTGGCGCCAGCTATAGTTAGCGGAGACCAGCGGGTATTTGATACCGTGACCCACACCGTAGACACTCTGGGTAAAGCCTGGCGTGAAAGCCTGGTCATTAGAGCCGGATTGATTGTTTCGATACTGTTTCTTGGATCGCTGAGTTTTTTACCCAAACTTGTCCAGCACTATTGGTTCGCAGCCAGCACGTCTCAGGCCGCCGGCTGGGTGGCTACTTTATTACTTGGCGTCACATCGTATGTAGTGGTACGGGTAATCGGCACTGTTTTTACCACCACGCTTTATTACCAAGCCTCGCATAAAGATACTGACTAGAGTTTTTCCTATTTCCTGCTATAATTACCTCTGTTATGTCGGGGTGTAGCGCAGTTGGCTAGCGCACCGCGTTTGGGACGCGGGGGTCGGAGGTTCGAGTCCTCTCACCCCGACCAAGAGAAACTTTGTCTAAATCCACCAGTAAATCGTATGGTGGATTTAGCTTTATAACAGATATAACATCGTCACCAGCTCGTAGGTTCAACACCAATTCCTGATAAACAGTATCTTCCTCAATCAAATCAGCGGTATTTAGCAGTGTTTCCAGATACGACCTGACTAGTTCAACAAATTGCTGGCGTGTTGGTAGCCCTTGATTTAGCTTTTCCACCTCTGTTTGGAGTGTAGCAATGCTAGATGTCTGTACATTTAGTAAGTTCTGGTGAAACTCTAATTTGCCCTTATGGTGCTTGTTGTAATCAGTTAGGCTAGCAAGTTGCAGGTTTTGATACTTGGCATAGAGGTTTTCTTGGTGTTTTAGTTCAGCCTTAGCGTCTGACAGCTTGCGTTTGGCTATTTCCTTATCAACTACCAGCTTTTGTTCTAGGCGACCTATATACATCTTGTATGCCTTTTCACTCTGTTTGGTGCAGTGGCGAAGTGTCCACTCAATATGTGATACGACATATTTTGCCCTAATACTTTTAGACAACTCCTTGCCGTATTTTTTAATTGCCTCTGACTTGTTATGGCGTATGCACTCCTTGTTCCGACAATAGAAGCTAAGCATATAGTGACCAGTGTTTTTGCCCTTTTTTATTTTGGTGCGTTGGAAAGTCATAACCTTGTCGCAGTAGTCACATATAACCTTTTCACGAAGCAAGCCGAAGTCTAACCGCTTGGCACTACTCCCACGACCTACAAACTGTTCATTGAAGTTGTCGGCAGTATTACGACTAAGGGCAATAAACTCGTCAGGCGTGATTAGAGGTAGGAAGTTATACAGCTCATTGAGGTTAGCAATGTTATCACCGTACTTGTACATACCAAAGTAAAAAGGGTCACTGAAAGCCACGCCAACAGTTTTTTTGTCCATTTTTGCCAGTTTGTACTCATCGTCTTGGTGCTTGCGGTAGCTAAAATGTGAACTGTTTAGGTAGTCAGCCACTTCTTGATTAGTCTTGCCCTCATACAGCCTCATAATGACCGCTTTGCGTAATAACTGCCAGTTGTGTGCGTCTGGCATAAAGTAACCAGTTGTGGTGTCGGCATAGTAGCCTTTTTTGACTTGTCCAACATACTTACCGTCTTTGATACTGCCTGTAATGCCTCTGGCAACATCAACAGCCAGCTTGTCCGAATACTGCTTTGAGGTAGCAAATAATATTCCTAGTAGCATTTTTCCGTTAGGGGTGTTGTCAAACTGGTAGGTTTTGAAATGTAAATCCTGTATCTGTTCTAGGTCAATCATTTCAATAATATCACCAGCTTCTTTCATATTGCGTGACAGCCTATCAGGTGACCAAGCAAGTAAACCTTGATATTTACCAGTCTTGAAACCTAGTAGTATGTCGTCAAAGATTGGACGCTTACCAGACTTTTTGGCAGAGGCACTTTCCTTATAAATATCTTCTTTGCGTACAGTAATTTTGAGCTGGTCGGCTAGGGCAAGGCACTCTGTTTCTTGGTCTTCCAATGACCGTACCTGTTTTGCCTCGTCATCTGTTGATTTGCGTAGATATATAACATAACGGCGTTTTTCTTTGGGTAATATGCGTGTACTGCCCTCAATGGTTTTGGCATAGTAATCGGTCAGGTCGTCAATACTACGCTTGCTTTCAGGTAGGTTGAATATGTCAGGGTTGTCTTTGAGGCTGTCGGCAACTAATTGCTCGGCTTTGTGCCGTTGGTTGGTAGTCAATGGTACACGAACAACCTTTTTGCCTTTGCGTGTTTTTCTTTTAGGGTCAGCCATATAATCATTATAGCCTGATTACTAGAAGTTATAACGCTGTTGAGTGATGTGGACTATGTAATTCTTGTAACGCCAATGATTATTAGTATTTCAAGTATAATCCAAGCAACTTCAACCGTAATTATTGGTTTATCTTTGTGCTTTATACCGTAGATTAGCCATATAACTGACGCTATTAAGTATGCAACCCACGATATTATTGACACACCTTTTTGCCCTTGCACCCATATTGAATACACTTGCGGAAGCGTTAGGAGTGGCCCAATAACAACGGCAAAGTAAATAAGTCGGTCAATCTCTGACTTCTTTTTTGGTATTTTCTTTTTCCTTTTTATGTGTCGGTGCACGCTGTGAGTCGCCATTGAATAAATTGTACCAAAAACAGAGACAAAAGTATGTAACTTGCTTACGGTTTAAGCAAACAGGTTTATTGGTAAAATAATAGGCAAGTTTTGGTCAAATCTTCCAAGTAGTTTGTTCACCTAGTATTAGTGGTTGCAATTCAATCTCACCCATTAGTTCCAGTTCGGTTTCGTCAGCTTTCAGGGTGTCGCTAAGTTTGATAACCATAGTAATTAGCCTGTCAGTTGGCACATCGCTCATATCACGATTGTTTAGTTCGTCCTTAGCCTTTTGTAGAAACTCACCGAATAGGGTTATGCGGTGTCTTCTGGTAATGGCGTAGCGTTCCTGCAAATCATCAACTACTAGTGTCCGTTGGTTCTGAATATCCCTGTTTATGCTGGTGTCTTTTGACCACTCCATAAGGGTAGGTTTACTAATATTCAACTCATCAGATATTTTCTGAAAGCTGTAACCCTTTGCCCTTAGTTCAATAAATTGCTGTCGCTCATCTAGTGTTTTACTCATAACCTAAATACTCCTACATCTTATATAATGATATGCAGGTAGTTGGAAGCTACTGGTTCAACACTTTTGTCGTATATCTAAGGTCAAGTACTACTTGGTCTGTATTTGGTCACCACCGACTTCCTTGATGTAGGTGTCACCACTTGGGTCAGTTGATACTCTATTGTCCCAATTTGATGTATCATCAGGGGCTTGTTGGGGCGGTAATTGCACTGGTTCTGGTGGCGTTTGCGGTTCAGGTGTGGTGTTTTCTGTATCACTCATACTATTATTATACCAAGAATTGCAGTGTAGCTATATTGTCAGGTTTGACCAGATTGTGCAGTAGCAGTTTTGTTTTATCTAATCGTGACCGTAGTCTAGGGTAGTTTATAAGGAGTTGATACAATGTATCTATTATAGGTTCAACAGCCGTCGTTGTGAGCCGACCATTTTTATTTTCGACGTTTTTCTAACCAGGCAGGAAGCTTGCCAAAAACAATTTGCGGGATCGTATCTATATCTTCGTCCGTCACGTCATACTCGGCTCGGTAAACAATCTCCACGCTGCCGTGTACGGCTTTAGTAAAGTCTAAATCTAACTTATTAACTATTTTTTTAAGCTCCGGCTCACTGCCAGCTTCGATTTCAATATATGGTTTAACCCACGGCCATTCATCAAGCTCGATACGCGCATTGCCAAGTCCCCAGCTTTCCCGCTTAGTTTCATGATAGCTTTTTTGTTCTATGCCAATAGCAGCTAAAAATTTACAAGCTGCTTCAAAATCGTCTACTACTAGTTCGACCTCCTTAGTCCCATGCAAGGTTCGGTCGTTCAGCTGCTTGTAGCACATGGTGACTTTGTCGCCCTCATCACGAACCCGAATCCAACCATTATTTTTTTGCAGCCGCAAATCCGGGTAATCAAAATTTTTGCGCTTCATCATGCGCATTGGCTGTTCGCAAACAGCACCAAGCTGTTTGAGTTTTGTCCTCAAATCTTCATGATTTACGTTTAAGAACTTGGCTTCAATTTCCGTTTGCATATTAATTCTACTTGGCGAATTCGATGGCGCGGGTTTCGCGGATAACGTTGACCTTGATCGTACCCGGGTATTGCATGGTGCTTTCGATCTTGTTGGCTATGTCGCGAGCCAGGCGGATTGCTTGTAGATCGTCTATATTCTTGGGCCGTACAAACACGCGGACTTCTCGGCCGGCGCTGATAGCGTAAGCTTTTTCTATTCCTTCAAAGCCGAGCGCGGTGTTTTCCAGATCTTTCATGCGTTCACTAAAGTTTTCGACGCTGATGTTGCGAGCACCAGGGCGAGCCGCGCTAACGGCGTCGACCACTCGGATAACTAGAGCTTCTAGGCTGGTAGCCTCCATGTCGTCATGGTGCTGTTCGGCAGCCAGAGCGACTTCTTCCGGCGCACCGTACTTGCGCAACATCTCGCCACTGATGTGGTGGTGCTTGCCCTCTACTTTGTGAGTTAGGGCCTTGCCCATATCGTGAGTCAGTGCTGCGTATTTCACAGTTTTAACATCGGCACCAAGTTCGTCGGCTAATACAGCTGCCATCTGGGCCATTTCGACACTATGCTTCAGCACATTCTGGCCATAACTTGTGCGATATTTTAGCTCGCCGAGCAGCTGCAAGATTTCTTTAGGAATCCCAACCAACCCAACCTCGCGGGCGGCGTCTTCACCAGCCCGCACAACGTCTTTTTGAACTTGCTTTTGAGCTTTGTCGACAACTTCTTCAATCCGGCCGGGGTGTACACGTCCGTCTTTGAGCAGCATTTCCATAGCTTGGCGGGCTACCTCGCGGCGCACCGGGTCAAAGCTACTCAGAATGATCATGCCGGGTGTTTCATCTACCATGATGTCCACGCCAGTAGCACGCTGTAGGGCCTGGATGTTGCGACCCTCTTTGCCAATTATGCGGCCCTTCATTTCTTCATCTTCTAGCTTCACGGCTGTGATGGTGCGCTCGGCCGTGACCTCACTAGCCATGCGCTCCATAGTTGTAGCCAAGATCATAGAGCTTTGTTCTTCGGCGTTTTCTTTGGCCTCGTTTTGGAGTTTAGCTACTAAGCCGACCAAGTCGCCGCGGACATCGCGCTCGGTCATCTGCATCAGTTTTTCGGCGGCTTCGGCCTTGGTGAGCTTAGCGATCTTTTCTAACTTTTCTTGCTGCTTGCCGCGAATGTCGCGGATTTCGTTTTTGAGGTCTTCTACCTCGCCTTCGGCCTTGCGCAGGTGCTCGCTACGTCGATCCAGCTCATCTAGTTTTTTATCCAGCGATTCCTCACGGGACAACAAACGCTTTTCTATATCTTTGGTCTCGGCCCGGCGGCGAGCCTCGTCCTTACGGGCTTCTTCGGCTCGAGCGGCGGCGTCTTCTTCGGTTTTGCGAATAATTTCGGCGGCTTCTTTTTTGGCGCGCGTTAGTTCTTTTTTAGCCTCTTCGGCAGCTTTGCCTTGGTTGCGCCTGGTCGCGGCCACGCCGCCCCCGCCACCAACTACAAGACCAGCCATTCCTAATAAAATAGCGAGTACTATCATATTGATCTCCTGACTTTAGGACACCTTGTCGCGCGGGTAGCTCAGGCAGGCGTCACTATCACTTCTTTAGTCTGTCTCTCTACTGCGGCGTCTTTACGGTGTTCAAAATTAATTACACTAAATTGGATTTGTCGATACCCAGGCGTTTAAGCTCGGGCCAAAACTCACTTGAAAATCCTAACCATACTATACGATGAAAAATATTTGTTGGTCAACTCAAATCATCTCCAGCCCATGGGCAAACTTTCTTATAATCGTTTTTTGTAGGCTTAGGCTCGTGGGTCGCCAGGGCCAAGGTGGGGGATCTGCGGATCGCCATCTCGAGGATTAGCTAACCGATCAGCCGGTACAGGCATGCCCGGTTCATAGCGCGCACCGGCTTCCTGACTGGCGCGCACGCCTGTGTAGCCGCCATGCATTGGTTCTTTGTCTAACCTTTGGGCCGCCTCGACCGCGGCACCAACGGGGTCAACACCTGGAACGGTATCTATGACTGGCGGGGCCTCTGTAGTTGATGCGTCCTTTTTGTCTGGGTCGAGCTTTGGCACCTCTGCTGATTGTATTGCTTCCTGCGTCATTTTTTGGCCTTTCTATTTTTGTTCTACACCCAAATTATACATTATTTTGACGGAGCAGTGATGTTAGGCGCACTGCCATATTCTGGCAGAGCAATCTTTTCATTTTTACCAGATTCCAACTGCTTAAGACCCTGACCGATCCAGTCATCACCGTCGGCCGCAATAATCGGGATATCGAGACCGTAAGCCAGAGCATTGGCTACGCTCAAGCCGATTCGCAGGCCAGTAAAACTGCCCGGACCTTTGTAGGCCACTATTCCCTGTACATCGCTTAAAGAAATACTTAACAAGTCAAGCATTTTTTTCATTTCTTTGTGGATAGTTTCGGCCAGCTCTCGGTGCGCCGGCCAGGTTTTATATGCCAAGCGTTTTTCGCCGTCGTATATACCAATCTCTGCCTCTGGTTTGTCGGTTCTAATCGACAGGCTGATCAACTTCCCAGTCCTCCCGAGGCTTGTCCACATCCAACAAAAATGGCTGAAGCTCTTTTGGCAAAACAAAAGCGAGTCGCCTTTTTTCTTTGTTCAAATAGTCTGTTACTACATCGGGCTTTCGTTTAAATATTTGATGTGCATCATGCTCACCACCCGGCGAGTCTAGCCGCTCTAAGGCGTCTCTCATCCAATCAACTGCTACCTCGTCGGCTGAAAGTCCATAAAATTCACTCATGGTTCAATCTCCTGCCACCCGTTTTCTAATGCTTTTATTATACTCGAGTATTTTTCTGGGTAAGTAATTGTGATTTGGCGTTCGTCTGGATCGTTTGGTGTAGATTCTAGTTTGATAGTGATACGATCCGGCGGCAGGACGTTCTTGACTATGTCGCTCCACTCCACCACGGTGACTACTTTTTTGTCGGTGACTGATTCGGCTAGCTGATCGGCAATCACGCCCGGTTCGCCCAAGCGGTAAAAGTCAAAGTGGTGAATCTCCAACCCATCACGGCATTTATAGATTTTACTGAGCGTAAAGGTTGGGCTGGACGCGGCATCGCTGCTGCCGAGACCTTTGGCCAAGCCTTGGACGAATGTAGTCTTGCCGCCACCCAAATCGGCCACCAGCTCTATGGCTTCGCCGCCAGCTAGTTTACTTGCTAGCAGCTCGCCGAGCTTCGAGGTATCGGCGGATCCGGTAGAGGTTGTTTGCCAAATCAGTTCGGTACTCATATCCAGCGTATAGTACCGCGAGGCCACCCACCGCGGCAAGCGTCCAGACATGAATTGGTGCCGGTGAGGCTGTGGAATTATTGAAGTTAGACGAGCTACCACCGCCAGTAGTTGAATCAGACTTTACAGCACCCGCGCTAGATTTAGTCGAGGTTTTGGATGATGAGCTGGATGTTTGCTTGACAATATTGGCAGCACCTGGTGTCGGCGTAGCTGTCCAGTACCATTGGCCATTAGCAATAGACCAGGATTGACCGTCTTTGGCCGAGCTATAAGTATCGCTCTGGCTGATCACGTTGCCTAGCGGGTCCAATAGCGCAGCTTGGCCGCTGGTATTACTAAGCGTCAGACCAGTGTCAGCGGAATAAAATGCCGTAAAACTCTTTGCCGGCAGAATTGTACCACTCGCGAAGGTATAGTCGTGCTTGGCCGTTAGACCAGTTTCTAGCACAAAGCCAGATAAATCAAAGTCAGAATCATTTGGGTTATAAAGTTCGATAAACTCATCTGTATCGTCGGTGCCGGTACCAGCTGGGTTGGGTAACAGTTCGCTAATCTGCGGTGCTGCTAGACCGGCGTCTGTAGTCGGAATACCAGCTGAACCAGAATCGTCACTGGCCAAACTAATAATTACCGCCGGAGCGGCACCACCGGACGCCCACTGGACGTACGTGGTGCTAGCGCTGGCACTGACGTTCGCCAGTAAACTACATGGCGCCACATCGATCTCATACTTATTCCAACTGCCGTCAGTTAATTTACGATACCAGACGGCGTTAGGATCGGCCGTTGATGATGGCACCTGAGTTATGTCTGTTGGAGTTGTAGATCCCGATGTCCAGTTGACGTGGTCCTGAGTTGTATAAACAATGGAGCCTGACTGCTGAGCAACCTTAACTATTTGCAAATAGCCCGATGTATCGCTCAAGCTCATCGTCAAATTAGCTACCACGGCCGCTCCACAGGTAGCCGCCGAATCGCCGCTGAGTAATATTGACTGTTGAGGCCCAAGATTGAAGTTTGGCAGGGCTTGAACCCCAGTTGGCACACTAAGATTTACCGGCGCACGACTGTTGAAGTACTGGATCAAGTAGTTTTGCAGATTAATTGTGCCTAGAGTCGTGTTTTCCAGAACTATCGATTCAGAGCTAGTCATTTTGAGCTCGATGATGGTCAAGTCGCCAGACGGCAGCGTAGCTAGCGCTGTAGGCACAGAACCCAGCAAAATGCCTGCGATAAAGCTCGCTGTAGCCACCCAAGTAATTACCCTTGTACGTGTCATTTCATGGGAATTGTAAAAAAGTGGACGCTAAAGTGCAAGCAGTAGCGGAATCTATTTAGGTTTTTTGGCGCTCGAGCATGGCTTCAATGCCTGCCAGAAGTTCGTCCATGGGTACGCTCTTGGCAAAGTCAGGCAGCATTCTCAGAAAGGCTTGTTCCCCAAAGCCAGTCGTCCGCCAGTTTACTTCGTCATCGCTTCGTTCATATTCAATTAAACCGCTGTGGTGCAGAAAATCGATCGCTACGAATGTATGGGCCTCACTCATATCTGGTCTCTTGTTAATTTCTCCTAAGCTCATGCCACTCAGCACACCCACAAATGCACGACTGTTGGTTGGAGTTTGGAGCCTTTCAGCCACAGCCGGATGAATTAGCATTTCGGTTTTGGCGTTCTGGGCAGCAGACAAAGCTGCGGCGGCACCAAATCTATAGTCATCACTAGACCTATCAATGGTGCCAGGATCTATTCCGGCTTCCAGCCTGGCAATTTGAATGGCAAAGTCATTTAAATCCGCGGTGGTTCTGGCCCGTTCCGCAACAATCATTAACGTGCGCCCGGCCCGTCGGACATAAGCTTGTACGTTCTCGGCCTCTACAATACGGTGGGGATCAGTTTCCATCTCTATATATAAGTACCCTGACCGAAAAAGTGCAAGCAGTAGCGGATTCATATCTGGCGAGCTATACTTGGTGCATAATGCTTAAGCTGAGCAAACTGCTATTCAACCAGCCAATCATGAGCCTGCGCCTGGGCGCTCAAATTGGCTTGGCCGTGGAGCCAATCATTAACCCGCACAACCTAAAAATATTGGGGTGGTGGTGCAAGGCACCTCAAGCTAGCGGACAGCTAGTGCTGCTGGCCGAAGACGTCCGGCAAGAACTGCCAGACGGCCTGGCTGTAGACGATGACGACGAGCTAAATTCGCCGGAGGATCTTGTTAGGCACCGCGAAATCCTGGATATCAAATTTCGGCTCAACGACAAGCCGGTCCGCACCAAAAGCGCACGCCTGGGTAAAGTCAAAGACTATAGCTACAACGAGGGTATGTTTATCCAAAAGCTTTATGTCGAGCGACCTCTGCGCAAACTACTGAGCGCCGATGATACATTGATAATCGACCGCACCCAGGTACTAGAAGTTACCGACGAATATATTTTGGTACGCGACGGAGAAGTCAAGGCTAGCGAAAATGAATTCGCCACCGAAGCCCTGCCAGCCGTCTAAGCAATAGTCCGCAACTCGCATTATTTTACATAATTAAAATTCGAATTACCCCTGTTATACAGATACAAAATTTACTCATATGTGTAAATTTTGTATATAGAATTCAGGTGAATTGGTGGGTGTGAGGAGAGGAGAAAATACTTAACAGGTTAAGTATTTATTTAGTCGAGCTGCTTATTCCCTCGCCTGAGTCACAAATTCTAGCTATCCAACAGCCGTTTGATTAGATCGTAGCTAAAGCCTTGTCCCACTAGGTAGCGCTTTAGTTTTAGTGGATCGGCTTGATAACGACTTAAAGTCCGTTTTTTGGCTATAAGCTCACGCAGCGCGGCTTCTTCATCAATTGGCTCAGCCTCTAGCGCCGTATCAAGGGCCTCGCCGCTTATGCCCTTGCGTATTAGTTTCATGCGGATGGCCCGCTGGCTTTTATTTTTGCGGGCCTGCAAGTCTATGAACCAGCTGGCAAATTTAACATCATCCAGGTAACCCCTGGTCGTAAACTCCTCTATAAACTTTTGGGTCAGGTCCGGATCAGCCTTTTTGCGGTACAGATAGTCTTTGAATTCACGGGTGCTGTGCGGTCGGTTAAGTAGCCATTCTAGGCAACGCTGGCGCAGCTTGCCATCGTCAGAAAGTTTTTTGAACTTTTTAACATCGCCGGCACTTAGCTCTTGGTCTTTGGCGATTTTGTATTTAACAAGCTCGTCCAGGCTGAACGAAAAACTGTATTTTTCGTCGACGAACACACTGACCCGCTCCGGGTTTTTGACTTGCTGTTTTATAGCCGTAATTTTCATGGTCTCAGCTGAGATATTAAGACGATCATTAAAGTGCACCAAGCGAGCTCCACGTAAATACCCCACGGCCTCTCCATCCACTGCAGACTAATATGAAATTTTGTAAACCAGCCGTTGTTCTCTTTTGATTTTCTGCGGGGGAAGAAAAGAGATCTTAAATATTTAATGCCGCCATCAAAGTCTGGCGACGCCGCAGCCAAAGAACTAAAAAAGATAGTCCAGGCCGATATTCTTCCTCCGGATATTAATAATGGCAGGATGATAAGAATTGCGCCGAACAAGAGCATGTCAGAAGCAAAAATGATTCTGAAAGACCTCATTCTCATTTTTCTTTTCCAACTGTCTGAATAGCTCTTGAACTTGTCTTTGGTCAAGCCCGAGGGATTGTAGTGAGGAATTAGATCAACTACAAAATGTGACGCAAAAGCTGCCGGTATAGCCAGCTCTGGTTTTTTCAGCACAAGCGCAACAACCGCACCAGTTAAAGCATGGTTAGTCGCGGTCATTATTTACGGTTGATTATTACTTCGCTAACTTCCATATTCTTTGGAAGTTCCAGAATCTGGATCACAAAGTTGGCTAGATCTTCTGCCTTCATCCAAGATCCTTCGCTGGTATTGTCCGTGCCTGTAGCCTTTTCGAATAGTTTTGTTTTGAAGCCACCAGGGCAAAAACTTATTACACGGCAAGGGTATTTTTTGAGCTCGAGTTGCAGGTTGGCGCTAAAGCCCCGCATGGCCCATTTGGAGGCACCGTAGCTGGCTTGATCTTCGTAGGCTTTTGTGCCAACGCTCGAAGCCACGTTGACGATGTCCGCCCCATCGGTTTTTATTTTTTCCATCAACAAAGAAGTGAGAAGCATTGGACCTGTTACGTTTGTGGCAAAAACTCGCTCCACCTCCCCGACTGATAGTTCATTGATCTTTTCAACACTTAGCACGCCAGCGCAGTTGATCAGAGCCTCGAGTTTTTCATCTGTATCATTTAGTTGTTTAGCACTTTTTTTGACACTCTCGGGTCGAGTTAGGTCAGTAATTAGGGTTTCGATAGGTAAATCTGATTTGGTTCGCGACAGACCAATAACTTTCTTGTTTTGAGCGCTAAGAGCTTTAGCTATTTGATAGCCTAACCCGTCACTCGCTCCAGTTACTACGATCATGGCTACTCCTTTGTGGCGGCGGCGATTGTTTCTTTGGCCACCTTGTCGAACACTTTAGGGTTTTCGTGCAGATATTTTTTGGCGGCTTCGCGGCCTTGGGCGATCTTTTGGCCTTCGTATTCGAACCAGGCGCCGGATTTTTGAATGACTTCGTGAGCTACGGCTAGGTCTATCACATCGCCTTCGCGGCTGATACCAACGTTGTACATGATATCGAATTCGGCCTCACGGAATGGCGGTGCGACTTTGTTCTTGACCACCTTCACCCGGCAGTGGTTGCCTATCACCGCGTCGCCTTGCTTGATTTGCGATATCCGGCGGATGTCCATGCGGACGCTGGCGTAAAACTTCAACGCGTTGCCACCAGTAGTCGTTTCTGGGTTGCCAAACATAATGCCAATCTTCATGCGCAGCTGGTTAACAAAGATAACTGTGCACTTGGTGCGGCTGATAACGCTGGTCAGCTTACGCAAAGCTTGGCTCATCAAGCGGGCCTGCAAACCCATGTGGGCATCGCCCATATCGCCTTCTATTTCGGCTTGTGGCACGAGAGCGGCGACCGAGTCAATGACAACAATATCCACGGCATTGCTACGAACCAGTGTTTCTAAAATTTCTAGAGCTTGTTCCCCACTATCCGGCTGGGAAATTAGCAACTTATCAGTATCAACGCCCAAGCGCTTGGCGTAGGCTGGGTCGAGAGCATGCTCGGCGTCGATAAAGGCGGCGGTGCCGCCGGCCTTTTGGACTTCGGCTACGGCGTGCAGACAGACGGTGGTTTTACCAGAACTTTCCGGGCCGTAAATTTCTATAACACGGCCCTTTGGTATTCCGCCGCCCAGGGCAAGGTCTAGTCCTAGACTGCCAGTAGGAATTGTTTCTACATTGGCTGTTTGGGATTCGCCCAAGCGCATGATGCTGCCTTTGCCAAACTGTTTTTCTATTTGGTCTACGGCTAGTTTTAGGGCTTGGTCCTTGCCGCTAGCGTTCGTGGCTGTAGCGACTGTTTTGGGTTGTTTTTTATCGGCCATTGCTGATGCCTCCTTATATTCACATGAGTCTGGCTTTAGTATAGCAAGCAATATTGTCGGACTAAAAAGCTAATGCTTAAAATTAGTAGTATTTGGTTATAAAACTCACAGCCGGCGGCAGCCGGCGACGGCTAAAATTTGGCTCGAAGATAGGTGTATAATGGTAAAAATGCTTGCTGCTAAATCCAAAAGGCCTAATGGCTTCACCACTATCGAGTTGCTGCTGGTTTTTGTAGTGGTAGTGATTCTAGCCGGTTTGATCGCCGTAAATTACAGGAGCGTCCGCGAGCACACACGCGATACAAATCGAAAATCCGACATCACAATCTTGCAAGGCGAGGTAGAAGTCTATCAGGCCGAGACCGGCAAATACCCAACCCTGACCAATCTGAACAGCGCCGGTTTTCGCGCTCAGCACTTCAAAGATTTTGATTCAAATGTATTGAAAGATCCCGATGGTAAATCACCAGTCCTGGTCAGCGCACCGCAGCCCAAAGCCTTTGCCTATCAGGCATTGCCTGCTGGCTGCACTAATGTAGGCAAAGATATTTGCACCGGCTATTTGATAACCGCCACCCTGGAGCAAGGTGGCACCTATATAAAAAGCTCACCCTAGGCCTGGTGTTTGACGTAGCGTTCGCGGGCCTCTAGAATTTTCTGCGCATAGTCGTTGGGCTGTGGGCAGAATTTGAAAATAAAATTATCAATCTCGCCGGCTGTTTGAATTGTCAGGATGCCGTAGTTTAGGATGCTGGGCAAAACGCCGCGTTGCTCTACATTGACGTCCTCTACATTGCTCATGCTAAGCCGAGAGATCTTGCGGTTAAACAGTGAACGCTGAGTAATCATAACCAGGTTTCTATCGGTTATCAGCAGTCTGCAGCCCCGGTAGACCTTTGTCGAGATTAAAAGCAATATTCCCAAAAAAGCACAAACAAATATAGCCAGGGCGCCTATCACACCATAGTCTTGATGTGATATATGATCTGAAAAACTCGGGACCAGTACAAGCAAAAGCGCCGCCAAGGCGATTAGGGCAGCCAAAGATTCTAAATAAATGCCTATGATGCCAATTACGTGGCGCCGGACAGTGTTGACCAAGATCTCGCCCGGTTCGAGAAGAGCGACTGAGCCCAATGGCTTAACACGTAGTGGCGGTGGAGCCTGTGGTGGTAGGGCCTGCTGGCCAGGTGAATCAACGGCTACCGAGCCGATATCAAAAGCTTCCGTGCCGCGGTTTTTGCTGGATTTAGTCTTTGGGTTAGTTTGGTCATCCATAATCGTTGAGTTTAGAGCAGACTAGCCTGCTCCTTGGTTTTCGGGGTTTTGCCCAGATGCTTCCAGGCCCGCGGCGTAACCTTGCGGCCACGCGGCGTGCGTTCTATCAAGCCGATCTGCATCAGATATGGTTCGTTAACGTCCTCTATAGTGGTACGTTCTTCGGCTGTTAATGCTGCTAGAGTTTCGACACCCACTGGCCCGCCATCGTAATGGTCGATGATGGCTGCTAGCAACTGACGGTCGGATGGGTCCAGGCCAAGTTCGTCTATTTCGAGCAGTCCTAGCGCTTTGGTGGCCAGCGATTCATCAATAATGCCGTCGCCGTTTATGTCGGCGTAGTCGCGCACTCGGCGCAACAGACGGTTGGCTACTCGCGGCGTTAGCCGAGCCCGGCCAGCCAACAAACTAACTGCAGCCTTATCGATTGGCACATTAAGGATTTTGGCCGAGCGGTTTATGACTTTGCCGATCTCGTCTGGAGCATAAAATTCCAAACGGTGGATCATGCCAAAGCGATCACGCAGCGGCGCCGCTAGTCCGCCTATGCGAGTAGTAGCTCCAATAATCGTGAACTTGGGCAAATCTAGCCGCAAGCTGCGAGCGCTTGGGCCTTTGCCGAGCATAATGTCTAGCTTGAAGTCTTCCATGGCGCTATACAGCACCTCCTCGACTACGCGATGCAAGCGATGGATCTCGTCAATGAATAAAATATCGCCATCAGCCAAATTGGTGAGTAGGCTGGCTAGGTCGCCTGCCCGCTCAATGGCCGGGCCGCTAGTCACCCGGATTTGGGCACCCATTTCATTAGCAATCACGGTGGCCATGGTGGTCTTGCCCAAACCTGGCGGACCGTACAATAAAATATGGTCTATAGGTTCGCCACGTTTTTTGGAAGCATCGATGGCTAGTTTCAGGTTCTTTTTCAGCCGTTCCTGGCCAACATAATTAGCGAAGTCTCGCGGCCGCAGTGTTTGCTCTAGCTGCTCCTCGGCCGGATCATCCGGCGCCGCCGGCAGACTGGTATTTACAATTCTCTCAATCGCCATGCTAATAGTTTAGCATTTTGGGCACTAAACTAAGCTTCAATGCGGCTTGTCGCGGTTTGGTCAATAAACTCTTGCCTAAAACCAATTTCCGCCATTTGTTCGGCCGATAATTTTTTTAAGACAGCTTGGTACTGCATAAGCGACCATTCAATATCCGCCAATATACTGGTATTTATCCAGCCTGGTCCTTCAATTCGCTCTTCATGCCGTGGAGAGTTGGGGGGGTCTTCTGCATACAACCAGGTAGCCCCAATAGATGGCCCTGATTCATCCCTACCAGCGGAAAGGTATAGCAGGAGTTTTGTTACACCTTCATCGCTTTCAACTTCGACCGGCAGGCTGGGTGTAGTACCATCAATATATTTACTATCTTCGTAGGGTGTGGGGTCTATGGTCATATCTAATACCGCATCGTAGACTCGCCACAAACGATCACGGGGAGTTAGATTTTCTACCTCTGGGATCAATACGGCTTCCTCGTCCATAACCGTATCTAGACGTTGCTGTTGCTTGCGGATCTCTTGCTGCGCGGATAACACGATTAACACATGTTCTGGTTTCATAACACATAATTATTCACTGATTGTATGGATTTGCAAGCTTGAGCGGTTAGTACAAAGCGGCGGCTTTGGGCATATGCGAACCGTGCAATATCTTCAGCACTTCTTGAGATTCTACAGTCTCCTTCTCTAGCAACGCTTTTTTGAGATCTTCTAATTTTTCTAGGTTGGCTTTAAGAACTATGCGGGCGCGGTTGGCAGATTCGGTGATTAGCGCCTCGACTTCGTCGTCGATAACCTTGGCTGTCTCGTCACTATATTGGCGCTCGTGCACTAGGCGCTCCAGCATCATGCCTTCGTCCACCTGGAATACTTGGTCACGGAGTTTTTTGCCCATGCCTTGGTGCATGACCATCTCGCGCGCCAACTCGGCGGCTTTTTGCAAATCGGATCCGGCGCCGGTAGTTACGCGGTCTGGGCCGTAAATTAATTCTTCGGCTACCCGGCCGCCAAGCATGCGGGCCAGCACATCCTTGTATTCGATAATGCTGTGGTAGCTTTTGTCTTCGGGTGGGATGAACCAAGTAACGCCCCCGGTGCCACCGCGCGGAATGATGGTAACCTTATGGACCATATCGCTATCTGGCAATACGTGGCCGACTACGGCGTGGCCAGCCTCATGATAAGCCGTTAGTTCTTTTTCTTTTTCGCTCATAATTTTACTCTTGCGCTCCGGACCGATAGCGACTTTTTCAAAGGCATTCACGACATCTTCGTTTTCTATAACTTTGCGGTTGTGACGGGCAGCTATAATTGCCGATTCATTAGCAATGTTGGCCAGATCAGCGCCGCTGCTGCCGGCCGTTTTGGCGGCCAAACTATCTAGATCAACATCCTTGCTGACTGGTTTTTGCTCGAAATGAACTTTGAGAATGGCTAGACGAGCTGGGCGATCAGGCAGGTCTATATTGACTCGGCGATCAAAGCGGCCAGGTCGCAGTAGCGCCGGATCCAGAACATCGCTGCGATTGGTAGCCGCCAATACTATAACGTTCTCGCCCTGTTCGAAGCCATCCATTTCTACCAAGATTTGATTGAGGGTTTGTTCGCGTTCGTCGTGTCCGCCGCCCATGCCGGATCCACGCCGGCGACCAACAGCATCGATTTCATCAATAAATATGATGCAGGGTGAGTTCTTTTTGGCTTTGTTGAAAAGATCGCGCACTCGGCTGGCACCAACGCCCACAAACATTTCTACAAACTCCGAACCACTGATGCTAAAGAATGGCGCGTTGGCTTCCCCGGCCACGGCTCGAGCTAGCAAAGTTTTACCGGTGCCCGGCGGCCCTACTAGCAATACACCTTTGGGTATTTTGGCGCCGACGCTCTCGAACTTTTTGGGAAATTTTAGGAACTCGACAACTTCTTCTAGATCTTGCTTGGCCTCTTCGTTGCCGGCGACTTCTTTGAAATTGATGCGAGTTTTTTCGTTGCCGTACAGCCGGGCCTTACTCTTGCCAAAACTCATAGCCTGGTTGCCTTGGCCCTGCGCGCTGCGGAACATAAATATCAAAATCACGGCGATAATAACGATTGGCAATACACCAACTACCAGCTGACCCCAAATACTATTGCTGCTGGAGCTCGGTTTGTTGACCAGCTGAACTCTGCCCTGTTTGAGTCCTTGTTCGTAAATACTCGAACCTGGTTCTTTATAAGTTTTTTCGGTAGCGGCGGCCTTGCCGACTGGAGTTATATCCAGCTCGTCACCGTTAACCACGATCTGTTTGGTCTTGCCAGAGTTGGCATCACTGATAGCCTGCGAGAAAGAAACTTGCTGCAATTTAGACGGTTGGTTAAAGGCTGCATAAACTATTAGACCAAACAGAATTATCAAGGCGATGAAGCCAGCATTTTTGAAGTTATTGCGGTTATTGCTACCGCCAGCGTTACCGCCGTGGCCACCACCTATCCGAAAAGGTTTTTTATCCATATGGTAGATATTATAGCAGCCCTGTTATTACCTGGGCTCAAAGCGGGCATTATCGTGGTTAATTACCAGCCAAAGATGCTTGCCGATATTTTGACGAGTGCCCGGCTGGGCAGTCTTGATAGCTACATACAGTCGCTCGATTGTTTTTTGATCATAGTCGCTTATGCCCCGTTGTTTGAGCCAATGGCTGATTAGCTCGCGACCGAGTTCGCCTGACAAGCCAATGAATTCCTGCCTGTTGATTTGACCCTCGTCACTAACCTGCGCCGATAGTAACTCTAATATATTGTCGAGTTCGGTCTGGTTGCCACCTACCGCTTGGAGGTTCTTGAGCAAATCCACACGTTGGCTTTGATTGAGTTTGCTAATGATGTTTTTGCGCACATAGTTACGCAAATATTTGTCGTCCTGGTTGGTTGGATCCTCTCGCCATTTAATCTTCTGGGTTTTGGCGTAAGCCAAAATATCCTTTTTAGGCACGTGCAGTAGTGGTCGGAGAACATTTGGATTGTTGGCCATGGCGGTTAGCCCGCGCGGCCCGGTGCCGCGCAAGATGTTTATAATGGCCGTTTCTATCAAATCATCTTGATGATGGGCAGTAATAATCAAATCCGCCCGGTGCTTTTTCTGGAGCGATTGCAAAAATTTATAGCGTGCTGTTCGGGCGGTGGCCTCACTGGCCTGCGAACCGAGCTTAGCTGTGCCTAGCTCAAAAGGCAGTTTGTACTGTGCAGCCGCAGCGGCAACCAGCTCCCCATCTTTGGCCGAGTCCGGCCGGATGCCGTGATCAAAGTGCGCCACCACAACTTCAAGCTTAGAGGTTAGAGGTTGTAGGTTACGGCTATCGGAATTTCTATTTCTGTCTGCAACCTGTAACCTGTCACCTGTCACCTGTTTTGCGAGAATGTCGAGCAAAACCATACTGTCCACGCCGCCGCTGACGGCCAGAATATACTTGCCTGGTTTTACTTGCACCTTCATCTTGTATAATTCTATCAGTTATCTAGAGTTGTCCCCCGTTTGAGTTGTAACTAATTTAACTGAGGGATTAGCTCATGATGAGATTAACTAGCGTTTTAGCATTAAGGAGGGTTTATGCAACCGCAAGATATGATCAATGACGAAGAACGAGAAGAAAAGTTACCAGACGATTACTCTACCCCAGCAGCCCCGCCCAGTGGGATTCAAGATACTACCGATGATACTCACCCAGACGCCGACACTGACGTAGACGCCCAAGAACGTTACGATGCCGGTATATCGGCGGCCTCTGGCGCCGATGATCAAGGCAACCGCGGGGTATTTAGCTTTAAGCCGCCTCTCGACGAGGATGACGAAGAGGACGAGCCAGACAAAGACGAACTAGAAGAAGAGTAGCTGCGGACTAATCCTAGGCCTGTTTGGCTCGATGTAGCGTGGCCTCTTGTCGGCGGTATTCTTTTTGCGTTAAGTAAATGATTACCAAGTCAAAAATGGTCAGTAAAAATAGCCCCAGCGAGAATTTGCCGACAATTACATATACTTGGTAAATCACGAATAGCGTCGTAACGCCAATTAGACCTAAGTATGCCCACAAGTGATCCCGCCAGACCTCAACCACCAGCACGACCTTGACCAAGCCGTGGCTCAATAAATAAATCGCGCCGAACGTCAGACCGGCGCCGGTAATATGGCTGGCACTATTGACGATATGGTTGGCGACAAAGTCATGGGGGTCGTGATTGAGCTCGCCCTGTGTCAGCCAGTGTACCAACCGGTCAATCTGATCCGGTCGGATAATTAATAAAAGAATTCCGCCGACCGTCTCAATAAGGCCGTCGAGCATCTTTAGGAGCAAGCCTATTCTAAAGGCCCTGTCGGTCAAGTCTCTGGGATGCTCTACGGGGTTCACAAGTTCTTTACTCACTTATTGAAAGTATAGCAAAACTGCCGTGGTTGAAGTCTGGATCGCAAAAGGACTATATTACTAAAGGTTTATAAAAATTGGAGGGATCATGTTAGATACTGCGCAAGCGCTGATTACTCGCGCCGGCAAAAAGATTGGTTTAGACGACGATACCATCGCCAAATTAATAAAAACTAACGCTGAGCATATCTTTGAAATAAAGCTCGACAATGGCCGGACTTTTGCCGCCTACCGCGTGCAGCATAATAATAAACGCGGACCATACAAGGGCGGCATCCGCTTTCACCCAGAGGTCAATCTGGACGAGGTCCGCGCCCTGGCTACGCTGATGAGCTTTAAAACCGCGGCTGCTGGTTTGCCGCTAGGTGGTGCCAAAGGCGGCGTAGTTGTAGATCCACGCAGCCTTGATGAGCTGGAGCTGGAGGAGCTCAGCCGCAAATACGTCCGACACCTAGCGCCGCATATAGGCCCGGACAAAGACGTACCGGCGCCAGATGTTAATACCAATGGTCAGATCATAGACTGGATGGTCGATGAATATCAAAAAGAGGTCGGTGATAAATCTCGGGCCAGCTTTACTGGCAAGAGTCTAGGCAAAGGTGGTAGCTTGGGGCGCGATGCCGCCACTGGCCGCGGCGGCGTAATTGCCCTGGCTCAACTGCTCGCCCATGCTGGTCAAGCCGACAAAAAATTAACTTATGCCGTTCAGGGTTTTGGCAATGTTGGTTCGTTTTTTGCCACGGTTGCCCAGGCCGATCACCCCAACTGGCAGCTCGTAGGGGCTAGCGATTCCCGAGCCGCCGTTTACGCACCAGATGGTCTGGACGCCACAAACCTAAACGAGTTTAAGCAATCCGGAGGCCGGTTCGCGGACTACAAAGGTGCCCAAATAATTTCCAACGAAGAGCTCATCGCCCTGGATGTAGACATCCTGGTTCTAGCTGCCCTGGGCGATGCGGTAACTGCGGCGAATATGAAAAATATTAAACCCAAATATGTCATTGAGCTGGCCAACGGGCCGGTAAATGATGAGGCTTTCAACTACTTAAACGGTCGCGGCATAACTGTCCTGCCGGACATCATTGCTAATGCTGGCGGCGTCATCGTCAGCTATTTGGAGTGGCTGCAGAACAAAAATAACGAACACTGGAGCGAAGACAAAGTTAACCACGAGCTACAAAAATATATGATCCGGGCTACGGACGAACTGTATCGTACAGCCGAAGCGCACAAAGTCAGCCTCAAAGAAGCAGCCTTCATCAACGCCATCAAAAACCTGACAGACTAGTATTTAAACCCTATTAATTATAAGTTCGGCGAATGTTTTGGCTGAAGGCGGCCATAGGTCTAAATATAAATTTGGCTCTATAAGTTCTAGCTCCATTAGTAGTGGCTCCCCGGCCTGGATTAGATAGTCGACTCTTGCATATAGTGGAATGGGGCGTATTGAATCAAGAACAGGTTGAAGCTTTTTTAAAATGATTCGATCTGGGCTGACATTTGACGCAACGGCTCCGTGCTCATAGTTAGATCGGAAGTCTCCCGACTTTGGTTGTTTTAATACTGTGTGGCTATGAACACCATTAAAATAAATAGACGAAAACTCGCCCGTCTCACTCGCCTCTTTGATGAATGGTTGAACTAGCACATTATCGGCTACAAGCATTTTCTCAATTACTTCTGGCTGCTGCCTCATGTCTTTCATAGAGGTTTTAACAATTTTATATCCAGAAGCTCCAACGGCGGGCTTTATGACAATTTCGTCTAGATTCTTCTCTTCTAGCAGCTTGTTTAGGTCATCGGGCGATTCCAGTAAAATAGTCGGTACTGTTCTGACGCCATCTTTTCCCAAGTCTAGTAGATAGGACTTGTGCATGTTCCAGATTACGAGCTTCGGGTCATTCCAAAGTGGTATGGCTTTTGATTTTAAATAGAGTATCCAGTTCTTGAACTCTGCAGGGTGTAAATGATAATCCCAGCACGACCGCAAAACTACCGCATCAAAAGTAGACCACTCTGCGTTTTTATCATTCCATGCTGTGGCCTCTGCTTTTATGCCCAGCTCTGCAAGTGCGTCGTATAGTAATCCGTCATTAGTCTCTAGTGTGGGATGTGCGGTGTAGGTCGCAAGTGCTATTCTTTTCAAGTCTTTTCCATATTCGTGATTGTGGTAGCAGCGACTGGATTCGAACCAGTGACCGCAGGCTTATGAGTCCTGTGCTCTAACCAACTGAGCTACGCTGCCACAAAAAAGTGCGAAACCCTTTTACAAAAAATAACAGATGAATTATAGCACATTTCATCTGTTATTTAGCTATATAGTCGGAAGTTATTGTTCGGCCAGGATGGCGTCGATTTGCTCGAAACCGCTGGCGGGCAACACTTCGTAGGCTAGTGCTGGCATTTAGTTTTCCTTTTTTGTTTTTTGATGAACTAATAACTATTATACATAAACATTTTGAAAAGTCAATGCCTTTACCAAAATCTTTCTTTAGCGTGCCAGTAGCCAGACTCGCGCTCACTTTTAACGTGCTCGACCATATATTGCGGGGCTTTAAGCCTCCGCAGTACGGTAATTTGTTGCTCGATGCAGATTTCTTCGGATCTTTTGCCCGTCCAGGCCCTGGCTGGCACCTTTTTGCCGGGATGTTGTCGTAAGTATTCGTGATAGAGCTTTGAGTGGACTGCGTCATGGACGATACAACCGGCGTACCAGACTGGGCTATAGTTCCTTGTTTTGTCTCCGGCCAAGAAGGTCGGGGGATCAGCGAAGGCTTCCATGCCCGAGCCTTTTTCAACCCCTTTAATAACCTTGATGTAGATGCTTACTTCTTTATAAAAACTAGGCACTTTAGTTTTTAATAGTTCAAGCGCTTCCAGCGTTTGTTTCTTGCCTCTGCCAGTAACCTTTATGGGTAACATTTACCTTAAATAATAGCAGAAGCAATTGTATTATCATGGCTTTTGTGGTTAAATCAGCTCTAGGAATCTTACCTGTTCTGTTCTAGCAAAAGCACGAGCGCCAATTACTTTGGACCGGCCGGGCCTAAACCAGACTGTAAGTGGTCGTTCCTAAAGTAAATAAGCAAGGAAATTAGAACTCAATGTACAAATTATTTGTAGGTGGTTTGCCTTTTTCTACAACCGATGACGAACTGCGTGACGCTTTCGCCGCCCATGGCACCGTAGCTAGCGCTACTGTTGTCAAGGACCGCGACAGTGGCCGCAGCAAAGGCTTCGGTTTCGTCGAATTCGAAAATGACGACGAAGGCAAAGCTGCTGAAAAAGCCCTGAATGGTGCCGACCTAGGTGGTCGCGCTATCTCAGTTGCCGAGGCCCGACCTAAAGAAGATCGACCTCAGCGCCAAAACCGCTGGTAAGTTTTTACCGGTCAACAACAAACTCCTCGGCAATCGCCGGGGAGTTTTTGGTTTATATGACTTCAGCTATATCACGGGTCGAATCGCGTAGTGGCGCTTCACGCAAGAACAGCGCCACCACAAAAGCCGCCAGTGCAAAAGGAATGCCGATCAAGAACATGTCATGAAAAGATCGCACGAATGATTGCAGAATTTGATGCTGAACAACCGGTGACAGATGCTGCAGTTGTGATGTACCAGTAGCTGTGATCTTGGCAATGGCCGCGGGGCTGGCCGAAGCCGCCGGCAAAACCTGGTGCAGATGATGAGTCAGCCGAGAAATCAGAATCGTACCAAATATCGCTCCACCTAGACTGCTGCCAATTGTCCGAAAAAAGGTGGTCGAGGAGGTAGCCGTACCAAGGTGTGATCGATCTACCGAATTTTGCACTGCCAGTGTAGCCACCTGCATGAACGAGCCCAGACCCATGCCGATCACAAACATCCAAGTTGATAGCGCAAAGGCACTCGTAGTTAGCGTCACATGGCTGAATAGCCACATGCCTAGCACCAACATCATGGTGCCAAAAATCGGGAAGGGTTTGTAGCGGCCAAATTTGCTGATCAACCGACCAGAAATTATTGAGGCCACGAGCAATCCAAAAACTAGCGGCAAAGTGAATAAGCCGGACTTGGTCGGTGAATAGCCACGGACCACTTGCTGGTACTGCGGAATGTACAAGATTGCCGCGAACATAGAAATCCCGGCCAGTATGGAAAGCAAGACCGAGACGCGAAAAATATCGCTTTTAAACAAATACATCGGGATGATGGGCTCGCTGGCTCGACGCTCCCAAAAAACAAAGCCAACGCCAAACAAGGCGGCGCCTGCTAGCAGGCCAATGATCTCGGGGCTGCCCCAGGCATAGGTCACGCCGGCCCAAACAGTGGCCAAGACCAAACTGACAACCGAAATGCTCAGCAGCCCGGCACCAGTATAGTCAACCTTGTGTTTACGCCGGAAAACCGGCAAGTGCAAACGAGTCGCTACAGCTGTGAGCGCCACGGCGCCAACCGGCAGATTGATATAAAAAATCCAACGCCAACCGGCCACCCCAAATATAGAGTTAGCATCCGCCAGAAAACCTCCCAACAGTGGTCCAATCACGCTGCTCAGCCCAAAAACGGCCCCAAAATAGCCTTGATAGCGACCCCGCTGCCGGGGTGGGATAATATCGCCAATGATGGCCAACACTAAGCTCATCAGGCCACCGGCGCCAATGCCCTGCAAGGCTCGGAAGATAACCAGCTGATCCATGTTACGACTCAGGCCACATAGCGCCGAGCCAAGCAGAAATATAACGATTGCCGTTTGAAATATTTTTTTGCGGCCAAACAAATCGCCCAACTTGCCGTAGATCGGTGTGGCAATGGCGCTGGTCAGTAAGTAGCTGGTTGCCACCCAGGAATATTTATTGAGTCCGTGCAGGTCTATGGCAATCTTTGGCAAGGCGGTCGCAACAATGGTTTGGTCAAGCGCCGCCAATAGCATGGCTAGCATCAAGGCACTCATCACCACCATGATTTCGGCGTGACTACGTTCGCGGTGAGGTTTTTGTTTTAGACTATCAGGCATTTATTATTTATTTTCAGGCATGTTTAGCGCATTTGTTAATTTTTGTACCATTGATTCTACAGCTTCGGCTTTGATAATCATTAAGGCGTCTTTGTTCGGAACCTTGAGCATAACCAATCGGCTACCAGTCTCCAGCCCCATTTCTTTGCGAGCTTCGTGAGGTATAACTAATTGGCCCTTTTCGTTGAGAGTAGCCGAACCTAGTATTCGCGGAAAGTGTGTTGTGTCCATATATTACTTGTAATAAATGTAATAAATTACGCTTTGCCTGTCAAGCAAAAAAATCTGCCGAGCGCTTGGGAGTCATTCCATTCAGTATCGCCGGTGTGCCTAATGCTCTAGTGGCCGCTATTCTGGGCACCGAATGGGGCATTTGGCGTACGCGAAGGTTGCTTCTGTGCCCACCCTTACGTGACGGCTCTGCTAGGCTTATCGGACACCGAGGTTAAGCGCCTGAGCCTATCGGCTAAAGACGATGATAGGCGAAACTTGCCGGGCTTTGTCCGAATCAGCTTTGGCATGTATAACACCAAGGCCGAGGCGGATAAGCTAACCAACGCTCTGGAGCACATTACAGCTGGCTCGTTCGAAGGTAAATACCAACAAAATAAAAAATCAGGCGAATATACCGTTACCAACTGGCAGCCTACCCTACCAAAGTTCTTCTAGTTTTAGACCATGCTTACAAATTATTTAACTACAATAGTGCCGCGCATCGATGGGTGAATGCTGCAGTGGTATTGGAACGAACCTGATTTGTTGAACGTAAAGCTATAGGTTCCACCGGGTGCTATATCTCCGCTGGATGGGCCGCCAACATTGCTCAGATCGTCTACGACTGTGTGAGTAATTGTATCGTTGTTGGTCCAAGTAACGGTGCCGCCTTTGGCCACGGTTATCTGGGATGGAGTAAACATCATAGTTTTGATGTCAATTGCGCCGGTCGACGAACTAGTAGAGCTGGATGAGCTGGTGCTGCCCGCGTTGTTCGAGACAGTATTGGGACTTGATTTGTGCGTCAGCGCCACCACGCCGCCCGCTACTATCAAAATTGCTAAGATAACTATTACCCATGTTGAACGTTTCATTGGTGACCCTCCAAATTAGTCCTGTAATTATCCTCTTTTACGGGGGTTCGCGCAATGAGAAAAGCCGCGGGCGCGTTGACTGTTAAGCCATGTGGTTGTTAATCTGTGCGTATGCACGAACAAAACAATGAAAAAACTGAGTCCCTGGGAGATCCGAGATTCGAATTGACTGAACTTGACGGTGATATGGGTATACCAACAGAACTTAAGGGGTTCAGGATTATCTGCCGCACAGCTACAGGCTACGCTTCCGCGAAATGCTTTGAGGGGTATCATCTAGACATCACTAACGACGATACAGAAGTTGTTGATCCTGATTTTTTTGGCATTGAGTCGGTAGCGAATAAAACCGGCGAACCGGGCATTGCATCCAGCCTAGTGCGAGCTTCTCTGCAAGAGGCCATCAGAAGGGGGTTCAGCAAAGGCAGGGTAAGAGTATTAAACCCTAAGATTTTGACGATACTAGAAAAAATGCAGTCTGAGGGTCTAGTGTCAGATATTGAGTGTTACCTTGGAGATAACGCTACGCGCATCCATTTTTCAACAAGTGAATTAGCAGCGAGATACACGCCAGTTACTTCAGAAGTGGCCAAACAACACCTTGAAATGTATCCGGATACAAATGATGTGATTAACGAGGATGCAGTTGCTGAAACGGTTTTCAGAATAGCCAATCAATCAGACTTGGAGCCAAAATAAAAAAAGACCCATCGGAAGATGAGTCATTTTTCATGGTAGCGGGGAGAGGACTCGAACCTCTGACCTCGTGGTTATGAGCCACGCGAGCTGCCACTGCTCCACCCCGCGTCGATGCTTGAAGGACAACCTGCGGTTTTCCTCCAACGCCGCTTTCGGAATAAATCCGAATTCGCGCATACGCGAATCGCGGCTACTACCTTTCCCTTATAAAAATAAGGGTGAGCAATTAGGTATTCTAATCTGTTACACAGTGTTTGTCAATTATTTATATTGCTGAATTGACTCAATTATATTATAATAGTGTGATATGAGTGAGGCTTTGGAAAATAGGTCCATAGTAGCTGGTGCTTTAGGTATTGAGTTTTCGGAGTGCAGCATTGCAGCCGCAGATCTCAGCGCTAAGGCGGTTGAGATAATTGAGTCAAAACCAAAGGTAGGTGAGTTCTACGTTCTGGACGGTTCGGATAAGCACCAGCGCCTTTATTACAATTATTTGACCAGCAAAGACACTGGTGATTTGGAAAGCATCAGTCTGAATGGCTACCCCGCCAGACTCGTACTTGCAAGACCGAGGCCTACATTTAAAGAGGCTGAGCCGCCAACGGACTCTAAAAAATTCTTGCCACGCTTTAGGCGGCAGCAAATAGAAGCTCCTATTCCTGCCCAGCCCGAAAGCTCACCGCCAGCAAGCGACCCTATTTTAGCGGCAGTGGTCGGCACGGATACCTTGCTTCCCTTGGCGAGCTTTGCCCGTCGCGGTGGTGGCAACTGCAGTTATGTACAACTTGGTCAGGAAATGGGTGATGACGCCTTTTATGTAACCGCAGCGGACGAACAGATGGATAGGCATTCACTAATTGAAGCTCTGCGGGTTATCTTCCGGTACCGCGTAGAGAATGAGGCGGATGAGTATTATCGCGCCCTACCAAACAAACGCCCGTCGGACGCGTTGGTACAAGAATTTATAAACACACAGTCGGCTATCCACGAAAAGGAGTTAGCGCTGTCATACGAAAGACAGTTGGTCGATGTTGCGCAAGACCGTATCAAAACTAATGCAGATAAAAAATCACTTACCGTTTTATACGAAGGCCAGGACCCAACGCGAGACATTTTTGATATCCACACTATAGTCCCGCCACGCTTACTGGCCAATGGGCATGTTGCGGAGTTGGTCGTAGCCAAGCCGGAGAGGGATGAAACTCGTAGCAGCCAGGTTGAGATCTTGGCAATTACCCGAAGCGAGGTGGCTATACCAATAGCTCGGATGAACAGTGATGTAAACCGGGTCGACTTTATGGCTGACGTACCGCAGAAAGACCACAATGGACTCATAACTGGTCTGTTATTTGCCATCTTGGGCCGTCCCGCCAGAGAAGAGTTTGTAGCCGGATCGAGCACTGGCAAGTTTTCGATAGCAGATCTACTCTATTTTAGAAACGAAAGACTCATCGATTTTAGTGGGACATTCCAACCACAACCGCTGAGATACAAGGACTTTGTAGAGTACGAGGGTTACTTTGCCCGCCCGACCTCAGAGATGCCACATCCATTGCATAAAGACAACTCTAATGACTATGTGGAAAAGTTAAGAGAGTATTTTGATATTAATAACTATGCAGAGGGCGAATCTCTTCTTAATCAACTCGGCGTAGGCGCCATCATTGAGCAAAAACTTGGGATCGCCAGGCGTTGCGATCAGATGCTAATGAGGCAAATTGGTAAATTGGCTGCTGGCCGAGAAGCGCTCAGTAGCGTGTTTGAAGATATGCAAATGGGCACAACAAGTGGCGACGCCCTGATCGCAGCAGAAGCCATCCCCGAAGGTGCCGCCTACCGAGTCAAGCTTAGCGGAAGACCGGTATCTATGCCCGACGAGCCCATGAAGGGTCTGGTTGAGTTTTGGGTCAACCCGACCAAAGAGAACCTGGGACTGAGCGGCCCAAAATCAGAGCCAGAGTTTGTTGATGAGATCGCCAAAACAATTTTGGAAATTCGCGAAGACCACCAAGTCTAATCGCTGACTAGCTTGCGGCCTAGCAAAAAATTTCGCCAATCCTGAATGTTTTTCTTGATACCCGTGGCGGGCGCCGCTGCCTGGGTCAAGGAGCTGCTAGCCTTTAGCTCTGGATCCACGTAGCTAAGAGCCACGGCTTTGGGCACCAGTAGGACTTGCTCACCAGGAGCCGCCAAGCCCAAATCTTGCCGTGCGGCCAAATCTAGATACTGATTAGTTTGGAAGTATTTGTCCTGCAGGGCAGTGTCTTCGTTCTGCAATTGGAGCACGGCATTTTGCTGCTTTATAACCGATATCTTTTTTTGAAGTTCGTAATTACTCTGCACTGTTTTCATGGCGCTCCAGGTAGTTGCCAAAACTATTAGCAAAAAAATATAGAGCACGATATTGCGCGGATCCGTCAGCTGCTTAAAGCGCTTTGTTTCCCAGAATTTTATCGATTGTTTCAACATATGTTGTGGCTCTTTTAGGCTAAATAGCCTTGATCAATGCGAGGTGTGGGCTGGTGGGGGTGCCTGGATTTGAACCAGGGACCAATCGGTTATGAGCCGACTGCTCTAACCACTGAGCTACACCCCCACGTCGGAATCGACATCTAGCTTCCGCAAGTCTAAACTTACACTTGTCTTCAGCTTTGAGTCGCTTCCTCCTCTTCAACTTTACAAGATCTACCCAAGGCATGATCTTGCAAAGTTGTATCTGACCAGAACAAGTCCAGTATAACAGATAGGCTAGCCTGTGTGGGATAGGAGTTCGAGGGCTTGTTCTGGGCCGTCGGTTTCCATGAACTTGGCTCGCAGCTCGCCGGCGCCCTCGAAACCATTTATGTAGAGTTTGCAGAACTTACGCAAGGTTTCAAACCGACGTTCACTGTCTTTATAAGTTTTTAGATGTAATTCTATATGTTTGCGGAACAATTCGATTTTTTGCTGCGGGCTCCACTGCTCCCAGGGGGAGTTTGGCGCAAAGGCAAACGGGTCGTGAAAAATGCCGCGGCCAATCATAATGCCGTCCAGACCGTACTTATCCACCAGCCGCTGGCCTTGGGCCCGGTTCATAACATCGCCGTTACCTGCGATCTTGGTAGCCGGCGATAGGGAATCACGCAGCTCGCGCGCCCGGCCAATCAGATCCCAGTTGGCCGGAACCTTAGAGAGTTCCTGGGCTGTCCGGCCATGAATACTTAACATGTTAAGCTTTTTGGATAGCAAGAATTCAATCCAGCTCATGTCTACTGATGTAAATCCTACACGAGTTTTGACACTGACAGGGAAGTCCCCGCCCGCGGCTTCTTGGACGGCGGTGATTATCTCTGTCGCCAGCGGCCGGTTTTTTATCAGTGCTGCGCAGGCACCATTTTTTATAACCATTTTAACCGGGCAGCCCATGTTTATATCTACCCCGGCAAAGCCCTGTTCTTTTAGCTCTTTGGTAGTTTTATAATAATTCTCTGGCTTGAGGCCCCATAGCTGGGCGATGACATTGTTTTCCTGCGGGCCAAGCAGCAGCTTGTGCAACAACCTGCTTCGGCCAGGACTTTGCAGCCCGTCTACGTTCACGAATTCTGTAAAAAATAGATCCGGCGCGGCACAGTCAGCGACTATCTGTCGGAATACTACATCCGTGACGTCATCCATCGGCGCCAAAATAAAAAACGGCGCGGACAGATCAGACATGCGATTCGGCAGCCGAGATTATATCTTGGGTGTCGGCATGGGTCTTGGCTACCTGGTTTTGTGTAGCCCAAAACTCTGCCCTTGCCAGTAGGTGCCCGAAGGTTTTTTGACACAAAGTTAAAATTTGTTCGTCATCAAGCGACCCCACCCCTTCAGTTATCGCTAGTAGTTTAGCCTCAATTTTTGGGTTAGGCCTGATACGCTTTGTCCTTTCAAGATAGTGATGGGGCCATTCAAAAAGATTCAATGAATTTCTGGCTAGAACTTCCCGAGCCAGGACTTGTTGGACAGCTTCGTTGCCCCTGACCGCTCTTGGAATAAATTCGCCGCTATGGATATCCTTGGCCTCGCGCATTATGTCTAATAAGCTTACCGAGCTTGCTTGGATACCGTCCACCATCTTCATGACCTTTCTAACCGCGCTTAAGCCACCCCTTTCCTTGGCCGCCAATATATAACTAATTAGACCTGGGTTTTGGTAATGATCCTCGCCTATAGCAGCGGTTAGCTCTGCCTCAGAATATGGCGTCCACGGATATTTGCTAATAAACACACCGCGTCTTTCATCAAATAGTCCATAAATATCCGGCACCAATCGATCCATTAGCGCCACGTCAATCATTTCGCTGGCTGGCGTTTCTAACAGCTTCTTAACTTCGGGGGGGCTGACACTGGCAGCTTCCACAGCTTCGGGCCGTTGCGACCACGGAATTACAACGTTGCCGTAATGGGCTCTTCTGAATTCAAAAAGCCGCTGTTCTTCTGGGGTTGCGGGTTCTGTTTGGGGTAAAGTTTCGCTCATCTTAAATATGATACATCTCTATCAAACTATTACGCTACGACTTGAGGGCGGCTTTGATGCGCTCGGCGGCAGATAACTTGCTATCGACTTTTTGAAGGGCTTCGGCCGCGTCCGCCACACTGTAGCCTAGGGCCACAAGCCCTTGCAGGGCTTCGTCGCTGGGATTAGCGGACAGAGTCAAAAATTCCGTGGCAGATTCGCTGGCGGCTAGGCCTACTTTGTCTTTTAAATCCACTACTACCCTCTCGGCTACGCGCTTGCCAACTCCAGAGGCCTGAGTAATAAACTTGGTATCACCACCGGCGATGGCGGCTCGGACTTGCGCGCTGTTGGCAACGCTTAAGATAGCCAGCGCCATTTTCGGGCCGACACCGTTAACGCTCAGCAACTGCTCAAACAGATGTTTGGTCGATAAGTTGCGGAAGCCAAACAGACTGTGCTCGGTCTCACGGATATGCTCATAGATATACAGCTTGGCCTCGTCGCCCGAATTAAGCGAACCGAAGTCTTCGAAAGTCACGGCTATGCCATAACCAACTCCGCCGCAATCTATAACTATCAGGTCTGCGATTTTTTCGCTAATTTTACCGGTTAGTGTCGCAATCATTTTTTTCGCTTTCTTATGACTACTGTAAGTATAAGGACCATAGTAGCTACCAATAATAATGCAAGAATGTCCTCGATAACATATCCATGGTTCGGAAGGGCTATAGGGTCACTTTCTACGCTATTGCACTGGGTGCTGTCTACCGGATATGGTACGCCATTGGGCTGTAAGTTTACACAATGCATAGCGGCTAGGTAGTATCTCATGGCCTTATTGTACCTTAAGCTGCTGGGCGTGACAGATGGCGGCAGCCAAGGCATCGGCGCAGTCATCTGGCTTGGGGATTTCGCTTAGGCCCAAAATTACCCTGACCATTTCTTGCATCTGTTTTTTATCGGCCCGACCATAGCCGGTCAGGGCCTGCTTGATTTGCTGCGGCGTATATTCTGACAACTTCAGGCCGGCCTGCATACCAGCGAGCAGCACTACGCCACGAGCCTGAGCAACTGTCATGGCGGTGGTAACATTTTGGGCAAAAAACAGTTTTTCTACGGCCATTTCGGTAGGTTTAGTTTGGGCGATTATATCTGTTAACTCATCGTAGATGGTCATTAGGCGCACGGAGTCGTCTTCTTTTACCGGCGTCCGAATCACGCCAGCATCAACGAGCTTGAACTTGCTACCACTAACATCAATAATCCCAAAGCCCAAGATTCCGGTACCTGGGTCGATACCTAATATTCTCATCCCCTAGACCTCTACGTTTTCGGCGATGTCGAAGTTGGTGTGGGTGGCCACGACATCGTCTAGGTCTTCTAGGGCGTTCATTAGGTTCATGACCTTGCGAGCGGTATTAGGATCTGAAATTTCTAAGGTATTGTTGGGCACGTAGGTGAGTTCGGCATCTGTTATTTCTAAGCCAGCAGCCCCAAGGTTGTCCCGAACTTTGGCCAGATCCGTTGGGGCCGTATGTACAACTGTTTCCCCGGTTTCTGGCTCTTCGAAGACGTCTTCGGCGCCAGCCTCTATGGCCGCTAGTTCGGCGGCCTCGCTAATGCCTTTCAGCCGAACGACTCCCTTGCGGGAAAAGTGAAAGGCCACGCTGCCCTGCTCGGCCATATTGCCACCGTTTTTGGTGAAAGCCAGTCGGACTTCCGGGTGAGTGCGATTCTTGTTATCAGTGGCGCATTCTACCAAGATTGCGACGCCACCAGGGCCGTAGCCCTCGTACATGATTTCTTCTACGGCGGCCGCGGATTTGTCGGCAGCCCGTTGGATAGACCGTTCAATATTGGCCAATGGCATATTGGCAGCCTTGGCTTTTTCTATCACCATTGCCAGGGCCGTATTGGCCGTCGGGTCGGTACCAGCCCGAGCTGCTACTGCCAATTGGTTGCCCAGTTTAGTAAACACGGCGCCGCGTTTAGCATCGTTAGCACCCTTTTGGCGCTTGATAGTTGACCATTTGCTATGTCCGCTCATCTTATAGCTATTTTAGCATATTTAAGGTGTTATTGCTGTTGTCTAAGGAGTTGGATCGTGCGTCATCCTATTGCTTTTTCATACTGTTTATGGTAATATAGCCCGGTCTCTAGATCGATTTTGATCTTGGAGTGCACAAGTTCGAAAACTCGTGTCATAGCTAGTCGACTCTTGGAGGAACAGATGATTCCCACCCGCAAGCAGGGTGCACATATGGCTGCCTTGTTCGGCGCCCTGATCATCGTGGTCTTGGCCACAACAAGGTGCAACGCCAATGCCGAGACCCCACAGTTCGCGCCCGTGAATTTTTGGGTGAGTCCTGTGAGCATCTCGACGCAAAGCGGCGTTTTGGTCGACTTCGATGTCTACATGGCATCAACGACCGCCGTCATGCAGCCCAACGCCGTTGGTCTGATCTTCCAGAGCTGCAACAGTGCGCCGTTGCAGCTGAGCACCCGTACCCGGCACCTCGCGAACGGCGAGACGCTTATGCCCGTTAACGGCGGACCCGGCGCTGTCTACACCATGCGCTGGTCTCGGCCGATGGGCGCTCCACGCGCTGGGAGTGCGGTGAAGCTACATCTCAGCTTCGTCGCCCCCCAAGGCAGCAACTTCTGCCTGGGCATTCGGGATGCCAGCGGGCTTGACGGCCCGCGGTACGTCCAGATCGCCTTCGGCATGAAGTAAGACACGAGAGACCGTCGCAGACCCTTCGGGGCGAGCGACGGTTTTTCATTTTATAGCTACTTGATTAAGACGGTTTGGATATCGGACAACTTTATCTTGGCGCGGTGGCGCATGGTGAGAACGGTGGCTAGCAGAATTGCGTAGGCCAAAAACATCAAGCTTGGGCTGATGGAGGTATGTAACAAAACCGACGGGATGGCCGCCAACAAGTGTATGATATCGAGCATGTAGGTCAGCAGTGTTACTGCCGGCCAAGCAATCCAACCAGCCAGTTGTGGGATTAGTGCCCCAGCGGCGGCGGCTAAAGCGCTCAAAAGCATGGCCAATGGTACTAGTGGCACGATTAGCAAATTGGCTACCAGGGAAATTATGGATAGCTGGTTAAAACTCATCACAATCAACGGCAGGGTCATGAGCTCGGCACTGAGAGTTTCCAGCAAAACCGAAGTAATAAGTTTGGGCTGGCGCCTAAATAGGCGAGCTTGAATGATTGGCGCAATTACTAAGATGCCAAAGAAGGCCAGGAACGATAAATACCAACTCATATCCCCCCAGACATAAAATGGATTAAGCAGTCCAGTAAAAGCCGCTGCAAAGCTAATCAAAACCATAGGTTTAATGCGGCGACCGTAAAAGGCCGCCCACAGACTGAGGGCACTGACCAGCGCCGCCCGAACTATCGAGGCGCTAAAACCGGTTATTAGAATAAACGAGACAATCAGACCCAACGAGATGATAAGTTTTTGGTACTTGGACCCAAGCCTAATGCGAGCAACACCACGCACCAAGATCGTCAAATTATAGCCACTGACAGCTACGATGTGCACCAGACCAACGGCAATGAGCTGGTTGGTAATATTCACCGGCATATTTGTCCGTTGGCCGATCAACAAACCCATGCCAAAACTGGCCAGTGGTTCTGGTAAGGCATTTTGCATGCCGGTCGAAAATCGCCGCGAGATATCACCAAAAAGGTCATGGCCAGCAGCGATCTGACTCAGATGGGCGTAGGCTATGGTGGCTTGATTGGAACCGCGCGTTGGATATAGCTTGCCCGAGACGCTGAGCACGTCGCCGCGATAAACCATGTGCACACCAAAACCGCTGATCTTGAAAGTCCCAGCCAAAGGCTTTTGCTCAGGGTCCAGCAATTGTACTTTGTTGGCCGTAAATTGCAGCTGCGATTTGTTGGCATAGACCGAATCACTGGTAGCCGTAACCTGGACCGTAACTTGCCGAACGGCCAGCGCATTTAAATCATCTAGTTTTTTCTCGTATTGGCCGCCCCGCCATAGGCCAACACCAAGCCCCAATATGATTACTAAGATTAAGCTAAGTGTAGTTTTACGCTTCAGTAGCAAAAGTGCCGGCCAAAACAACAGCGTCCATTCCGAAGGACTAAACTGGATCTTGCGAGCTAGACCAACCCCAGCCAACGCCGCTAAACAACCCACCGCTATTAAGGTAGTGCGATTGTATCGCCTCATTACTAATAATTTTGCCACTAAGCGGACAGTAATGTAATAGTTTTTATTAACTTTGAGCTATTCGCACTAATTCTTCATGCGTAACACCGTTAGATACAACGGCACCCTTAAAAGGCTGTTTGTAATCAAGGGTATTGCCACTTACCCCAGTAACTTTACCACCGGCTTCTTCTACAATTAGATGCACGGCTGCCATATCGTGGGCATTAACCCCGTGCTCTATGTATCCCACAAATTTACCTCTGGCTACCAGGGTTGCTTTGTAAATCGCGCCACTAAAAGTCGCAATGTGAGCATCGGTTTCGGCCAGGGTTTTAGCATACGAAAGCCCCTGGGATATACGGCGCACGTCACCGGTGATAGCCACAGTTCCATCCTCTAGCGACAAGTTTGAAACCGACAGTTTTTTACCGTCGCAATAACTACCGGCATCTTTTTTGGCTGTATACATCCTGTTTAGATAGGGGTCATAGACTACGCCCATCTGCGGTACACCGTCGACCACTAAGCCCAGCGAGAACATGGATGTTGGCGTACCCCAAATATAGCCGATGGTTCCGTCAATCGGATCACAAAACCACTTACGACCATCGCCATATTCTGCTGTGCTTTCTTCTTCACCGATGATTCCATCGGCCGGAAAAACATCGACCAATTCTTTGATAACCAAGCTATTAATTTTTTTGTCGGCGATTGTAACGGGTGAACCATCATTTTTGACTTCAGTCTGCTGATCATCATCAAAGTATTGCAGCATAATAGCCCCGGCTTTATGAGCTATCTCTTGAGCGACCGCTAGTTCCTGGTCGCAATAAACAACCTCTGACATATTTGTATCATAGCAACAAAATACCCCAACTGTAAGGTTGGGGCAGTTTGCTGGAGGGCCATCGTGGAAGCTGTAGCAACCGAAATTATAGGTGACCCCAAAGTATCAATTGCGAGCTTTTGATGCGTTAGGTCAGCTTACTGCGGCAAGATTAGACCCTTGAGATGTTATGCTAATAGCGTAATGACATTGCAAAAGAAGGCTGGCATTGGTATAGCGGCTCTGCTTATAGCTGTCGTGGTCTTTTACATCTTGGCAATAGTGATCCGCCAATATGCAGTTCCTCTGTACGTGAACACGTTTTACGGAAAGTCAGTCGACAAGGAATTCGCTGTGTCATTTACTGATTTTAATAATGAGCTTGCATCGCTTGGCCTTACTCCGTATAGATCAAGCGGTTTTGACCCTTCACCCAAGTCTGCAACTTGCTACAACCACGTAACTGACAATGGGCAAAATGGTTACTATCAAGGCTTTAGTGAAACCGTGCCGTGCATAAAGCAAGTATCGATTGATCCTTTTGTGCCTGATGATAATTTCATAGCTGCCTGGAGTGCTGGTTCGGATAAGCTCCCTGCCATTTTAAAAGCAAATAGCTGGAAGATGACCCGAAACCTTGTGGCAGGAACTGACCTTGCGACGGATTATCAAAGCCAACAATCTCTTGCAAAGATTTTTGATATACCCAACCGTAGCCCTGCCAATCAGTATGCTGCAGAAGTAGACTATGATAAAAGCGACGGCAAGTTTAAATGTTCTTTATCGATTTCTTATGCCAATAATGGCCCTAGTCCAGTTAAGTCAGTCTGGATTGATGAAAGTTGTGAACGAGATGTGTCATTCTTTGGAGGATCGAGCGGCTAAACACCAAATCAGATTCAAAACGAGTGTGGTTCTGGGTTATAGACCTAGTGGGGTAAGAACTTTTTAACAGGTTATAAAAAATTATTCGTTACAACGATTGAAAAATCAGCAACCAAATCGTATCTGTAAGTGATAACTTGGAGGGCCCACCGGGGCTCGAACCCGGGACACGAGGCTTAAAAGGCCTCTGCTCTACCAACTGAGCTATGGGCCCTCGTCGCGACTTACATCTCTGTTTAGTTTTGCCTAAAGGCAAAAGCTTCAACTTTTGACTGAGTCGCTCCTCTCAAAATTTTAAACAGTTTACTTGGTTTAAAATTTTGGTTACAGCTGCTGGGCTTTGCAACAAAATAACATTCCATTCTATCTGTTATTTTACCAAAAAGTCAATCTTAGTGCTTTTTGGTGTGGTGGCTGGAGCCTAGCCAAACGAGCAGTAAGCTAAGCAGCGCACCGGCGCCGATAATGCCCGATTGATATTTTTGCAGCTGCGTCCAGAAGTTTGAATCCAAGACGTTGAACGAAACCGATGAGTTAATAAGCGGCCCGGCGGACAATGCTAACAGACCACCGGCCAATAGGGCCGCCAGTAGCTGGGCATAAAAGAACAGACCCTTGGCATGGGCTTTTCGGCTAAGTAGCAGCGTCAGAACCAGGGGCAGCCCGAGTAAGGCCAAGGCCAGAGTGTCATTGGCAATAGACAGATTAGTCTCGCTCAATAAATGTTTCAGGTCACCAATCACCGAGGTGCTGAGCACAAAGCCAACGCACAAGGCTAGGAAGCCCAGCGCGCCGTTGCTTTTCAAAAAATAGGTGATGATCACGGGACCAAGAATCAGGCCGGCAAGTACAACATCAGGCATGCTTCAATTCTAACACTAGAGGTATGGGGTCCCCAAGTTCTGAGGATAGAACTTGGGGTAGAACGAGGATTCGTATAGAAGCCGAAGTTAAAACGGCTATGTTATTTTGCGAAAGCTACAGATACAAAACGAGTTAGGCGCCGACGCGGTCTTTGCGGTGGCGAGCCTTAGCATTACGTTCAACGTATTCGATGATTTTGGTGGCGACGTCACGCTTGGTCAAAGTTTCTGGGGTCTTAAGGCTGGCCGAAGAATTAACTTCTAGCACCAACGGTCCGCGGGCCGAGCGCATCATATCTACACCACAGATCGGTAAGCCCATGGCCCTAGCGGCTTTAATAGCCGTTCTTTCTTCTTCTGCGGTCAGTTTCACGATTTTGCCGATGCCGCCCTGGTGAGTATTAGAACGGAAGTCGTCATCCAAGCTTTGGCGTTCTATACTAGCCACAACCCGGCCACCAACAACTAGGGCCCGGATGTCACTGCCAGCCGATTCGGCCACAAACTCTTGAACCAAAAAGTTTACACCCTCTACATAAAAAGCCTGCATCACAGCCTTGGCCGCCTTGCGCGTTTCGGCTAGCACTACGCCGTTACCGTGGGTGCCGCGGGCAACTTTGATGATTGCCGGAGCGCCTCCAACCAGTTCTAAGACTTCTTCGAAGTCGGCTGTTTCGCGGGCAAAGACGGTTTTGGGCACACCAACGCCGGCCTTGGCCAGCAGCTGATAAGCCCGGAGTTTGTCGCGCGAGCGGACGATGGCAATTGAGCTGGCAGTAGTAAATACGCCTTGCATTTCGAACTGGCGGACCACAGCCGAACCATAGCGAGTGTAACTTTGGGCAATGCGCGGGATTATGGCATCAATGTCGGTCAGCTTTTCGCCCTTGTAGTAAACTACTGGGTTATCCTTTTCGACGGTCATATAAGTTTTGGCATAGTTAACCACGCGGACTTCGTGACCGCGCTCCAACGCGACATCCTTGAGCCGCTTGGTCGTGTAGTTCAGTGCTCCTTTGGATAAAATTACAATCTTCATGCTTTTTTCTCCCACTTCTTAAAGATTTTTAGATCTTGATCAAGTTTAACTTTTTTCTGCTTTTCTAGGGCAAGTAACGGACGGCCTTTGGTAACATCAACCAGAAATTTGCCGTTGAGCAGTTTTCGGCCGATAAGCACTGGGTAGGTTTTGCGACTGCGGTCGGATAAGCTAAAGCTGCCCTTGATCACTCGACCACCAAGTTCCACCTGTAATTTTACTACGTAGCGTAGCTCTCGGTGCCCAAACGAACTAGCGATCCTGGTCAAAAGGTAATTCGGGGATTTGATCTCAATCCGTTCGCCGCTATAAAACTTTGATTTAGGGCCAAAAAGTTTGAAGCCTAAAACACCATCCTTTTCGTGGATGGCGGTTGCCCAGATGCTACTAAGATCAGCGCCAGTGTCAATTTTAGCCGGCACGAACTTGACCTTGAGCTCCGGAAAACTGACACGCTCAGCGCGCCCAATAATGTCCTTGGTCTTTTTACTTCCAAACATAGCTATATTATAACATTATTTAATTTATTTTTCCAGCAAATTGATCAGTTCGGACGCGTAAATATCTAGCTTTTCTTTGGTGAATGACCCGGTAGCAATTTGAGGGCTGGTATTTACCTCTAGAATCACTGGCGAACCCTTGGGGTCAAACAGTATATCCACGCCAGCAAATTCACGGTTAAACACAGCGGCGGCCTTTTCGGCAATCTGTATTGTTCCAGGGTCAAGGCTGGCCAAATCTACCAGCGATGCGTGGCCACCCTGAGATGTGTTGTTTAAATGGCCCGACCCAGGCTGGCGCTGACGCTTTATGACCAATCTAACTCGGGAATTGGCTACAATCAGGCGTAGATCATATTCGTTAGGGATAAATCTTTGGCAAATTAAAGCTCGTTTGGGATTATCGCTAAAGGCCTTTTTGAACTCAGCTTCATTCTCCACAAAATAGTTTGTGCTACCGCCCATACCATCGACCGCCTTAACAATCAAAGATTCCCCCAATAACTTGACGAGCTTGGTCCACTGGCTTGCTAATCTAGATGAGTTTTCGTAATAACTGTCTGGCACAAGCAAGCCAGCGCCAGCTAAGCGCGCATACTGCGTAAGTTTAGTTTGGGAAACGTAGCTATTCAGCTCTGAGCAAACAAACGGTATTTTTCTAATTTTTAAAAATTCAACTGCTAAAGAAGCTATCTCTTCATAGCGTACAAATGATTTAAAAAATACTAGGTCGTAGATGTCTAAGGGCTGGCCCTTTAAGCTTTCGGATACGGTTAAATTACCATTAATTATTTCCAGGCTTAAATCGCGGTAAGTAGCGTAGCTGAATTTAACTTGCGCCTGGCTACGTTGATTAAGTTCATCAACAAATTTATGGAGTGACTTTAGAAAATGATCGTTCTCCGCCGAAGATAATATTAGTACCTTTTTCACTTTTGAATAATAACAGATTAAGTCTGCAAGAGATGCGCGAGATTCAGGGTGCCACCGGCGACTTCTGGGTGAAACTGGCTGGCGATAATCTTACGAGTTTTGTGTCTGACCATCTCTAGGCCGGTGCCCGAATGGGCTAGCACTTCAAACTGTTTGGCTGATACAGTCTGTACAGCGTAGCGGTGGTGTTCATATTGCTTTAGGATTTTATGCGGCAAGTGGTTTTTGCCAACCATGGAAACCTGTGTGTTCCTAAAGCCTGTAATCAGGTGCCCAACGTGATTGATTTGCGCTCCGTAGGCTGCGCAAATGACTTCGAACCCCATGCAGATACCAAGCAATGGCTTATCACAAGCCAGCACAAAGCTCATTTCGTCTTCATACCATAACCGACCGTGCTCGGTGGTATCTTTTAGCTCAAAGCCCTCGCCACCGCCGCCAGCTAGAACTACTATGTCTTTGCCGGAACTATGAAACTGCAACCCGGGACGATAGCGTTGAATTTCTACTTGGTGGTTCAAAAAAAGATCTTGGAAGTTGTACAAATGATCGGTGTGATTATCTATTAAGAGAATTTTCATTTTGCTGGACTGCGTTGATTAGTGTTTTTCTGTGGGCGTCGGACACATGCTTGTAGGCAAACCAAACAACCGCCAGTACGACTACCACGAGCAGGATCAGCATTGGGATAAAACCTTTTTGATTGTTGGTTTTAGTGAGCATAATGAACATTATGCTACTGCTTTTTTATTTTTGCAAAGATGTGTTTATGCCCAGAGGCTTTTCTTGCCGCTGGTCTTACGGAGCTTCTCGAGCAGGGCTTTTTGCTCGGAGCTGAGTTTAGTGGGTGTATCAACTACTATTGTCACGATGTGGGCGCCACGACTCGATTTATTGAGGTGCGATACGCCGTGACCGGATAGCTTAAAGTCTGTACCGTTCTGGGTCCCGGCCGGCACCTTCATGCGTACCAAGCCATCTACCGTATCAACATCTATCTCAGTGCCCAACGCCGCATCGGCCATAGAAACGTGTTCGCTGCTAAGGATCAGGTCACCCTCGCGGGTGAATTTTTTATGCGGCTTAACTCGGATGTTTACATATAGGTCGCCCTTTGGTCCACTGGCTACTGCCTCGCCGTGTTCGCGCAAGCGAATCACCGCGCCATCGTCAATACCGGGCGGGACTTTTAGAGCCACGGTTTGGTTTTTGCGCTGAGTGCCGGCGCCACGGCACACACTGCATTCTTTTTCTGGAATCTTGCCACGGCCTTTGCAGACTGGGCACGGGGCGGCTTGTTGGATATTGCCAAACACGGTGCGCATAACGTTGGTGACTTGGCCGCTGCCTTTGCAGTTATCGCAGGTCTTGAGATCATAGCCCGGTTCGGTTCGGGTGCCCTTGCAATGGGCGCAGACATCTTGCATGTTGAGGCGTAGGTCGACTTGGGCGCCAAAGACAGCTTGATCAAAGGTGATTTCTATATCAGTTTCTACGTCTTGGCCGCGCTGAGATTTGCGTGAGCCCCCACCAGTTTGACCACCGAAGAAGCTGCCAAAAATATCGCCGAGGCCTAAATCGCCAAAGTCAAAGTTCATATTCTCGGCACCAGAAAATCCGCCGAAGCCACCAAATGGATTGCCGCCACTAGCGGCGCTAGAGCCTACCCCGGCGTGGCCGAACTGATCGTAGCGTTTGCGCTTGGCATCGTCCTTTAACACCTCGTAGGCTTCGGAAACCTCTTTGAACTGGGCCTCATCACCACCACGGTCGGGGTGGTGTTCTACGGCTAGACGGCGATAAGCTTTTTTGAGCTCGTCGGCGCTGGCATTTTTGCTGACGCCTAAAACTTCGTAATAATCACGCTTGGCCATTTTTAGGTTCCTTGGTTATTCTGACCAGCAACGCTTAAGGTGTCGATTATAGAATTAATTTGGGCGACTTCGTATGGTTGGAATATATTGTCTGGGTTTTCGGCTTCTGCCCAACGAAAACGGTCTGGTTTGACTGATCTGTCTTTGGGGTTTTGGTTCTTTAGTACGGTGTATTCGGGCTGCAAATCTGGCGCGTTTTGATTGGTTGGTTTCACCACCGATGTGTGAGCGTTATACGAAACTACATAGTGCACACCGTCTTTATCCTGAATTTGCCGTAGAAAATGCCCGGGGGTCTCCGATTCAAAGGCATTCTTTTGGCCCGGGTTAACCGCTTGGTCTAACTGCAATAGATCACGCACCCTTTGTGTAAGCGGGTGAAAAACTGCGGATTCTGGCGATTTAATAGTTTCTGTCATTGTTGCAGTTCCTTTTGCAGCCACACGGCGGCATCTTTTGACACATTTTTAATGGGAATTTGCTGCAGCACGAACGTGTCGTAACTGTGGAGCTTGGCCACCTGGGCCTCAATTTGGTCAAATAATTCTGCTTTGGTATCCATGATCAAAAGTACCTCATTGCTATGCTCTATTCTACCTTGCCACCAGTAGTCCGAACTAATCGTAACTTGCTTGGCGCAGGCCACTAAATGCTTAACTAGTAAAGTATTTGCGATTTTGTCTGCCTCTTTCTTATTGGCGCAGGTCAGCTGTAATTGGCAAAAGTCAGACACTCTTGTCCTCCGCTACTGCATCTAGGAAACCTTCTATGAGCGTTCGGTCTTCCGGTGTTGATGTAATGTCTACGCCCTTAAGTCCCATAGTCCCGAATGCTGAACTAAATTTTGGCTTCCCCTTTTCGTCCCTCGTTAATAGAGTTATGGTTGTTCGGATATCTTTGGCTGCTTCGCCAGATCGTGATTGATATACGGTTACGATTCCGCCACCTAGGCGAACGGCCCGTTGCCGCTCTTGCTTCTCCGCTTGATTAATTCTTACGTTAGACCAATCTAGTGGCAAATCACCAGAGTTTCTTTCGGCCTCGTCCCAATCGGTAACACTCCAATCCTCCTGCCCCATAAAATCATTGATCTTGAAAGCAGCTTCTAGGTCCCATGTGGCATTCGTCTTGTACATAGTTTAGTTCTTGCCTTTCACGACTTGGCCTTCAATGAACTTCTTGTCTTTGACCACGTAGTGGTCCTGGGCGTATTTGAGGCCCAGCTTAACCCCCGCGGCTACGGCTACCGCCGGCAGCAGTACGTAGCGCAAAAAATTAGCTGGCTTCACCGCTATTCCCCAGAAATATAGCAGCGGATTTTAGATCTGTTCCAGTCTCGTCTCTTCGCCAGACGACAATGCCACTATGTAAGCCATTAGGGTCATTGATCTCTATTGAGTTCTCCCATAAGCTCAAATCTTTCTCTACGCAACTCTGCCTCATGGTTAAGTAACCAACTTCGGGCACGATCAAAATCTTTCGCCTGCTAATTATCCCGAATCTACTTTCTCGCCAAGGTTCGTCGACAAGCTTATCGCTTAAAGCTGCAGTATATTTTTGTTCCGAGGTAATAGCAGACATTGTGTTATTTATCTTTCTTGCCGTCAGGTCCTGAGCTTGCCGAAGGATCATCGACGACTTCGCCCTCTATGGGTTCGTCTTTAGACGATTTCTTCGAATCGTCGCCGTTAGCTGTTGGCTCTTGGCTGTTGGCTTTGTCGGACTGGGCGGACTCATACATTTTGGCGCCGATCGGCATGATGGCGTCGGTCAGGGCCTTGGCCGCAGCTTCTAGCTCGTCTTTGTCGGTGGCCTCTAGGTGAGATTTGGCCTCATCGATAGCAGCTTGGATCGTCTTAATATCTTCCTCGGACAGCTTGTCTTTATAGTCAGTCTTCATTTTTTCGGCTTGGTAAACGGCGTTGTCTAGTTGATTTTTGACCTCTATAGCTTCGCGCTTTTTCTTGTCTTCTTCGGCATGGACTTCGGCTTCTTTGGCAGCCTTTTCGACCTCTTCTTTATCTAGGTTGCCGCTGTCACTGATTGTGATGCTTTGTTCTTTGCCGCTGCCTTTGTCTTTGGCGCTGACGTTCAGAATGCCGTTGGCATCGATGTTAAAGGTCACTTCTATTTGCGGCACGCCGCGTGGGGCTGGCGGGATGCCATCTAGCACAAAGCGGCCCAGGCTTTTGTTGTCGCCGGCCATCTCGCGCTCGCCCTGCAGCACGTGAATTTCTACGCTGTTTTGGTTATCGGCAGCTGTAGAGAAAGTTTCGTTTTTGCTAGTTGGGATAGTGGTATTGCGTTCGATCAGTTTGGTAGTAACGCTGCCCAGAGTTTCGATCCCCAGAGATAGAGGAGTCACATCTAGTAGTAGCACGTCTTTGACATCGCCCTGCAACACGCCACCTTGGATGGCCGCGCCCACGGCAACGACCTCGTCCGGGTTAACACCCTGCAGTGGGTCTTTGCCAAAGATTTGTTTGACCTTGTCGATTACGGCTGGCATGCGAGTCATGCCACCAACCAAAACAATCTCGTTGATATCGCTGGCGGAAAGCTTGGCGTCTTTGATGGCTTTTTCACATGGCCCGGCTGTTTTGTCGATCAGCTCTTGGACTAGCTCGATCAACTTGGCGCGGGTCAGCTTGTATTCAAAGTGCTTGGGACCTTCGGCGTCGGCTGTCAGGAATGGTAAGTTAATGTCAGCTACCTCGGTAGTAGATAGTTCTTTTTTGGCTTTTTCGGCTTCTTCCTTTAGCCTTTGCATGGCAGCTTTGTCTTCTTTGATATCTATGCCGGATTCTTTTTTGAACTGGTCGACAAAGTGGTTAACGATCCGCATATCAAAGTCCTCGCCGCCGAGGTGCGTGTCGCCATTGGTGCTGAGCACTTCAAATACGCCGTCGCCTAGCTGCAAGATTGATACGTCAAAGGTACCGCCGCCTAGGTCAAAGACAGCGATTTTTTCTTCCTTGGATTTGTCTAGACCGTAGGCCAAAGCGGCCGCAGTTGGTTCGTTGATAATGCGCTTGACCTCCAGGCCGGCGATTTTTCCGGCGTCTTTGGTGGCCTGGCGCTGGCTGTCGTCAAAGTAAGCTGGCACGGTAATGACAGCCTCGGTGACTGGTTCGCCCAAGAAAGCCTCGGCGTCAGCCTTGAGCTTGGACAAGATCATACCGCTGACTTCTTCGGGGCTGTAATCTTTGCCGGCCATGGCGACCTTTACGCCAGTACCAGCCTTTTTAATCTCATAGGGCATTAGTTTGATATCGCGCTGGACCTCTTCGGCGCCAAACTTACGACCAATAAGCCGCTTAACACCAAATATGGTGTTGGTTGGGTTGGTAACACGCTGGCGGTTGGCCACTTGGCCGACTAGGCGCTCGCCGTTTTTATTGATAGCTACCACGCTAGGCGTAGTACGGTTGCCTTCGCTATTGGCAATAATTTCCGGCTTGCCGGATTGCATCACTGCCATGGCACTGTTAGTTGTGCCTAGATCGATTCCTATAATTTTTCCCATTATTGTTCCTCCTCTTTCTTAATCTTCTAAACTTCTTTGCTGAGTAGCTTCTTTTCTGCGTTGATGCTCTTCCAGGATTAGATCACCGAACGTTGTCATCCACTCCGTCGTGCGCATCCGGCTAAAAAAGTGGCCGCCCATTGTGTCCAATTCTTCGCGAGGGATTAATGTCCCATCCGAATGCCTGCGTCGGATAAATAGCTCCGCGAGAGCATTCTCTGGTTCTTCAAGCGGACTGAAATGTGGTTCGTAGACTAGCTCACCCATCATTGTTCCTCCGCTTTATTGGGTTGATTTAATCCTGTTAGCATTTGTTCGACTCCTTCGACAACTTGTTTTTCCTGGCCCCTAATTACTAGAAAGGGATATCGCAAGCGTCTGCCGGCCTCTATAAGTTCCTGACCAGTAGAAGCATCTACATCAATGGATTCGCCGTAAACATTAACGATCTGGTTGCGCAAGAGTTCGCTCATTATTTTTTCTCCCCTACTTGGCCCTCGGGCTTCGAAGGGCTTTGCTGCATTTTTACTTTGACCATGGCATGGCGGATGATTTCATCGCCAATCTTGTAGCCAGGTTGAAGTTCCTCGCAAACAACTTCAACCAATCCATCGCCCTCTTCCATGTGCACTGCCTCGTGCAGTCTGGGGTCAAAAACTTCGCCAACGGTCTTGATGCGTTCCACCCCAAGCTGAGCTAGGCAGCTATCAAACTGTTTGGCCACACCTTGCACACCTTTTACGTAATCAGTCTCGGCCAGGTCCGCCGGCGCGTGTTTGATGGCTCGCTCTAGGTTATCTAGCGCTGGCAACAGCTCGCGCATGATCATGACCTTGTAAAAATCTCCTAGCTTAGCCTTGTCCTCGGCTGTGCGGCGCCGAACATTGGTAGCATCAGCCCGTTCGCGCTGCAGCGCCTCTGTTAGGTCAGCGACCTCGCGCTCTAGATCGGCAATTGTTGGTTTCTTACTCATTCAATTCTCCCACGACTGCCTCGCCTACTTGGCTCCTAGCTGTTATTCGACCAATCTCATAGCGTAGATAGTCGCCCTTTTTTATTCCCCGCTTCTCTGCAAACCTCCGATACCACTGAACGGTGGAGTCAGATTCATCTGCGTAACTACTAGTACTAATTGCCAGGATAGTGAAATCTTGTTCGGTAAGTGGTCCCTCTTGTTTAAAACGTAATGAGATACCTTCTTGACTAGACATATAACGTTTCCTCCAGGGCTTTGCCGGCTCGGCCAACCAACCCCATTACATCACGATAGCTTTGGCGAGTCGGACCGAGCACACCGATGTAGGATCGATCAGAAAACGGGCTACGGAATCGACTGATTATCAAGCTAGCACCAGCCGCTCGGCCAATTGGGTTTTCGCTGCCAATGTAGACGCTCAGGGGTTCATTTGGTGCTGTTTCGTACAACCAGGGTTGGAGATTGTCCAGCAGACGGGCAACTTCTTGAACCTGGCCGGGATGCATAAACTCTGGTTGGCCGAATAGGTTTGATAAGCCGCTCATATACAGTTCGTTGCCAATGGTAGCTAGCCCTAGGTTGTGGGTTAGCTCCACCAATGTATCTACGGTGTTTCGGATAGTCAGCTCGGGCTGGCCGCCAGATTGAACGCGAGCGGTAAGTGCCCGACCAATGCGAGTAGCCCCTGGTTTTTCATCTGTTTCGGCCAAGTGATTTACATAAAAGCGGTAGCCTTTATCAGATGGAACGCGGCCAGCACTGGTATGGGGCTGGTGGATGTAGCCTAGATGTTCTAGCTCGGCCATTTCGGCTCGGACGGTGGCGCTACTAACGCCAAAAACCTTGGCTAACAGGCTAGAACCCACCGGGCTAGCGACCTCGGCGTATTGTTCGATGATAGCTTGCAGGATTCTGGCTTGGCGATCAGTCATGGCACTCTCTTAGGCGGCTAAAGCCTTATGAAGACAAACCTACGGTTTTTCCTCATTGCGCCGGTCCGCCTGAGGCGGATCGGGCTGCTCTTTTTCCCTTTTAATTGATAGTGGCACTCAATGTGCGCTAGTGCTAGTTTAACATAAATTGGCACTCAACTGTCAAGAGTGCTAATACTCCTAGTGGATAATTGCGTCAGCCAGGACTTGGTTTAGAAAATCCACTGCCCTTAACACCTGGTCGGGTGGTTGTGCGCCGATGTCCTCTGTGCGACTCATGGCAAATTCATCTATGGGGCCGTCGGCTTTGGCAAAAATCGCTAGTAGCCTATCTGTTTCGTCATCGGCTTCACGTCTGGGGTAAATCATGAACAGGGTCTTTTCGTCGGGGTTGGGGTTGTAGGGACTGGCTTTGACCTCTACGCCAACAAATGATCCCGGCTCATCCCAAACCCATACCTCGCGATCAGTTAGTAAGCCAATCCGGGAATCAAATGAAGGCTCAGCGTAGGCCCTCAAGAGATTGTCGAGGCTTCTGATCACATGACGGCGGCCATCTAGTCTTTCGACTTTAACTCCTGGAAGCGCCGTGTCTAAAAACCTGCCCGCGTACTCTGGAGTAATCGTAGTTGATTCTTTTTTTATTCCACCCGACAGATCCGAAAAGACCTCGGCCGTATTCATTAATTCACAATAGTCCGCTGCTAACTTAAGCGCAAGCTCTTTAGTTGAGCTTGTGGATATTCTCTAGTAAAAGCTTGGCCAGTTGGCGGCTTTCTTCCTGTTGACGTGGATTAAAAGACTTCCTGACTATTTGCTCAGCAGTTTGGTTAATTTCGTTATTAATGACGAGTATAAATCGCTGGTTGTCTAGAGCTGCCTCGATCTCGTTCACGGCGCTAGCAAATCGTCGCAACCTTTCTATATGGCTCATCGGGCCGCGGTCGCCCAGACGCTGCAACCACACTTCGAGGCTGGGAGGTAATAGAAATATCGGTCGGGCATTCGGCAAGTGTTTAATCAGTTCCTGAGTGCCTTGGACATCAACCTCCGCAAGTGGTTTTTTCCCAACGCTCAGAACCTCTTGGTAGGCAGCTATGCTGCTACTAGATATTTGTTGACCGTGCAGAACCTTAACTTCTATCATAGCCTTTCGCTCAAGTAGCTCGAGCATTTCAGATTCCCCTACAAACCAATAGTCTTTGCCATCTTGTTCGCCTGGACGAGGCGGTCTTGTGGTGTGCGTAGTGATTTGTCTATAATCACTGATCTGCTCTAACCGCTTAGAGACTGCTTCTTTGCCAGCAGCAGTAATACCAGCCAGAATAAGTGGTGGATGGGCTTTTAGGAGCTGTTCGGCCACCGCCGGCATATCATAATCTGCGACTGCTTGTTTAAGTTTGGAATGAATATCGCCATCCATGGATAAATTATAAATTAAATTGTTTCTTTAATTGAACCAAGCATCTGCCAGCCGCGGCCCTGGCCTGAGTTTCTCGGCTGGGATCGGCAGTGCCGTCCAGCAGTTTTTCTATTTGAGATGTAGCGCGATCTAATTCATCGTTTAAAACAAAGTGAGTTTGACCATCCGCTAGGGCAAAGCTAAATGACCGCTCGGCTTCGGCCATACGCCGCTTGAGCGTGTCTGGTTCTAGGTGGTCACCCAACCGCCGCATCCACTCTGCATAATCCGGCGGCGTAATGAAAGCACTGAGCGTGCTACGAAAACCTAGGTTCCGAAAAATCGGCACGACATCGGCCATCACCGGCATGGTCGCCCAGCCAGAGGCTGGGTAGGAGCTGTCGCGAGTGGCGTAAAGATCGCCAGTCGCTCCCGCAGCCACTTGCACGAACTTGCCTGCTTTAATATCCGCCACTACTTGCCCATAATCCTTCAGGAAGAACATGTCCAGGCCGTCCCGTTCGTGCGGGCGGATCGACCGGGTTGTGTCGGAAGGCACGTAAGGAACGTTAAGCTTGTTGATGAGTGTAGTTTTTCCAACTCCGGTCGGGCCAATGATCATCAACAGATCAACCTGGCCGATGTGTTGTTTAACTTCTAACGCAGTCTGATAGTTTTTGGCTAAATTCGGGAATAGGCCTAGAAACTCTGAGCGATTCATTTAAAACATAGCCTACCACAGACCAGTCAATCGGCTAGTAAAAAATGATCTGTTTTAAGCTGCCTTTTGCACTACTTAGTTTTGTCGGGCTCTGGCTTTTAATATTTAGTTTGAGCGTTTGGGTTGAGGGAGTTGTGAAATCATAAGTTCTTGTGGAGCTATCTAGCTCATAAGCGACGTTGCTATTATCCAACCAACCTAGGCTACCCAATCGGTTGTGGGCCGAGTCTTTGATGGTTTGAATGCTAAAGACTTGGCTACTAGGCGTATCTAGATAGCCGATTGTAGTATCAAAAGCGGTGTCAAAGGCCGGGCGCGGCAACAGGCTATTACTGCCAGACACCAGGACCTTTTTGCTGTCTGGCGACCAGACAAGCGCCGCTGTGCTGTCGGCGATTTCGCCACCCGTCCATTTGGCCTGGAAGGCTTGTTTGGATCCTAGGTTCAAATTAGTCAACGTTATGCCGCTATGGCTGTCGCCAGTTTTATAAACGACTTGTTTGGCGTCTGGCGATAGACTTGGTGTGTAGTCGGCATTACGGCTCAGTATCCAGTCGCCGGTTACTTTGCCCTTCAAGCTTACACCGTAGACTGCCGCCGCATCCGAACCGAGCTTGTTGGCAACCAAAGTTCGCAGATAGACAGTCTTATGGTCTGGGCTGAGACCCAGCGGGTAAACTGACGGCAGTTGCGTGCCGCTAGACTTCACGCCGGTATCAGCGACTATTTGGAGTTTGGCTGATCGCAGATTCAAGCTGACCAGCTTGCAAGTGCTGGCTTCTGGACAAGTTATATAAACTACGTTGTCTTCGTCGCTAAAAAATATGTGGTGCGAGCTATCAAGTACAATTGCCGAATGCAGGTCTTTGGTTGTGTCGCCGGGCAAGGTTTGGGCTTTAGAACTGGCCGAAAATACGAATCCTTCGCCATCGGTTGTAATGCCCAAAGATAGTAGCAACTCGCCCCTGGGTGAGCTGGCCTCGTAATTTAGGTAGCTAAACTGTGGGTAGCTGAGTTTGTATATCTGCTTACCGGAGGCATCGGTCACAATCGCAGCGTTTTTGTCCGGGCTGTCTAGTACCAGGTGCGCAGCGCCGCTGCCAGTGCTCGAGTTGTTGCGGGTTGCCAGAAATATACCAACAGCTATGATCAGCGCCACAGAGGCTGCTAGGCCGAGGACCGTCGCCAAGCGTCGGTGATTCGGCCGGACGATAGAGACTATTGATCGAACTCTATTTGGCGCCGGTGGGCTAGGGTCGTTTTTTTCCATAAATCGCTAATGCTATTGTAAAGCATTTTTCCTAGGCTCCAAAGGCTAGTCAGGGGCACTTAGTCCCGTTTGAGCATCACAGCAAAAGCTGCAGCGGGTATGTCGACCTTGCCGAATTTTTTCATGCGTTCTTTGCCCTTTTTCTGCTTGGCCAAGACTTTTTTCTTGCGCGAGACGTCGCCACCATATAAACCAGTCGTAACATCTTTGCGGTAGGCGCTGATATCTTCGCGAGCGATGAACTTGCCACCAATGGCCGCCTGCAAACTGACTTTGAAGTTTTGGCGTGGGATTAGATCTTTTAACTTAGCCACGGCCGAGCGGCCCAGGCGATCGGCTTCGCTGCGGTGGGTCATGATGCCCAGAGCATCTATGCGATCGCCAGCTACATAAAAGTCCAGCCGTACTAAATCTTCCGGTCGGTAACTATCCAGCTCGTAATTGAACGACCCATAGCCGCTAGTGGCGCTTTTGAGTTGGTCATAGAAGTCAGTTAATAGATTAGCCAGCGGCGCCTCAAAATCTATAATCGCCAGGTTGGCGTCTACGTAGCTGATGTGTTTTTGCAGGCCGCGGGCGTTCACAACCAATTGCAGGATAGCGCCGACATATTGGTTGGGAGCCACGATTTCTCCCTTGACCCATGGCTCGCGTATCTCTAGCACCTGGCTCATATCCGGCAGCTCGGCGGCTGATTTTATATCGACTTCAGCGCCGTTGGTGGTTTTGACCTTGTAGTCAGTGCTCGGGTTGGTAACGATTAGCTCTAGGTCGTACTCGCGAGTTAGGCGCTCGCGCACGATGTCCATGTGCAGCAGGCCCAAAAAGCCAATCCGAAAGCCAAAGCCCAGCACCGGGGAATTTTCTGGCACAAATTGCAAAGCTGAATCGCTTAAACTAAGGCGCTCGACAGCATCCTTGAGTAGCTGGTAATTTTCGTGGCTGTCGGGGAAAAAGCCAGCATAAACAAACGGCTGGACATTCTTGTAACCCGGCAGTGCCACAAGTTCTTCGCCGTCTCGACCTGCTGGCAAGCGAAGCCCGCCACTCCGCCGAGACTCTTGGGCCATTGCGGCGTCAGAAGCTGCAGTGCTCACGCTCTGTACCTCTTGTACAGTTTGCTCCGCGCTTCGCTTCTTTCTTGCACTGGCCTCAAGCGAAGAATTGTGGAATCTAGCAAGCGTAACCGTATCGCCCACTTTTGCCTCACGAGTCGTTTTGAGGTTTGTGACTATGTAACCGATTTCGCCAGCCGCTAGTTGAGCGGCTGTTTTCATTTGCGGAGCTAGACTGCCGACCTCCAGAGCGATGCCTTCAGCGCCGGTGGCTAGCATTTTAATTTGGACATTTTTTCTGATCTGGCCGTCTACTACTCGCAAATACAAAATTACGCCGCGGTAATCATCATAATAGCTATCGAATATCAAAGCCCGAGTTGGGGCATCCAGCTGGCCAGCGGGTGGCGGCACCAATTCCACCAGTTTGTCGAGCAGCCCGTCCACGCCCTGCCCGGTTTTGGCGCTGACTTCCACGATATCAGTGCGCTTACAGCCCAGCAGGCTGATAATTTCGGCAGCTACTCGCTCTGGATCGGCGGCTGGCAGATCAATTTTGTTCATTACAGGAATAATTTTTAGGTTAGCTTCTAGCGCTAGGTAGACGTTGGCCAGAGTTTGGGCCTGAATGCCTTGGCTGGCATCGACCACCAAAATCGCTCCCTCTACGGCTTCCAGGCTGCGACTGACCTCATAACTAAAGTCCACGTGGCCAGGCGTGTCTATAAGGTTCAGCTCATAATCTCTGTACTTCATCCGTACCGGTGCCAACTTGATGGTTATGCCACGCTCCTTTTCCAGATCCATAGTGTCGAGCATCTGAGTTTTCATATCCCGCTTCTGCACCGTGCCGGTCAATTCCAGCAAGCGATCCGCCAGCGTAGATTTGCCGTGGTCAATATGAGCAATAATACAAAAGTTCCGAATATGGTCCTGATTCATTTGCCCCCATTATAACAGAGGTACGGGCAAACTATTCCATAAAACACGCGCTATACAAAATTTGACCATATGGTCTTTTTTTGTATCTAAGACTTAGCGGTGGAGGAAAGAGGCTATTGGATGCGGACGGGTTTGAGGACGATTTTTCTGAGCTTATTAATCACCGGCTTCACCTCTTCTAGATCAAACAGCGACGATACGGCAATGTGCACTATCAGGGTCGGGATGATTATAAACAGCAGCTTGGCGCCCAATACCGTAAACCCTTTGTCGTCTTTGAGCAACGGGAAGAAAGTCACCATTGTGTAGGTAGTGATTATGGTAAACCCGGTAACCGAGAATATCCGCATCAAGCCGCTCCAAAATTCCGGCGTTATCAGGTGATGATCACGCCAAACCATGATAAACAGCAGCGTGAAGACCTCTACCGTAGCCACAATAGATTGAGCTATGGCCAGCCCCACTACTCCGTAAGTCTTGACCAGGGTAAAGGCTAGGAAGATGTTAAGGCCAATCGCGAACAGCGACACAAACAGCGGCGTCCTGGTATCTTTTTGGGCGTAAAACCAGCGCGAAATAATAGCGTAGAGTGTCCGGAAAAATATCGCCCCGACCAAAAAGCCCAGGATAGATGCGATAACCGGTGCCGGGTTTTTATAAATTAACCGGGCCAAATAACCACGGCTAAAGAAGGTTATGACTATTACTGGCATGACTATCCAGATCATCGCCCTTAGCACCCGTAAAAAGTCCCGCCGGAACAAGTCCGGGCGGCCTTGGGCCAATCGTTCATTAAGCCGCGGAAAGGCAGCCGTCGATATTGCCGTGCCCACCAACAGAATTGGTGCTAGGTGCAAGGTATAGGCGTTTTCGTAAAAGGTGATGTTGCCTGGGCCGAGCGTACTGGCGCGGTTGGTCTCGACAATACTGTTGATGGAGTCCAAACCCTGGTCAATCGAGCGTGGTGGTAGGTTGCGCAGAATATGCCTAAAGTCAGGGCTGTGCATGTTGATACGTGGATGGTAGCGGAACTGCAGACCGAACAGGCCGCAGCAAACGATTATCAGCTGGATTATAGCGCCGGCCAGAGCGCCAATGCCTAAGCCTACCAGTCCAATATTGCCCTTAAAGACGTAGACGCTGACAATGATACTGCCGTTGTACAATATCGGGCCCATGGCGTAGAAGAAGAATCGGCCAAATGTTTGCTGCACGCTGGTTAGAATGCCAGATATAGTAAATAACAGCGGATTGAACGAAACAAACCGCATGATCATAACGGCGTTGTGCATTTGTTGCGGGCCCAAATTGTTACCCACCACCAAGTGCAGCAGCGGCTCGGTGAATATCAACAACACCAGCCCAACCCCGACCATGATTATGCCTAAGAAGTTCATCAAACCGGATGTAAGTTTCCAGACCACAGCGCGGTCACCCTTGGAAAGTTTGTCCGCCAAAAACGGCATAAAGGCCACGCCCAAGGCACCAGCGGCAATCGTATAGAAGAAGAAATCCGGAATCTTAAAAGCCGCAAAATAGGCGTCGGTGGTGACTCGGTGCGGCCCGTTAAAGTTACCGTTGACCACCTGGGTCCGCATAAAACCAAGGACCTGACCAAACAACGAAGCCCCGACCAAAAGTACGGCAGCATTGGTTAGCGAGACGCGCTTATTAGCACGGTTTAGCCACTTGTTTACCACGGCTGACTCTCGCTGATATTCTTACGGTCGAGGTTTAAGGACTTATGTGTTTTAGTGAAAATCATCTTGTTTAGATTATAGAGAGCCTAGATGGTTTTTAGAACCCATTATTCCCGACATTGCAGTTGCTTATTCGTCATTATTATTGTAAAATACACTTCATAATCTTGTCCTGCCTCGGCGGGAGCCGAGGTTGGATCTTTCTAAAAACATCAAGTCGTAAGGGGTTGCATGAAACTCGCTTTCTGGATTATTGCTGGCGCCATTGGTGCCGTGTTGTGGCGCGGCTTGATCTGGTTCTTCTTTGGATCAAGCATCAAGCACGGTTGGCACACGCTGACCAAGCGGTCCAGAGCCTCGTACCTCATGATCCATGAGCTAAACGTCCAGGGCTACAAGTTCTACCACGCGCTCTTCACGCCGGACCAGCGCCAAGTGACATTTCTCAACGGTCGTGGCGGCAGCGTGACCTACAAGCTCCGGCGGACGCAGTTGCGCCGCCGGCTGGTGGTCTACGAACGGCACGAGCTCGTGATCGGACCGTTTGTCTCGCGCTGGACCAAACGTATTCCTCCAGAGGAGTTGAACACGCTCCTCAACACCTGACCCGAAAGGACGCAATATGGGTGCTGCAAGAGATCAAACAGAGGCTGGAGGTCTGGTGTCTCTTTCTAGGCTTCGCTGTCTGCTCGGCCATAGCCGTCGTAGGCCCGTAGTTGAGTACGTCGACACGGGCAGGCCGAACAGGTACCGCGTCGAGCGTTGTTTGCGTTGCAGGCGGATCTACGGCGTCTGGCTCGTCCCGTGGTTTGGTGATGGACTCGAATTCATCCATCGTTGGAAGTGGCGTAGCCACGGAATTCGACAGGGTGCATCGCAGCCATAACCGGATCCATGTCTTCGCCCCAAGAAGAAAAGTCCTGGACGGATTTCGTCCAGGCACAGCGCCATGAGCGCAGCGAGATTCGTTCAACGGATCCACCGCAGCGCCCCTCTGGCGCTTTCTTTATACTTTATAAATTACTTAACAAGTCAAGTAATTCCTACTAAAGATTTTAGCTTCGAGACTCGAGTAAATAGAATTGGCGAGGGAGTAAGGAAAAGTAGAATCGAGGATCACCCGCCTAAGGCGGGCGCTTGTCGTCCCGCAGACTCACTTTTCCTGACGAAGCGAGCCAGCATCTAGTTTGCGAATGTCTCGAAAGTTTTGCACCACTTTGGACCGCCAAAGTGGTAAAAGGACTATTCCCAGCGGAAGACGCGGAAGGCTATGGCATAAATTATAATCGCCCAAACAGCTGTTAGGCCTATTTGCGGGCCAATATCTGTCAGATGCTCGCCCTCGGTGGCAATCATTCGAATACCGTCAATTATCGGTGTTAGTGGCAAATAGGCACTGACGTGCTGCAACCACTGTGGCATGGCGTAGCGCGGGAAGAACGTGCCGGACAAGAACATCATCGGAAAGACTATTATGTTGGCCAGTGGTGCCGCCTGGTTCTCGTTTTTGGCCCAGCCACCGATGGCCAAGCCAATGCCAAAGATAGTCAAAATTCCAAAGATGATGAAGATCGCCAGTTCGAGATAATCCCCTACCATGTGGAAGTTAAAGACCAGCCGGGCCACCGTCAGCATTATAGCTATCGAGAATAAGCCGATCACTGCGTTGCTTAAAACGCTGCTGACAAAAAATTGCCAAACCCGCAATGGCGTTATGTGCAATCGCCGCAAAACTCCCTGTTTTTTCATCTCCGGGAAGTAGTTGATGGGTCCGAAGATCCCTAGGCCGATTATAGAAAAGCCCAGCAGTCCAGAAACCGTGTAGTCCATCTTGGACAAGCCCTGAGTGCTGGTTGATTTGCTGGCTACGCTAAACGGCTCTTTAACTTTGACGTATTTGGCATTGATGCCTTGGAAGATCCCCTGCAAAACTGATTTGAGCGTTTGGGCGACCTGTGCATTGTTCTCGTCGTAATAGATCACCGCTTGGCCGGCCGGATTCGTACCGTCTTTGGCCACCCCAAAATCTGGTGGCAAGACAATTGTGGCATCGACCTCGCTTTTGCTCATCTTGTCTTTGGCTTGAGCTAGGTTATTGATAGTTTGCGAAATTTTGAACATTTTGTTGCTATGCAGCTGCTGGTCAAAGTTGCTGGCAAACTGGGAATGAGACTGGTTGATCAAAGCCACGTTGAACGAAACGCTATTGTTGCCACCATTAAGCGAGCCGAAGACAAACAGAAAGATTAGTGGGAAGGCGACGGTAAAGAATATGGCGACCTTATCACGAAAATAACGCCGGACGCTAATCTTGGCAAAGGTTACAACCGTATGGACCTGACGCTGCCAGGATGAAAGTTCTCGGTTGGTGGATTTGGAAGACCCCAAGCTATAACTGCCAATGGATAGCCACCTGGGGAAGAGTTTGGCCAATACCCTGAGAATAACTACCAGTACCAAGACGATGATAAATATGCGCATCTAGTCTTTGAGCTCCTTGCCCGTCAGGTTGATAAAGACATCCTCCAAGTTGGCTTGGGCAATGTGTTGATCCTTTTTAAAACCCTTACTCAGCAATTTTTGCACCAGGCTTTTGGGCGAATCCAAGGCTACGATTTGGCCCTCATCCATAATTGCTACTCGGTCGCAGAGTACTTCGGCCTCTTCCATGTAGTGGGTGGTTAGGATTATGGTGGTGCCTTCGGCGCGAATTTTCTGTACCAAGTCCCAGAGATTACGGCGAGCCTGAGGATCCAGGCCCGTGGTCGGCTCGTCCATAAAAAAGATCTTGGGTTGATGGACAAGCGCCGCAGCAATACTGAAGCGCTGCTTTTGGCCACCGGACAGATTCTCTATATAACTACTGGCCTTATCGCTGAGGTCAACATCGTCTAGTAGCCGTTTAACGTCAGCTCTTTCGCCATAGGCCGCGGCCTGCTGCTCCAGTAATTCGGTGAGTTTGACCTTGTCCATGAAAGCCGTTGACTGAGTTTGAACGCCTATCATATAGCGGATTTTCTGGGGCTCTTTGGCTACGTTGACGCCGTTGATCAAAGCCTGGCCGCCATCTATGGGGCGCAGGGTCTCAATCATCTCCAGGGTCGTAGTTTTGCCGGCACCGTTAGGGCCAAGTATGCCAAACACCTCACCCTTTTTCACCTCAAAGCTAATGCCTTTGACAACTTTCTTGCCATCGTAACTTTTTTGCAGGTTATCTACTTTGAGAATTACTTCTGCCATCAACCTACTAGTATAAACGAAGCGCCTCGGTCGGGCCAAACAAAAGCGCCCGGCTGTTTTAGCCGGACGCTTATTTTTTTGCTAAGAGTTTTTTAGTCTTAGACTTTGCGCTTGAGGGTCAGGAACCCGTTGCGTGGATTTTCGTTGACCGTGCGGTCGTCGGGCAGATCTACGCCAGTCTCTGGGCGATCGTCCTTAGAAAAGTAGTAGATAGTCTGTGTTTTACCACCGCGCAGTGTTACTGCCTTGGCGTTCAAGTAGTATGTAACACCCTTGCTGTTAGTGTGCTTATAGGCCATTATTGTTCCCTCTCTCCTTAGATTTGTTAATGGTACCCCTAACATACTCTGGTGAGATTTTAGTTGTCAACCCGAATAGCTGGCTTTGTGGCCGCCAACAGAGGTAGAAATTATACCCACCCCAGTCCCACTGGCCCCAACGCCAAACCCCTTAGTGGGTGTTTAGCACAACAAGAAGCTACTATTAGGCCGGTATTGGGCTCGCCCCGCAGTAGACTTTTCATTCGTCCGCCTCTGGCGGGTCATATTCACTAAAAGTGAATAATATGAAAAGCTCACTGCGGGGCTTGCGCTACAAAATGCTTATGCGTTAGTATTAGGGAGTATTTAAGTAAAAGAAGGTGGAATAAACGCTATGGAATTTATGTCCCGCGGTGGTCGTGCCAATGAAACTGGCGCCCCCCAAATCGGACCAAACGGTCCAGCAAGTCATCAGCAACCAGCCCCACGGCGCGGCAAGCGCGGCGATTGGGTCGGACGCTCTGTTCGGATCGAGGTCTTCATATTAACTCTCGGCTGCGCGATAATCTTGGCTCTGGTAGCCATTTATGCCGGCTTCGGGAACTACAAGGGTGAGTCCAATCAGGTTAACACCACTAAGTATCAGGCGGTTTTCCTAAACGGCGGCGCTACCAGTGGTTCGGTGGCTTACACGACCTACTTTGGTCACATTACCAAGCTAACTAGTAACTACCTCATCCTGCAGAATGTCTATTACCTGACCACGGATTCGACCAGCACTGGCACTTCTAGCAACCCGCAGCTGACCAAGCTCGGCTGTCAGCAGTTGCACTCGCCATATGACGAGATGGTTATCAACCGCAACCAAGTCGCCTTCTGGGAAAACTTGCAAGACAACGGCAAAGTCGTCACGGCTATCAAACAGTTTGTCCAACAAAACCCAAATGGACCTAACTGCTCAAGCACTACCAGCACGACTCCGGCTAGCACCACACCAGCCGCTACCACCAAACAATAGCTTTCCCACTCGGGTAAAGTTGAAAGACTCCTCCAAAACAGAGGAGTCTTTTTGTTAGCGGCGAACTTCGAAGCGGTTGCTAGCCAGACTGGTTAGTAAGCCAACCAGGCTCAACCCGCAAACCACCAGGCTCCAGCCGGCTAAATCTGGGCTCCAGGCCGGGCTAACAAAATCAAACTCATAGAGTGCCACCGGGATTGCCGCGGCCGCTTGGCCGCCGTGGCTAGATATATAATCTTGTACGCAGCCAATCCGGCCGCTACCGGATATGCTAACGCTGGCCGGCACAACCGATTGACAATAGTTCTCGGCAGTCGTGTACAAGCCAGTGTTGTTGGCTTGAGCCTGGGCAGCCGACTCTAGGCGTTCGTATGTATATTTAAGCTGAATGGGCGGCTTGATGGCGTTGCCACCGCTGCTCAGATTTGTGTTCATGTGAGCGTAAACATAGTTACGCAGGTTATTGAGCGCTACATTAACGTTGCCGCTGCTTTTATCGGCCGCGTAAACATTGTTGCGTAGGCCTATCATGTGTTCGTTATTGGCCCGCAGAGCGATTATAGATACTACCGCGCTTAGCAGAAACAGGCCCAGAAAAACTCGGTATGAAAGCTTACGCACGCTAGCCAGAATTAGGGCGGTTTGTTTTAGTAGGTCTTTCATGCCCCTAATGTTGGCACGCCCGGGCCAAGAAAGTCAAAGTCCTCTGGCTGGTAAGTAAGCCGCTAAATGGCTAAACTAAGGGCATGCATATCTACTTTTCCGGCATCGGTGGCACCGGCATTAGTTCTTTAGCGTTGATTGCCCATGAAGCTGGCTATGAAGTCAGTGGATCCGATGCCAGGCCGAGCCAATATCTTGATTACTTAAAAAAGCATGGTGTCACCAATACCCATATCGGCGTTGACCGCGAGTTTATAGCGGCCGTTCATGCCAAAAATCCAATTGACTGGTTTGTCTATGGCTCGGCCCAGCCTATGGACTTCCCTGATCATCCAGAGTTCAAGTTTTGCGAGCAGGCTGGTATTAAACAATCCAAACGCGACGAATTCTTGAGCCAGCTGATCACCGACAAGGGCCTAAAGCTGATTGCCGTCGCTGGCACGCATGGCAAGTCTACAACTGCCGCCATGCTACTTTGGCTCGCTCAGCAACTAGATATCAAGGCTAGTTGGTCAGTAGGTGCCAAAATGAGCTTTGCTGATATTGGCCACTTTGAGCCCAACAGCCAGTATTTTATTTATGAGGCTGACGAGTTTGATCGCAATTTTTTGAGCTTTTATCCGCATATTGCTCTAATAACCGGCATTGATTGGGACCACCCCGATATCTACCCAACCCGCGAAAGCTACGAAGATGCCTTTCGCGAATTCTTGAGCCAGTCAGAGCGGGCCGTTTTGTGGCATGCCGACGCCGACAGGCTTGATTTAGAACAATCTGCTAATTTTTTGATCTTAGACGATACCGATCCGGCCATTGATGATCAAATGAAGCTGGCCGGGCATGTTAACCGGCTAGACGGCTGGCTGGCGGCTAAGGCTTTGGCCCAACTGCCGCAATTTCCGCTCGCTCAAAATCTGGAAGCCCTCAACAATTTCCCCGGCCTGAGTCGGCGGTTCGAAAAAATTGCCGAAAATATTTATAGCGATTACGCCCATACGCCTGGCAAGATCCGTGGCGCTTTGCAACTAGCTCATGAAGTAGCCGGCCAGAACGTTGTAGTGGTTTACGAAGGCCTACACAACTTACGCCAGCATTTTATTAAGGACGATCTAGCAGACTTGTTCGACAGTGTGAAGCAGCTGTACATCGTCCCAACGTTTCTAGGCCGCGAAGATCCCAATTTAGAAGTTCTCACCCCCGACAAATTGCTTAACTTGTTAAGTAATCCCGCTAAAGAAAAATCTCACGCTGCCAAACTGAACGACGAGTTAAGAACCGCCATCCAAGAACACATCGAAGCTGGTGATCTGGTGCTCTGCTTGAGCTCCGGCAGTGCCGGTTCCCTGGACGAATGGCTCCGCGAAGAATTCAGCACATGAAGCTAATTCAACTAAATATATGGGGTGGCCGGCTCGAGAGACAGGTCGCCGGTTTTCTAGAAAAAGAGCAGCCCGATATTGCCTGTTTGCAAGAAGCTATTAGCATAAAAGGTAATGGGGCTATATTTGTGGGGCTCGAGACTCTTGCTGAGCTATGGAAAAAGCCGACACACGTATTCCACACACCCATGTTTTCATTCAAGTTCATGAATCGTATTGCCCGCTTTGGCAATGCCATAGTAAGCACTTGGCCTTTCGCGTATAAAGAGTCTGTGTACGTCAATCTGGAGCATAAGGAAAATTTTGATTTTGATGAGCACGATTACAATGTTAGGAACTTTCAGCACGTCAAGTTTGATATCGACGGCAAGGCTCTGCACGTGCTTAATCATCACGGCCATCATATTCCGTCGCACAAAGATGGCGATGAATCGACAATGCGCCAAATGAAAGAGCTTGTTCAATACATTAAAAAGTTAGAAGGAGCCGTTATTCTTACAGGCGATTTCAATCTTGCACCTCACAGCAAATCACTAGAACAACTCAACAAAATGCTGAGCAATTTATCCGTCAAAGCAAACTTGGATACAACCCGCAATCAGCTTACATACAAAAAAGAGGTTTGTGATTATATTTTCGTGAATGATCAGGTGAAGGTGAAAAGCTTCGAAGCCTCAGACGAGCTAGTCTCTGACCATAAAGCCTTAATCCTCGAATTCTACATATGAAAAAGATTTACTTTGCTGGCTCCATTCGCGGTGGCCGCGATGATGCTGCTATCTACAAACTCATAATCGACTTGGTTGGTTCGCTTGGCTGCCAGGTGCTAACCGAACATATTGGCCTCAAGACGACCACGTCTATGGGGGAGGCCAGCCGGAGCGAAAAATGGATCTATGACCGCGACAGTGCCTGGTTAAAACAAGCCGACGGCGTAATTGCCGAGGTAACCACGCCAAGCCTGGGCGTCGGCTACGAAATCGCCAAGGCCGAGGCTTGGGACAAGCCAGTACTGGCGCTATATCGCCCATCACGGGGCCAAAAACTATCAGCCATGGTCGCCGGCAGCCCAGGCCTGAAGGTTTGTGAATATTCGGATGTTTCCGAGCTAGCCAGCCCAATCAAAAATTTTATAGATAAGCTTTAGATGGCTACTATGACCAACCCAAGAAAATCCAGGCCACCGAGGCTGCTGAGCTACTGATCTCGATTCGCAGCCCTTAGTAGTCCGCCGTCGAGAAGCCCGTGCAGACCCAGGCCAGGCCGTTCCACTCGAACCGCGCGAACCGCTTCTTGGTTGAGGCCGGGTTCGCCCACGTCGAGCCAGCGAACACGAACGAGGCATTCCAGGTGATTGCGCCCATCGCACCACCGGAACTGTTGAGAACCTCGATGGTCAGTTCCGCAGCCTGCGACGCCGAAGGCGGGTTCGTTGGGGCGTTGATCGTGAAGGCGGTTCCGTTGGTGACGGTGATCGTTTGCCACGGCGCGAGTCCCGCGTCAGGCGTGATGCTGGCCGAGTAGGCCGGGGCGACGTTGGCGGGCCGGTCAGTGACGCCAACATTCCCGCTCATCACGATGTTTGTGCCGAAGACACCGCTCCCGCTGATGTTCTTGAAGATCGGGGTGGTAACGCTGAGCGAGAGCTGGTTGCCTGAGATCGCGACGTTGGCGAGGGTGACAGAACTTGCCTGAAGTTCGATACCGCGATCAAACCCGGTGATCGCGTTCCCGGTGATCGTGACGCGGCCAACCGTGTTCAGCAGGCCGATGCCTCGGCTTGAAGTGAGCGTCGTCCCGCTGATGCGGTTACCAGCAATCGTTACGGTGTTGATGCCGCTCAGCAGAATGCCGTGGGCGACGACATCAAGAACGTTGCCGACGATGGTCGTGCCCTGGCCGCTGGAGAGGGCTATACCGGCCGCGCCATTGCCGTTCGCGATGTTTCGCACAACGTTGCCGACGATTACCGTCCGGTCGGAGGCGACCGCTCCGTCTGTGACGATCGCGCCGAGAGCAGCGGTGCCGTTGTAGCCGCCACCCGTGAGCGCGTTTCCGTCAATCGTGTTACCCGTGACGGTGCAGCCGACCGAGGCGGCAATCTCGACGGCGTACCAGTTCGGCCCGAAGATCGTGTTGGCGCTTACGGTGCAGTGGTTCGAGTTCGCGACCGAGACACCCATTGAGCCGCCGCTTGTGCGGTTGCCGGTGACGACTGAGTAATGCGCGCCCGCTCCAATCTCGATGCACTCCGCTAGTCCCCCGGTGTTCGTAGGGTTGGAAGGCATGAGGATCACGTTGCCGCTGACGTGGCCGCGAACATTGGTGTAGCCGCTCGCGACGACACCCCGAATCTGGACGGCCGAAAACAGGGTGGCGACCGACTCGGCAGACTTGTCGATGTAGTTGTCTGAGACCTCACAGTCGGAGATGCTCGCAGTCGTCGGCTGGATCAGGACCGAGTCGGCCGCGATATCAGTAAAGAAGCAGCGGCGTACCTTGGTGCGCGAACCAGCGGCCTGAACTGCATACCCGGCGACATGCTGAAACGTCACGAGGTCCACAACCAAATCGGTAACGGCGACTGACGACGAGTAGACGCCCGCGACGCTGCTTGACACGTTCGCGCGGTTGCCATCAATCGCGCCCAAACCTGTGATCCTGACATTCGCGGCTGTGACGAAGACGACCGAGGTCGTGGTCCCGTTCACCGCCTTGAGCACGGTTCCCGGCTCCAGTTCCCACGTCTGCCCGGCAGCGTTAGCGGTCAGGCCCGACGTGACGTATGTCCCGGCCGCAAAGATCAGGTGGCCGTTCGCACCCGCCGCGTCCCGTGCTGCGTGGATAGCGGCGGTGTCGGTGGCATCGACCCCGGTTGGTGCGGCGACGAAGGTAAGCGAACCGCCGAGCGCAGCCTGCACTGCACCTGTAGCAAATTTGGGCGTGGTGATAGCACCATCGGCTATCTTGGGGGTTGTGACAGAGTTGTCAGCTGGGGTGCGTTGGTCGGTTAGTCGGGAATCAGAGTTGGAGATGGTGCCTAGGTTGGTTCTGGCTGTAAGTGCATCGGTCGCCCCAGTGCCACCCTTGGTTACCGGCAGAGTTTTTTGGCTTCCGTCTGGATTATGTTCTTGGTTTAGAAAGTCATTGAGGACATTGCCCCAAGTGTTGTTATCACCGCCAGGGGTTGGGAGTCTAGACATAATAGTTTTTAGTGTTTTCTCTCGTTCACTCTATCCTTCACTTACCAGATATTGTAAAGCACTTGTGCTTTGGGAGGCAACTAGTAGGAAGGGGTGATTGTCACCGAAGGCGGTGCTGGTGGGTCTTTGCGATGGCGCCTAAGGATGGTTGATATTAGCAAAAGCACCGCTAGGCCTATCATTCCGCCAAAAACCCAAGTTTTCCAATGGCTAGAGGTGGGTTGAGCTGCGCTGGCTGCCGGGGATGTGGTAGCTCCGATTGAACCACCTGCCGGGTTGGAACTATTAGAATTGGATGAAGCGGTGGTTTGGCTAGGGGTGTTTTGGCTGGGAGTAGTCGCCACAGCCGAAGTCCCATAATCCCCATTGTTATAATTCCCAGAACTATACGTGCCAGCTAAAGCACTGCTTGGCATATACAGTATCGAGCCGGCTATAAAAGCCAGAATCACTAGCAAGCGACTGGTGAAAAAGCGACCGGGAAGGTTCACAGCCTTATTCCCCGTAAGCGCCGCTGCCGTAACCGGCGCTAGCCGACTTATTTGAGCGGGCTTGGTTGGGAATAGCGTGGCCTAGACTATTGAGCAGGCCTGTTATACCAACTACTCCAAGCAATCCGACACCAAGATACCGCAAGAATTCTCGGCGACTTATCGGCGTCTGCATGACGGCGTTAAGCTGATGGGTGAGTTTTTGTTGCGTAGATTTCATTTTTCCCTCCTGTTTGTCTCCCCCGTGTTCGTACGGAATCGTCTGATTACAATATACCATAAGCATTTCTGCGCGAAAGCCCGTGCTTTAATGGGTTTATGACATTTGCCCAACAATTATCTCGCGCTGAGGCCCATTTGATCAAAGTTGATAAGCGGTTGGCGCCAATTATTGCTGCCAGCGGGCCTTGCCGAATTACGCCGCACACTGATCATTATGGCGAGTTGGTCGGCAGTATTGTTGGCCAGCAGCTGTCGACTGCCGCAGCCGCCACAATATGGAAGCGCGTGCTCAACTTGTTTGGAGGCAAAATGCCCCAACCCGAACAGCTAATCGAAATAGATGACCAAGCACTACGCGACGTCGGACTGAGCTGGGCCAAAGTAAGGTACGTCAAGGATTTGGCGGCGCATGTTCTGGATGGCCGGCTAGATTTGAATCACATCGCCACCATGCCTAACGACCAGCTAATAGACCAGCTAACCGCCGTCAAGGGCATCGGCACCTGGAGTGCCCATATGTTCATGATGTTTGGCTTGGGCCGCTTAGACATCTTGCCAGTTGGCGATCTAGGGATCCGTAAAGCCGTGCAGCTGGTTTACGGCTTGAACAAGTTGCCGGAAGCCGAACAAATTATAACTATTGCCAACAAGAACAAATGGCACCCGTATGAATCCGTGGCCAGCTGGTATCTATGGCAGGCCCTAGACAACAATCCGGCTAAACCCACCCGGCACTAAGACACCTAAATCCACGCCTGGGAGTATAATTCTCCCCTGTTAATCCAATACAAAATTTACCCATATGAGTAAATTTTGTATTTAGGCACAAGGCAAGTAAGCGGGAATACTTAGCTAGTTAAGTATCTAAGTGCGTCTTTAACTCGACACAAAGTGATAAGATGATCTCATGAAGGTCCAGTATGGGGAGATGTTCCCGGAAGAATTCAAGGCCGCCCTAGCCAATAACCCTTTAGCTTATCTCCCTCTTGGGTCAATGGAATTTCACGGTTGGCATAATGTCCTCGGTCTAGACTCGATAAAGGCTAAGAGGATTTGTCAGTTGGCTGCCGAAAAGTCGGGCGGTATTGTCTTGCCAGCCTTGAGTTTGGGTTATGACTTATTCCCCAATGCTGATATAAAGAATCATCCCAACAAAATATACGATACTTATCATATAGACCCGGCGACTTATCAAATAATCCTGGAACAATATTTTGCAGACATATTTAAAACTGGCTTCCAGAAGTTGTTCGTTTTGGCCGGGCATTATCCAAACAAAGATGTAGCCGAACGAGCCTCTAGAAAATTTAGTGATAAACATATATGGGTTGAGACCGAAGCTAGCGTAGTTGGCGAATCGGGTGACCATGCAGCCAAGTGGGAGACCTCCCTAATGATGGCTATGTTCCCAGACTATGTTGACCTTTCCAAAATCAAAAACCAAGAAGATCCTTTGTTGGCAGTTTCGGGCGAGGATCCAAATCAATCTTCTGCCGAATATGGTCAAGAAGCTCTTAATAAAATTATTCAAGCCGTAACGGACTTAATCAAATAGTTTTAGCGGTTGTCGCCGGAACCAGTGAGTTTGTGCCGCTCTAAACGGCTGGTTAATTTATCGATATTCCCCTGCGCTACTTCTGACAGGCTGATATCGAGCAATTGGGCTAGCATCGCGATATACCAGAGTGTATCCCCCAACTCATCGGCGATAGCTTTTTGATCAAGCGCTTTGATATCGCCGTCATTATCTCTGATCCACTTTTTGATCTTGCCTGCCACCTCGCCAGCTTCGTTCGTCAGCCCAAGCGTAACGTACGGAATATTATTGGCCGATGGCAAAAGTGTGCTTAGTGCCTTTTTCTGATAATCATCAAATGTCATAAAAACTCCTTTCCCCTATTCTACCAGTCATAAGCTCGGAGATCGTAGGGTTCTGCGCTCGCGCTAATGGAGTCCCCAAGCTTTGAGGATAAAGCTTGGGGTAAAGCGAGGATTTGTGCGAAGGCGAAAGCAGAGGAGGTTATCCTTCTCTGCGTAAGCCAAAGTCGCAAAACGAGCTACAAGCCGCCGTAGCCGTAGAAGTTCGGGCTGGGTTTATGATAATCCGTAATCTTGATGGCATCGGAATCCTTCTTGATCCCGGATGCCGGGATGACATATAGTTCACTGGCGTTTTTAGAAACCAGCAGATAGTCGTCGCTATACCAGCCATAAATATTGTAGTCACTCAAGCTGGCAATTTGCGTGGCATTATTGCCGTCTTGGTCGCCTACAAAGAGGGTGTTTTTGCCGTCCCGCTCATCGCTCCAAAAGTTCTGGCTGCCCGACGGCGAAGCCAGGTAGGTTGCCTCGGTAGTAAGATCACTATCTTTGATGCTCGAGTTCTGGCTAAAGTTGCCGCTCTTGTCCAGCTGGTAAAAACTAGTGTCAGCAGTGCCGTTGCTACTATACAAACCCACGTAGGCCGTGGTTGGTTTTACTAGCGTTAGATTACTAAAATACGCCGTTGCGGCATCGACACTTTTTAGCTGACGAGCATCCGTGCCATCAGCGTGAACAGCCGCCACTACATCTTGCTGGCCTGGCACCTGCAAATAGCCAGGGTATTTGTACCAGGTCCGAGTGTAGACTATATCGTTACCAACAATTTTTACTTCCCAGATGTTTTCGTATTGAGCGTCGGCATTGCTCGAGCCGGTAGCATTGGTGTTGGCCAAAGTCGTCAGCTGGCCAGTTTGGGCGTTATAACTTTTTATGCTATTGGCGTTGGGCTGCCAATTCTGATAACCAAGCCGGCTAACTTGATATATAAAGGTGTGGTTCTGCCAACCAACTGGCGTAAAGTTAGCATTGCCCTCATCCATGGTCAACAGTTTCTCGTCGGCCGTATTAATTACGTAGAGTTTGGCCTGATCACTATCACGCCTAGCTAGCAAGGCTAAGTATTTCCAATCCCGGCTGGCCAAAAGCACCGTGCCGCTATCGTCTTCGGCACCAGTGCCAGCAATGACGGTGGTGCGGTCAGTTCCATCCAGGTTGGCCTTAACGACATCAATTTTGCCGCTCAGCTTACTCAAAAAGTACACTTTGCCAGCTGGCGTCAGGCTAACGGCATTACTTTCAATACTTTGATCGCTAATTTTGATGGTGGCCGTGGCGTCGTTGTAGCCAGACAGACTCAAGGTGGCTTGGGCTTTGCTGAGATTGGCCGGTACCGCTACTAGGGCTTGGCCGTTTTTGTCGGTTTTAGCTTTAACGTCAGCTATAGCAATCTCGACATCGCCAAGAGCCTTTTTATTGATCAGGTTAGTAACAGTTATATTTACCTGTCGGCCAGTGGCGACTAGCTGAATCTTAGGAATGGTTTTTTGACTTAGGATTGGCACTGTGGCACTGATTTGGCGGCTTTGATAATATTTTTTGCTGAAGCTAAAGTTGTGCGCGCCAACCGGCAAACGCAAGCTGGCTTTGCCACTACCGTCAGTCAATACCGATTTGCCGCCCGAGGTTACGCTAGCGCCACTGACGGGCGTGTGGCTGGTGGAATCATAGATGTTGATGCTGTAGTTGCGCTTGAGCACCAAACCAGCCGCATGGTAGCGGCTCCAGGGAATGGCCACCAGAATTAAAATTACTACCGCGCAAGTCGCGGCAATCGTCCATTTTTTGTTGGTGAGATACCAAGCCTTGAAGCGGTGCAGCCAAGAAGTGTGGCGGGGCTGAGTCGGCTCCGGCTCAGCTGCATCGGCGGCAGCTGGGTCTTCGCCGGTAGCTAAAGAGTCCTGCTCAGGCAGTTTGGGATCGGGGCTTGGAGGCTCAGTCTGTTTTGGCATTACTTTAAATTATACTTCTTATGCTTAAGAAGTTAAGCGCTTTAATTAAAGGCTAAGGATTCAAGCATCTTGGTAATTGGCGAGGAAAAGCTGGTGTCGCTCCAACTGGTCGAGGCGATGCTCAGCGCCGTGGCAGTTCCAGCTGGGCAAGCACTGCTGGCGCACTGTACAAAAGTTACGCTGACCAAAGGATCAATACCAGCAATGTCACTGCCTGGAATATCTTGACCTTTTTGGTAGCCGTTATCTCCAGTTATGTATATGCCATCTAGGGCACCGGCTGTGGTGGTCGATGCATATTGCAAAAAGCTTAGGTAGGTATTGGCCCGCTGAGCGCTGGTTGGAGTGGTGTAGGCAACTTTTTGACTATCGACTACAGCAGTGGCATTGCCCTTGGCAAAGACACCTAGGTTTTGTCCCTTGTTGGCAATTGTCATGATAACTTGGCCCGATACATCTTGGCCGGCGGCAGATTTTAGTTGACTAGCTGGCGAACGGACTGTCATTTGGCCAGAGCCGCTATCGGTAATTGTCCAGTCCTGCGGATAGCTAAAGCTCAGGTTAAAGTTGCTAGAACTGTAGGTTTTGGTTGGCGTTGTCGAGCTAATGGCCGGTGATTTAACCTGGCTAGAAGTTTGAGTCTGAGCGGGCTTGGCTGCCGGAGTTGAACGCAACAAAAACCAATAGGCGGCCGCGGCAGCGATAATAATTACGCCTGCAACCAACCCATAGCGCCACCAGCGACGGTTGGGGTTCTTCCAGTAATCTGGCGGTGTCGGTTGTGATGGCGCTGGTGTTGGCGGCGCTGGTTCAATTGGAGCCTGGGGCTCGGGTGCTTGTGGATCCATACCTAGTAGTAGACTTTCTGTCTGGCTTTCGCCAAAACGTTCGTAAATTGAATCATGCCCGTGTCTTCGTAGTAAACTAGTTGAGCACTCACGGCTCTACTGCGGAGCAGTACAGAAAGCTCACTACTGGGCATATGCCTATTTTACTCCCACATAAGCGTTTTTTAACCAATCAAGGCCGAGAGTTTATTTTTGTCATGGTGCTATGTTGAGCTTTTTGCTACACTTGCGCTTATGCTTAAAAAATCTTCGCGCAAACCTTCACAACCTGGTTTTGCTCATCCGCTATTACTGTTGGTCTTTGCAGTGGTTATCGCCGCTGTTGGCTTCGCGGGCTGGCATGTCTATCAAAGAAACAAGCCGGCCGCTGGCAATCTTGGTTATAACCAGGCCGAATCTCAGGAACAAACTGGCGGCAACTGTAGCGGATCTGGCTCTGCGACTATCGGCGCACCCATGCCGCTTAATCAAGTCAGTTTTGTATTGCCTTATGGCTCAGTTGTCGGCGGCCACGTTACGCCCATTGATCACCAGTATTATAATGGCCTGGACGTCCACGCCTTGCGTGATACTTACGATGTTATTGCCCCAGCTAGCGGCGCGATTGTTAGTATCGAACACCGTGGCACCAAGGTCAACACCCCCGCGCATTCCGTCGATCTCCCCAGTAGTGACGAATACCGTCTGGTTATGGCTCATAGCTGTAGCTTCCTAACTTACGTGGATTTAGTTACGAGCTTGAGCAGCAACGTTAAATCCCACTTGCCGACCGGCTGGAACCCGCTAAAAGGGTTTAGCGGCAGCATCCCCATAACCAAAGGCGAGGTCATTGGCCACATTGGCGGCCAAACCTTAGACTTTGCAGTTTGGGATCTAAGCAAGCCATTAAAAGGTTTTGTCAGTTACGCTGACTACACTGCCGAAAGCTGGAAACCATACACCGCCCCACCAACCAACTATATGGATGCTGCCACGAAGGCCGCGGTTATCGCCAAATATGTGCGGACAGTAGCTCCGGTTGATGGAAAAATCGACTACGACATAGACGGCAAACTAATTGGCAACTGGTTCTTGGTCGGCAGTGGTGGCTACCACGCCCAAAGCAACACCGCCCAAGACTATTGGGTGGGGCATCTGTCTATCGCTCCGGATAGCATCGACCCATCGGTCTACATTGCTTCCATTGGTAACTACTATACTTACCCCGGGGCGAGTGGTGGCGCTGATGCAGCCCAGTTCATGATCCAAACTGCTACGCCGGACCCAGTCACCGTTGGCCAGTCTAGCGGCTTAGTCAAATACCAACTGGTTGGCAAGAGCTATGTTTTGCAAGATGGCCAGCAGTGGGGCAATTCATCCTTGGCAACTGGCATGAAAGCGGTTAGCCAAGGCCCAGTTCAAGGCACAGTCTTGGCTCAACTCACTGGGAACCGTACACTCAAATTCGAAGCCTTTCCCGGCAAGACCGCCGCCCAAGTCAGCGGTTTTGACGCTAACGCCAAAACCTACACTCGCTAACTACTTAACTAGTTAAGTACTTTAGAGGCCGAGCAGGTGGTAGACCAAGAATGCTGGCCAGACAAAGGCTTTTAATATAGCGACAACGCTCGTCCAAAAACCCACAGTGGTGTGCAGATAATAAACTGCTGAGCCAATCATGCCGAGCCCATAGACTCCGCCCATTGGTCCCCCGCCTTTGTTGTTGTTTTTCCATTTTTTATTCATGATAATCCTCCTAAAGTTATTGTACGCCTACTGTCGGCTTACGCTTAGCCTCGGTCGGAGAGCTTGGAGGGCCACCAGTTCCAGCGACCCAGCAGCGCCACAATAGCTGGCACTAATAGCGTGCGGACAAAGAAAGTATCTAGCAAAATACCAAAGGCGATACCAAAGCCAATTTGCTGAACTTGTTCGTTGCCACCAACTATGCCCAGGATGGTGAAGGTACCGGCCAGAATCAAGCCGGCCGAGGTAACCGTAGTGCCAGTTATGCCAACGGCCTTGGTGACGGCCTCAAACAGCGACTTGTGATTATGGGCTTCTTCGCGGATGCGGCTCATGACCAAAATGTTATAGTCCTGCCCCAGCGCCATGCCAAAAATAAACATCAAGAATGGCAGCACAAAGTTTAGCCCGTCTTGGCCATAAATATGGACAAAGACTATCATGGCAAAGCCTAAGCTGGCCAAATAGCTCAGGCCAACGGTGGCTATTAGGTACCACGGCGCTACAAAGCTACGCAGCAGCAGCGCCAGCAGGCCAGCGATGATCAGCAAGACAACCGGGATTATCTTTTTTAAGTCGTGACTGGCCGTTTGGTTAATGTCATAGGCTACCGAGTCGGCGCTATAGATACTGTTTTTGTCGGCACCCACGCTAGTGGCAACTTTTTGCAGCTCGGTGCGAACCGTCGGAACAGCATTCATGGCGGCAGTGCTGCCGGCCGTGCCAGCTTGAAGCACGCCGTAAAACTGAACGGTTTTGCCATCGGCACTTATGAACTGGTCTATGGCTTGTTCGGCCGGACTGCCGCTGCCGTGTAATTGCTGCAGTTGAGCCGGCGTCAGAACAAAGCCGTTGGCATCGAGTGGACCAGATATGGCTTTGAAGGTTTTAGAAGCTGTTAGTTCGGCCTGAGTCTTGACCACCGGCGTCACGTTATTCCAAACCGATTCATCGAAGTGGAAGATCAGCAGCTGCGGGTTGTCGTTGGCAGCTGGGAAGTGTTTGTCGATCACTTGCTGGCCGGCTGCCGAATCGCTGCCCGCCGGGGCATTCTGGTTACCAAAGCCAGATGATTTGTAACCTGCCAAGCCAAGCATCAAGCCACCAAACACAATCACGCCCAGCACCAGCATAACCACCGGCTTTTTTATAACCTTGTCGGCCAACTTGCCCCATAGGCCAATCTTCTCGACGTGCTTGGAAGTCTTAGACGGCCAAAAGACCGCTCGACCTAATATTGAAAGTAGGGCCGGCAAAAAGGTTAAAGCTATAAGCAACATCACGACCAAGCCAATGGCCAGCGCCGGACCGAGGCCTTTGTACAGGCCAAAAGTTGCCAGCATCAAGCTAAGCAGCGCTGCTATAACGGTGGCCGCCGAAAAGGTTATGCTCTCGCCAACATGAGTTAGAGCCTCGACTACGGCGGCTTTGTTATTCAGACCTTTGCGCATTTCCTCGCGCACCCTAAAGACTAAGAACAAGCCGTAATCGGTGCCAGCTCCAAGCAGCAGTACAATCAGCAAAATTTGAGTTATAAAACCAACTTGTACGCCAGCTTTGGTGGATTCGGCAATCACTGGCTGCGATAGAGCCAACGCTAGTCCAGCCGGTAGCAGAGTTACAATCGGCGCCAGCAGCGAGCGGAAAACTAGCAATAGCAAAACTAATATGAGAACGATTGAGTACAGTTCTGTTTTGTTCTTGCCGGAGCTGTTGGCGTTCTCTTGGTCAACCTGTGCCGCTAGGTCGCCAGTCAGATGGGCGCTAACGCCGGCCGGCAAACTAGTGGCGTGGATGGCGTCCCGGACATTGGCAACAATGGCGGTAGCCCCGTTGCCAAAAGCAGCGCCAGATATACCGACGAAATACTCATGGGCCTGACCGTCGGCGCTAACACCCAGATCGCGAACTTCCGTAATGTCTTTGACAGCTTTGACCTTGACCACTAGTTGGTTGAGAGCAGAGTTGTCGGCAGCCGTTAGCTGGCCGTGGCTACGGCTAACTACTACCGCCGCATTGGTTGCTGTGTCTTTGCGCTGAAAGGCCGCCTCTAGTTTAGAGGCTGTATCGGTAGGGCTGTTTTTGGGCAAGAAGTCCGAGGTATTGTTTTTGGTAACGTCATTGATGTTTGGGAAGTTAGCCGTGGCGATAGGCACTGCGGCAATCCAGAAAATAATAATCAGCCATCGGAAGCGGACCGAAAATTGAGCGATTTTCTTGAACATATGCTTTTATTCTACCCTATCCAAAATGCAAAGGCCGAGCCATTTGGGGCGTATAATTCAAATGATATGGTTGCCCCAGATAAAAATACCGAAGCGCAAGACCAAAACACTACTGTAAAACTCAACAAACTCCGAGCTGCCGTATTGGGCGCCAATGACGGCATTGTATCTATCGCCGGCTTAGTGGTCGGCGTGGCCGGAGCCACCAATCAGCGGACGCCGATCCTGACGGCCGGATTAGCCGGCGTGCTGGCCGGTGCGCTGTCTATGGCGGCTGGCGAATACATATCGGTCAGTAGCCAGCGCGATACGGAACGAGCCATGATCAATAAAGAGCATTACGAGTTAGATAACTACCCTGATGCCGAACTCCGCGAGCTAGCCCAGATTTATGTTTCCAAGGGCCTTTCGGCCAAAACAGCCCATACCGTGGCCGCCGAGCTTTCTAAAAATGATGCTTACGCCGCGCACTTGGATGCCGAACTAGCCATTGATCCCAACAACTTGGTTAATCCGTGGCACGCCGCCGGCGCCTCGGCCGCGGCCTTTTTGGCCGGGGCCATTCTGCCAATGGCCGCCATACTTATACCGCCGCAAAACAGCCGCATCCTCATCACCTTTGTGGGCGTTGTTGCAGCATTAGTCATAACCGGCGCCCTGAGCGCCCGCTTTGGCAAAGCCCCAATGAAACACGCCATCTTGCGAGTCACAGTCGGCGGAGCACTGGCTATGGTCGTCACCTACACCATCGGCCACATCATCGGCGCCACCAACCTGTAGCTGAATAAAATACTTAACTAGTTAAGTATTCCTCGTCTGATTATTTTGAGCTGAATATCCAAACGCCCGGCACGGCCGCGGCTTTATGCTCAACCATGGCTTCATATAGCCGCCCTGCATCATTCAGCCTTAATTTCGGAACTTGTTGTTCCGGATCAACCAGACGAATTTTGCCGTCAATTATTCGGTCAAAAACACTCACATGGCCAGAATTTGAATCGGTATTCCAAAGAACTCCGTATTTATAACAGACTAGCGCATCGCCACCTGTCTGTTCTACTTCGTATAGCATCTTTTCAAGTTCGTCCGCCGACTTTATATCCTTAATGTGCTGGATTGTTACAGCCAGCGGAATCCCCAGGTTTTTAAAGGCGTCGTTAATCTCGTACCTCTGATTGCCAATTTGAGTTCCCCAAATTCCGGTTTTAGGTTCTTGCGTGCTGACGTTTTCAAACAAGTGAGCAGATTCTGGCCTTACGCGCAGTCCAAGCGCATTGCCAATTTCTTCCTGCGATTTTAGTGGTAAGTCATTTTTATACAGCACCATTTGAATGCAAGCTGGCACACAGCAGTAGGGCTGCTGGGTAAACGGGATATACCTACTCTTCATATCCTATATTCTACCGCCAAACGCGGAGATTTATATCTACAAAAATACTTAACTAATTAAGTATTCCCTGCTCGGTGATCTTGTGTTGGTCGGTCTCTATTGATCTTTTAGCCATTTTATGTTATCTTAGCTTATCACTTTTGATAGGTGAACTGGCGCGGCAGCCAACCGCGCACGAACCTTGGAGGAAGTTGTGCCAGAAGTAACTGCCATTATCGACAAGGTGCTGCTTCAGGATCGCGCCTACGAGATCAGCAAGACAAGGGTCGAGAGCGTCCGAGGCGCCCTCCGGGGGATCACGGCTTCCACGATGAGCTCACTCGATTGGGAGAACAAGAAGCCGCTGGTGCTTGAGCCGCTCAGCCAGGTCACTCCCGTGATCATGCTGGCCGGCGACATTGCCAACGGCGATCCTGTCGAGATCGCAACACCCGACGTCGCGGCCATCGTGCACATCTGGGCGTTCGACTACCCCAGTCGTAACGGCGCCGTCTCCAGAAGCGATGTGCTGGGGTTCACCCTCGAGGATCAAGAAACCATCGACCGGTACGGCCTGCTCCGCCCAATGGAGGAGCGGCTGGAGATGTTCAGAGATCGCCTGAAGAAGGTGCTCGGGACCGATCGGCACATCGAGGTCAACTTCGTCCCTCAGCGCAAGGGACACTGGGTCGGCGGCTAAATCGCCGCCCACCATCATGCCCGCTTAAAGAAAAAGCCCGCGAACGAGAACGCTCGTTCGCAGCAACCGCTTTTTCGTAAGCGGGCTTTTTCTTTGCTCGGTTATTTTGATAGGAGCTTGTCTAGTTGGGGCTGAACTAGCTGGAAGATAAGTTCGTGGCCTTCGCCGTTGGGGTGTAGCCCGTCTGCCAGCAACTGCTTGTTTTTCATCTCGTTGCTGAACTTTTCAAAGATTGGCACAAAGGCTATGTTTTCGCTACGAGCAATCTCGGCTACACAATCTTCATATTTTTTAATCTGTTCGTTGGTGTAATAAATGTTGCTCCAAAAAACCGGCGTGGTTAGCTTCTCTTCACAAGCAGCATTGCCAATGAACATGATGCTGTCTGCTATTGGCGATAGGATCGAAAGGAGTTTTTGGATATTAGCTTTGAATTCATCGGGCGCCACTACCTGCTTATCATTTTCAAACAGTTCGTCGTTAGTACCAATGGCCAGCAAAACTGCCAGGGGATCGCCTGGCCACTTTCTGACCTTTGTTTCTAGCTCTATACGGCTCAGTAGGTTGCGAGTCGTATCGCCAGACACTCCCAGGTTAAATATTTCTGGCTGTTTATTATTTTTTAAATCAGCAACTGCCAGGCCGTCGTAGTGCCTGCGTAACTTTTCAACCCAGCCGCCCTGAACGCTCCAAAAACCTTGGGCAATGCTGTCTCCAAAAACTAAAACTCTCATAGCTTAAATTGTATCGTAAAGTCCAGAAATCAAACTGCTCGGTTATTTGAGCGCGCCTCTTGAGACCGCCTATTCAATGATCGCTTGAGCTCATCAATCATGGTGTTTACCTCTTTAATTTCTGCCTCGATTTTTTTCCTTACCCCTTTTACTAGAGGTAATAATTCTGTAAGCATCTTAGCCGAGTCTAAAGTAGCCCAGCTAGAGAAGAGGCAAAATAAGTTGCGCGCGCCCAGCGTTTCGCCTAGATAATAATGCACTGCGAACCCGGCATCCATATGCGAATAGCTAGAGAGATGGGAATAGATTATGAGCCAGCCGTCACCTCTCTTTTCAAGTCTGCTTTTTAGAGTTCCGGCTCCAATTTTTGGAATGGGCTGTACGCTATTCACCTTACCGGCCGTCAAATCGTAAACAGAATTAGCTTGATCGAAAAGTATCTTTGTCTTTCTCCCTAGTTCATCTTTATTATCTTTACTCTCAAAAAGCCAACTAATGTTAGCTAGGCACTCCAGTATTGATCGGGCTAATATACCGGTTGATATGTGCTGACTCTCCGTAGCCAAAAGAAACATATTCTTATAGACGTTATCCAGTGAATAGGCCAAGAACGCAGGCATAAATTCAATGTGGTTCTGCCCTATTTTACGGTTATCGAACTTAGAGTTATTAGGGTTGACTAGCACGTCCATTAGCTTAGAAATTCTAATACAAATGGCCTCAATATCTTTAAAGTCAGCTTTGTAAAAGAGCTCCTGTTCTACCTTAAGAGATTCTGGTTGGATTGTTTGAGCCATCAGACAAGTTACCTAGGGGCTTAGGCGGTTGATGTCGCGGGAGCTTTCTCTCTGCCCGGGTAATCTACCTTTTTGAATGGCCAACTGGACTTAATCCAATCCTTTACTGCCCTCTCTAGAACCGGGTCAAGGCCTTTATCGTAAGCGGATTTTCGCACCCACATATAAACTTCGGCTTCGTAGGCCGGCTCTTCAGAGGGGAAAATGTAAACACACCCGATGCATTCTGATTCATCTTGCTTCACCACTGTATAGGCAAATGAAGTGCGACGCTGAAACTCCTTTTGATGCCAACCGAGATCGATCAAATCTTGCTCTTTTGTTAAATTTGGCGAAGGCCACGTCGAGCGTTTCCCAAATACGCCTTGCAGGTACTCGATGCTAGACATAACGGCATCATAATCCTTATCAACGTCATGGATGGTTAGAGGGCGCAACTTGAATCCATCTCGCTCAAGTAATTCAGGTATAACGAAATTGCCGGGAACAAGACTCATGCTACGGACTTAAACGATTAATATCTCTTGGAAACAAGATGGCTTCTTTTATGTTGCTTAGGCCGATTGTTTTTTCAACCAAGCGGTCAATGCCAAAGCCGCAGCCGCCGTGTGGTGGCAAGCCATACTTGAAGGCTTCCAAATAATATTTGTAGCCGGGATGCTGCGGATCAAGGCCGGCGTCTTTCATTTGCTGGACTAATTTGTCGTAGTTCACTTCTCGTTCTGGGCAGGTAGCGATTTCTAGCCCACGGAAAAGCAAGTCCGCCCACATTACGGTTTCCCCGTCGTCGCTTAGCTTGTGGTAAAACTTCATAGCTTGCTTGGGGAAGTTAGTGACAAACACCGCTTCGCAGCCCTGCTCAGCTTTGGCATGTTCACAAATCCACTTTTCTTCGTCTGGCAATAAATCCTTTTCGGAAGTTGTATCGGTGCCGGTAGCTTTAGAATAAAGTTCGTGCACATGAGCAACTGTATAACGTGGAAATTTTGGTTTGAGCACTAGCTCCGGCGCGTTCCAACTTTTGAGTTCATCGGCAAAATCTTTGTAGGCCTTGGTTACGACGTTGTAGGTCATATCCTGCACCATATCCAAGACTTCTTCGTGGTCTTTGATAAAGCCCATTTCAATATCCAGCATTGTGACTTCCGATACGTGGCGGGTAGTGGCGCTGGGTTCGGCCCGGTAAGCCGGTGCGATTTCGAAAACGCGCTCAAATGCGCCGACCATCATTTGCTTGTAAAGCTGTGGGCTTTGGGCCAACACCGCTTCTTTTTCAAAATAGGCGACCTTAAAAACTTCTGCTCCACCCTCGGTAGCGCCAGCCAGTAATTTGGGTGTTTGGATTTCTACGAATTCATTTTCGGTTAAAAATTCGCGGATGTAGCGCAGCAAGCCGGCGCGAATCTTAAAGATTTTTTGTTCTTGCAGATTCCGCAAACCAATGTGGCGATGATCGAACAAAGTGTCCAGATTGTCGGATTTGTGACTGAGTGGCTTATCGATTTCTACTGGCGGTTCGTCGGTAACCGGAACTTCTACCGTAATTTTGGGATCGCGCAGTTCAGCGCCGCCCGGTGCGCGGGGTTCTTCATAAACTTTGCCAGTGATAGCCAGGATGGTGCCGATCTGCAGGCCGCGGAGTTTTTCTACCTCTTCTTTGGCCTCTACGGCTACCTGCACCAGGCCGCCGCGGTCGCGAATGGATAAAAAGTTCAAGCCACCCAACAGGCGCTTTTTGTGCAGCCAGCCTTGGATGGTTATTTCTTTGCCAATGTGGGTGGCAACTTGGTTAGATAATACTCGGCTCATCGGTGTCATTTTAACACCTGAGGTAGCGGCGGCAAAGCTTAAGCCGCGATTTGCTCGGCTGGTGTAGCTAGATCTGGCCGGATTGGTATGTTCTGTAGGCAAGTCACTACACGGACTGCCGATTGTTTTATGGCGTGGTTGACTAAGTCGGCGGGCCCCTCGTTGAGCCGCTGGCCGCTTGGATCATAGACTAGCCGCTGGCCGCCCCACGTAGCCATAATCGGCCGACTAGAGTCAAAGCGGTTATCGGCCTGCACCGGTATGACCACGCCGTAAAGCGGCACCTGGTGGTTGTGGTCATAAGCCCACATATGCAGAATTGACGGCTGCTGGTTGGCATCCGGGTAAACGCGAGCTTCGAACGATTGGTTTAAATCTTTGTCGTGATAGGCAATCTTTTTATAAGTTAGATAAGGATCATCAGTGGCGCCGTGCAGATCTATTACCTCCGCCAACACGCATGTTGCCTCCGATTCATTCAAAAAAGCCTCGGGCGATTCCGAGGCTTGGTAGGAAGCAATAAGTATGGCAGCTTCGATAGCTTGCTGCCGTGACAGCACCTCGGGATTTGGTTGTTTTTGTCTCTCGCTCATAAGCAAATTCCTAGCAGTATATGCTGCGAGCGGCCAGCTGGCAATAAGTTTTTTTTATTTTTTATTCAGCTGCTGGTTCGGGCTCTTTTGGCGGGTCGGCTTCGTGGTGGGCAGCCCGTTCGCGCTCGGCCTCTATGTTGGCTACGGCGCGCAGGTCATCGTATTTATCAAATTCGTCACCTATCGGGGCGCCAAGGATTTGCTCTAGTACGTCCTCTAGGCTAATGACGCCGACGATTTCTTCGAAGTTGTTAACGACTATAAGCAGCTGGTGCTTAGAGCTAGAGAAAGCCGCCAGGCAATCATGCAAGTCGCACGACTCGTTAATAAAGTAAGCATCGTGGCGGGCGATGTCTTTTATGCTGCCCTTGCCGTCGTGCTTTAGCAGATCTTTAAAGTACAGTGTGCCAATTACCGTTGGGCTGGCAGCTTTGGCCGATCCGGCTACGACCGGAAACCGGCTAAAGCCAGTGGCGTGCAACTCGTCCATCAGCTTGGGGCCAACAGCTTCGTCCTCGGCTACCAGGCGCATCTCGCGCCGCGGCGTCATAACGCTGGCAACTTTTTTGTCGCCAAAACGCAGAGCGTTACTGGCTATTAGTAAATCCTGATCTGATACTCGGTTGTCCACCACGCCGCTTTGACTATCTAGCAGCTCCAGCAAATCTTCTTTTTCGTAAATGCCAGCGTGCACTGGTACCCAGACACCAGCTGGCACTAATTTGGCCAGTGGCCCTAGTACTGGCCGAATGAAGGAAAATACTTTGGCGTAGAGTGGTGCCACCCAGGCGCCGAACTTCCACAGCCAACCGCCCGGTCTGGCCCGCGGCCACCAAAAAGCCAGGGCTAGTTCTATGAATATCGTCACCACCGCCTGCCACCAGCCGGTTCGGGCTGTCCACAAAACTAGGATTATAGCGCTAGCCAGGCCAAGTGGATAAATCAGGCCTTCAAAGGTTGGGCCATAAGCCGCTACCCTGTAGATTGCCGCCGCTTGGTGGTCTTTGCCGCGGGCCCGACGACGCAGTTCGTGCAGGGGCAAACTCCGAAAAATCTTGTAGGCTAAAACACACTTTATAAACGCCAGCACCACTAACAAAAACACAAGCATCATCGTACTTAATAGTTTACCACCAACCACCACTGTAAGCTTTAGTCTTCATGAAATATGATCAAGGTTATCAACAGGCCAGCGTTGCAAAATCATGTTAGAATATGGCCATGGATAAAAGATTTTTGGGAATACTAAGCGTAATTGTCGTGGCCCTGGTTGTAATAGTTGGCATCAGCCAACATCATAGCGGTACCAATACTCCGGCCAGCAGCACCAGCCAACCAACCAAGCACGTAGAGGGCCAGGGACAAGCCGGCGTGACCCTGGTGGAGTGGGGCGATTACGAGTGCCCCGTTTGCGCCGATTATTACCAAGCAGTGAGTCAGGTATTCAGCCAATTTAGTAAACAAATTTACTTTCAGTTCAGTAACTTACCATTAACCCAGATCCACCCAAATGCTTTTGCCGCGGCCCGGGCAGCCGAAGCTGCCGGAGCGCAGGGCAAATACTTCCAAATGCACAACCAGCTCTATACCCACCAGGATTCTTGGGTTAGCGCCTCTGATCCCAAAAGCTTTTACGAGAGCTACGCCAAAACTATTGGCTTAAACGTCGCTCAATTTGATTCGGACTACACCAGCGACAAAGTTAATAGCGCCATCAACGCTGATCTAGCTGCTTTTACTAAAACTGGTCAGCAAATGGCCACGCCAACCTTCTTCTTGGACGGCAAATATGTATCTAACGAAAGCGTCGTTGATCCCACTACTGGTCAACCCAGCGTGGCCAAGTTTAGCTCGCTGATTAATGCCGAGATCGCCAAAGTTCAAGCCGCTAAACACTAGGCCTTAATAGACCAAAAACGTTTGCCACTGGGGTCTGTGAACACGCACTAAAACTTTTTGCGGCCTGGATGGCCTGATCAATACCTTTACCGGCATTTTTCGCTCCTTTTTATTTTTTGAATTTTTGTTTACTCCCGTGGTACTCGCAAAACCACAATAAGTGCACTCATAGTAACTAAGTGCTGGCCAACTTGTCAATCTAAGCATAAGCCCCATCTTGTACAACCGTGCTCAACGCTATAAGATAATCTGTAATGGCCAAGAATGATTTTGTGGATAGAATCGCCGGAGAGTCGGAAGTGGCGCTGGGCGCTACCTGGCAAAAGACCGAGCAAGTGGCTCGCAGCATGCCGGGTGGTAGGACCGTCCGTAAAACGCGCGAATATTGGAACATTCTCGGACCTGGTTTGACCACCGGCGCGTCCGATGATGACCCGTCTGGCATTGCCACCTATTCGCAAGCCGGTGCCCAATACGGGTTCCAGCTATTGTGGATGGCGATATTCACCTTCCCGCTGATGGCGGCTGTTCAGGAAATGTGCGCTCGCATCGGCATGGTTACTGGACGCGGCTTAGCTGGCACTATCCGCACTCATTTTTCTAAAAAAGTTTTGTACGCCTGCACATTGCTACTATTTGCTGCTAATGCCTTTAATATTGGTGCTGATCTTGGAGCTATGGCCAAGGGCGCCCAGTTGTTGCGACCAAGCTTGAGTTTTCCATTATTGGTTATGGGCTTCACTGTCCTGTGCGTTGGCCTGCAAGTCTTGATGCCCTACGCCCGATATGCTCGCTATCTTAAGTGGCTAGCCATGGTGCTATTGGCTTATGTCGCCTCGGCGTTGCTGGCCCACTTGCATTGGGATGAGGTATTAAAACACACCGTCACACCACACATCACTGCATCTAAAGATCAGCTGCTACTAATCTGCGCTATTTTGGGTACGACTATTTCACCATATCTATTCTTTTGGCAGACTTCCCAAGAGGTAGAACAGGAAATTATGGGTGGAAATACCACACTGGCCGCCCGCCAGAACGATTGCCACCCCAAACAAATCCGGGCCATGCGAATCGATGTTTGGAGCGGTATGTTTTTGTCCAACTTGGTGATGTTCTTTATCATCGCAGCTTGTGGAGCGCTGCTATTTACCCACGGTATCACCAATATAAGCTCGGCGGCTCAAGCGGCCGAAGCTCTGCGACCATTCGCCGGTAACGCCACTTACCTGTTGTTTGCGACCGGCATTATCGGCACCGGCATGTTGGCCATACCGGTACTGGCTGGTTCGAGTAGCTATGCCTTTGCCGAAAGCTTCAAGCTGCACGAGGGCTTGTATCGCAAGTTCAAGCAAGCTCACGCTTTTTACGGCGTGATTATTCTATCGATGCTAGTTGGCTTAGGCCTCAACTTCATCGGCTTAGATCCAATTAAGGCTTTGATTTATTCGGCCGTCTTTAACGGCATTGTCGCGCCGGTAGTGCTTATTCTGATTGTCATTATCAGCAGCAACAAACGGATCATGGGCGACTGGGTCAACAAACGTTCGACCACCTGGATAGGCTGGGCAATAACAAGCGTAATGGTGCTGGCTGGCGGCGCGGCCATTTGGTCGCTGTTCTAAGATATGAGATGTGTAGTAAACTTTGCAGCCTACCCGTTTGGGTGCAGCGCCAGGCGCCGGCGAGGAACGGATCCGAGATGTATTTGACATACTTCGAGGGAGTACCGCAGCCGGCAACGCCGCGATGCGCCAAAAGCCCAAGCGGTGCAACCAGCTCGGCTGGTTGGCAGGCTCGGGCGGCGGGGAGGCTGTAGTGGATACGGTATTTTCGGGCTTGAGTCTGATCATCGTCATCGGCGCAGCCATGGCTCTGTTGATGCGCTTAATTGGTCAGCCGCTGATCATTGGCCACATCTTGACTGGTATCATCGTTGGTCCGGCGGTTTTTCATGTTGCTAAATCACCTGATACCTTGGCTTTGTTCTCTGATATCGGCATCGCTCTGCTGCTGTTTATTATCGGCCTGGGGCTTAACCCGCGAGTTATCAAAGAGGTCGGCAAAACGGCCTCGATTGTGGGCGCTACTCAGGTGGCTATCATCACAATATTGGGGTTTTTTGTTGGCGAATCTTTTGGCTTATCAGCGCGGGCCAGCCTGTTTGTCGGCTTTAGCTTAGCTATTTCTAGTACGATCATCATCCTTAAATTGATTAGCGACAAAAAAGAACAAGGCCGGCTGTATGGCAAAATTGCTGTCAGCGTTTCGTTAGTGCAAGACATCATAGCCATCGCCGTAGTGGTTCTGACCTCTGCCGGCAATAATCATTCGGTGGTGCTAAGCTCGCTATTTTCACTGCTGGCCAAGGCTTTGATTTTGGGCGGCATAATCTACTTTGTTAGCTCTCGGGTTTTGCCCAAGTTCCACCACCTGATTGCCGAAAGCCAAGAGTTTTTGTTTTTGTTTGCCATTGCCTGGGGACTAGGCAGCGCCGCCCTGTTTCAGAAAATTGGCTTGTCAACAGAGATCGGCGCACTGCTGGCTGGCATTTGTCTGGCGCCGCTGCCATCGGCCCAAGAAATAAGTGCCCGCCTGCGGCCACTGCGCGACTTTTTCCTGATAGTTTTCTTTATTGCTTTGGGCTCCAACCTGACGCTATCAAGCATTGGCTCCAGACTGGGTCTAATCATTGCTGGAGTGGCGATTGCCGTCATCCTAAAACCGCTAGTTGCTATGGGTGTGCTAGGGTTTTTGGGTTACACCAAGCGCACCAGCTTCAAGGCCTCGCTGGCTTTGGCTCAGGTTAGTGAATTTTCTATAGTCCTGATTCTGATCGCCCAAAATAAAGGCTTGATCAGCAGCGATGTGGTTTCGGCAATCGTGTTGATGACACTCGTCAGCATCGCCGCCAGCACTTACATGATTATCTTCAGCGACAGACTGTTTGGCGTCTTCGAAAAATACCTGGGCTTGTTTGAGCGCCGCAAAACTAATCTCGAACAACGCCCCGAGACCAATTATGAGCTCGTTCTGTTTGGCTATCAGCGCGGCGGCCATGAGTTTATTACCCTGTTCAAAAAGCTCAAGAAAAAATATGTCGTCGTCGACTACGATCCAGAAGTCATCGACGTTATCGAGCAACGTAAGCTTAATTACCTATACGGCGATGCCACCGACATCGAATTGTTAGAGGAAGCCGGGGTTGACCACGCCAAGCTCGTGGTTTCGACGATCCCGGATTACGACGTCAACAAAGTCCTGCTTAATTATCTGCAGACCAAGAACCATCAAGCGATTGTGGTTGTGCACGCCGATGACCCTTACGAAGCCGCCAAGCTTTACGAGGCCGGTGCCAGCTATGTGGTATTGCCGCACTACATTGGTAGCGAAAAAATCAGCGAGTTTATAGCCAAGTCCGGCCTGGTTAAGTCAGCCTTCCGCAAACAACGTGTCAAGCACCTAGACTACCTAGAAAAACACTACGGTGCCCTAGAAAAACTAAACCAAATCAACGAGAAAAAGCTTGGTCGCGCCATTATGTCCAGCGTCGGCAGTCTGACCGGCGCCAAAACTAAATAAGTATCTTAAGTCGCGGCGGCTCATTGCTGGCTGCTATTTTGGTCCGACGGATTTGTTCCAGCTGCGCATGCTTGGCATTTTGCAGGCCCGGTTCAGGTGGTTTTTTTGCAACTTTTTGCCTGGCTTTTTTTGGCCCCTTGCCCCTGGATAACACAACGCCGTCTTCGATCTTGGCCTCGCATTCACTACATTGGATGCTGGCGGCACAAGGATCGCCGTGCTGAGTGGCGCCGCAAAACGGGCAGGTCATATTAATTTTCTCGCCACGGCCAAAGATCGATCTGAGAACATCGCGGGGTGAGGCTTGCAGTATGGCGGCTTCGCCACGGATGGCCCCGCCGCAACCAAACAGCACCTCGCCATGTTCGGCAGCCTCAATATAAGCGGCAGAGACTTCCTCTTGAACAGACCCGTATCCATAAGCGTAGTTGTCGCCCGCTTCGTCCGATAATAGCGTGTTTTGCTCGAGCCTGTTTCGCAGCGCCTTCCAAACTCCATATGTCAGCCGCTTTTTTTCAGTCTCCAGTTCGGCTCGGCTTAGGTGGTCGCTGCGGGCCAAATTTTCGATTCCTTTGAGAAAGTGGTCTTCTATTAAGTCCCGATAAGCCCGCACGGTATCCCAGGCATTTTCTTCCGAAAGATTATCGCCCAGCCGGCGGCCAGCCCGAAAGTCACCGCCAAATTTTTGACTCATTTTGGCGTCGTAGCCAGCTCGCATGTCCGGCGCACTCAGAGCCGCCGCGAAAGCTTCTTGGTCGCTGTTATCTACTGAATACGTACGAAGAGTTAAGGTTCCGTCGGCGTTCGATTCGGCCTCGTACAAAAATCCCATCTGGCGTTCTACCTGAAAGCCCAGCTCGCCAATAAAATCCGCGCCGTAGCGCTGTAGTTCTTGATCTGGAAAAGATGATTGCCAACGTAGCTTTTGGCCCGGACTAAGATCGGCCAGTTGATAGCCAACTCTCAGGTCTTCGGCTGCCCGCTGGTACATGAACATTCTGCGACTATCGACTTTAGATTCTTGGATATAAACATCCACGGCATTGGTGAGCGAGGCTAAGTACGGTCGCCACTGCCCGTTATGAAAATAAACTAGCTCGTCGCCTACCCGCCGGAGTCGGAATTCAGTAGCCAACGGTTGATTGATGCCCTCAGCAATATAGGAAAGTTCCTCATCATAAACTCGCTGGTGAGTTTCGCGGCGTATCTGGCCAAAGTTTTGCAGATCATAGCGGTACAGATCGACGCTGGCTAAAACGTCAAAACTTTTTTCTTGATTAATCTCCTGGCTGTGGCCCGGATATTGGTTCAAACTAAAAACTCCCCGGCTGCCCGAGGAGGTGAAGATACTTAACAAGTTAAGTAATTGGTTCCTGCTCGGGACATTTATTACGATTCTTGCTGTGTCGGACTAAGGCTTCAAGCCAATACCGTTGCGGCACAGTTCCGGACTCACACCGGATTCCAGCAACACCTAGTTGTTAATGAATTAAATATATCATGCAGGAGCAATTGATTATGTAGTATTTTTAGCCGCGTTGACCAATGGTGCTCTTTTCACCTATAATCAATCTGTTCTGAAGCTTTGTTCTTGGGAAAAGAGCAGCCCGATCCGCCTCAGGCGGACCGGCGCGATGAGAAAAACCGCTTGTTTGTCTCATAAGCCGTAAGGCGCTAATCCGGAGTAGCTCAATGGTAGAGCATCTGACTGTTAATCAGAGGGTTGCCGGTTCGAGCCCGGCCTCCGGAGCCAAAATAATAGTCCCAGCCAAAGGTTGGGGCTTTTATTTTGCCGTTCTGGGAACCAGAGCCTCGAACCAGAGGTTCGGTCATCCAACCCGCGCGCAGAAGCTAGCTTCGAGCACGGGTGTAGATGTGCGCTGCCCGGCCTCCGGAGCCATTCGACTCACTTCGTTCGCTCATGGCCGTAGGCCAATAAGGAAGTGTGTCGAATGTCCTGAGCGAATGTAATGAGTCGAAGGACTGCTTATGTTCTACTTGTATATTTTACGCAACAACCATAATCGACTTTATATTGGGCACACTAAAAACGTGGAGCAGCGTCTGACTGATCACAAGACTATCCGGGGCGCAAAATTTATTAAAGATTACGGAGAGTTCAAATTAATATACACAGAAGAATTTCATACTCGCTCAGAAGCTATGTCTCGTGAAAAACAATTAAAAGGTTGGACTCGTGCCAAAAAGGAAGCACTTATTGCAAGAGACTTGGTGCTACTGAAACGACTTTAATGTGCGCTACCCGGCCTCCGGAGCCAAGGTTAGAACCAAATATAACAGAGGTTAAAGCCTCTGTTTTCATTGTGGGGTAGGTATGACATACTCGCTATATGAGTAAATACGAACCTTTATGGCTATATTTCAATGGTCGAGAAGAACCTATCATAGAGCTATCATTTGACTCAATCAAAGATATACTTGGCTTTACAATTGACCACTCATTTTTGAACTATAAGAAAGAGCTTCATAATTATGGCTACAATGTAAGAAAAATATACTTGAAAGAAAAGAAAGTAGTATTCGAAAAAGTTTAAAATGCAGTGAGTAAGGTTCTAACTTCCATTACTACGGGGAGCCAAGTATTTACAAGTACCACTTTATGTGGTATTGTTTATTTCATGAGTGAAGCATATCGTCATATAGTTCTTTTCGGGATTAAACATGAAGTTGATGAATCAACTAGAGCTGAAGCCGTTAGTCTATTGCGAGAGCTTGGACATAATGCGGTTGGGTTAAGGGAATGGACTGTAACAGAATCAATTGATACCCGAAAAGGCCATGTTATTGTTGAAAACGGGCTTTTTGAAAGTCCTGATGCTTTTGAGGAATTTAGAAGTTCTGATTCTCATGTCGAGGCTGGAGCTTTTATGCGAGATATAGCTGACTGGTTAGTAGCGGACTACTTAGAAGATTAGCTGAGAAATCTATTTCATCGTTACTGAATGCGTCCACTAGGCGGAGTCATCCACAAGCACTTTGCGAAAGCAGAGTGTTTTTGCTTTGGTATTATTAGATGTATGGCCACAAAAATAATTGCCCAAGGCGTAGTCCACAAAGTACCGGACGATTTACGCAAAGCTCTGACAAGCGACGAGTCTGCGCTAGAGCGGTGGCAGGACCTCACGCCGCTGGCTCGCAATGAATGGATCTGCTGGGTTATCACCAACAAGAAACTAGAGACTAGAAAACATCATATCGAGAGGACAATCACGGAGTTGATGCAAGGCAAGCGCCGGCCGTGCTGCTGGGCCGGCTGCATCCACCGCTGAAGCAAGCGCCGATAGAATCACAGAAGTTATTGCGAAGTACATCGACCAAAGGGGACCAATTAAAGTCCAGTGTTATACTAGTGCTTAATGATTACGTATTTTCAGGCCTTGATAATTGGTTTGCTCCAGGGCATTACCGAGCTCTTCCCTGTTTCTAGCCTGGGTCATTCCGTACTTATTCCAAAGCTACTGGGCTGGAACAACATAGTCACCAGTGAATCCGGCAGTGAGTCATCCTACCTAGCCTTTATAGTTGGCTTGCACTGCGCTACTGCCATAGCCTTGATTATTTTCTACCGAAAAACCTGGGCCAAGCTGTTGCGCAGCTTCTTTCATAGCCTTAAAGCCAAAAAGGTTGAATCGTCCAACGAGCGGCTGGCCTGGCTGTTGATTGTAGCTACTATTCCGGCCGGAATAACCGGGGTGATCTTTGAGCACAAATTCCGAACAATATTTGCAAAACCGCTAGCAGCAGCTATTTTCTTAACCATCAATGGTTTAATTCTGTTCATCGGCGAGCGATACCGCAAATCCGCCGCCGGCCGTCGTCCTAAACGCGTGCTATCAAACTTTGCCTACAAAGAAGCCGGCATAATTGGAACCGCTCAAGTACTGGCTCTGTTAGCTGGTATCAGCCGCTCGGGCATTACCATGGTGGCTGGCTTGGTGCGTGGCCTAAGCCATGAGGATGCGGCCAACTTCTCGTTCTTACTAGCTACGCCAATTATTCTAGGAGCCGGAATTTATAAATTGCCGGATTTGCTTGGGCCGCTGGGCAACGGTATTCGGGGCCAAGTTGTATTCGGCAGCATCGCTGCTGGCATAGCCGCTTACTTTTCTGTCCGCTTTTTGACTCGCTACTTTCAGACTAAAACTCTGACGCCTTTCGCCATTTACTCTTTCGTGTTCGGGCTGCTTATGATTCTCCGATTCGCCTAAAAACTCAAGGGCGATTTCCGTGTTACAATGCCTGTATTAAACATAAGAGGTTATATGGAATCCGAAGAAACTCCCCAACAAACAAAAACTTCCGCTCAAAGTAGCGATTATCCGGTGCAGCTAACTATCGCTTATCCGGCCAGCCAATCACGGCTTATGGCCTTGTTTAGCCTGCCGTTTTTCTTGCTCCGAATAGTCCTACTGATCCCGCAAATCATTGTTCTATATTTTGTTCAGTTGGCTGCCTTCATAGTGGCCTGGCTGAATGTTTGGGCGGTTCTTTTCACCGGCCACAGCTCAGCGGGCATGCACAGTTTTGTAGTAGGTTCAGCTCGCTGGAGCGTTCGCACCAATGCTTATTTGCTCGGTCTAACCGACAAATATCCGCCGTTCCGCATGAACCCATAGTGCTAATAAATTAATCAAAAAGGAAATAATATGGAACCATCCAACCCAACACCAACCCCGACGGCCACGCCGCCAGCAGCAACTCCTGATCCACAACCGGCCCCTAGTATGCCAGTTGATCCAGCTACTGCTCCTACGCCCACACCAACCACACCAAGCTCTACGCCTCAGCCCGTAGGTGGGTCGAAGGTCAAGGCTTGGCAACTTGTTGCCTTGATCGCCATAGTCATTGTCATCATCGCCGTCGTTTTGATGGTCAAAAAATAGTTAGCTAAACGCTGTAGCTGGTATCGCCAGACTTCTTTTTGATGCTGCCCAGACGAGCAATGAAGCTGGCTGCGGCGCCATCTAATCCCAAAACTTTTAGAGCTCCAATTAACACGTAGAGTTGATCTAATTCTCTTTCTGCTACTTTAGGGGCAGCCTCTACGTCTTTGAAAAATAGCTCAACCTTGGCTACCAGCCATTTTTCCTCACTGGCTTTTAGCTGTTTAGGCACGATCGGCGGGCTAGCGTGTGCGGCCGGACCAGCTATAACTTCTAGTGAGCGCGCCGAATGATCGCGTTTGGCCAAGTGACCACGACGAATAAGATTATTGACGTGCAGGCTAACAGTGGCCACAGAATTGTAGCCGAGGCCACTCATGATCTCCCGATAGCTTGGGCTGTAGCCATGAACGCCAATAAAATTTTCTATAAACCCCAGCAGTTCCTTCTGCTTTTTAGTCGGCCGGATTGTGCCGGATGACGATGATGTAGCCTGGGCAGAAGTTGTCTCGTTTTTGTTCATATATTAATTCTAGCCAACTTTGTGAAATTCCGCATCGCCGCAGTATTTCACAAAGTTAAAAGGAGGGAGCGATTTGAGGTTGTAGCGAGTAAGTTCTAGCGCGCTCGCGGAGGCCGAGCATCGCTTCTGACGTAGGCCCCATGGCCATGGGCACGGTGAATGAAGACTCTTGCCAAAGTTGCTCGTAGCTCCAAATGTGCGCCCTTTTCGGGGAAAACCCAGAACCGATACCACAAGTAATTCCAGATTGTGAAGAACCCAGCGCTAGCGAACTGGCCAATGTATGGCGTGATGCCAATTTGCCTTAGGCCATATAGAATAAAGTAGTTCAGCACAAAATCAACCAAGGTTATAAAAGCGTAGCGCGCCGTGACTTGAGTTTTGTGGACCTTCAGGGCGCTGTTATTAAATACCCAAAAGCGCTGCAAAATATAGTTAACCGTCCAGCCAAAGACGTTTGACGTAATCGTTGCCCACCACAAACTCCAGTGCAGGCCCGACCACAAATAAGCAAACAGTGCATAGCCACTCCAAAAATAAACGCCGCCGCTAACCATGTATTCTGCAAACTGGATTAGAGTTTTATGTTGTTGCTTGGTTTCGGCTGTCATCACGCTTATTCTTTCACTTCAGTATACCAGTTTAAAGAGCTAGAGTAGCTGCTGCGCTTGAGTGCAGTGCAAGGAAGAAGTGAGTAGTGGAGTGAAGCGTATTTAAATACGTTGAACGAGCAACGGAACTTCTGACGCAGCAATGTGCCAAGAGCGCTGGCAGAGTTAGCGGCTCTGCCGCTTAGCAGGCCAGCGCGATGCAACAGCTACTCCTGCTAGGCCCCACCACAGCAGACTCAGGGTGTCGTCCGTCCATGCGTGTGATAGTAAATTTATAAAACTAATCCCCAGCCAACTAGCCAGTAGGACCCTGGCCAGCAAGTCTGCTCGGCGCCGCCATAGCTGCCTAACGACCAGGAGGTTTATAGCCAAAAAGATAGCTAGGCCCGCTATACCAACTTCTTGGCCCAATTGTAGATAATAATTTTCGGCGATCCGGTTGGCGTGTCCGTTGTTGCGGAAAGATGCCGGACCGGCTGTGCCCGGGCCGCGGCCCAGCGGCTGGTGAATAACATCGTGAAAACCGCTACTCAGCGCTTCGTTACGTAGCTGGTTAGAGCTGGTGGCCGAGGTCGAGTGATTGCTGGTGTGTAAAAAGATATCCTGGACTGTTTGGCTAGAACGCAAGCCATAGAGCCCAGCCCCCGCCACAACCGCAACGATAGCCGCGGTCAGCCAGATTTTCTTGGCTTGCCTGGTCGCCAGCCAGACAAGTACGATGGTCGCCAGCGTCATGCCTGCCCACGAGCTCCTAGAATAGCTATAAAAAAGTACAATCAGCGAGCCCAACAGCCAGGCGGCCTGAGCGCTGCGTTTTCTAAAGTACGCCAGGCCGGCTGGGACGGCCAAGACCAAGTAGGCCCCCAATGGGTTGGCGCCGCGTAAGGTCGATTGGACGCGCACATAGCTCAGATTGGCATCAACCGTTTGGTAGGGTTGAATAGTCTTCTCAGAATAGCCAAAATGCCGTAAAAAGTTATCACTCAAAATAAAGTGTTGGGCCAGTCCAAAGGCTACGACAATCGCCGCTGGCAGGCCGACTATTCTGGCCCAATTGCGTTTTAGGAAATTATCGCTCGCCGCCGCTAGGGCGCAAACTATAAAGAAACCAATAAACTGCAGGTTAATAATCAGGGCATATTCTAGGGCTAATTTGTCGACTTCATGGCGCCGCAAGGCCCAAAAACCAACGAGAAAATGCAATAAGATGTAGGCCACATATAGTCGAACCACCCAGGAACGGCGTAACCAGTCTCTCAAATCTGGTTTTTTGATAATCAGGACGGTGACCAGTGGCAAGCTGGCAATAATGATTATGTCCTTCCAAATTTTGAACAAATCCGAATGGCCAAAGTTGCTGATAGCCCAAGTCGTAATTAGGGCGTGAAACGGCAGAAGCGCCAGCACCAAAGCGCAGGTCAGCGATAGAGCGCGGGCTGGGCTAAGGGTAAATGACTTACTCATAAATGCTACAATCTAGTATAGATGAAAAGTAACGCATCGCTTATCTACGGTTTGATTTTGATAGTGGGCGACTTTTTGGCTCTGGTCGCGGCTTTTGTGGCGGCCTACATTTTGCGCGGCCACTTTAGCAATGTGCCTGTGGCCCACCCGATACAGGGGTCAACTTACCTTGGCGTATTTTTGCTACTGCTGCCCTTTTGGATACTTATCTTTGCCCTGCTTGGCCTTTATAGCGGCTCCATCCAAGAAAAACGCTTTAACGAACTCGGGCGACTGCTGATTGGCTCGTTCGTTGGCTTGTTGTTTGTGATTAGTTATGGCTACGCCACCAACCGAATAATCTTCCCAGCCCGCCTAGTGCCAGTTTATGGCTTTAGCTTGGCTTTTATATTTTTGGTTATTTTCCGCAATTCGGCCAGGGAGCTACGAGCCTACTTGTTCCGCTACGACATCGGCATTACTAACGTCTTGATAGTTGGCAATACCAAGGTGGCCGGCGAGCTGGTTAGCTTACTAGCCGATAGCCGCCTGTCTGGCTATCGGATTGTTGGTGTAGTTGCCAACAAATCACATACCAAAGAACGCTACCCGCAGCTACCCACGTTCGAAACTTTCGAGGATGCCGTCAAACAGCTCAAAGTCGAAGATATTCACGGCATAGTCCAAACCGAACTTTATGCCGACAGCGAACGCAACAACCAGGTGTTGGAATATGCCCAGACTCATCACATTTCCTACCGCTTTGTACCTGGCAATAGCGAGCTTTTTGTTGGTAATATTGAGGTAGAGCTGTTCCGCTCCCAAATACCGGTTATCGCCGTTCATCAGACTGCCTTGATCGGCTGGGGCCGGATAGTCAAGCGCCTATTCGATCTCATAGTCGGCGGTATTATGTTGATAATCGCTTTACCATTCATGGTACTGATTGCCTTGTTACAAATTCTTAGTGGCGGAGAAATCCTGTTTCATCAAAAACGTCTGACCCGTTTTAACCGGCAGTTTAATGTCTATAAATTCCGGACTGTGAGGCCTCGCTATAATGGCCTATCGCCCGAACAAGCATTCACAAAAATGGGCAAACCAGAACTCATTAAAATCTACCGTGACAATGGCGATCACATTGCTAATGATCCCCGCATTGGGCTATTCGGTAATCTCCTGCGGCGCACTAGCCTAGACGAGTTGCCCCAGCTTATTAACGTCGTAAAGGGCGATATCAGTCTGGTTGGCCCGCGAGCCTTAGTCCCGGAGGAATTATCAGAATATGGGAAGCGCCACGCTATTTTGAGCGTCAAGTCCGGCTTGAGCGGTCTGGCCCAAGTTTCTGGTCGCCGCAATATTAGTTTCGAAGATCGCCGCAATTTAGACCTCTACTACGTCCAGAACTGGAGCCTCTGGATGGATATTATGATTTTGGTCAAAACAGTTCGAGTAGTCCTGCACCGTAGCGGAGCCAAGTAGATATGCGGGTTGCCATCGTTCACGATTGGTTTGTCGGCGGCGGCGCCGAACGCGTAGTGCTAGAACTGCACAAAATGTATCCTGAGGCACCAATTTACACTTCTTACTGCAGCAGCGAGTGGCGGGCCAAACTAGACGGCCAGGTCGTGACTGGTTTTTTGCAGCACTGGCCGTTTTCAAAGCTGCGCAAGTTTTTGCCGATCCTGCGAATCTGGTGGTTCTCACGCTTGAAGCTAGATGAATTTGATCTGGTCGTTAGCAGTTCCGGCGCCGAGGCCAAGGGCATACGCACTACTCCTCGTTCATCTTTTTGGGCTAGATTCATGAGGTCTTCGCGACGCAGTGGTGGAGCTGCCGGCTCACCCGCTGAGCAGGCCGATGCGCCGCGAAGACCGCTGCATATTAACTATTGCCATGCACCAACTCACTACTACTGGAGCCGCTACGACCAATACTTGGCTAGCCCCGGCTTTGGCCGCCTCGACCCCGTGGCCCGATTCGGACTAAAAATGCTAATCGGCCCGCTGCGCAAGTGGGATTACAAAGCCGCCCAGCGGCCGGACTACGTAATTGCCAATTCTAGCTACACCCGCCAGCAGATCCAAAAATATTATGGCCGGGAGGCCAGCGTAGTCCACCCACCGGTCGATGTCGACAGATTCAAGATTCAGAGCGACGAACCGCGCCGCGGCTTTGTGACCGCCGGCCGCCAAACGCCTTACAAAAAAACCAGCTTAGCCGTTAGGGCTTGCACGCGACTTAATCTGCCGCTAATTGTGATCGGCAATGGCCCTCAAAACCGCCACCTCAAGAGGCTAGCTGGACGCAGTGTCACCTTTTTACGCAAAGTCTCGGATGAAAAGATGGCCCACTATTTTGCCACTAGTGAAGCGTTTTTGTTCCCAAGCTTGGATGATTTTGGCATTGTAGCTGTGGAGGCCATGGCCGCTGGCACACCAGTTGTCGCCTATGCTCAGGGCGGCGCGCTAGATTATGTAAGTGCCCAAACCGGCATTTTGTTCCCCGAACAAACCACCGAGAGTCTAGTTGATGCGCTTGGTAAATTCAAAGACAAAAGCTTCAATCACAATGCAATAGCCGCGGCCGCGGCCGAATTCTCGCCCGAAAACTTCCAGACCAACTTTGCTAACTTCGTTCAAAAAGTAACCGAACCTTAGCTCTAAGCAGCTTCTTCGTAAGCTTCAACCGAAGCCGCGATGATGCCCAGCATCACGCCAGCCGTCGGATCATAGGCTGCATAGTCTTTGTCGAACATATTACCGGACACATGTTCCCTGTACAAAGGCATCTTTCCGCCGGGCTCAAACCACGAGGCAGTGATACTCGGGCTGTAGGGGCCACCGGCAGCCGGATCAAAGGCAAAGAGTTCTAGCTCTAATTCTTGTGAGTCAGCTGCCTGGATTAACCTTCTTGGAGCCATATGGTTGGGCCCCTTAACACTAGTCTGACTAGTATCACCAACCTCCGCCGCCGAAGCCTCCTGCTCTGGGTTCGGAGCCGCCAACCGGATAATATTGGCTACTAATTTTGACAGTGTGCCGTTGCCCCGTTGCCGGCTTTTTTCTAGCTCGGCCAGGCGCCGAGCCTTTTCCTGCTCGGTAATAGTCGCGTTCAGAACAACTTCTAGATTTTCTGGGTTGCTTGGATCCATAGTGGCTTAACGTTAACAAACATTGACCGTCATTGAAAGCATTAGCAAATTAGCTGGCCGTTCTGCTTGTATGTGAAAAAGTAGTTGGCAAAAATACTTAACAAGTTAAGTAACTTGGACTATTGCTTCAACAACTAGTGCTGTCTCTTGCCAGTCGGATATTTCCATACAGTCAATTCCGGCAGCTTTTACTGGGTAATCGTTGCCACCCTCGGCCAAACGATCGCCGATGAACAATATCTCGGCCTTGGAAATTTTGAGCATGTCCATTAGTTTTTGCATGCCGTAGGCTTTATCTATCCCTGGTTTGGTAATGTCTATAGATGTCACGCCGCCTACCCTGACCTCAAACTCTTCCAGCAGTAGAGCAGCCGCGTCTCTGATCTTATTCTTCTTCGTACTATCCGGGTCCCAATCATATTTTAATTTTATGCCTTCTTCTCCAAGTTCTTGCACAATATCCTGCCCCAGCGCAGAATAGGTGATTTGGCTGTCGCGGTCCTCTATATCGGCTCCCCAAACCTTTTTCTCCCGGTAGCCTAGCTCGTCTACGACTTTATTAAGTACACCTGTGATCTTGGCTTTTTGTTGGTCGTTAAAATCCTCGGCATAAACTTTATCCCAGCGTTCGGATTTTTGATCATATTTATAATAGCGTGTGCCACAGGTTGGCATAATGTGCAGTTTGGTCAGTTTGGCCGGATCGGCCTTGAGGTTGCCTAGCAGCTGTTTTTCGAACTGTTCAAACTTGCCGCCAGATATCACGCAGACCTGGTATTTGTCCAAAAGTAGGTTTAGCGCGGTGGCCATGCGGTCTGGCAGCGGGGATTTACTCGGCGCTAGCGTGCCGTCCAGATCAAAAGCTATAACCTTACGCTTCATCGAGAAGTTCGGTTAGTTGTTTATAGCTTTTTAGGTCGTTCACGGCTATCCAGGTGCCTTTGGTCAGGCCTACCGACCAGAGTTTTCCCTCCTGAGCCAGTAGCGGGAATAGGACTTGCTCAAAGTCACTTTTTTCGCTCAGATTAAATAGCTCTAAAAATCTAGGCAGTATTTTAGGCGAAAAGATAGTTATCCCTACATGGGCGGGAACTGGTATGAACGGGTACATTTGGGTGTCTACTATGGCATTATCGACCACCATCATGCCGGTCGAGGCATAGGCTTGACCCGGCGCCAGCACAGCGGTGGCCAGCATCCCTTTCTGCTGACCCTCTAAGTGGGCGCTGCCGATATAGCGCACAAAAGATCCAGGGAAGTTCAGAACCACATCATCCGGGTTAGAGACTATTAGATTGCAGTCGGCTGGGATGGAACCGTTATCTAGGGCGTTGCGGATAGCGCCGCCCTTGCCTACTGGCCTTTCGGGGTCGTGGCTGTATTTAATCTCTACCCCTAGGCCAGAGCCATCACCCAGGCGATCTTCTATGCTGTGGGCATTATGAAATACCAAGGCTACAAACTTTTTTATGCCGGCGTCGCGATACATCCGAATAGCCATTTCTATCATGGTGTCGCCATTGGGCAGTTCGTGAGCGTTTTTGTTAACCTTTTTGCCATTCAAAACAGCGGCGTAGCGACTACTTTCGCCACCGGCCATCAGAGCCACTACGGTGTTATCGGCAAAGTCCTTCCAGGTCTTCTCGGTTGGTTCGCCTGGTTCGTGAAAACTGGCAATTTTTTTGGCCAGTGCGGTTAGTTCGGTTTGTAAATTCATACTGATAGATAATACCAGATCCAGGATTCTCGCGGTTTTAATGAATATGCAGCTAGAAGCGGACAGTACCCCTGTGGGTCACTTGATTTATACCGTCCGAAAATGCTAAAATTACATGGAATGATATCTAACAAAAAAGTAAAATAAAGCTATGTCTAGGTTATCAAAACTCAACCCCCGAAAACTGTCCCGGCGCGGTGCGCTGGTACTTGGTGTGATTGTAGTTTTGATAGCGATCGGAGCTGCTCTAATTCTTATGAACCACCCCAACAAGGGTAGCGGCGTTATCCCCAGCAAAAACACGGCTGCCAAGGCTGCAGCATCCAGGCTCGCCGCCGCACCCGCAGCCTCCGGTTCTACCGGCGCCAGCACTAAATACTCTGCCCCGCCAGTAGCAACCGGTAGCCCACCGGCAGTCCCTAATGGTACTTTTGTGAGCAACCACCGACCCAGCCTGAGTGGATCCGCTGATCAAAAAGCCGAGCAGTCCACTTGTAACACCTCCCCTGGTGCCAGTTGCTACATAACTTTTACTAAAGGCTCGGTTGTAAAAACTCTGGCTGCCCAAACTACGGATGCCAGCGGCGCCACTTATTGGAGTTGGAACATTAGTGACAGTGGCTTTAGTGAGGGCACATGGACAGTTCAAGCCACAGTCACCCTAAACGGCCAGACCGCCAACGCTAGCGACCCCATAGATTTGGTGGTACAGCCATGAAGCGCTTATTTTTTTTGCCCGCCCTGTTTGCCTTGGCGGCCACCGCTATCTTCTTTGTGCATGGCAGCCAAGCATTGGCATTTAATAACAATAATTTAATAGATGACGGAATCTTTAATAATGCCAGTAGTATGAATGCCGCTGGCATTGATAACTGGCTTAATGCTAATTTTCCCAGCAGTTGCATCAGCACCAACCACGGCTTTTCGGCTCCAGACGTTACTGGTTATTCACCCTCCAATAGTTTCTCGTATGGTGGCGACGTATCGGCCGGCACAATTATTTATCACGCTGCCCAGGTATATGGGCTAAATCCCCAAGTTATTTTGGCAACTCTCCAGAAAGAGCAGTCGTTGGTCTCTGGCAGCTCGGGTTGCGGTGTTTTAAGTTATGCAGCGGCTATGGGCTATGGATGTCCAGATGGTGGTACTGCCTACAATTATTCGGGGCAAGAACTCTACAGCATTAATGGTACAGCCGTAACCAGCGTCAATGGCACTTGCGTTAATTCCGCACACACAGTGGGGTTTTCGCGACAGGTTATTGTTGCAACTTGGCAGCTAAAGTTTGATGAGCAACGCTCGGAGGGCAATGTTGGGTGGGATGTACAACGCACAAACTACCCCAATGCCGGCAACACCTGGGACAACTCCGATGATCCTCAGACCTGTTACAGCCACAAAATGACTCAAGGGTTTTTCCAGGTTTGCCCCGGCGGTCCATCGGCCACATTTGATGGCCTGTATTCTATAGATGGCACCACCGTACATATGGATAATGGCGCTACTGCCGCCCTGTATAACTACACCCCGCACTTTGCTGGTAATCAAAACTTCGATAGTATTTTCCTGAGTTGGTTCGGGAATATTTACGATGTCTATTCTTGGGCAGTAGCTAGTCAATATGCCTATACCGATGCCAGCAAATCTACACCTATAGGTTCCACGAATATAGGCCCAGGTCAGCGTATTTATGTAGGCTTTACGGCTAGGAACACTGGCGACACCACCTGGACCAATAGTGGCTCTAGCCCGATGCACGCCGCTACCACTTCCCCCCAAGATCGCAACAGTCCGTTTTGTGATAATAGCTGGCTGAGCTGTAATCGACCGGCCAACATGATAGAAGCTTCGGTGGCACCGGGTCAGACTGGGACGTTTGAATTTTGGTATGATGCGCCGGCCCAAGCCGGGACCTACAACGAGCATTTTAGCCTTGTGATAGAAGGCTTTAGGTGGCTGAATGATCCCGGCCTTTACTTTCACACCGTGGCTCAGCCGGCGATCTATTCTTGGTCGATAGCCGGTCAGGATTCTTACACCGATTCATCTAAGTCTAGTTTTATAGATTCTTCGCACATGATCATTGGTCAACGTATCTATTTGGTTATAAAGGCTAAAAACACCGGTAACGTTTCATGGGCCAATAGTGGCTCTAACCCGGCTCACCTAGGCACCAATAGCCCCGCCGATCGCAACAGCACATTTTGTGATAATAGCTGGCTGAGCTGTAATCGACCGGCCAACATGACGGAGGCTTCGGTGGCACCAGGTCAAACTGGCACGTTTGAATTCTGGTATAAAGCCTCGCAGACTGGCACGTTCTTTGAAGCCTTTAAGCCAGTTATTGAGGGCGGTGGCTGGACCAATGACACCGGCCTTTATTACTATACCGAGGTGCACTTTGATACTAGCGGCACATCCCCAACCCTCAACAACGCTCAATCTTTGTCGTCCGGGCAATCCTTAGTGTCTAGTGACGGCCGCTACAAACTAGCGATGCAGGGTGATGGCAATTTGGTAATGTACTCCTTCAACAACCGGCCACTGTGGGCCAGCAACACTGCTGGCAAGCCAGTCGTAAGAGCCACCATGCAAGGTGACGGCAACCTCGTCTTATATGATGCTAGCAATAAACCATATTGGGCCAGCAACACGGCTGGCAAAGGTTCTTCTACTCTAGCCATGCAGAGTGATGGCAATTTGGTGATCTACGATTCCAATAACCATCCAACCTGGGCATCCAATACTGTTGGCAGACTTTAGGGTTCAATACTCTAAAATACCCCTAGATTTGCTATAATTGACTAATATGTCTAGTTTTTGGAGCGGTAAAAAAGTCCTTGTAACCGGCGGCCGTGGTTTTTTGGGCTCTCACCTTGTTGATCAATTAAAGGACCTTGAAGCTGACATCTTTGCACCTTCTTCCAAAGATTACGATCTAACTGATCGTGATCAGATTGTAGCTATGTACGACAAATTCCCGCCCGAAATAGTGATCCATCTAGCGGCAGTCGTAGGCGGGATTGGGGCCAATCTTGAGCACCCCGGTGAATTTTTCTACGACAACTTGATGATGGGCGTTCAGCTGATCGAGTACGCGCGCCAAGCTAAAATCCCTAAGTTCGTAGCGATTGGGACAATCTGTGCATACCCAAAAATCACTCCCGTACCTTTTAAGGAGGAGGATTTGTGGAACGGCTACCCCGAGGAAACCAACGCACCTTACGGCCTAGCTAAGAAAATGCTACTTGTCCAATCGCAAGCCTATCGCCAGGAATACGGTTTTAACTCTATTTTCTTGCTACCGGTTAACCTCTATGGTCCGGGAGACAATTTCGACCCAAAGAGTTCTCACGTAATGCCAGCTTTGATTAAAAAGTGCGTAGATGCTGTTGACTTGGGAGCGGATAGTATTGAGGTGTGGGGTGACGGTTCAGCGACCAGAGAGTTCCTTTATGCAGATGATGCCGCAAGGGGTATTATCCTAGCCGCTGAAAAGTATAACAAGAGCGATCCCGTTAATTTAGGGTCATCATTTGAAATTTCCATTCGCGACCTGATTGGCATTATTGCCAAGGAGACTGGCTTCAAAGGCAAGATCAAATGGGACGTATCCAAGCCCAACGGCCAACCGAGGCGCAAATTGGATACTAGCCGGGCCGAGAGAGAGTTTGGCTTTGTGGCCGACACAACCTTTGAAGATGGTCTGAGGGAGACGATAAGGTGGTACAGGGCGCACAGGTCTTGATGGAGAACGCAACGATAATCAGGCCTCGTAGCAAGCTGCGACTAAATTTTAAGGAGCTTAAATCTTACCGCGAATTGTTCTTTTATTTTGCTTGGCGTGATGTGAAAGTCCGTTATAAACAAAGTGTGCTGGGCATTGGCTGGGCCATCCTGCAGCCTTTCACTATGATGGTAGTCTTTACCCTATTCTTCAACAAAGTTGCCAAGGTCAGCTCGGGCAGCGTGCCATACGCCATTTTTTCTTACTCTGGCCTGTTGTTCTGGAACTACTTTAGTAGTGCCCTGGCTCGCTCTAGTGCTAGTTTGGTAGCTAACCAAGGTGTCATAACCAAGATTTATTTTCCGCGGATTATCGCACCTATCTCGGCTACGATTGTAGCCTTGATAGATTTTTGTTTCGCCTTTTTAGTTTTTGCCGGATTAATGATCTATTACCACATCGCCCCCGGCATAGCCGGTTTGTTGTTCCTGGTGCCGGCTATACTTATCACGTTTATCGCGGCCTCTGGGCTGGGTATGTTTTTGTCGGCAGTTAACGTCAAGTACCGTGATGTGGGGCAAATAGTTCCATTCATGATCCAGATCGGGCTATTTCTTACGCCAGTTATTTACCCGATATCTTTAGTCCCTCAGCGTTTTCAGTGGATACTTTATCTCAACCCCATGACTGGCGTCATCAACGCCATGCGTACTTGGTGGCTGCACCAAGGAACAATTAATACCAGGCTGCTTGGCCTATCTATTTTGAGCGCCCTGGTACTATTTATAGTTGGTTACATCTACTTCAAGTCCAAAGAGAAAGAATTTGCGGATATCATATGAACCAACCTGTTATACAAGTCAAAGACCTGTCCAAAGTTTATAAAATCGGCCACGAACGTAAGGGCATGAAAGGCACCACAACCTTGCGCGATTCGCTAGCCGAATTGGCGCACAAGCCTGCCGAGTTAATAACCGGTCGACGGCTTAAAAAAGAGGAGTTCTGGGCCCTAAGAGACATTAATTTTGAGGTTAATCAAGGCGAAGTGTTAGGTATAGTCGGCAAGAACGGTTCCGGCAAGTCTACCCTACTCAAAATTCTCTCGCGCATAGTAGACCCTACCGAGGGCGAAGTCCGCATGCACGGCAAGGTTGCTAGTTTGCTAGAAGTCGGTACTGGCTTTCACCCAGAACTAACTGGTCGCGAAAATATTTTTTTCAACGGAGCCATCTTGGGTATGCGGCGCAAAGAGATTACGTCCAAGTTCGATGAGATTGTAGCCTTCAGCGAGGTCGAGCAGTTTCTAGACACTCCTGTTAAATTTTACAGCTCAGGTATGTACGTCCGGCTCGGGTTTGCCGTGGCGGCCCACTTGGACCCTGACATTCTCATAGTCGATGAGGTTCTGGCAGTGGGCGACACGGCCTTTCAAAAAAAATGTCTCGGCAAAATGAAGAGCGTAGCTAGTAGCGGTCGAACTGTTTTGTATGTAAGTCACAACATGTTTTCGGTCAAGCAGCTTTGCAATCGAGCCATCTTCCTGGATAAGGGACACCTAAGTTACTCCGGCGATACCGAGGATGTCATTGACTACTATTTAAATCGCGAAAGTGCGGTCAAGTTCGAAGAAAAATACGAGGATAGGCCTTCTGAAGCAGCCCAATTTACCAGCTTCAGAATTGTGGATGGTAAGGGCAAGGCTTCCGGAGAAATACGTATAAATGAACCTTGGTGCGTGGATATAGAGTACAAAGTCCGTAAGATGTGTCCAGGAACCATAGTGGCCATAGAGATTCTGGACGAAGAGGGCCAGGCACTATATATGACTAGCGATAGTGATCAAAAAAATCGGTTAGAACCTCTGAAGATTGGTAGCTACTCCGCAAGGGTGCCACTAGGTGATGTTAAACTGGTACCCGGTACCTACCTTATTCGCATCTCGATCCAATCCCCGAGCAAGATAGTCTACGACCAATATGAAGATATCGTCGTGCGAATATTACAGGACGCTAGAGACATTCGCGAGACCTATTTCAAAGGCAAGTATATGGGTTATCTGGCTAACAAAATTGACTGGGCGGTGGATAAGGTATAGTTCTTTATATGAAACCAACAAAATATTTAGTAATCACGTCGATATTCCCTCCGAGTAAAGCCATTAAGCAATTTGCTAAAATTCCTGATTGGCAAGTGGTCGTAGTTGGTGATAAAAAAACTCCTTCCGACTGGCATGTCGACAATGTCATATACCTAGACCCCGGCGATCAGGAAAAGCTAGGCTTTAAGATATTAGAGTTCTTGCCTTGGAATAACTATTGCCGAAAAATGGTTGGCTACCTCTATGCCATGGGCCAGGGCGCGGAACTTATCGCGGACTCCGATGACGACAATGAACCATATGGGGGCTGGCCCAGCCTTCCCGTTGGCAGTAGCTTCAGAACACTATCGGGGTCTAAGTTTATAAATATATATAAATACTTTACGGATGAGTTTGTGTGGCCGCGGGGATTGCCACTAGACCGAATTCTGGAGGACGTAAACGTTAACGAAGACCAAAAAAATCACGATGTAGCCATCTGGCAGTTTTTGGCAGACAAAGATCCTGATGTCGACGCTATATACCGTCTCACAAACAACAGGCTGATCGATTTTAAAAAAACAGAGCCGATTGTTCTCGAGAAAGGAACCGCCTGCCCTATAAACTCGCAGAACACTGTTTTTTCTAAGAAAGTTTTTCCTCTGATGTATCTTCCGGCATTCGTGACTTTCAGATCTACAGATATATTCAGGGGCTTGGTAGCACAACCGCTTATTTGGGAATATGGCTATAGATTAGGGTTCGGGCCAGCCACTGTTTTCCAGGAACGCAACCCTCACGACTACCTTAAGGATTTTGAATCAGAGGTTCCAGTATTCCTTAAGAGCGAAGAAGTACTGGATATAGCTGTTAGCACTACCGCTAAAAAGCCTCGATTGGGCGATTCACTGCTAGCAGTCTATGAGGGACTTGGAGAAGCAGGCATTGTTTCGGACCAGGAGCTAGCTTTGCTCGGGGCGTGGCTCGACGATGTCGCTAGTCTTATAGGATGACACCATGAAGATTGCAATGCTTGTAAATAATATGGATGTTAGCGGCGGCTATCATAAGTTAGTGATCCGCCTGGCTCAACAACTCGGGGAAAAAGGCCATGAAGTCACAACCTATACACCTACTGTGGATCGTGAAGCATGTTTCCCGAACGACATTGGTTCCATAGATATTGTTTCATTAACCCCGACGGAGCGATCCAGCAGCCAAAACCGCCAATTTAAAATTTTAGCTAGAAAAGTATCTTATGATAGCGACGCTGTGATTATCCATGACCCGCTCTCACTGCCAGCTATAGCCCACATAAAAACACAGCTTAAAACACGAATTGTTTGGATGCTAAATAATCAGTTCGATCCCGACGACTTGGGTATAGGCTCGAGTGCTGCTAAAGAGTTATCAAAATTGATTCGGGGTAAGAAAACTTTCAGAGCACTGAGGACTTATTGGCTTGTCCAGCGAGGGCTGGCTAAAGTAACGGACTTCGCCACCTGGGACGAGTTTAATAAGAACATGATAAAGAAATATCTCAGCAAAGATGCGACCATTGTTTATGCTGGAGCTGATTTGGACAGATTCAAAAAAAGTATTAGCAAGCAGAGGTTTAGTAAGAAGACTAGCTACTCTTTTTTGTCGGTAGGCATCTTATTCCCACACAGGAGGTACGAAGATATTGTTGAGGCAGCTGTAGTTCTGAAGGAGCATGGTCTAGATTTTAAGATAGTGATAATTGGACGACACGACCTACACAAAGAATATTCGAGTCAAGTCGAGGAGTTGGTATTGGACAAAGGAGTAACTGATCAAGTTATATTCGAAAACTATGTTACCGACGATGATATGCTTTCGTTCTACAAAGACAGCGACGCTTTTATTTTCGTAAATGACGGATACACGTGGGGGATAGCAGTGTTTGAGGCTGTCGCAGCCAAGCTACCCGTGATAATCACTAATAACATAGGGGCCGCTGACCTCATCAAAAACCATAAGAATGGTTGGGTAATTGAGCCAAGATCCCCTAAAGAAATTGCCAAAGCTATTGAGGACATCATCAATAATCCCCAGGAGGCGAAGCTGCTGGCAGACAAAGCCTACAATGAACTAGTCGACTTTTTATCCTGGAGCTCCTATGCTGATAGAATGATTGAGGTAATAGAACAATGAGCACAGTTTTTACGTGGGACAAAAAAGACATGGAGTATCTGTTGGCTAGTTGCGAGACGGATGGTATCCTGCCTTACATAGAAAAATATATGCCCAAGCCTGCAACGCTGCTGGAATCGGGCTGTGGCCTTGGCCGTTACGTAAAATATCTCAGTGATAGAGGGTGGGATGTAACTGGACTAGAAATAAACGGCGACGCGGTTGAGATGGTAAAAAAACAATGGCCTGAACTAAAGGTTGTCGAGGGCGATGCTGCCAATTCACCCTTCAAAGCAAACACTTTCGACGGGATCATTTCTCTGGGCGTGATAGAGCATTGGACCGACGGACCAAGCGCACCGATAAAGGATATCTACCGTACACTCAAGCCCGGTGGCGTAGCCCTGATAACCACCCCGTGCGTCAACACGGTGCGAAAGTTCAAGAAACTTACTTGGTGGTATGAGCTAGAGAACAAACACTCTCGCAAGCAGTGGCTCTCCAATAAGGGGCCTAAGCCCAACCGGCTTAACAAGGGCTATAAGTTCTTTACACACCCAGCTTATGGCGACTTTTTTGAATATCGATTCACTAAAAATGAATTCCGGGACGCCGTCGAAGGAGCCGGCTTAGAAGTGATAGAGCATGGGCCTTCAGCAGTCATTGATGGGTTCTACCATGATCTAAACCCGCATCAAAAGCTCGTGTCGTTTAAGAATTGGCGATTTTACCCAACCCGCACTGGTGCGATTGCTAATAAGCTCCTGTCGATCTTCCCATACTTTCACCCCCACATGCAGATCATAATAGCGCGTAAGCCGGTAGCGAAACCTAAGAAGAAAGTCTGAATTTGTGGCGCAGATTCACCAAAATGGCGATCATTTCGTCATCTATGGCTACAGACGGTACCTGAACCCCTTGCGCTTGCATAAAAAGCGAGCCCTTCTTAGTTATTTGCCCAAGCCTATCATCGACAATATGGCTGGCAAGAAAACTGTTAGATTTAGTAATAGCGGGATAGTTTTATCGTGGGCTAGAGTTCTTAATGAGTTAGGCTATGTGGTGGATGTGGTAGATTGGGAGGATAAAACTTTTCGCCCGGGCTCTGCTTACGACCTAGTAGTTTTTCATGGGGCCAAGAATTTTCAGAACATCTACCCTGTACTGGCAGGTAGTCCACGAATAATTCACTTCCTCTCCGGCAGTTACTGGAAGTTTAATAATAAAGCCGAGGATAGGCGTATCGCCGATTTTGAAAAGCGCCATGGCGTAAAAATGCCAAGGGATCGCTATATCTTTGCCAACGAGGACCCCGTAAATGAAGCTGCCGATGGACTTGTTGTTTTGGGTGATCCGTCTATGCGCGATACTTACCCGAGCAAGTATCCTAAGGTTATAACTATCAACAATGCCAGCTACCCCGACAAGCATCATCGGCACATAGAAAGGGACTACCGTCAGGCTCGTAAACATTTCCTTTTTTTCGCTGGCAGCGGCAACATTCATAAAGGCCTAGACCTCTTAATTGATTGCTTTAAAGACACCGAGGACTTACACCTATGGATCGTGACTGTTCTGGAGCAGAAGTTCTTGGATGTTTATGTTAAGGAACTTGTACTCCCCAACATTCACTTAATCGGTCAGGTGGAGATGCGCGACAAGCAATTCTACGATGCTATGGACAGGTGCGCTTATGCGATTTTACCTTCCTGCAGCGAGGGACAGGCCGGATCGGTCGTCGAAGCTATGAACCAAGGTTTAATACCCATCGTGTCCAAAGAAACCAGGCTAGATGCACATAAATATGGCGTTGTTTTAGCCAATACCAGGATACCTACCATACGAAAAATGATTTTAGAGATGTCACGACTAAGTCCCTCTACCATTTATCGAATGGCGAGCCGAATGCGACAAATAGTCGAGAAACATCACACACCCAAATCATTCAGGAAAGAGCTTCGAAAAGCTATTATCGAAATCCTGTCTGAAAAACAACAGGTATAAATCACGGACCTGTTTTGCGGTACAATACTTAAGATGAATGAAATACCGGTATCGGTCGTTGTTGGCACATATAACCGGCTGTCTTTCTTGAAAGCCACGATCGATACTATAAGAAAAGAGCTGGACAACATTGATCACGAGATTATTATCGTAGATGGCGGATCAGATGACGGTACAACAAAATGGCTGACCGAACAGAAAGATATAATTTCTATAATCCAACATAACCGTGGTAAGTGGCTCGGTAAAACAATAGAGCGTAAAAGCTGGGGCTATTTTATGAACCTCGGATTTAGGGCCGCTAGTGGCAAATATATTTGCATGCTGAGTGATGATTGTTTAGTCATCCAAGGAGCTATTAAAAACGGAGTAAGGCTTTTTGACAGAGAGCTCGCGGCTGGCAAAAAAATTGGCGCCGTGGCTTTTTATTGGCGTAATTGGCCTGAGCAGCAAAACTATTGGGTTGGCCTGACCTGGGGGAATAAGATGTTTGTCAATCACGGCCTCTACCTACGAAAGGGCTTAGAAGATGTTAGTTTTATAGACCCCAAAAACTACTTCTTTTATCATGCCGATGGTGATTTAAGCATGCGTCTTTGGGGAACTGGTTATACATGCATAGATTCTCCGGATTCGTATATAGAACACTTTTCCGAGGCTAACGCTCCCGTTAGAGCCAGTAATCTTGCCCGGCAAAGGGAAGACTGGAATACCTACACGAAACGCTGGGCTAAACTCGGAAAGCCTAACAAGGACTGGATAGAAAAAAGTTTTGTCGATAAACAAAACACAGCAGGTAAATATTGGACTGGCGTAAGAGTAAGAGTATTGAGGAGGTTTGGTAAATGAGTCTTAAGTTACATCTCGGGTGCGGCGAAGTTTATTTAAAAGGCTATGTCAACATAGACTATCCGCCTGATCAGCATACCGTAATGAAGACCGTGGCGGATAAAATAGCTGACATTCAGACACTGCGCTACAAGGGGGAGTCAGTGGATGAAGTTAGACTTCACCATGTTTTTGAACACTTTCCTAGAGCTCAGGCGGCTGCACTATTGGCTAGTTGGCACAGCTGGCTAAAGCCTGGTGGCATTGTACACATTGAAGTGCCTGACTTTGAAGCGACAGCCAAGAAGGCCTTAAGCCCTTTCACCAACGAGCGCGACCGTAAGGTTGCAATGCGGCACGTATTTGGCTCCAACGAAGCAGCATGGGCAGTCCACTACGATGCCTGGACTAAAAAGCGACTCGAGGAGCTACTAGAAACCTTTGGGTTCAAAGTGGAGGAAGTGAGCAAAACCTCCTATTTGGCTACTCGCAACATCGCTATTATAGGCAGTAAGGCAAGCGCAACCCCTACTCGAGAGCAACTTCTGAAGGTAGCCCATAAGTACCTAGCGGGTTTCTTAGTAGACCATGGAGAGTCGGAGGGTCGACTGCTTGAAGTTTGGATCCGTGATTTTGAAAAACAGCTGAACAAGTCGTTCTCGCAATGAGAAAGTCCCTAGTATCAGTCGTGATGGCGGTTTATAACGGGCAGGATTTTGTTGAGTCCGCTATTCAGAGTATCTTGGACCAAACCTATAAAAACTTTGAGCTGATCATTGTTGATGATGGCTCTACGGACGATAGCGCCGCCATCATCAAAGCCATCAAGGACAAGCGCATACATTATATTTATGAAAAAAATCGCAAATTGCCGGGGGCTCTTAATAATGGTATCGCCCACGCTAAGGGCGAATTTATTGCCCGAATGGATGCCGATGACTTATCCTATCCCGACCGTTTAGAAAAACAGGCTAACTTTCTCCTCAAAAACAATGATGTTGCATTGGTTGGTGCTAACTTTGACATCATAGATTTGGACGGACAACTTATCGGCAGGTCCTATCACTTAGATAGGCCGAGTGATATAAAATTAGAATTCTTGCTTCGGAACCCCTTTGGGCATGGCACCATAATGGTTCGTAGACATGCGCTGGAATTGATTGGCAGCTACGACGCGCAACACCCCATAGAGGACTATGAATTATGGTGGCGTCTGGCCCAGAAATTTAAACTGGCCAATCTCCCTGACTTTTTGTACGCCTGGCGAGTATCGCCGGCAGGAATGTCTCACGGCGACACTGACAGGAGACAAAAGCCAATCGCTGATCTTATGGACCGGGTTCGTCGAGAATCTACGCTCACTGGAATGACTCGGGCTGAAATCAAGAATGGCCTATCTCACTATACGGCGCTTGGGCCGCAGTTTGTCGAGCAATACTCTTATATGCTGGCTGCTTTTTGTCTAGCCGAGTTTAAGCGCGGCCATATCCTATTCGCTACGCTGCTACTAGCCAAGCTTCTTACTTTCAAAAAAATGCCTAGAGCCATTCTAGGTTTTGTAAAAGATCCATTTAGCCACAACTACAACTTAAAATTAGTCAGCAAATAATCAGTGCTCATCCGGGTATAGTAAAGTCATACCTGGCAACCCGGTCGCCGTATCAACTCGTTTGTATTTACGTGCGGACTTCGATAAACAGTCCTCAATAGCACGATACGGCCCAACGTTATAGCCAGAATCTGGCGACTGGTAGAAGGTATCGTGGAGTAAAATAGCCGCTTCGGGCGCGTCTTTAATAATACCCTTCAACTCTCGCTTAACAGACTCATAGGAATGGTCACCATCGATAAAAAACAAAGCGTTCTTGCCGCGCGGGTTTTTCTTAGATTTATTTAGAATGTCTAAGGCTGTGTTTAGGCCATCTCCCTGGTGGAGCTTCACGGGCAAATTTTTAACGAGCCGCCCGCGATCCTTATGAGGGTGTTCGCCGTGCTCGATATCATCTGGGAGATCAATAGAATGAATAGTTGTCTTGATGCCCAATGCTTGACTGATTCTGTAGAAGGCCAGCGCCGATTTGCCTATGTGAGTACCCCACTCAAAAATCAATGATGGTTTAAATCTGGCCACCGCCCCGGTCATTAATAGAAGCTCGTTAAGAGGAAACGGGTGGATACCAACACCGGGCACTACCTTATCGATCACCAGCTCGGAAATTCTCCAATTATTAATCTCAAACTCCGAACTGGCGCTATTGGGCGCTAAGTTAACATTGATTGGTGAATTTCGTAAAGCCCCTAATTTATCTCTTAATTTCATAGGTCAATCATACCATTCTTGGGTGGCTACGGAGACAGTTGATCAAAAGTTTGAGATACTAATAGCAAAGTTTATGAAGATACTCCACACTGTAGAAAATTATTTCCCTTCTGTTGGCGGAGCCCAAGAGGTTGTCCGTCAGATAAGCGAGCGCCTGGTCAAGCTTGGCCACGACGTTACCATAGCCACCTCAAAGCTACCTGCTCGCACAGCTTTAGAACATAACGGAGTGAAGATTGTCGAATTTGATATCCACGGCAAAGAAGCTATTGGGATTAGTGGTCCCGACATCCAAAAGTACAGAGACTTTTTAACTAACTCTGATTTTGACGTCGTAATGAACTATGCGGCCCAGCAATGGGCCACCGACATAGCTTTTGAAGAACTAAGCAAAATAAAGTGCGCCAAGGTTCTGGTACCCTGTGGGTTTTCCGGACTCTATGATCCTGTTTACAAAAAGTACTTCAAAAAAATGCCAGAGGTTCTATCCAACTACGGCGCTACTGTCTACTTATCAGACGATTACCGCGATATCAACTTTGCCCGGCAGCACAAAATCATGAATACTCACCTAATACCCAATGGAGCTGGTGCCGACGAATTCAGCCAACCTATCGATTTTTCGATCCGAGATCGCTTGGGTATCCCCGAAGATAACTTCCTAATCCTGTTAGTGGGTTCGCACACTGGCTTAAAGGGACATGCGGAAGCTATTGAGATCTTCAAGCGAGCCGACATCCAAAACGCCACTCTACTGATTGTGGCTAACGATTTCGGCGAAGCTTGCACTCGGACGTGCAAACGATCAGCTCTGGCTTTTAAATTCAATCCGTCTTACAAGAAGGTCCATAAGCAACTACTGATCAAGAGCTTGCCTCGACTAGATACGATAGCCGCTTACAAAGCAGCCGACCTATTCCTGTTCCCCTCGAACGTCGAAGCATCGCCCTTAGTACTATTTGAATCTATGGCGGCGTCACTGCCATTCTTAACAACCAATGTCGGTAACGCCAATGAGATAATAAAATGGTCTGGTGGTGGTAAGCTCTTGCCCACAAAGATTGATGGCTCTGGTCTATCTCATGCCGATGTCGACGAATCCGCAAAATCGCTAGAAGACTGGTTTAACAATAGAAAACAGGTGCGTTCATTAGGGGAACGAGGCCACACCGCTTGGAAAGAAAAATTTACCTGGGAGATTATTGCCAGGCAATATGAAAAACTGTATAAAGAGGTTCTTGCAAAATGATAATTGTCAGACTAATGGGCGGACACAGCAACCAGCTGTTCCAGTACGCAACCGGCAGAAGGCTGGCGGATAAGCGCGGGGTTGAGCTGCTGCTCGACTTAACTTACCTAGAGAACACGCCAAAAGTAGACACCCCCCGCCATTACGAGCTGGGCAGTTACCCCATCTGCGCCCGCAGGGCGACTCAGTCTGAACTTAACCGGATCTTGCCGCTAGATTTTAAACCGACGCTACCATTCAAGATAACCTGGCGTTTAGGATTAGATAGACGCATCCGCCCCATTAATGAGATGGGTAAGGCCTTCAACGACAGAGTGCTTAATGTACGCGATAACACCTACCTTTTTGGTTGGTGGCAAAATGAAAGATACTTCATTGATATTCGAGATAAGCTACTCCGTGAGTTTGAACCAAAAACACCAATGACAGCCAAAAACAAGGAATATTTAAAGAAGATAAGTACGACTCAGTCGATTTCCCTGCACGTAAGGCGCGAAGATTACGTGACGAACGAGCACGCTAACGAAGTTCACGGCCTGACGCCCCTGGATTACTATCATAAAGCCATCACACGGGTTACGAATCTATCGGCAGATAAAGATCCGCATATATTTGTCTTTTGTAAGGAAATCGAGTGGTGCAAGGCCAATCTCGAGTTTAAGCTTCCCACTACTTTTGTTGAGGGCAACACGCAGGGGGCCGATGATATGCGTCTAATGAAGCACTGTAAACACAATATTTTGACGAATAGCAGCTTTAGCTGGTGGGGAGCCTGGCTTAATCAGAACCCCAGAAAAATTGTGATCGCTCCGAAGGTTTGGCTCCAGGATAAAGGTGATAATACCAAGGTGGAATTGCCGCAAAACTGGATAAGGCTATGAGTAACCCTCGATTATCCGTTGTAATGAGCGTCTACAATGGCGAGAGCTACTTGAAGGCTGCAATTGATAGCATACTAACCCAAACGTTCCGAGATTTTGAGTTGATTCTTATAAACGACGGCAGTAGCGATGGCACACAAAAGATAATTGATTCTTGCAAGGATCCGCGGATCGTGAAGATCGAACATGAAAACAAAGGCCTGGTAGCCTCACTTAATATTGGGGTTGCAAAGGCTAGGGGCGAATTTATAGCCAGGCAGGATGCCGACGACGAATCACTACCTACTCGATTGCAGAAAGAGGTTGCTTGGCTAGATGCTCATCCTGGAACTGTTGTGGTAGGTACTAGGGCAGTCGAGATTAACGGACGTGGCGAGCCTACTGGTCAACTCGATTATCCTACGGACGATGCTTCCCTGCGCTTAGCAATCCTCTCCTACACGCCGTTCGCTCACGGCTCTATCATGTTCAAAAAGTCCGCAATCGAACAGGCTGGAGGGTATAGAGCGGATGCCTATCCGGCTGAAGATGTCGATTTGTGGCATCGTTTAATTATCCTGGGTAAGGTTGCTAACCTACCTGAACGACTATATAAATTCCGCGTTAATACTGAGGGCATCTCGCTGAGCAATGTAGAACGGCAAATCGTTAAAATTCGCTCAGTCCGACGTCAAATTTTCAAAGATGCTCGGCTGGTGCTAGCCAGCCCACTCACTGTCCGCAGAGCCCTGGCCAAAGACAATAGCCCCGAGTATAAAAAATCAACTAAGCTGCTGCTAAGGGTTTCAGTTTTCCGCGGCCGGCCACTAACCACTCTGTTCGTTCTGTCATCCATAATATTAGCTTTACCGAAGTTTATGAAAGATAATTAGATCATGTCTAGACCTAGGCTACTAATAATCACGTCGGCTCGTAATTTGGGGGGTGGTGAGATCTATCTGAAGAATTTATTGCCGACCCTCGAGAACGATTACGATGTAACGGTTCTAGGGCCACGCTTTGCTAGAGATTTTTTTGCGGCTGATACCAAGACGCTTTGGCTACCGCTCTTCCCTGCCTTTTTGGATAAAACGCTGCACCGAACTCATCAACTTAAAAAAATATATTACAAATTATTTTTTAGCCTGCTCCTAAGACTGGATAATTATGATCTTGTTAATGTCCAGTGGTTCGACGGGGAGCTTATTGAGGGCATTAACAAACGACCGCTCGTATTGACCTTGCAAACAGGGTTTTTAATTCCTCGCCAGTACGACGGCTATGTGGTCAAGGTGCTGAATGGTTTGGACAAAATCATATGTGTCAGCCAGCACGCCAAGGAACAGGTTGTTGAGCGCGGCCTAAGTTCAAAAGAATGTGTAGTTATCTACAATGGGCTTAACCCTAATACATTCAAAGTTAACACTAGGCCCGGTCGATATATAACTTGGGTAGGTAGAGTAGAAGAGGCTGACAAAAACCCGAGGTTATTTTTGGAGATTGCTAAACTGGCGGATCGTAATAAGTTGCCGTATCAATTCAGAATTGTCGGCGACGGCAGTTACTTGCCCGTGATAAAAAATGATCTTCCTGAGAATTTAGAGATTTGTGGGCATGTTCCGCCTACTAACATGGCCGGGATTTACAATGAGGCTTCATTGCTGTGTATGACTTCTACCTCCGAAGGTTTGCCTTTTGTGGCGGTTGAGGCTATGGCCAGCGGAGTGCCAGTAGTGGCCACGGCGGTCGGCGGCCTCAACGAACTACTTGCTGACGATGCTGGTATCCTTATAGATGATTTTAGGCCTGAGAGTTTTTTGATGGCGTTCGAATCAGTTATAAACAGCGAGGATCTCTATCGATCAATCACTGTCCACGCTCGTAAAAAAATTGAGCATGAATTTTCTTTGGCTTCCATGGCTGAGCAGACCAAGGCGATCTACAGCGCAGTGATAAGTGGAGCCGAGCGATGAGGGTTGGTATAGAAGGTAGTTTATTCTTTAAACGTGCTAGCGGCGTCGGTTACTATGCCAAAACTTTGGTGGCAGCGGCATCAAAGCTAGATTCAGACGTCAATTTTGAAGTTGTCCGCCACGTATTGCCCTGGCGTAAGCCTGATCCGCCAATCAAACCCACCAGGCATCTTGATTATCGTTTTGTCAGGTGGTTTCCGCCCGCAGTCTACTACCAAATTTTTAAGCGCCTTAATTGGTTTATACCCTACGACATAGTCGCCGACCGCCACTACGATGCTTTTTTGTTCTTCAACTTCATCGCCTTCCCGCTGCGCCGACGAACCAAAAGCGTCGTGGTAATCCACGATTTGTCATTCATTAAATTCCCGGAGTTCACCCAAAAAACAAATCTTAAATTCACGACCAAATTGATGAAGCGCTCGATCTCGCGGGTTGACCACATCATTACCGTATCCGAAAATTCCAGGCAGGAAATTAGCGACTACTATGCTGTGCCGAGCAGTAAGATCACTGTAATTTATAATGGCATCGATCATGCTGATTTTCATCCGCGCAAGGCTGCGGAGATCGACAAATGTCGGGCTAAGTATAACCTGCCCGATCACTATATTCACTTCCACGGCAACATCGAACCTCGCAAAAACATAGTCGGCTTGCTAGAAGCGTACGCTAAACTGCCCGCCGAGCTTAAGAGCGAGTATGGCTTGGTTATTAGCGGCGGCAAGGGTTGGAATGATCACGCTATTTACTCCAAGATTAGCCAGCTTAAGGCGAGCGGCCACAATATTGTTTTGCCGGGTTATATTGATGCCGAAGATTTGCCGGCGCTCTATAGCGGTGCCAGTTTATTCGTCTGGCCGTCTTTTTACGAGGGCTTTGGCATCCCGCCACTAGAGGCCATGGCCTGTGGCATACCGGTCATTACGGCCGACAATTCCAGCCTGCCAGAAGTAGTTGGCGATGCCGCCATAAAGATTAAGGCCCAGGACACGCCAGCCATCACTGCCGCCATGGCCAATATTTTAAGCGACAAAAAACTGGCCGACGATTTGCGGCAAAAAGGCTTGTCCCAAGCCGCCAAATTCAGCTGGCAGGAATCCGCCAAGCAGCTGATAAAAGTCCTCGAAGACCTCAAGTAATTTCTTGATCCTACAATTCGAGCCCTCAAAAACAGAATTGTCCCCACCGAGACTCGAGCAAACCGATGAGTTTGACGGTCAAGATGACGAGTCAAGCCAGAAGTGTGCCCCGAGCCTAAGATAGATAAAGTGAGGGGCCGAGCTTGCTCGTTCTTTTGGCGCGGCAAATTGACCGTCAAATTCAATCGTGTTTTGCGAATGTCTCAGGAGTTTTGCCCAACTTTGGCGATCCAAAGTTGGAGGATTTATACAACTTCGCGTTTGGTTTGGACTTTACCCTTGAGCTGATCGTTGAGTTCTTTAATATCAGCCTCAACCATTATCTTGACTAGTTCTTTAAAGGTAGTTTTAGGTTTCCACCCCAACTCTTTTTGAGCCTTGCTGGAATCACCAATCAATAGATCAACCTCCGCCGGGCGCAGGTAGCGTTCGTCAAACTCGACATATTTTTTCCAATCCAGTCCGGCGTGGGCAAAAGCTTGCTCTACGAACTCTTGCACGGTGTGAGTTTCGCCGGTGGCAATCACGTAATCATCCGGTTTGTCCTGCTGCAGCATCAGCCACATGGCTTCGACGTATTCTTTGGCGTAACCCCAGTCGCGTTTGGCATCCAGGTTGCCCATGTAGAGCTTGTCTTGCAGGCCAGCCTGAATATGGGCTACAGCGCGGGTGACTTTGCGCGTCACAAAGGTCTCGCCGCGGCGCGGACTTTCGTGGTTAAACAAAATACCGCTGCAGGCAAACATGTCATAACTTTCGCGGTAGTTTTTGGTGATCCAGTGACCATAAAGCTTAGCTACGGAGTAGGGCGAACGCGGATAAAACGACGTGGTTTCGGTTTGTGGTACCTCTTGGACCTTGCCAAACATCTCGCTAGAACTGGCCTGGTAAAAACGGGTGTCTTTCATGCCCAAACGGTGCATGGCCTCTAGTATTCTGACGGCGCCCAGGGCATCAATATCACCGGAATACTCCGGGATGTCAAAGCTCACGCGTACGTGGCTCTGGGCTGCTAAGTTATAGATTTCATCCGGTTTGATGCTTGATAGCGCGCCGTAAATAAAGCCAGCGTCGCTTAGATCGCCGTAAATCAAATGCAAGCGGTTACCACCCTCGTGTGGATCGTGATAAATGTGATCTAGCCGCTGCGTGTTAAAGGTGCTAGCCCGGCGAATGATGCCATAGACCTCATAGCCTTTGTCTAATAGTAGTTCTGCCAGGTAGCTGCCGTCTTGCCCGGTGATGCCGGTTATGAGCGCTTTTTTAGCCATAGATCAGACCCTTTTCTCCCCTTTATTCTACCTATCCATTATATCTTACGAGGGGTGGAATCATGCTAAGATAATACCGTGCAGAATCTTAATAGTTATTGGCGCAGGTCTATCGACACACTCGGTTTAGTGGGTGTAATTGCTACCCTCGTGCTACTGCCACTCGACAGGCTGCCTTACGCGCACCACATTCCTTTTAGCCTCGGTTTTATATCTTTAGTAGTGCTGCTTCTGGCCACGGCTGGCCGGCTATTTGATCGCTGCCTAGAAAAAGACTGGGCCCAACTCAAACGATATTTGTTTGTCGGCCTGTTAATCGCCCTGCCGGCGATCGGCTATCTGGTAAGTATTACCTATGCTATTGACCGAGCCTTCGCCCTGAGCGCTACCAAACTCCTGCTCGCAGTGGTTCTGCGGGCCTTTTGTTTTTTTGTCCTAATTAGTGAGACTCCGGCGTTATGGGGCACCATTAAAAAAACAATTTATATTGTGACCGGGGCCGTTATTGGTTTTGGGTTATTCCAATACTTCTTCGATGTTTTTGGAGCTAGCCAGCACATTACCGATCTGCGCAGCTGTTGCACCTCTAACTCAACGTATGTTTTCCCTCGCGTCCATTCCACAGCGCTTGAACCTTTGTATCTTGATCACTACCTGATGATCCCACTATGGTTACTGACATTCGACTTTTGGCGCGATAAAGCCACCAGAAAAAATAAGCTTCTGCTGGCTCTATTCATTGGTACCGCCACTATTTTTATTCTCACTGTTGCTCGCAGCGCAACCATCAGCCTGATCTTGGCCGCCGCTATCTTTTACGCTGGCGCTCGCAAGGCTCATGACTTCAAAAAGTTCTTCAAATATATGTTAAAGGCCTGGGGCTCGGCCGTTCTGTTAGCGGCAGTTTTGGTACTCATTAGTGGCATAGCGGCTATTTTTATACCTAAAAATTCAATTCACCACAATTCAGGAGTTGGCAGCTTGGGTCTTTTTGGCAGCCACGCCGTCAGTATTGACGACGGCTCCGCCAAGACCAGGTACAGTCTTTGGCCAAAAGCCATCGGCTACATAGAGGAGAAGCCCTTGCAGGGCGTAGGGGCTTATAATAGTCGGATTCGTCTCAATTTGAGTCAGTATAAGCAAGGCGCAGAGCCAAGCGGGCTACAGCCTTTCAATAATGACCTGCTGGGCATTCTAGTAGACCTTGGTTTACTGGGCATCTTGGTATTTGGACCATTATTTGTAGCCTTAACGCTGATAGTCTATAGATTGTATAAATCCGAGTGGCAGGCTACTACGGCGCCACTGGCCCTGGCCCTGATAGCTATGTTGTTGCAAAGCAATTTTTTCCATTCTTTATTACTCACCAGACTTTGGGTAGTGATTGGTCTATTGCTCCCGCTGCTTTACATCTCACCCCTCGAGCAAAAAATATTAGGCCACAAGAAATGAGTCGTATAGTTATTGACGCCCGCGAATCAGGGACCAGCACTGGTCGGCATATCGATAAGCTGATGGAGCATTTGCACAAGCTAAAGCCTCGTGGTGAAATAATCCTATTAACTAGGCCTACTCGCGTAGAATTTTTTCAGAAAGTTACTCCTGGGTTCAAAATACTAAGCTCAGACTACAAGGAGTTTAGTTTTGCCGAGCAGCTAGGCTTTGCGCGCCAGCTTTATAGCCTTAAACCGGACCTAGTGCACTTTATGAAGGCCAACCAGCCGGTGCTTTATTTTGGCCGTTGCGTAACTACCGTCCACGATCTAACTACAACTCGCTTCCGTAACCCGGCCAAGCCCTTTTTGATTTTTAAGATCAAGCAGATGATATACCGGTTAGTAACTGTTTGGGTGGCGCATAAGTCCAAGCATATTATTACCATATCCGAGTTTGTTAAAAATGACTTAGTACATTTTGCCCGTATATCTCCAAGCAAAATCACCGTAACTTATCTGGCAGCCGATAAAATTATTGAGCCCGCTTTGCAAATTGATAAATTAGAAGGTGTAAAATTCATCATGTACGTTGGCCGGCCGCAACCGCATAAAAACCTACAGCGGCTAATTGATGCCTTCGTGGTGCTACAGACCGAGCACCCAGAACTACACTTAGTGCTGGCTGGTAAAAAAGACGTGTTGTATGACCGCTTTGAGCAGTACATAAAAAAACAGGGCATTAAGAACGTTATGTTCACAGGTTTTATTAGCGAGGGCCAGCTACGTTGGCTTTATGAAAACACGGCCGCCTATGTGTTCCCGTCACTCAGTGAGGGCTTCGGCCTCCCAGGCCTAGAGGCTATGGCTCATGGGGCACCAGTTGTCAGTAGCAACGCTACTTGCTTGCCAGAAATCTACGGTGATGCCGCGCATTACTTTGATCCTCTGGACATCGGCGACATGGCCACCAAAATAGGCGAGGTTATCACTAGCCCGGCCTTGAGCGTCGAACTTATTAAAAAAGGTCAAACTCAGACTGCAAAATATTCTTGGTCTCGCATGGCCACCCAAACCCTAGATATTTATAATAAAGCCATTGCTCGCCGCAAAACTTAACTTGTTAAGTATTATTCCTCAGCAGGGGATTGATCAGCTGGTTCTTCGACTTTTTCGGCCGGTGCATCTTCGGCGCCTTCTGGCTTCCCAGCAGTAGACTTTTGCGCGGCTTCGCCATCATCCGCTTCAGCGGATGGTCGCGAAAGCTCACTGCTGGGTTTGAGCACCACGTGGCGCTCACGGCCAAAGCCCACAGATTCGGTGGCTATCCCCCACTCCCCGGCCACCTTGTGCACAATTCGCCTATCAGCGGCGTTCATAGGCTCGAGCGCTTTGGACTGGCCAGAGTCTTTTACCTCTTTGAACCAGACTTCGGCTTGTTTGGCTATCCGCTCGGCGCGTTGCTTTTTATAACCAGCCACATCTATATTGACTCGGCTGTGCGCAAAGCCTTGGTTTTTGAGGGCCGAACCAATCACTTGCTGTAGTGACCGCAGAGTATCGCCGGCGACACCAATCAAAAAACCATTTAGGTGTGTAGATGGCACGTCTAGCTCAATTACCACGTCATCCTCGGTGGTGGCATGAACGTCGGTATTCAGGCCAAAAAAACTCAGCAGGTCCTCGAAATACTTTTTAGCGTATTGAATGGCCTCTTCTAGGTTATCGTTTGTGGGCCCTCGCTGCGCCGCTTCTTCGTTGCTCATCGTCTCCTCCGCTTAGCAGAAGACTTTTTGGCCTTTTTAGATTTGTGGCCGGCGGCCTTGGTTTTAGTTTTTGCGGATTTACTGACTTTAATAGTTGGCTCGCCGGCAGCTGGTAAAGCCTCGGCTACGTCTTCGCGTAGGGCCCTAGACTGTTGAACATAGGCCACCAAACTACTAGACAGCCAGTACAGCGGCAACGCCACCGCTAGGCGCAGAGCGATGATAAAGACCATGAATGGCACCAAGTATTGAGTACTCCGGCCGACAGCGGCATTGACTTCGGCCTGATCGGCTTTTTTACCAGTGTTAGAATCACTCAAAATGGCGCGCAAACCGCGAGCCTCGGGATCCTGTGGCATTAGCTGCCGAGTCTGGAAGTATTGGGCGATAGCACTTGCCACTACAATAGCCATGCCGGCCCAGTAGATGCCACTGGTACCGATTGCTGTGCGGGTTAGATTAACCACACCAAACAAAGAATCGTCAAACAGATGTATATTGTGCGAAATTTGCTGCAGCCAACCTAGGTGGTGCAACGCCGGGTAAGAAAAATTTATAATTTGATGGGGGTCTTTAATAATCCGGCGCAAGCCGCTATACAAACCAATTAGGATAGGTAGTTGGACAAGCGCTACTAATAGGCTGGCAAAAGGATTTATTTCTCTTTCTTTATAAAGCTCCATAGTCATGGCCGATTGCTTCTGCCTATCGCCAGCCGCGGCGGCCTTGATCTTTCGGATTTCTGGCGCCAGTTCGCGCATGGCTTTGGCTTGGCGCAACTGCTTTTTAACCAGTGGCCAAAGGGCTAATCTAATCAGTACCGTAAAGATAATAATAGCCAAGCCAAAGTTATGGCCGGGTAGCACGGCGTAAATTAACACCAACAGGTTAAATATCGGTTGGACGATGATGGTTGTAAACATGTTCGGCTTCTACTATACCACGAATTAACAGATGAAGCGCGGCGGCTAGCGAAGTCTTTTGGCTAATATACCGGCTTCGGTTAGAAGTTTCTTGGTCTGAGCTACCAGCGCCGCTTGTGGTTCTTCGGCTACGCGGTCGTGGAAAACGCTTATCACGATATCGTGGGGACCGACAATATCCTGCTCTAGTAATCGGACAATTTCATATAAGCGCCGGCGGATGCGATTGCGCACGACGGCCGACTTGTTGACCTTGCGGCTAACCACCACCGCCAACCGATAGCTAGTTTTTTTTGTGTTGGGACTAGTTTTTATAGAAAAAAGTGGACCTCGAACAGTTTGTCCGCTGCGGTAGACATCTTTTAGGCTGCCATATCCATGGAAGCGGTGAGTGCGATTAATCATCCCTCAAGTTTCGCACCAGTCTAGCCTGCTGGCAAGCTGAGCTTGTCACTCCGCTAGCCTTATTGATACATTGCGATCCTTGAGAGTGTTTTGGGTGGTGCTGCTTAGTGAGACAGGCGGCTGCGCCCTTTGGCTCGCCGGCTTTTTAGCACACGGCGACCAGCTTTGCTGGCCATCCGTTTAAAGAAACCGTGCTCGCGGGAACGTTTGCGTTTTTTTGGTTGATAAGTTCGTTTAGGCATGGCTACACTTTAACACAAATCCCTCCTCTCTGACGCACGACTACCGATCAGATCAGCCTAAGCACAAGCCGGTGCAATATTCCAGGCCGTTGTGGCTAGATGTGTGGAAACTACAATGTTAACCCACAAATCTAGGCCCGGTTGTCCACTTATACGCCTGCTTTGTCCACAGATTTAACTGGTTAAAAACTGGCCTGTGCATAATTGTTCTCTGTGGGGGTGAAATTTTTTACGGACTGTAGTGTTTTTTGTAAACCTGTGGAAAAGTCTCGGGCCTTTGTTTATAGTTAGGGTTAGAAATAATTCTTAGTGAGGCAAAAAACGGAGACAAATGCAGGACACGGCTCTATGGCAAGCAGTATTAGGTGAAATAGAACTCAGTGTTTCGCGCGGCAACTTCGTTACCTGGTTTAAGAACACCAAGCTCATCCGCCAAAAGGACGATGTTGTGGTGGTCGGCGTGCCAAATGTTTTTGTCAAAAACCAACTCGAGAAAAAATTTAATGATCTTGTGATGGCCGTTTTGGCCAAAAACGGTGTTACGCCAGATTCCGTAGAATACAAAATCCACACCGGCATATCGCCCCAAAATAGCCGCGAAGAAGCGATTATCCTAACCAACCCTGGCGAGGCTGATAGAGTTAGGCCCAGCACCCAAATGCGCAAGATCACGGACGTTACACATTCTTATCGTCAGGGCCTGAACGAGAAATATACCTTTGAAGGTTTTGTGGTTGGCGCCGGCAATGAGCTGGCTTACGCCGCCTGCCAGGCAATCGCCGCCAAACCAGGCACCAAATATAATCCGTTATTTATATATGGTGGAGTTGGGATTGGCAAAACCCATTTAATACAGGCGGTTGGTAATGCCATCGCGGCCTCAAAACCCAATGCCCGAATTGTTTATGCCTCGACTGAGCAGTTCGTCCAAGAGTTTGTAGATGCTCTACGCTTCAAGAAAAATACTAGTGACTTTGCTGGCTTTTATCGTAGCGCTGATGTTTTGATAGTTGACGACATCCAATTTTTGGCTGGCAAGGAGCGCGTCCAGGAAGAATTCTTCCACACCTTTAACGCCCTACACCAAGCCAACAAACAAATTATTATGAGTAGTGATAAGCCACCCAAAGACATCCCAACCCTCGAGGACCGGCTGCGCTCGCGTTTTGCCTGGGGAATGACTATAGATATGCAGACCCCTGACTTTGAAACTCGCTGCGCAATTCTGCAAACCAAAGCTAACACTCAAAATATTGAGTTACCAACCGACGTTATGGAGTTTTTGGCCTCGCGGGTTCAAAACAACATCCGCGAACTAGAGGGCGCCCTAAACCAAGTTATCGCCTTTTGCGAAATGCGCAATGTGGCTGCCAACCTCGAGCTCGTAACCGCCATGTTTGACGATAGCAAAAACCGCCCAAAGCATGTTAGCGCCCGCCACATTATTGAACGCACCGCCAAACACTTCCATGTATCTATGGAGGACATCCTGGGCCCCAAGCGCGATAAAGAAATCGTCGTCCCCCGTCAAATAGCCATGTATATGCTGCGCAGTGAGCTACACCTAAGCTTTCCTAAAATCGCTCACGAACTAGGCCGCAAAGATCACACTACCGCTATCCACTCGATTGATAAAATTCAGCGTGAACTAAATTACGACGGGCCAATAAAAAGCGATGTTAGCGAACTCCGGGACAAAATGTATGCCTAGTAGTGAGCTTTTGAGACCACGCGCCAAAGGCGCGCACTATTCGGCAAAAGCCGAAATACTCAAAAGTCTACTACTGGGTATGCTTAGGTTTTGTGTAAAAATGGTGCACAACCGCGGGAAAAGCTTGTTACAAAGCCTTGGCTTGTGCATACCTTCCACAACCAGGTTTTTTGGGACTAACCAAACACCCCAACTTATGCCTAGCCATACCCCGACTTACACACAATCTAGACCCGCTTCTACCCAACCACAAATGGCTACCCAAAATCTGTTGCACACAATTTTTTGCACACTATCCCCAAGACCTACTAAGACTACTAATTTATATAAAATATATAATTTGACCAATTTTCAACCCATCAATAAACTAATTCCTGAAAGGATGTAAACTAGTGAAACTCCAAGTCACCCAAGCCAACCTAAACAAAGCTCTCGGCACCGTAGCTCGTGTAGCCAACACCCGCAACACCCTGCCAATCTTAGCCAATGTTTTATTAAAAGCCGAAAACAATCGTTTGAGCCTAGCCGCCACCAACCTAGATATCGCCATTAGCCATTATGTGGGATCAAAGATTGAGCAAGAGGGCGCCATCACCGTCCCGGCCCGGCTAATGCAAGACTTTGTTAGTAACTTGCCCGACAGTGTTATAAACCTCGAGCTCAAAGATAATAAACTTCATATCACCACTGACAAATATAATTCAGTCGTAAATGGTATTGCGGCCGATGAGTTCCCTGCTATGCCGGCAATTAGCGGCAACCAAACTTGGGTTACTCCAGCCCCAGAGTTTAAAAAAGGCCTATCGCAAGTTGTATTAGCTGCCAGTAATGATGATGCCCGCCCAGTTCTAACCGGGGTGTATTTTCACACTCTCGGCGGTGAAGTTATTGCTGCGGCCACCGACAGCTACCGCCTAGCCGAACGAGTGATTGGCAAATCTAAAACTCCAGTTAGTTTTTTAGTACCAGCCACTGCCATCAACGATATGCTGCGCATCATTGGTGATGACCTCAAAGAGGTCTCTATAACCCACGACGACCAACAGACTCTATTCCAAGCGGGCGATGTCACCCTGGTAGCTCGACTTATTGAAGGCAACTACCCGGACTACAAAAAACTTATCCCCACTAAGTTTGCTAATACTGCCAAGCTAGCTCGCGCCGACTTTTTGAACATCGCCAAAGTATCCAGTCTGTTCGCCCGCGAAAGCGCCGGCAGCATTACTATAAAGGCCGATAAATCTGGGAGTGTCAGCATTAACGCCGTAGCCTCACAACTGGGCGAAAACACCGCCACCGCCGAGGCCGTCGTTACTGGGGCTGGAGAGGTCACCCTCAACAGCCGATACCTAATTGATGCGCTAAACATTATGTCCGGCACCGATGTAGAATTTTGCTTCAACGGCAAGCTCGAGCCCTGCGTGGTACGCAGCCCAGCTGAGCCCGGCTATACCCACCTGATAATGCCCCTGCGCAGCTAACCCAGGCTTCACTAAAACTGCTAGGATAAAGGCAATGATCAATAATATCCGCCTGCAGAATTTTCGTAGCTACCGCGATGATTCTTTCGAATTCGACCCAGGGGTAAATATAATAGTTGGCCCCAACGCCAGTGGCAAAACCAACCTACTAGAAGCCGTGATGGTCTTGGCCCAGGGTGGATCTTTTCGAGCCCGGGATGTTGATCTGCTTCGTTTCAAGGCTCCGTGGTCGCGCTTGGACGGCGACTTCGATGGCCGCAACCGAAGCTTAAAATTAGAACCCAGCCCGGCACTGCTGCAAAAAACCCACTTACTAGACGACCAGCCATTTAAACGGCTGAGTTTGGAGCGCACCGAGCCAATCGTCTTTTTCGAGCCCAATCACCTGCAGCTCATGACTCGCGGTCCTGAAGCTCGCCGCGATTACATGGACGGTCTTTTGCTAGCCACCATCCCATCGTTCAGAATTATTAATAATGGCTATCGTCGGGCGCTAGCTCAGCGCAATGCTCTGCTCAAAAAAGGCCCGCGTGAGGCCCGCCAACAACTTTTTGCTTGGGATGTGAGGCTAGGCGAGTTAGGTAGTCAGATCGCCATCGCTCGCCAAAGTCTAGTGGATACACTCAATAAACACCTGGCTAAAATCTACAGCCAAATCGCCGGCCGCAGATCTAGGCTGCGCGTAGAATACGCCAGCCAATTCCTGGTTGAGGGTTATGCCAGCCGCCTAGTTTCTAGATTAGAAAAAACTACCGAGACCGACATTCAACGCGGCTTTACCGGCCACGGTCCGCACCGCGAGGACTTTTTGTTTTATCTGAATAACCAACCGGCCGGGGTTAGTGCTAGTCGCGGCGAAACCCGCAGCTTGTTGCTGGCGCTAAAAGCCATAGAGCTAAAATTAGTAGAAAAAGCTCGCGACCAAAAACCAATATTACTCCTGGATGACGTATTCAGTGAGTTAGACGGCGCTCGCCGTCAGGCCCTAGTTCAACTTCTGGCCGACCACCAAGCAATTATAACTACTACCGACGCCGATGCTGCCGTGGAATACTTTGGAACCAACCACCACCTAATTCCACTGACAAAGAACTAGCCGAAAAGCCCTATTATTTGTTGTAGTCTGCAATTACTTCAGCTGCCGCAAAGAATTTGTTTGCTTGATCAGCCACAGCTTTTGGGTGTAATTCATAATTTATCTGATCAAAACTAGAACTAGTATAATAACCAGAACCAACTGAGTATAACTGCCCTAGAGTTCCAGACCGGTTAGTGGTCTTGTCCTCGTTCGTTATGGTGATGCCTGTAGATTCGTAGTTTAAATCATTGCCATTGTGCATAAATTTCATACTGGGACCCGACTCCTTTGAAGCCACGCTGTGCTGGAGTTTGGGTACATTCATGCCATCAGAAACAGAAATCTCTACTGTCTTTTTGAGCTCGGGGTTATATATGAGGTTCAGGGTATTATATAGACCCTTAGCGTCCGGATCCGGCATCGCAATACTAAAAAACTCGCAGTTTGGGAAAAACATTTTAACTGCTTCGTTTAGAATCTTGTCTTTGCCAGGCACTTCCTGCAAGTTCTTAGAAGGCACACGCATAACGTCCGAAGTCAAAATATTTGCTCGTTTATCCAAAGTGGCCATGAAGGCCTGTGGGCTCAAGACCTCTTGCCTGCCGGCGTGTTCGACGACGGCACCTGCTTTTGGTGCGTCCGAACCGCTTCTCTCGGAAGATTCGGCTCCCCTGGCAGCAGCACCAGCTAGAGCTGCTACCGCTAGCGCTGCAGTGACTGGTCTCTTGGCTTTTTCAAACTTTTCAAACATTGATTGATTCCTTAATTAATTTTTGGTTTTTGTTTAACGTAGCCTCACTATAGCACATCTGTTTAAAATAGTCAACCAGGCTAGAGCTGATTCGCCTGGGCTAAAACCCACGCTGGCACGGCCGGGTACTCGACGGTGGTTAACCAGATAGCCGGCGGCGTCGCTACCCAGTCATCACTTTTTTCTTGAACAACTAGACGCAGGTCATCGGAATTATGATAATCAGCACCGACATAGACTAATTTGGCTATATACCACTCACCCCTGTCTATTAGTGCTTCACGATCAAAAACGTACAAATTAATATTCGGGTAATTCGCGGCTATTACTTGGTGGATTTGAGCGCTAGACTGATCCAGTAAAGCCTTTAAATGATCTTCCGAATAAACCGGGCTAATACTAACAACCTGCTTCTTGCCTCCCAGCGTCACCGATTGGCTGCCGTTAGCATACCCCTGGGCGCCAGTATAAACCAAGGTATAACTACCCTTTTTTAGCCGCAATGGTTGGCCGCTTATTGGGTTTTTGGCCAGAGTAGCAATCTTGGTGCTAGGGTCTTCGCTTGAACCCGAACTAACCACGCTGATTGTTGCAACGTGGGCGTAATTAATAACCAATATTTGTTTGCTTGTTTCGTACTTAAACCCTGCAGCGCATCCAACAACTACAAAAATAATTAGCAAATACCTCCAGAGCTTACTACTCATCAGATGCCCCAATCAAAGGATTACTAAAGTCACTGAACCGAAGATCCATCTTGGTAGGGTCATAACCTTGTTGGCTTATCCACCTAATAGCCGCGGCGCGGCCATCAGGCGAACTGTCACTAATCAGTAGATAAATCCCACCACTACCAACTCCGTAATTTATAGTAAAAGGGCCATTTATGTCGGTATATGGCAATAGTGTTGTTATGGGGTTAGAGTTTGTGAAGTTTTGACTGCTATTTGTGAATTGCTGGCCGCCAACTTCTTCGCGCTGCTGCTGTATAGTGGGGTTCTGTATTAGGTACTGCTTGGCTTGTTGGCTATCCGGTTGCGGCAAAAGGTATATGGTTTGGCTGGCGCCAATCTTCACAGAGGTTTTATAACTTGTAAAATACTGGCGGCTGGCCATAAAACTATGCTCACCGGGAGGAAGATAGACGAAACCCCCGGCAGACTTTTTGCCATCGATATAGATTTGTGAATCACCGGGGACAGCCAGAATATGTACTTTTAATTTGCCGTGGTGGACGGCAGATTGTGAAACTGCAGCTACCAGTACTAAGATAATCAGGCCGGCGGGTATCCATAAATAAAACTTCTTGTTTAGCCGCATAATATTATTCTACTAACCTATACCAGGTGAAGCTACCTGCGGAATTACTAAAGATGGCACTGCCACTACCGGCCATAGGGGAGCGGGTGCTTTCCGAGGCTGAGGCGATATTACCATTGAAGCCAGTTTGTTGGCCTATATATATAAAGGTGTGGGTGGTGTTTATGGCAATGTCGCCAGCCAGTAAATTGCTGGTCGAGGTTTGAGAACCAAGGTTCTGGTACTTACCGGCCTTAACCTGATCGTCTAAATAGGCTTGTTGGGTAATAGTGTTGCCAGCTCCGTTACTCAGGCTACCTCCGTTGTTATATCCCGGGTCTGCCCCGCTATCGATCATGACGCGCGTTACAAACGCACCGCAATCAATACCGTGCAATGAAGAATTTGTGCCACAGTCCGCGCCAGTATACTGGCCGGCATTAAGCGCCTGATCAGTAGCTTTTTTATAGGCGCTGGTCTCATCGCAGAACGGATCACCCTTGTAGTCTGGCCAGGCGTAATTTACCGCCGTAGCTACGGCATTTCCGGCAACGGCACCGGGACAGCCTTGGCCGCCGCCGCTTGGTGCTCCGGTTGCCGGGACTGCTTTTTCTATGCCATTTGTTATACCGGTAGCATATTTAGTGGCGTTAAAACCGCTGTCGCCGACCTCGTTATAGACCCATGGAACTTTGCTTAATAATTCAATCACGGGGATGTTCCCGCTTGCCTCCACATACGTTTGATCAAACTGGATCTGGGCAATTTGAGTTTTGTCACCAGTAGCATTGCGAGCATCTACCATGTCTTGAGCGTATTCTTGGCTTTCCTGGGCTATTAAGGTATCGCTAAAAGTGACTTTTTGGCCAGAACCATCTTTGTTAACTCGATATTCGCCAACCTCTTGCGGCGTCACACCCGCATCGGACATAGGGCTCCCAAAATTGCCTGGCGTGTAGTGCAGACTAACGCCAATAGCTGCGCCGCTAGAATTTGCCCGGCCTGCCTTGGTAATGAATCCGGCGGTGTCGGCTTCGTTATTTTTACTCAGAACAACCTTATACCCATCGTTCTCCAATTTAGACTTAATGGTTTGGGCAACGTCCCACATGTTTTGCATTTCACCGGGTGCCCCGCCGCTTTCTATGGTTTTGAGGCCGCTTACCGGGTCAATTTCTTCGGTGTTAGCGCCTGCGTGACCGGGGTCTAAGAATACGGTTGTCTGGCCGGTCGCGGCACTGGGCTGCGTAGCGCCGGTTGACGCACAAGAACAACTGGAGCTAGGGCTTGAAGCCGCGACGCTGCCATATTTAGCCAAAGTAGCTTTAGCCGAAGCCTCACGATCGGCGCGGGATTTTTGGTAAGATAGATTTTTAGTATCGGGGTGTTCAAATTGGTCTTCGAACACATCGGCTGCTTGGACGGCGCCATCTGGTCCGGTAGTAGTAACTGCCTTTAGTGCGTCGCCAGCCGCCTGGTCGGGGTTATTGGGCGCGGATCCATCGAGCTGAGCCGCTAAAAAGTCCAATTGGGTCACAATGTCGCCGGGAGTTTTACTGACCGACGAAGCATAGTCTAAAATCTTACTAGCCGGCGTCCATTGCACCAGCCCCCAGCCTTCGTTCGGATCATCGGGGTTTGGAGGAGTGTCATGATCTTTGCGATCCCCCTGCCACTTGAGCGGGTCAACGCCTGACTCTTGAGTCATGTTGCCGATAATGCCCGCAGCTTGTTCCTTGCTATACCCTTTGGATAGAAAATAACTAAAAACTGTTTGCGCATTATCACCGGTTAAAGAGGCGCCAGAACAATCCGTTGAACCAGCATCATAGTAGGCGGTACCGCCTAGGATGCTGTTAATATCATCCTGAGTGATCGCCAAGACGGCCGGCTGGGCAAACATAAAGACCGCGACCGCCAGGCAGAGAAAAGATGTAAGTCTGGAGGCTATTTTTTTTGGCCGAAGAAAAGTTCTGGTTAAGTGAATCATATCTAGTTATTAATCTTTACCGTGAATGATTTTTGGGTTGAGTTATTGCGATTATCTGTCGAGGTGACGGTGATAGTATAGGTGCCGTTTTGCATCTTGGTAGTATCCCAATTATTGATTAGGTAATAATTGTAGCTACCGCCAACTCCAGGGGCATTCTGGACAGTTCCCGAAGCGTATATCTGGCTAAAAATATCAGCCGAACAGAGATATTGGCTGAAATCAACCGCCGTTCGTTGGTTCATTATGGTATTGCCTGACTGATCAGCCACCTGCCACTTAACAGTAGTTGGAGATACCACTGATGACGTCCAATCTTCGTGGTTACTTGGCGATGGATAGCCGGTCGATGCCGCCGGCAGAGCGATTGGAGGATTATCGTAGCTGCCGATCGTCAGGCCAACCGTGCCGGATAGTTTTGATAAAACCTGGCCGTTCGTGGTGTTTAGGGATGTAATCACTGGTGCGCCGTTATCGTTGTATGGCGACAGGGCGCCGGGGCGCAGTGGGTTTACATAATAAACGTTCCCGCTGGCGTCTCTATGGCTTTCCGCCAGGTGCACGTGCCCCCATCCATCGGCTATATGGCCTATGAGCTGATGTTGAGCGACTTGTTGGCCGTTGGTCAGCACTCCCGAATAATCGAGATGCCAATAATCTAACATTTTATCGGCCGAAACTATTGACACCGACTGGCCACCACTAAGATCGACCTTGCCCGACTCTATGGCGTAAACGGGGGTGCCATCCGGAGCGGCGACATCTACTCCAAAATGGAAGGATTGGCTGGTAGCGTCATCTATATCTTTACTGCCGGCAAATCGAGGATCGTCGAAATTGGCGCGTACTGGGTGTTGTTGATCGAATGGTTTAATTGGCCAATCGTAAGAAGTTATCGAAGGGATGTCGGCTGGTGCCGCGCAAACTGGCGTAAAGTCTCCTACAACCTGTGAAGATCCAGAGGTGGGGCTAGCTGGGGGGGTTGTTGGTGTAGTTGCGTTGGTGCTGTTAACATTTTGGATGCCGGTTAAATCGCCCAGGGTGTTTTGGTAACCTTGGTCTACTCGCCAGCGCAACACCAAGTCACCAAACTGCGGATTATTAGGGCCAAGGTTTTGGGGCGAACAGTCTCCTTGATTGGCGATTACATTACCGTTAGAATCGCGCTGAATGGATGGGTTTGTCCCCCCCAAAAGATTACCAATTTGATCGGTTGGGTCATAGCTCAATGTTTGGGTGGAGGCGTCATAGTTATAACCAAAGCACTTGGCGTATGTGGCGGCTACTCCGCCGGATCCATAAACCAATTGAAAGTTATTACTCTGTCCGGTGTCGCTTTGGGTGGTGGAGTTTATAGTTTGATCATTGGTCAGCGGGTCGTATGAAGGATTGTTATTAATCAGGGTCTCTTCATCGGTGCTGTAGCCAAACTCGACCATACCATAATCTGCATTGGTTGTCGCGGCAGCGGCGGCATGGCCAAAGACATGGGTCGGCGAAAAGATGCTGCCAATCAAATGTGGCAAATTGGTGAACAAACTGCCTAGCTTGCTAAAGCTAAGGGAGCTGGCGGCCATAGCCAGCTTGCTGGCGGGAGAGTACGGGTTTGTTAGTGCCAGGTTGCGAGTGAAGCTGCTTTGGCTCTGATTTTGCTGGTTTAAGTAGCCTACGTCTTCTTTTTCTACACCGGTCGTTTCGGCTTGAGTCAACGGCCTGCCGAAAGTTTGTTGCTGCATCATAGCGTTAGAATAGGCAACCGCCCCCATATCCACCTGGTTCGCAAAGTCCGTTTTATCCAAACCGTTTATCAGCGTGCCCATCTGCGAAAGGATTAGCATGCGTCCTAAATATGTAAGCCCCTTGTCGGCCTGGCTAGTCGCTTCGTAATTTATAGCTAATTTTTTAGCGGAGTTATATATGTTCCGCACGCTCAGCTGACTCACAATCCGTGAAGCAAGACTTGTGGAAATTTCTGTTGCGCCAGCCTCGGCGGCCGGGATAGCTTCAGCTTCAGCGGCGTCTGAGCCTGGTAGCAATACGGCTATAATTTGTGCAACAGTTAATCCGACACCGACTACTGGATTGGTAAGTGCGGTGCAAAAATGATCGGCAATAAAATTAGAAATATCAACTTCGGGCCCGGTACCGCCACCGCCAAACCAGGAGTTGAAGGCGTTAAAAACAGTGTAGTCTCCCACTCGGCCGGCCTGGGGTGATACCTCGGCCGAAGTATCTACATTGGTGTTGCCGCGGGCGATTTGGCCTGGGATAGAATCATTTATATTGCCAGCCTGGTTGCTTAGGGCCTGCACAGCTGCCCCGTTAGTGGCGCCAGCTCTGATTTGGCTGTCGGCGGTGGCAACCAGAAAGAACAACCTAACAGCAGCCATATTCTGAGAGTTCAAAAACTGCGTCGCTACGTTGCTCGAAGCGTCATAGGCTAAACAGACTGGGAACATTACGGCGTAAGCCGGGCTGATTTTGTTCAAGTAACTTTGGCCGCTGACCTTGAAATCGGACAGTATCTTGTTAGCTTGGGGTGATACACCGCCATCTTCGGCCGCCTGGACGGCACAAGCATCATTTTCAAAGCATTGTTCATTGGCTTGTTCGGCTTCTTTGGCTACCTCCTGCACAGCGTCCGTTTTGCCTTCTATGTCCGGCTGAGCGACTTCCTTTTCAGTTAGCTCAGCCTCTTTAGCGGTGTCAGTTGCTTGATTTTTGCCGAAGGCCGCCAGCCCGGCTTTTTCCCACAAAAACAGGTTGACTCCCAGAGCGCTCCTAAGCTCTTCGGCGGTTCCACTACGGACTAAAAAGTTTGATCCGTCTAGTGATTGGTTGATTGCTTGATTGGTTTCCTGAGCAACCCGCAGACGCTCTTTGTAGTTATTTAACCAATCACTGGGCGATTTATACTTAAAACTTGGCGGCGTGATTGTTTTGGTAGTCCCGTCGGCTAAATTAACATCTATAGATTCCAGCACGCTGGTACCGCCAGGGCCCGGTTTGTAATCGTACTTTAATACGCCATTGGCCTTCATGTTATTAATTACTCGCGCCGGCCTAAGCGCAGAGAAGGCTTTGCCGAAAGGCGTTTTGCCAACCAAATCAGCCGTGGTTACATCGGTACTGGCATCAATAGCGTTGCTATCGGCTGTTAATGTCGAGGCATTTTTATAGAATTGGCGTGTCAGGCGGGCTAGGCGGTAGCTTTCAACTTCCGCTGCCAGCTGGGGGATTTTTAGAGAAGGCAGCAAAAGCGCCAAAAAGAAAATTATCGGTAGTAGGAGCGCAAATGCTCCACCGCCGATCATAAATATTTTTTTACGCCGAGAATTATTGTTCATGAACCGCAAAGCGTCTTTCATGCCTTGGCGGCTGGGGGGATTCGCTTTGTTTGGGCGGTAGCCGCGGCCGACTCGGCCCTCGCTAGATTGGCCCGGTGAATAAAAACTTGATTCTTCTTGCCCGCCCTGCTCGCTCGAGCCACCACCAGCGGCTTGCTGCTCGGCGTCGGCTAGATTGTCCGGCTGTAGCGGCTTGGTTTTAGCTACGCCAGTTGGCGGGCTGCTGACAGAGGTGATCTCTTCTTGCTCTTCGAGAGGTGCTGAATCTTGATTGCCGCGTTTTTTGTATGGAGAAACTGGAGACATAGGTAGCTACCCTAAGCCCCTGAAGCCTGTGTGAGTCCTGGCGCTGGGGCGTTGGTTGGTGTCTCTGTAGCTGTTGGGCTGAGTGGCGCTACCGGAGGTGGGCTCGGGGCGAGGGCCGCCGGTGCTGGCACTGAAATTGGCTCGGGAGTTAGACCAGGCGAAGTGCTGATTAGATCAGACTCTGTTGGGCTGGCGATAACCTGGATATGAACGTGATTTTGGCCGGCAAAAAACAGTCCCTGGCCGACCGGGAATTGGCTGAGGCGCTTCTTTTCCTCGTCTGTCAGCTTAAAGACATCGCTCAGTACATCAACCGCCGTTGGTGATTGTTTAAGCAAAAGTTGCATGCTGGCGTTGGCCACGATAGCCCGGCCCATGCGGCTGGCCATGAAATCTTCAACATCTTGAGTAATAGTGGTAATACCTAGGTTGTACTTACGGGCCCGCTTGGCCAAACTGAACAAAAAGTTAGCACTATCTTCGTAGCGCATCAGTTGCCAGGCCTCGTCGACTATCAACATACGGCGTTTGCGGTCGACCTTGGTGCGGTTCCAGATGTGATTTAGCACGATATACATGGCCACTGGTCGCAGCTCATCTTCTAGGTCGCGAATATTAAAGACCACCATTGGGTTGTTAACGTTAACATTACTCTGCTGACTGAAGATACCAGCAAAGGTCCCAGAGGTGTATTTGCGCAGGCGCTGAGCCAGTTGTGGTCCACTGCCGCCCATGTGCAACAAGGTGTCATAAAGGTCGTTGACGGTTGGTGGTGTGCTGCCGTGGGTCAGTGGGTCGTTGGTAATGCCGGCTTTGGCATAAGTTTCGATCAGTGCAGCGTCTAGATCGGCTTCTTCGGCCGGGCTGAGGGCTGGTGCCGAGGTAGCGTTTTGAACTTGAATCTGAGCGCCGCCCATCATTAGGCGCAGCAGACCATGCAGAGTTATCAGGTTGGACCGCAAGGCATTATCGGACTCTTCGGCGTCGACAACCCGCGGTAAATCGAATGGATTTATACGGGTTGAACTACTTAGGCTCAAGCGAATGTAGGCACCACCAACGGCATCGGCCATTTTTTGGTATTCGTTTTCGGGGTCGATGATGAATATTTCGGTGCCAAACATCATGCTGCGCAAAGCTTCCAGTTTTACAGCAAAGCTTTTGCCGGCGCCAGACTTGGCAAAGACGACGCTATTGCCGTTTTCGAGGCTAAAGCGGTCGAATATAACCAGACCAGAATTGTGCATATTAACTCCGTAAAGAATGCCGTTGTCCTGGGTCAAATCGGCGCTGGTGAATGGAAAGCTGGTGCTCAGGGCGCCGGTGTTCATGTTGCGGTAGATCTGCAGTTGGTCGACAAACTGCGGGATGGTACTGTTGAGTCCCTGCTCTTGCTGGGAGCTGGCTGGCTTGGAATAAATCAGCTGCTGGCCGAGCAAACTCTCAACCTTGTGGCTAATGAACTCTAACTCTTCCATGCTGTTGCCGTAAATTGTGAAGTACAGGCCAAAGCGGAAGAAGCGCTCTTCGCCAACTTGGAGTTTGTCGCGCATTTCTTCGGCGTCCTGGACGGCGGCTTGCTTGCCCGGGTCGCGGACCTTGCCCTTTTCGGAATCGATTTGGATACCGGCTTCTAACTGAGATACTTTCTTGCGCAAGTTATTCAGCACCACCTGGCTATCTACTGGGTGGACTATCATCGAAAGATCAATGACCTCGTCCAGATTAACCAGACCACTCATCCAGCCGGTGTAGAGCTGGCGTGGATATCCATAAACGTAGTAGCTGCGGGCGTAGCGAGTGCCCAGTTGAAAGAAATTGCCGGATAATTCTAGCGAGCTAGGCGCAATAAAGTCGCGCAAGGCAGTAATACCGCGGGCAAAGGCGGTATTGACATCCATCTGCTCGGTTGACTGAGCAGCGACTGCGGGGTCAATGGCTGGAGCCTTTTTGCGCAAAAAGGCCATTAGGCGGCACCCCCGCTCGGCACCGGGGCTGGCCCGTCGGCCTTGGTTATGACTGGCGCCGTTAAATCATTGAAATTCTTGAGCTGCTGCCGGGTGGCGGTGTCGGGGTTGTAAGCGTCGTAATAAAGCTCGATTAACTCCTGGGTATCAAGCGGAATACTCTGAACTCCACACTGCTGCAAGCCCTGCATGGCGGCCTGGACGCGGTTGCGCAGCTCGGTTTTGGCGGCTTCTAGCTGGGCTTCGTCGATTACGACGTGGGTAGTTTTGCTGCCGGGGGTAAGCAAATTGGCCAAGCCGGTGAAAAAGCCGGCGCTTTGTTTAACGGTGCTTTTTATATCCTTTTCAGTCGGGTCCGGGAACTCTATAACTACATAGAACTTCTTGTCCATGATATTGGTCTGGCTGGCAACGTCAGCCAAAAAGGCCACGTAGTCCTGCATTAATAAGCCGAGCAGCATATTATCGGTTTGGCTACGGATTTTATCGAGTTTTTCCAAGTAGGGCCGCAGATCTACTTTTTGGCTGCGGACGAATATTTGGATTGGGAAGTAAAGTGAGTTTAAAAAGCCTTGGTAGCTAAACTCCACAGCCTCACGTTCGGCACTGCTCATCAGATCAAAGTTGATGGATTTGCACATGATCACAGCCCGAAAAGTGCCGTCGCTCATAATGGCGATACCATCGCGGATCTCGCTGATCATCAGCATGTTCTGAGTGCTGTTTTGGGTGACTGGTGTGGCTTTGACTGGTTGACCTGGGGCGGCCATCGGGGCCGGCGCTGGTGTAGTCGGCGGCAAAGCAGCCGCAGTTGGGCTGGGAGTGGGAGCCTGGTTGGGGGCGACCATTTGTTCGGGATTCATAAGCGCGACTCCGCCACGCAGGTTACAGGTTGCAGGTTGTAGGTTGTAGTGAGCTCAGTTAACTCAACGGCTACCTTCGGCTGTAACCTGTAACCTCTAACCTGTCCCCTCATTATATTTCCACCCATTTTGACCTATTTATTTAGTGCAAAGGAACGCTAACTTCGCCCGCCGAAGCGTTACGGCCAGCCAGCTGGGCAATAGTTGCCACGCTAAAAGCGCTACCGCTTTGGGCTAGCTCTAGTTTAGCAGCTCGGTGGGGCACTGTCACGGATGAGCCGTCATCGCGAATGATGGCCGGCGCTTGGTCAAACATGTGGGTTTTGGCATGAGCCTCATCTAGCACCTTTTGCTCGGTGGCGGTCAGGGGTTCTGGTTGGTCGGTCGTGGCGGGAGCTGGAGTTGGTGTGGCTGCGGCTCTTTCGGCCAGGGCGACGTTAAGGCGTTCTTGGGCTGCCTGTTTCCGATCTTCATCGGCTTGGATCATCAAGTTCTGAAAATTCTGAGCCGTCGGGTTGCTTTGTTCGTCCATGATATCATCGGCGGCGTGGACCTCGACAACTTGCATTGGCCGCTCCTCGACACTAGCCGCTACCAAGCGGTCAGAATCATCCTCGGCCTGAAAGTAGTTGGGCTGGGCGTTGAGGTTAACATTGACGTTTTTGATGGCCCAGCCGCGGCTGTCCAGGGTATTGGCCAAAGCCTCCAAGCGGCTAGCGACCTCTGTTTGACTCATGTTTTTGGTCAGATTGCGCTCAATACGCTTAGGCGCGGTGATGGTTACCGGGTTGAGGTCGCCGCTCTGGTTCCAGATACGTTTGCGTGACTTGATCAAATATTGCAGACGGCTGAGTAGCCAAATCTCGGTTGGTTGTTCGCGGCCCAAAGGGCTGGCTAGTACACCGAACAATATCATCGGCATCAGAAATACCACAATCAACACCCATTTAACCGGGCCGATGGCGCCCGATAGGGCCAGACGAAAGTTGATGAAGGCCAGGCCCAAGGCAATAACAGCGTAAACAAAGCCCTTGAGGGTCAATGGGCCGAGCAATTTGTCTTCGGCCTCAACATCTTGGATTACTTTATAAACTGCCATACTATAAATTATCTGTTACATAAGCGAGATTGGCAACAACCTAGGCTCTTGGTCTACGCTTTTTGCTTTTCTTCCAGTCGGGGTGTAGCCTGTTGAGCTCCTCTATCCTATATTGTTGGGCTGGAGTTCTGACCTTTAAGTCATTCAACCTTTGGTATTCGTCTCTCGTCAATATGCTATGCCTGTCCTCTTCAAGTTTTTCGAGTTTCTCATGTTGCTCTGTTAGTCTGTCCAGACTATCTCCTAGTTGTTCAAAGTTCCGCTGTTGTGCTTTAGCCCTTACACCCAAGGTTCCTAGACCTTGATGTTCTAGGCTCGCCGCTAGGTGTTCGCTAATAACCCTCTGGTGTTTAGGTGGGATGGCTCTAGATCTATCAGACTCACGGGTTGGTAATTTTTCTACTGCGAGGTTGAACTTTTGCATTTGTCGTCGAAGCTTGGCGAGCCTACGGCCTAAGTCCAAACGAGCTACCTCGCGGGCATCGCCACGGGTGGTATGCCTGTAAATCAGGCCTAAGTCTTTTCGGGCATCCTTGACTGTTTTATCGGTTTGCCAAATTTCGTGCAGGATCTCTACTCTCCTATCGGCTCCGTGGCCGAACGTTCCATAGTTTTGCCCTGGGCCCAAGCGCGCCTTTTCGGCGTCAAATAACCGGCGCGCTAGCAGGCGCTGACCTATGTAGCGTCGATAGGGCCAGTCGATAGCATTTTTTAAAACTCTACCGGGCGCCGCCAAAACCCATACCACTGGACGCGCTACTCGCCTTTGTGACGTCTTTGATGCGAACTCGCCCAAGCGGCTTTGCCTTAACCGGTCAGACGTCTTTGATGCGAACTCGCCCAAGCGGCTTTGCCTTAACCAGTCAGGCATACTTATGCTGCCAGGCCGAACTAAGTTAGCTCGGATCCATCCTGGGTCTTCTTTAATCTTGTTTGCGAAGTAAATAACCTCGTTATCCGGAATTTTGTTAGGATCGTATATCCAATCGTCGTCGCCCATCTTATGTTCGCCCCTTTGGGCATGAGTTGGCGGTTCGGGGTTCCCGGGCAGTTCAACCCCGCGGCCTTTTAAGTAGGCGCGTACCTCGTCGGTGGGAGCCGTTTCGGCAGCTTTAATCAAAAACTCGGTACTGTGGCCAAGTTCTTTGGCTCTTGCCAAGGCTTTTTCAGATATACCTCCGGAACGGGCTTCTTTTTCTAGAAGAATATCTTGAGGTGCCAGTAAAATTTTAGTGGTCTGGTAGGGGTCATAACCCAAAGCTTTTATCATGGCTCGGTTAAGCATGTTGCGGTTGGTAATTCTTGAAATGATGTTAGATTGCGCAGGGCTTAAACCCAGTTCTTCAAGCCTCTCTTGCAAGAGTTCGGAGTTGGTTGTTGTTAGTATTTTGCGCAACGAACCACGCTCTTTATCCAGAAATCCCAATTCAAGAAGCTGCTCTTCTGCCTCCGTAGGGTTATCAATATTTTCTAAAATAATTCTATGAGCGGCGTCCGCCAAGCTATCCGGTTCGCCGGCGTCTTCTGGCAGGCCAAGATCTTTGTGCAACTTCTCTAGTTTGAGCCTGGTACCACTCCAGCCCATCCTGTCTATGATTTTGGGGATCGTAGCATCTTCTAGGCCCATGATTCTAAGGGCTTCAGCCTGAACTTCTTGGTCGGTTCCATTTAGGACGCGCAAGACCCCGTCTATTTTTTCATTGTTTACGCCTAAACTGGCTAGTTTGGCTTTAAGCTCTATCTCGGCTACTCCCTCGGCGGGGTCAGCAGCTGTTTCCGCAGCGGCACTGCCTTCACCATCATCATCCTCGCGCTCAAGACTCCCCCCGACCGCTAGCTCGCCGGCCTCTTCGGCGGCTTTGATTCTTTTTTCATTCTCCTTTTTAGCTTCTGCCTCAATGCTTGAGTCAATTTCTACGGATTGTTCCACCGCATCTTCACCAAGCTCTTCGGCCGCTGCTAGGCGCTCATCTAGTACTTCAGGGCTAGCGGCAAGCTGCATCTCTATTAAGTCGTGCTCAGGGATATCGTTTACCGATCCATCCGGCCCAACTATCTGGATAATATTTTCATCTGCCACTTGGTTTATGCGGTTGACCTTCCAGCGTGGGTTGCCATCCGGTCCCATTATATTTTGGCCGACACCAAAAACGGCTTCACTGGCTCGTGGAGCGTCGCTCGGGTCTCGGTCCTGTGATAAATCCTCCGGACCTGCCACGATCATGCTCCTCCGTGAAGATCTATATCATCACCTTCGTGCAGCTCGCCCTCGGGCGAAGTGGGTACTCGTCGGCCTACCGCGGGGTCTACGCCCAACTCTGCTCTTATAGCGTCAGCCATTGTTCGTGCGTCGGCTGCGGCATCGGCTGCAGCCCCAGAACCTCCGGCAACACGGCCTACTTCTACGCGGCTAATGTGTTCTTGCAGGGTGACATTGATAGCCTGCTGAATACTGTCAAAGGCAGCCTTCATTTGTGGCGAAGTGCCGGCAGAGGCTCTCAACGTACCTATAAAGTCTCCTAACCCCTCCATATCTTCGGCGTCGACACTGCCTGGATTGGTTCGACCGCCCACTAATGTTTCGGCTATACGCGTGGCCACCGGTCCTGCCTCGTCGGGGTTGACTAAGCTTGTAAGAACACTAGAGCGAGCTGCTTGGCGCCGAGTATTTTCTTGCCGGTCGTCTTCTGTAGCGGCGTCTGCAGCCGGGGCTCTAAGCATCCCGCCTTGTGGTATATCTGCGTACCGGCGGCCACCCTCGCCCCGAAACACGGATGCTTGAGTGCCGCCGGCGGTTGCTAAACTCCGGATTCTAGCTTGGCCATCGGCATCAAGCCGGCCCATTGTCAACTGGTTCCCCATAATTTGTCTAGACAAAGCAGCGCCATCTACCTTTTGTTGTTCGCGGTCTTCGCCGGTTAAGTAAACCTTTCTGCTATTACCAAACTCGTCATTCTCCCTGACATAACCCTCTTCTACTTGCTTTACGAGTTCTTTAATACTATGTGACTTCATGTTTGGTACCCGATCTGCGGATAGTTTGGTCATGTTTCCAAACAAGCCAAGGTCGGGAGTCTCCTGGTTTAGCGCACCGAAGTTCTCGGCCCTAATCTTTAGCCAGGTAGAAGCGTCTATTCCCCCATTGTCTAGAGAATCCCTAATCAGGTCAGTATCTCCTAGGTCAATCAAGGTTTTGGCCGCGTGCATGACAAGCGCTTCGTTGTTCTCGGCGCTTAAGCCTTCTGCTGCCCCACCTTCAACCCAAGCTTTCATAGCTCTCTTCTTTCGCTCATGGTCCCAGTTATTAAAACCTCGCACTAGCAGTTCTTGAGCTACTGCCTTACGCCCCGCTTCTTGGCCTTCGGCTACCGTCTGGGCGTAGCGCGACATCAATGCGCCCGGTCCTGTCTGACCGCGCCGCTTTCTTTCGCGCGCATAGTTATAGCGACCCGCCAAAAGTTTGTCAAAAGCCCCCGCTTTAGACGGGTCGCGGGCTATCCGCTGGTTTCTCTCTAGAGCTCTGTATGCTCGGTTTTCTTTGGCCATACCCAGGGCAAACTTACCCGGAGCGTTGCGGTATTGCTTGGTAGCATTCCAAGCACCATTGGCCGCGGCACTAAAGGCCTGGCCGCCCCACTTAAAGGTCTTGGGCAGGAAGAAGTACGGGCCAAAGTAGCCGACCAGTACAATGATCA